>Ga0209261_10000170_pt1 | contig 17412 bp, 29 predicted proteins | sample DOMMetBare1Fresh_FD_187470 | JGI IMG/M metagenome (GOLD analysis project Ga0209261, IMG submission 187470) | Wetland sediment microbial communities from St. Louis River estuary, USA, under dissolved organic matter induced mercury methylation -... | ecosystem: Environmental > Aquatic >...
CTCGCGCCCGGTAAGCTTCAGAAACAGGTCCTCGAGATTCGCGGGGCGATGCAGATAACGCAGCCCCGCGCGACTTTCGAGATCGCGCAGCAGGGGCGCGGCATCGGTTGCGTAGCAAAACGCGGTTTCGCCACTGATTTCCAGGCGGCCCGAGTGATGCGCGCCAATGCTGCGGGCCCAGTCGATGGCACCATCGCCGTAGACCTCAACCACGTGCGGCTCGATGTGCTCAGGAATCAGATCGCGCGGGGCGCCTTCGGCGATCTTGCGACCGTGATCGATCACGGCGAGGCGTCCAGCGAGGCGTTCGGCTTCGTCCATGAAGTGCGTGGTCAGCAGGATCGTCTTGCCGCGTGCGAGCAGTCGCTTCAGCCGTTCCCAGATCAGGTGGCGCGCCTGCGGATCCAGCCCGGTGGTCGGTTCGTCCATGAAGATGAAATCGGGATCGTTGACGAGCGCGCGCGCCAATGTCAGTCGTCGCTTCATGCCGCCCGACAACTCGCCAATCCGCGCATCCTTCTTGTGCGCCAGGCTCGCGAATTCGAGCAGCGCGGGAATGTGCGCATGGATCGCCTCGTCACGCAGTCCGAAGTAGCGTCCGTAGATGAGCAGATTCTCGGTGAGGGTGAAATCGGGATCGAGGTTGTCCATCTGCGGCACCACACCGACGCGCATGCGCGCCTCGCGCGCGCGCGCCGGCACGGGCTCATCGAGCAGCCGGATCTCGCCCCCGTCTGGATTTGTCAGCCCGAGGCAGCAGCGCAGCGTGGTGGTCTTCCCGGCGCCGTTGGGGCCAAGCAGGCCATAGCATTCGCCGCGCCGGATCTCGAACGACAGGCCGTCGACGACGGCGTTGCCACCGTAGAACTTGCGCAAGTCGCGCACGGTCAGCGCGGCCCCGTGTGCGACCGCGCCTTGTTCACATTGAGTCACAGCATTCATCGCCGGAAAATGACAAGGCCCGCACGAGACGGGCCTTGCAGCTTATCGCAGTCGAGTTGTATTGCTCTGTCAGCGCACGGCCTGCGACGAAGTTTCTTCCCGCGCGGGCTCCGACCGATCGTCGGGCTCCATCGATGCGATCGGCGGATCGTGTCTGCGGCCGCCGTTGTGCGCCTGAACTTCGGCTGCGGCGAAGTCAGCCTACGACGCAATGCACCTCAGGGTTGTGTCTCATCTGCCGCAGCAGCTTCGACCGGCTGTGGACGGTCCACCAATTCCATTAACGCCATCGGTGCATTGTCGCCCACCCGAAACCCGAACTTCAGGATCCGCGTGTAACCGCCGTTGCGCGCCTTGTAACGCGGACCGATTTCGTTGAAGAGTTTGACCACCACCTCTCGATCGCGCAGCCGATTGAACGCGAGGCGCTTATTGGCAAGCGTCGGCTCCTTGCCAAGTGTGATCAGCGGCTCAATCACGCGGCGCAGTTCTTTTGCCTTCGGCAGCGTGGTTTTGATCAACTCATGCTTGAGCAGCGAGTTCGACATATTGCGCAGCATCGCCAGGCGATGGCTGCTGGTGCGGTTCAGTTTCCGCAATCCATGACGGTGACGCATTCGTTCTTCCTTTCAGTCTTTGATGCCGACTCTTCGATCCCAAAGTGGGCGGGTCGGTTTGATTTCGGTGGCAGCCAATTTTGCCGACCGCCGGCCCTTTCGGGCCTTGACTCGGCGAAGCCGAACTGGCGGTCGCCCGGACTGGCCCCTAAAACCCTGTGCTTACTATTCGAGGCCGGCGGGGGGCCGGTTTCGGCTCCGGCCGCTGCACTGTACGTGCAGCTTAACTTCGCTTCGCGAAGTTGGCCTCGCCGAAGTTGGCCGCGCCGTCGGTCTCCTACTTCTCCAGTCCGGCCGGCGGCCAATTTTCCAGTTTCATGCCGAGCGTCAGACCGCGCGCCGCCAGGACTTCCTTGATCTCGTTCAGCGACTTGCGTCCGAGGTTCGGGGTCTTCAGGAGTTCGTTCTCGGTGCGCTGGATCAGATCGCCGATGTAGTAGATGTTCTCGGCCTTCAGGCAGTTCGCCGAACGCACCGTGAGTTCGAGATCATCGACCGGGCGCAGCAGGATCGGATCGACCTGCGGTGAAGTGCGCGACGCGCTGATCGGCTCGGCAACGCCTTCCAGGGCCGCAAACACGGACAGTTGCTCGACCAGGATGCGGGCCGACTGACGCACCGCTTCTTCCGGCGTGATCGAGCCATTGGTCTCGATCGTCATCACCAGCTTATCCAGATCAGTCCGCTGCTCCACGCGCGCGCTTTCGACCGTGTACGACACCCGCTTCACCGGCGAAAACGATGCGTCCATCACGATGCGACCGATCGTCTTGCTGTGATCGTCACGGAATGCACGCACATTACCCGGCACGTAGCCGCGGCCCTTTTCAACGCGGATCTGCATCTCGAGGCGGCCACCGCCGGTCAGGTGGGCGATCAGGTGATCGGGATTGATGATCTCGACGTCGTGCGGTAACTCAATGTCAGCAGCGGTGACAATGCCCTCGCCTTCCTTCTTCAGCGTAAGAGACACTTCATCTCGATTGTGGAGCTTGAAGACAACGCCCTTCAGGTTCAGCAAGATGTCGACCACGTCCTCGCGGACACCGTCGACGGTCGAGTATTCATGCACGACGCCCGCGATCTGTGCCTCGGTCGGCGCGTAGCCGACCATCGATGACAGCAGAATGCGCCGCAGCGCGTTGCCAAGAGTGTGGCCATAGCCGCGCTCGAAGGGCTCCATCGTGACGATGGCGGCGTTGGGTCCGATCGATTCAACTTCGATCGCGCGTGGCTTGAGCAAAGCAGTAGACGTCATTGACGATCCCTTTCAATACCCTCGGCTCGTTACGCCGATAAGGCTGGTGGATGGTCCTGCGAACCCGGTGATCCGTGATCAATGATCCGTTGTCGGTTGCATTGTTCGGATCACGGATCACGAACAACGGATCACGAAAGCGTTACCTCGAGTACAACTCGATGACGAGCGATTCGTTGATGTCCTGCGCCACGTCGCTGCGGTCCGGCAGGGCCTTGAACTTGCCCTCCATCTTCTTCGGATCGACCTCGACCCACGACGGGAAGCCCGACTGCTCTGCCAGCGACAGCGCCTCTGTGACCCGGCCTTGTTTCTTGGCCTTGTCACGCACGGCAATCACGTCGCCGGGCTTGATCCACATCGACGGCACGTTCACGACATCGCCGTTGACGGCGATCGCGCAGTGCGAAACCAGTTGGCGCGCCTCGGCACGCGTCGAGCCGAAACCCATCCGGTACACGACGTTATCCAGCCGCGACTCGAGCAGCGCAATCAGGTTTTCACCCGTGTTGCCCTTGCGCCGCTCCGCTTCGGCGAAGAAACGGCGGAACTGGCGCTCCAATACGCCATACATGCGTTTGACCTTCTGTTTCTCGCGCAATTGCACGCCGTAGTCCGACGTGCGCGCGCCCGAAGTGCGCCCGTGCTGGCCGGGCTTGGAGTCCGCCTTGCACTTGGTATCGAGCGCGCGGCGGGCGCTCTTGAGAAACAGATCGGTGCCCTCGCGGCGCGAAAGCTTGAGTTTTGCTCCGGTGTAGCGAGCCATGGTTTTTACCTATCCTGCAGAGTTCTGCATTAAGTCCGCACTGCGCTGGCAGCTACTGCGCGGACACCAGATTGTCGAGACCCATCGGGAACTGATCTCCTTGGAAGTAACTACACGCGCCGGCGCTTAGGCGCGCGGCAACCGTTGTGCGGAACCGGTGTGATGTCCTGGATCGACGTGATCCGAAAGCCACACGCATTCAGCGCGCGCACACTCGATTCACGGCCGGGACCCGGGCCCTTGATCCGCACTTCGAGATTCTTCACACCACATTCAAGCGCGGCACGGCCAGCGGCCTCGGCGGCGACCTGTGCCGCGAACGGCGTGGACTTGCGCGAGCCCTTGAAGCCTGCGCCTCCGCTCGATGCCCACGACAGCGCATTGCCCTGCCGGTCGGTGATCGTGATGATCGTGTTGTTGAACGATGCGTGAACGTGCGCGATGCCTTCGGCAACGTTTTTCTTGACCTTCTTGCGCACCCGCTGTGCGGCCACCTGTTGCGCGTTCGGATTTCTTGCCATGTTCGATGTCCTTGTGCGTTGGACGCGCAGCGCGTCAGGTCGCGGCTTTCTTCAGCGCCACGCCAGCCTTGCGTGGACCCTTGCGCGTGCGCGCGTTGGTACGTGTGCGCTGGCCGCGAACCGGCAGTCCCTTGCGATGGCGCACGCCGCGATAGCAGCCCAAATCGATCAGGCGCTTGATCGACAGCTGGATCTCGCGCCGCAGATCACCCTCGACGGCGACCTTGCCGAGCGCATCGCGGATCCTCTCCAGTTCGGCGTCGGTCAGCTCCTTCACCTTCTTCGTGAAAGGCACGTTGACTGCCTCGAGAATCGCGCGCGCACGAGCGCGGCCGATGCCGTAGATCGCGGTCAGGCCGATCTCGGCGTGCTGCTGCGGCGGAATGTTGATGCCTGCAATACGGGCCATCGTTGTCTTCTCCGTTAGCCTTGACGCTGCTTATGCCGCGGGTCCGAGCAGATCACGCGCACCACACCCTTGCGCTTGATCACCTTGCATTTGCGGCACATCTTCTTGACGCTTGCCATGACTTTCATGGTTCTCTCCTGATCCGCGCTCGTCTGTTATTTTGCGCGGAAAACAATTCTTGCTCGACTCAGGTCGTACGGCGTCAACTCCACCGTCACCTTGTCGCCCGGCAGGATGCGGATGTAGTGCATCCGCATCTTTCCGGAGATGTGGCCGAGCACCACATGCCCGTTTTCCAGCTTGACGCGAAACGTCGCGTTCGGGAGATTCTCGAGAATCTCTCCCTGCATCTGGATAACGTCGTCCTTCGCCATGCCGTCCTTTGGCCTGTTCCTATCGCGGCAGACCGGCGCCGAAGCCCTTGAAATTCGCTTTCTTCAACAGCGACTCGTACTGGTGCGTCATCAGGTAGGCCTGCACCTGCGCCATGAAGTCCATCGTCACCACCACCACAATGAGAAGTGAAGTGCCGCCGAAGTAGAACGGCACGCTGTACTGCCGGTTCAGGAACTCCGGCACCAGGCACACGATCGTGATGTAGATCGCGCCGATCAGCGTCAGCCGCATCAGGATCTTGTCGATGTAGCGGGCGGTCTGGTCACCCGGCCGAATCCCCGGCACAAACGCACCACTTTTCTTCAGGTTGTCTGCCGTCTCCTTGCTGTTGAACACGAGCGCCGTGTAGAAGAAGCAGAAGAAGATGATCAGGCTTGCGTACAGCAGGATGTACAGCGGCTGACCGGGGGACAGCGCGGCCGCGAGATCGCGGATCCAGCGCGTTGCGTCACCGGTTGTGAACCAGCTCGCCAGCGTGGCCGGGAACAGGATCAGCGACGAGGCGAAGATCGGCGGGATCACGCCGGACATATTCAGTTTCAGCGGCAGATGGGAACTCTGTCCGCCATAGATCTTATTGCCGACCTGGCGCTTCGCGTAGTTGACCAAGATCTTGCGCTGGCCGCGCTCGACGAACACCACGAACGCGGTGACAAGCACGATCAGCGCAATGATGAGGATCGCTGACAACGGGCCGATCGCGCCGGTGCGCACCAGCTCGAACAACCCGCCGATCGCATTCGGCAATCCGGCGACGATGCCGGCGAAGATCAGGATCGAAATGCCGTTACCCAGGCCCCGCTCTGTAATCTGCTCGCCGAGCCACATCAGGAACATGGTGCCGGTGACAAGAGAAATCACGCACACGAAGCGGAACATCAGACCCGGATCGAGCACCAGACCCTGCTGGGATTCGAGCGCGATTGAAATGCTCGCGGCTTGAAAAAGCGCGAGACCAAGTGTCCCGTAGCGCGTGTACTGCGTGATCTTGCGTCGCCCCGACTCGCCTTCCTTGCGCAACGCCTCGAGCGACGGCAGCACATAGGTCAGCATCTGCATAATGATCGACGCCGAGATGTACGGCATGATTCCGAGTGCGAACACCGAGAAGCGTGACAGCGCGCCACCCGAGAACATGTTGAACAGGCCGAGGATGCCCCCCTGTTGCGAGTTGAACAGCTGCCGCAGCTGATCCGGGTCGATGCCCGGCACCGGGATGTGCGTGCCGATCCGATAGACGAGCAGCGCCATCAACAGGAAGATGAAGCGACGTTTCAGGTCGCCATACTTGCCTGTCTTGCCGAGGGTGCCCGGAACGTTGGCCACGCGAGTCCTTCTGCCTGCTATTTCGCTGCCGGTTTGGCAGCCTTCTTCGGCGCAGCATCCGTCGCCGGCTTGGGCGCCTTCTTCACTGGAGGCGCGGATTTCGGCTCGGCAGACTTGTGCTCGACCGCGGCGATCGCCGCCTCCCTGGCTTTGCGCCGGGCGGCGAGTCGCGCCTCCTTCTTGCCCGCGGCCTTCTTGACGACAGCCACGGCAACGCTGCCGCCTGCGGCCTCGATCGCCGCCTTGGCGCCCTTGGTAACGCCGATGCCGCGCACACTGACCTTGCGGCTGATCTCGCCGGACCTGATCACACGCGCATCGATCGCGAGGATCGAGATCACGCCCGCCTGCTTGAGCACCATCAGATCGATTTCCTCGGCGCCGAGCTTCTGCAACTCCGACAGACGGACAGCCTCGACGAAGCGACGCGACAGCGACGTGAAGCCGCGCTTCGGCAGTCGCCGATGCAGCGGCATCTGACCGCCCTCAAAGCCGACTTTATGAAAACCACCGGCGCGAGACTTCTGGCCCTTGTGGCCGCGGCCCGCGGTCTTGCCCCAGCCGGAGCCGATACCACGGCCGACGCGATGCGGCGCACTCTTGGCTCCCGCCGCAGGTTTCAGACTGTTCAGACGCATGGATCGAGCTCCAAGCCTTGAGTTACGCGCGTCACGAAGCGACGCGAACCATGTACGCGACCTTGTTGATCATTCCACGCACGGAAGGCGTGTCTTCCAACTCGCGCGTCTGGTGCATTCTTTTCAGGCCGAGGCCGAGCACCGTGGCCTGATGAGTCTTCTTGGCCGACACGGGACTCTTGACCAAAGTTACCTTGACCGTCTTCTTAGACATCTGATCCTCGCTCAGCCGAGCAGTTCCTCGACCGTCTTGCCGCGCTTGGCAGCGATTTCAGCCGGCGTGCGCAGCTGTTCCAATGCATTGAGCGTCGCGCGCACCATGTTGTACGGGTTGGTTGAACCGTGCGACTTGGCAACGATGTTCTTGATGCCCATCACATCGAAGATCGCACGCAATGGACCGCCGGCAATCACGCCGGCTCCTTGTTGAGCCGGCGCCAGCATCACGCGGGACGCGCCATGCCGACCTTCAACCGCGTGGTGCAGCGTGCCGTTCTTCAGCGGCATTTTCTTCAGTGCGCGGCGCGCCTTTTCCATCGCCTTCTGCACGGAGACCGGCACCTCGCGCGCCTTGCCCTTGCCCATTCCAATACGGCCGTCTCCATCGCCAACCACAGTGAGCGAGGCAAAGCCGAGGATGCGGCCGCCTTTCACCACTTTAGTGACGCGGTTAACCGCGATCATCTTTTCGCGCAGGCCGTCGTCGCGCTCTTCGGACGCCACGCCCTTCATGCCCCTGGGTTGCACTTTCGCCATTGCTGCCCCTTAGATCTTCAAGCCGGCTTCGCGCGCGGCGTCGGCCAGCGCCTTGACGCGGCCATGAAAGCGAAAACCGGCGCGATCGAAGGCGACGGTGTCGATGCCGGCCGCCTTGGCTTTTTGGGCCAGGCGCGTGCCGACGAGTTTTGCCGCGGCGACGTTGCCACCCTTGCCCTTCGCACCAGTCAGTTGCGTGCGCACTTCGGGTTCGACTGTGGACGCCGTCACTAGAACCTTGCCGCCATCGGGAGACACGACGCTCGCGTAGATATGCAGATTCGACCGGTACACGGTCAGACGATGGGATCGCTGCAGCGCGATACGCACACGGGTGGCGCGCGCACGGCGCAGACGGGTTTGCTTTTTGTCGCTCATTGCTTGCCTCTGTCTTCGCGCTACTTCTTCTTGGTCTCTTTCAGGACCACGGTCTCATCGGAGTAACGCACACCCTTGCCCTTGTAGGGTTCAGGGGGCTTGTAGCCCCGCACCTCGGCCGCGACCTGGCCGACCCGCTGCTTGTCGGCGCCCCTGATCAGGATCTCGGTCTGGGTCGGCGTCTCGCACTTGATACCCGAAGGCATCTGATGCACGACCGGGTGCGAAAAGCCGAGCGACAGATTGAGCTTGTCGCCCTGCGCCTGCGCGCGATAGCCGACGCCGACGAGCGTCAGCTTCTTCTGGAAGCCGGTTGACACGCCCTGAACCATGCCTGCCACCAGTGATCGCAACGTGCCGCTCATCGCCTTGGCGTGGCGTGATTCGTCCGTCACCGCGAAAGACACCTTGCCGTCGGCCACTGCGACCTTCACCAGAGGAGAGGCGGGATGCTTCAGCGTGCCGAGCGGACCCTTGATCGTGATCTCGGTCGCCGAGACCTGGGCTTCGACGCCCTTGGCCAGGCTGACCGGAATTCGTGCAACTCGAGACATTTCGTCTTCTCCTGCCCCGGTTATGACACGTAGCAGAGAACTTCGCCACCCACGCCCGTGGCGCGTGCCTTGCGATCCGTCATCACACCCTGCGGCGTGGACACGATCGCCACGCCGAGCCCGTTCATCACCGTCGGAATCGCGCCGCGGCCCTTGTACACACGCAGACCAGGACGCGATACGCGCTCGATCTGCTCGATCACCGGGCGGCCCGCGTAATACTTCAGGCCGATGCGCAACTCGGGCTTGCCCTCATTGGCCGCGACCTGATACCCGTCGATATAACCTTCGTCCTTCAGGACCTGCGCAATCGCCACCTTCAGTTTCGAAGACGGCATCACGACTTCCGTTTTCTCGATACGCTGCCCGTTGCGGATGCGGGTCAGCATGTCGGCGATCGGATCACTCATGCTCATGTGCAATCTCCTCGCTTACCAGCTTGCCTTGACCAGGCCCGGAATATCGCCGCGCATTGCCGCCTCACGGATCTTGCCGCGCGCCAGGCCGAACTTGCGGAATGTCCCGCGCGGACGACCGGTCTGTGCGCAACGGTTACGCAACCGGGTCGGGTTCGAGTTGCGCGGCAGTGCCTGCAGTTTCGTTTGCGCGTCCATGCGCTCGTCCATCGAACGCGTCTGATCCGCGATCACGGCTTTCAGCTCCTTGCGTTTGGCGTCGTATTTCTTGACGAGCGCCTCACGCTTGGCCTGACGATTCTTCAATGCGAGTTTCGCCATTTCGTAGTCCCAGCCTTGGTCCGCGTTAGTTGCGGAACGGAAACCGGAAAGCGGTCAGAAGTGCTTTCGCCTCATCATCCGATTTCGCAGTGGTGGTGATGCTGATATTCATTCCCCTGAGCTTGTCGATCTTGTCGTACTCGATCTCGGGAAAAATGATCTGTTCCTTCAGCCCGATGTTGTAGTTGCCCCGGCCGTCGAACGCGCGCCCCGACACGCCGCGAAAGTCGCGCATACGCGGGAAAGCGATCGTGATCAGGCGGTCAAGGAACTCATACATGCGCTGACCGCGCAACGTCACCATGCAACCAATCGCCAATCCCTCCCGGATCTTGAAATTCGCGATCGCCTTGCGCGCCTTGGTCACAACCGGTTTCTGGCCAGCGATCTTGGTCAGATCGGCGACGGACATGTCGATGTTCTTCTTGTCGTTGACCGCCTCACCCACGCCCATGTTGAGCGTCACTTTGGTGATGCGCGGCACCTGCATCGACGAGGTATAGCCGAACTTCTTGATCAGCTCGGGAACGATCTTTTCGCGGTACTGAGTCTGCAAACGAGCCATCTTCGCGCCCCTTAGCTCTTGGCTCCGACGACGGTGCCGTTGCTCTTGAATACGCGCACCTTCTTGCCGTCGACCTCTTTGATCCCGACCCGATCGCCCTTCTTCGTGTTCGGGTTGAACAGCATGACATTCGAAATGTCGATCGGCATCGTCTTGTCGATAATGCCGCCCGTCACACCCTTCATCGGGTTCGGTCGCACATGCTTCTTCACCGTGTTGATGCCCTCGATGGTCACGTGACGTTCGTCGACGCGCATCAGAACGACGCCGCGCTTGCCCTTTTCACGCCCGGCGATGACGACCACTTCGTCGCCCTTGCGGATTCGATCCATCACATCACCCTTATAGAACTTCCGGCGCCAGCGACACGATCTTCATGAAGCGCTCGGTCCGCAGTTCGCGCGTGACCGGCCCGAAGATGCGCGTACCGATGGGCTCCAGCTTGGGGTTCAGCAGCACCGCCGCATTGCTGTCGAACTTGATCGCCGAACCGTCCGACCGGCGCAGTCCGTGCGCAGTCCGCACGACCACCGCGCTGTAGACCTCGCCCTTTTTCACTCGGCCACGCGGCGCCGCATCCTTGACGGTCACCTTGATGATGTCGCCAATGCCCGCGTAGCGCCGCTTGCTGCCACCGAGAACCTTGATACACATAACTGAACGCGCGCCCGTGTTGTCAGCGACGTCCAGCATCGTCTGCATCTGAATCATGGTTTTCTTCCCAACTTGTCCCGTCGCGAGTTGCAGCGCGCCAGGCAGTCTTGGTCCCGTCCGGGAGAAGAGCCAGTCGGCGCTCAGCCTGAGATCCGCCGTCGCGGAAAGCCCCCTGCCTGCCTGACTCCGGAAACCCCGCGCACCAGCACTTCACGCGAAGCCGCGCATTATAGCTTCAATTGAACGCCAAGAACAATGTCCCGGCAGTCAAAATCACATCGTTGCCGCCGTCTCGACAACCCGCGTAACCGTCCAGGTTTTGGTGCGCGACAAGGGCCGTGTTTCCGCGATCTCGACCATGTCGCCTTCATTGATCTGATTCGTCTCGTCGTGCGCGTGAAACTTGGTCGAACGCACCACATACTTCCCGTACATCGGGTGTTTGACGCGACGCTCGACCAACACGGTGACCGTCTTGTCCATCTTGTTGCTTACCACCCGCCCAACCAGGGTGCGTTTTGTCTTGGCTTCGGTCGTCATTTGGCTGCCTTTTCGGCGAGCAAGGTGCGAACGCGCGCGATGTCGCGCTTGACGTTGCGCAGCTGGCTCGGGTTCTGCAACTGCTGGGTCGCCTTCTGCATGCGCAGCGAGAAATGCGCGCGCAGCAGGTCGTGCAGTTCCTTGTTCAGTGCCGCCGTGTCCTTGGCGCGCAGTTCTCTTGCTTCCATCGTGTGTTCCTCCGCGCTACTGGCCAAGCTGGCGGATCACAAACGTCGTCTTGATCGGCAGCTTGGCAGCCGCGAGCGCAAACGCCTCGCGCGCCAACACCTCCTCGACACCGTCCAGCTCGTAGATCACCTTGCCGGGCTGGATCTGCGCAATCCAGTACTCGGGATTGCCCTTGCCATTGCCCATCCGCACCTCGGCAGGTTTCTGTGAAATCGGCTTGTCGGGGAAAATGCGGATCCACACGCGGCCGCCGCGCTTGATGTGGCGCGAAATGGCGCGCCGCGCGGCCTCGATCTGGCGTGCGGTCAGGCGACCGCGCTCGGTGGCCTTAAGTCCAAACTCGCCGAAAGCCACGTTGGCGCCGCGCGTGGCCAGACCGCGATTGCGGCCCTTGTGATCCTTGCGGTATTTGCGTCGGGCAGGTTGCAGCATCGTCAATCTCCGTTCTTGCCGCTGTCAGTCTTCTGCTCGGGCGCAGCCGCGGTCTTTGCCGCCACTTTGCGCACGCGCTTGACCGCGGGTTTGGGTGCCGCTTCTTCCTTGGCCGGCGGCGCGGCCGCCGTTACCGCATCGGGCTTGGCAGTTTCCGACTTGCGCGCCGGGCGCTTGCTGGCGGGGCGACGGCTTGCCGGGCGCCGATCTTCGCGCTCGGGTGCTGGAATAGGCTCGGCCGTTGCGGTCGGCGCCTCATTACGGCCCAATCTGTCCCCCTTATAGACCCACACCTTGACACCGATGACGCCGTAGGTGGTCTTGGCTTCCGAGGTACCGTAATCGATGTCGGCACGCAGTGTATGCAGCGGCACGCGGCCTTCGCGATACCACTCGGTGCGCGCGATCTCGATGCCGTTCAGGCGTCCCGCACTCATGATCTTTATGCCCTGGGCGCCGAGGCGCATCGCATTTTGCATCGCGCGTTTCATGGCGCGACGAAACATGATGCGTTTTTCGAGCTGCTGGGTGATTGAATCGGCGATCAACTGTGCATCGAGCTCAGGCTTGCGAATCTCGTCGATGTTGACGTGCACCGGCACGCCCATCATCTTCTGCAGCGTGACCTTCAGCGTTTCGATGTCCTCACCCTTCTTGCCGATCACAACGCCGGGCCGCGCAGAAAAGATCGTGATGCGTGCATTCTTGGCCGGACGCTCGATCAGGATGCGCCCAACCGACGCGTTGCGCAGCTTCTTGCGCAGGAATTCGCGCACGCGCAGGTCCTCACCGAGCATGCGGCCGAATTCCGTGCCCGTTGCAAACCAGCGCGAATTCCAGTTGCGTGTGACGGGAAGGCGAAACCCGGTCGGATTGATCTTCTGTCCCATGTATGCCCCTTATTTCCTGCCGTCTCCGACCGTCACGAACACGTGACAGGACTTCTTGTTGATGCGGGTGCCGCGCCCTTTGGCGCGCGCCGAGAACCGGCGCAAGGTCGGCCCCTGTTCCACATAGATGCTCATCACGCGCAACTCGTCAATGTCAGCGCCGTCGTTGTGCTCGGCATTGGCGATCGCCGATTCGAGCGCCTTCTTGATGATGCCGGCGGCTTTCTTTTGCGTGAAACTCAGAATGTTCAGCGCCTTGTCCACCGGCTTGCCGCGAACCAGATCGGCAACCAGCCGGCCCTTCTGGGCCGAAAGGCGAATGCCGCGCACGGATGCAGTTGTTTCCATGATGTCCTCTTACTTCTTGGCCGGTACCGTGGGCGCGGTCTTCCTGTCCGCCGAGTGTCCCTTGAACGTTCGCGTCATCGCGAACTCGCCCAGCTTGTGGCCAACCATCTGTTCGGTCACATACACCGGCACATGCTGCTTGCCGTTATGAACCGCAATCGTCAGGCCGATGAAATCCGGGATGATCGTCGAACGGCGCGACCAGGTCTTGATCGGCTTCTTGTCCTTAGTGGACACAGCCGTCTCGACCTTCTTAATCAAATGCCCGTCTACGAACGGGCCCTTCTTCAGCGAACGGGACACTTTTTCACTCCCTTACTTGCCGCATTTACTTCCGGTATCGGCGCTGCACGATCATCGAATCGGTACGCTTGTTCTTGCGTGTCCGATAGCCCTTGGTGAGCTTGCCCCACGGGCTGACCGGATCACGTTTGGTGCCGGTGCGGCCTTCTCCGCCGCCGTGCGGGTGATCAATCGGATTCATCGCCACACCACGCACTGTCGGGCGGACACCGCGCCAACGCATGGCACCGGCCTTTCCAATCTGCCGCAGATTGTTCTCTTCGTTGCCGACCTCGCCGATCGTCGCGCGGCATTCGATCAGCACCTTGCGGATTTCGCCGGAGCGCAACCGGATCTGTGCGTAATTACCTTCACGCGCCAGCAGCTGAACGGACGTGCCTGCAGCGCGCGCAAGCTGCGCGCCCTTGCCGGGCAGCATCTCAACGCAGTGGATCGTGGTGCCGACCGGGATATTCCGCAGCGGCAGCGTGTTGCCGACCCGAATCGGCGCGTCCTGCCCGTTATGCAGTTCTGCCCCTATCGTCAGGCCTTTCGGCGCGACGATGTAACGGCGCTCTCCGTCTGCGTAGCACAGCAGCGCGATATTGGCTGAACGATTCGGATCGTATTCAAGGCGCTCGACCTTGGCAGAGATGCCGTCCTTGTCGCGCCTGAAATCGATGACACGGTAATGCTGTTTGTGACCGCCGCCTTGGTGACGCATCGTGATGCGCCCGCTATTGTTTCGTCCAGAGCCGCGAATCTTCTTCTCGGTCAGGGCGGCGAGCGGTTTGCCCCTGTGCAGCTTGGGGTTGACAACCTTGACCAGCGAGCGCCGGCCCGCTGACGTTGGTTTGACTTTGACCAGCGGCATTACTTCACCTCTTGCGCGAAGTTGATTTCCTGACCAGGCTTCAGCGACACGTACGCCTTGCGCACGTCACCACGCCGGCCGTTGAAACGACCGAAGCGCTTCTTCTTTCCCTTTTGATTCAGGATCTGGACCGACTCGACCTGCACCTTGAACAACAGTTCTACCGCTGCCTTGACCTCGGTCTTGGTTGCATCCTGAAGCACTTGAAACGCGACCTGCTCGTTCTTGTCGGCGATCATGGTGCTCTTCTCGGAGACGATGGGCCCGAGTAGCACATTGAAAAGACGCTCCTGGTTCATCCCCGCCTCCTATCCCCACATTTCTTCAAGCTGCACGATCGCCGGCTTGGTCACGACCACCTTCTTGAAGTGAATCAGCGACAGCGGATCCGCGTATCTTGGCTCGACCACCATCACGTTCTTGAGGTTGCGCGAAGCGAGGTACAGATTGTCGTCAAGCACATCGGTGATGATCAGCACCGAGTCGAGCCCCATCGCCTTCAGCTTTTCTGCCAGCAGCTTGGTCTTCGGGGCATCGACCTTCAGATCGTCGATCACGGCGATGCGGCCGTCCTGCGCCAGCTTCGACAAAATCGAGCACACGCCGGCTCGATACATCTTCTTGTTCACCTTGTGTGAGAAATTCTCGTCCGGTGTATTCGGAAAGGCCTTGCCGCCGCCGCGCCAAATTGGACTGGAGGTCATGCCGGCACGTGCGCGACCGGTGCCCTTCTGGCGCCACGGCTTGCGCGTCGAGTGCTTGACCGTCGTGCGGTCTTTCTGCGCCCGCGTGCCGAGGCGCGCGTTGGCCTGGTAAGCAACGACGAGCTGATGCACCAGCGCTTCGTTGTAGTCGCGCCCGAACAGCGTGGCGGGCGCCGCAACGGTCGCGGTCGACTGGCCCTGGTCGTTCAAGACTTTGAGTTCCATCGAACGCTCCTTAGCCCTTGACTGCGGGACGGACGATCACATTGCCGCCCTTGGAGCCCGGCACAGCACCGCGCACCAGCAGCAACTGCCGCGCGGTATCGACACGCGCGACAACCAGGTTCTGAGTCGTGCGCTGCACGTCACCCAGGTGGCCGGCCATGCGCTTTCCCGGCATCACTCGACCCGGGTCCTGACGCATGCCAATTGATCCTGGCGCGTTGGTCGACACCGAGTTGCCATGCGTGGCGCGGTTGGATGAGAAGTGATGACGCTTGATCGCGCCGGCGAACCCCTTGCCGATCGAGACACCGGTGACGTCGACCCTTTGCCCAACGCTGAACAGGTCGGCACCCAGTGCGGCGCCAGGCTTCAGGTCGTCGACCTTGGACGCCTCGACGCGGAACTCCTTGAGAACCTCGGCGGCGTCAATTCCAGCCTTGGCAAACTGGCCCGCGACGGGTTTGGCAACCCGCGACGGTTTCTTGGCGCCATAAGCAATCTGAACTGCCGAGTAGCCGTCCGACTCGACGGACTTGACCTGCGCGACGCGATTGTTCGATACGTCGAGTACGGTGACGGGGACGGTCTCACCGTCGTCAGTGAAGATGCGCGTCATGCCAACCTTGCGGCCGACCAAACCCAGACGCGCAGCCTGACCTTGGGCTGCTTCGCTCATCGTTTTCTCCACACCCCGGCTTCGATTGGCCGGGACTGATTCCTGCAATTCTGCAGAGCGTTTCCTAGATCAATGATCTGGAAACGGAAAGCCGGTAATTGTACTGAATGCGGACTACTTGTCGCAAGTCGGTGCTGTTCACAACCCCTTACTGCACTTTGATTTCAACATCGACGCCGGCCGGGAGATCCAGCTTCATCAACGCGTCGACCGTCTTGTCGGTTGGGTCAATGATGTCCATCAGTCGCTGATGGGTACGCATCTCGAACTGGTCGCGCGACGTCTTGTTGGCGTGCGGCGAACGAAGGATGTCGAAACGCTGGATGCGCGTGGGCAGCGGAACCGGGCCGCGTACGACCGCACCGGTGCGCTTTGCGGTGTCAACAATTTCAAGCGCTGACTGATCGATCAACTTGTAGTCGAACGCCTTCAGGCGGATGCGGATACGTTGGCTTTGCATGTTCATTCCTTCAAAGAGCGAGGGGCTGGGACGCCGTCCCGGCCCGCCTTGTTGCGCTGACGCGCTCGACTATTCCAATCAGAACTACTCAATCACCTTAGCGACGACGCCGGCGCCGACGGTGCGGCCGCCCTCGCGCACGGCGAAGCGCAGCCCCTCTTCCATCGCGATTGGCGCAATCAGCGCCACCTGCATCGTGATGTTGTCGCCCGGCATCACCATCTCGGTGCCCGCCGGCAACTCGATCGAGCCGGTCACATCCGTGGTGCGGAAATAAAACTGCGGCCGATACCCGTTGAAGAACGGCGTGTGCCGCCCGCCTTCTTCCTTGGACAGCACGTACACCTCGGCACTGAACTTGGTGTGCGGGGTGATGGAGCCCGGCTTGGCCAGCACCTGGCCGCGCTCGACGTCTTCGCGCTTGGTGCCGCGCAAGAGCACCCCGACGTTGTCGCCCGCCTGGCCTTCGTCCAGCAGCTTCCTGAACATCTCGACCCCGGTGCAGATGGTCTTGACGGTGGGCCGGATGCCGACGATCTCGATCTCGTCACCCACACGCACGATGCCACGCTCAACCCGACCAGTGACCACCGTGCCGCGCCCGGAAATGGAAAAGACGTCTTCGATCGGCATCAGAAACGGCTGATCAATGGCACGCTTGGGCGTGGGGATGTAGCTGTCCAGTGCTTCGGCCAGCTTCATGATGGACTGCTCACCCAGCTCGCCCTTGTCGCCTTCGAGCGCCTGCTTGGCTGAGCCCTTGATGATGGGAATGGTGTCGCCGGGAAACTCGTACTTGCTGAGCAACTCGCGCACTTCCATGTCGACGAGCTCGAGCAGCTCGGCGTCGTCCACCATGTCGCACTTGTTCATGTAGACGATGACATAGGGCACGCCCACCTGGCGCGCCAGCAGGATGTGCTCGCGCGTCTGCGGCATGGGGCCGTCGGCCGCACTGACCACCAAAATGGCGCCGTCCATCTGCGCCGCACCGGTGATCATGTTCTTGACATAGTCGGCATGGCCCGGGCAGTCAACGTGTGCATAGTGCCGCTTGGCCGTCTCGTACTCGACGTGGGCGGTGTTGATGGTGATGCCGCGCGCCTTCTCCTCCGGCGCCGCATCAATCTGGTCATACGCCTTGTACTCCCCACCATACTTCTTGCTCAACACCAGCGTCATGGCCGCCGTCAGCGTGGTCTTGCCATGATCCACATGCCCAATCGTCCCCACATTCACGTGCGGCTTGGTGCGCTCAAATTTGCCTTTTGCCAT
>Ga0209261_10000171_pt1 | contig 17376 bp, 15 predicted proteins | sample DOMMetBare1Fresh_FD_187470 | JGI IMG/M metagenome (GOLD analysis project Ga0209261, IMG submission 187470) | Wetland sediment microbial communities from St. Louis River estuary, USA, under dissolved organic matter induced mercury methylation -... | ecosystem: Environmental > Aquatic >...
CGCCGAGGGCGTGGTGTTCGCCGCGCCGTCGTTCTGCGACCCGGCGCTGCTGGAGCGCCCGATGCTGCAGGACGTGATGGCCAAGCACAAGGTTCCGTATACCGCGTTCAAGTACGCCGAGAACACAGGGCAGATGGCCCCGATCCGCGAACAGGCCGGCACCTTTGCCGATTCCATCAAGCTTTGGAGCGCTGCATGAGCCGCGCACGGCCGCCCGAAGGGGCGAATTCCCTCTCGGAGGGACGGCGCGCAGCGCCTAGGGAGCACACATGAACATCCCCATCGCGATGCCGACCAGCGTCAAGAAGCCCCAGAGCGTCCAGAAAGAGGACGCGATGTGGCTGCAGAAGGAGCTGATCAACAAGAACTACATGGAGCTGGCCACCGCGCGGGCGAACAACCGCAAGGTCTCTGCCACCTTCGTGCCGGGCAACCTGAACGAGCTGCTGATGTGCTTCGACTTCGCGCGCAGCCTGCCCGAGACCAATGCGCTGCAGAACGGCATGCGCAAGAAGAGCGGCAAGATGATCATGGACGCCGAGCGCGACGGCCAGAGCGAGGACGTCTGCACCTACGTCAAGGCCGACCTCGGCATGATGATGGGCGGCGAGATCGGCCCCACCGGCGAGGCGCTGCCCAAGCCCGACATCCTGCTGCTGAGCTACACCGGCTGCTTCACCTTCATGAAGTGGTTCGAGCTGATCCGCCACAAGTACGGCTGCGAGACGGTGATGCTGCACGTGCCCTACCAGGGCGAGGGCCACATCGCGCCGAACATGCGCGAGTACGTGGTGCGCCAGCTCAAGGACACGGTGATCCCGACGCTGGAGCGCATCTCGGGCGTCAAGTTCGACATCGACCGCCTGCGCCAGTACATGCGCGAGTCTGTCAAGGCCGAGGAGGATCTCGTGGCCGTGCTGCAATCGGCCAAGCATCGGCCGAGCCCGATCGACGGCTACTTCGGCGCGGTGTACTACATCGGGCCGATCTTCACCGCGTTCCGCGGCACGCCCGAGGCGACCGAGTACTACCGCGTGCTGCGCCAGGAGATCGAGGAGCGCGTGCGGCTCGGCAAGGGCCCGGTCACGCCCGAGGGCGACATGGGCGAGGAGAAGTACCGCCTCGTCGTCGAGGGCCCGCCCAACTGGACGAGCTTCCGCGACTTCTGGAAGATGTTCTACGACGAGGGCGCGGTGGTGGTCTCCTCCACCTACGCCAAGGTGGGCGGCCTGTACGACTTCGGCTTCCGCCACGACCCGGATCATCCGCTCGAGTCGCTCGCCGACTACTGCCTGGGCTGCTACACCAACCTGAACCTGCCCTCGCGGGTGGACATGATCTGCAAGTACATCGACGAGTACCAGGCCGACGGCTTGCTCATCAACTCGATCAAGAGCTGCAACAGCTTCTCGGCCGGGCAGCTGCTGATCCTGCGCGAGGTGGAAAAACGCACCGGCAAGCCGGCCGCGTTCATCGAGACCGACCTGGTGGACCCGCGCTACTTCTCGGCGGCCAACGTGAAGAACCGGCTGGAGAGTTACTTCCAGATGGTCAAGCAAAAGCGCACCTACGGCCACGCGCTGCCCACCGGTCCGAGCGGCAGTCCGATCATCCCGATCGCTGCCCACTGAATGAACCACCCCCGTAACGGCCTTCGGCCGCCCCCCCTCAAGGGTGCGCCACCAGCGGCCCGGCGGAGCCGGTTTCGCGGTGGCCGCTTGGCCCGCAACTGAAGGACTTCACTATGCGCTGCTTCATCGGCATCGACCTCGGCTCGACCACCACGAAGGCGGTGGTGATCGACGAGAACCAGAACGTCCTCGGCCGCGGCATCACCAACTCGCGCTCGAACTACGACACCGCCGCGGCCATCGCCAAGCAGGAGGCGCTGGTGAACAGCCGCTTCTTCCTGTTCCGCCAGGCGCTCGGCAGCACGAACGCGCTGAACGGCGCGCTCGACGGCTTTCTCGGTCAGCTCGAGCGCGACTTCCGCTCCGAGCAATATCTCGAGCAACTCGAAGACCTGAGCGAGACCTGCCGGCGCAGCCTCGTCACCGCGCACTTCGGCGACGCGACGGCGGCGGTGGGCGAGGCGCTCGACGAGGTGTTCCGCCGGCTCCAGGTGGACGCGCCGCTGCAGTTCGCGCCGGGCGCCAAGCGCAAGAGCGACTTCTTCCGCGACATCGCGGGCAGCCAGTACCTGGCGGCCGGCGAGGCGGTGGCCAAGGAGGCCGGCATCCGCTACGACTTCCTGCTCAACTTGTTCGACCGCTCGATCATCGAGGTCGAGAACCGCGTCTACGGCGATTCGATCAAGCGCCACCTGCTGGCCGCACTCGAGCGCGCCTTCATTGCGTTGCCCGAGACGGCCTCGCGCCGCGCGCAGGTGGAAGCGCCGATCAAGGGCATCCTCGACACCGACCTCGAGGAGACCTACACCGTGGGCACCGGCTACGGTCGCGCGCGGCTGCCGTTCAGCAAGGAGCATATCCGCAGCGAGATCCTGTGCCACGGCCTGGGCGCGCACGTGATGTACCCCGGCACCGCCACCGTGCTCGACATCGGCGGCCAGGACACCAAGGCGATCCAGGTCGACCCGGCCGGCATCGTCGAGAGCTTCCAGATGAACGACCGCTGCGCCGCCGGCTGCGGGCGCTACCTCGGCTACATCGCCGACGAGATGAACATGGGCCTGCACGAGCTGGGGCCGCTGGCGATGCAGTCGACGAAGACGATCCGCATCAACAGCACCTGCACGGTGTTCGCCGGCGCCGAACTGCGCGACCGGCTGGCGCTCGGCGACAAGCGCGAGGACATCATGGCCGGCCTGCACCGCGCCATCATCCTGCGCGCAATGAGCATCCTGGCGCGCTCGGGCGGCGTCCGCGACCAGTTCACCTTCACTGGCGGCGTGGCCAAGAACGAGGCGGCGGTCAAGTCGCTGAAGGAGCTGATCGCCGAGAACTACGGTGAGCTGACGCTGAACATCAACCCCGACTCGATCTACACCGGCGCTCTGGGCGGCGCCACGTTCGCGTGGCGTGCGGTCGTGGAAGAAGGCAAGACTGCAGAGGCAAGAACATGACCCACCCCCGTAACGGCCTTCGGCCGCCCCCCCTCAAGGGGGGTGAGCCCGCACCGAGCCAGCGCCTGCGCGCGCGCGAGTGGCTGGCGAACGCAGTGCGACATGCAAGTCGCACGGCGCCGCTAGCGGACCGGCAGAGCCGGATCCGCTGCGGCCGCTTGGTTGCGACCGTGCCCTGCGGCATGTCGTGTCATTGAACTGACGACAACGAGAGGAAAGAGCATGACGGTCCACACCATCGGCATCGACATCGGTTCGGGGGCCGTCAAGAGCACCCTCTTCCGCCTCGAGGACGGCAAGCCGCCGCAGTGGCTGGCCAAACGCTGCGAGCGCATCCGGCGGCGCGACCCGATGACGCTGGCACGCGAGGGCTACGACGCGGTGATGGCCGAGGCCGGCCTTGCGGCCAACGACGTGGACTACATCGCCACCACCGGCGAGGGCGAGAACGTGAAGTTCGCCACCGGGCACTTCTACTCGATGACCACGCACGCGCGCGGCGGCGTGTTCCTGAAACCGGGCATCAGCGCGGTGGTGGACGTCGGCGCGCTCAACGGCCGCGCGATCTACGTCGACGAGCGCGGCAAGGTGCTCTCCTACAAGATGACCAGCCAGTGCGCGTCGGGCTCGGGCCAGTTCCTCGAGAACATCGCGCGCTACCTCGGCGTGGCGATCGAGGAGATCGGCAGCCTGTCGCAGAGCTCCACCAACCCCGAGAAAGTGAGCTCGATCTGCGCGGTGCTGGCCGAGACCGACGTGATCAACATGGTCAGTCGCGGCATCGCCACGCCCGACATCCTGAAGGGCATCCACCTGTCGATGGCCTCGCGCATCGTCAAGCTGCTCAAGGTCACCGGCATCAAGACCGGCTCGGCACTCGTCACCGGCGGCCTGGCGCTCGACACCGGCCTGATGGCGGCGATCAGCGAGGAGATGGTCAACGAGAAGGTCGCGGTCACCGCGACGAGCCACCCCGATTCCATCTATGCTGGCGCGATCGGCGCCGCGCTGTGGGGTGGCTACCGCCACCAGAAGCTGCGTGAGCTCGAAGCGCGCGCCGCCGCCTGAACGTCAGACCTGCGAGGAGACTTCCAGCCATGGCCCTGCTCATCAACGACGACTGCACCTCCTGCGACGCCTGCAAGCCGGTGTGCCCCAACGAAGCCATCGCCGTCGGCGACCCGATCTACCTGATCGACCCGCTGCGCTGCACCGAATGCGTCGGCGCCGAAGACGAGCCGCAGTGCAAACTGGTGTGCCCGGCCGACTGCATCGTGCAGCACCCCGACTTCGTGGAGTCGCCCGACGAGCTGATGGCCAAGTACGAGGGGCTGCACGGCTGACGGACCGCGTACGCGCCAGGTGCCGCCTTGCCTGCGCCGCGCTCAGCCGCGGCCCAGGTCGATCTCGTCGCGGTGGCCGAAACCCAGGCTGTTGTCGATGAAGTAAAGGCGCTCGGGCTCCAGCCGGTACCAGCGCACCCGCGCCAGCGCCGCGGCGATCGCCGCCGGGATCAATCCCGACGGACCGACGAGCGGAAACTTCTGCTCGTACAGCCGTTGCCCGCGCGCCTGCTCGTCGCCCTGAAGTTGCCTGACCTTCCCCTGCAACTGGACGCCCTTGATCTGCGCCCAGTCGCTGCAGTCCGACTGGATCGTCGCGGCGCAGCGCGGGTCCTGCGCCAGGTTGCGCGCGTGGCGGCTGGCGGGCGACGACAGGAACAACAGGTCCACCCCGTCGCTGGCATAGAAGACGGCCGCGGCCCACGGTCCGTCCGTGCCTCCGGTGGCCAGGGTCATCACATGGTGGCGCTGCAGGTGCTGCGCCACCGGCGGCGGCAGCGTCGGCGGCATCAGGGCCGGCCGTCGGTGGCCGCGGGCGCGGGCTCGCCGCCGCCCGCGTCGGCCTCGTGCAGACGATGCAGCCGATACGCGAGTTGCGGCCGCGTCAGGCCGAGCATGCGCGCGGCGGCGGACAGGTTGCCGCGGGCCTTGTCGACGGCGGTCTGGATCAGCATCACTTCGAGCTGCTCGAGCGTCATCACGCCGTTGAAGACGGCGGCGCACAACTGCTCGCCGCTCTCCCAGTGGTACCCGTCCAGGCCCCCGTTGGCATCCAGGCCGAGCTCGCGCGCGCGGTCATCGCCGAACGACGAGAAGAGCTGGTTGACCTCGATGCGCGAGCCGCTCGGGGCCAGGATCACGCCGCGCTCGACCATGTTCTGCAGTTCGCGGATGTTGCCCGGCCACGGGTAGGTGAGCAGCGCGCGCTTGGCCTTGTCGGTGAAGCCGCGCAGCTTCTTGGCGTGCAGGGCGCTGTACTTCTCGAGAAAACGCTTGGCCAGCAGCGAGATGTCCTGCTTGCGCTCGCGCAACGGCGGAATGTTCACCTGGTAGGCGTTGAGCCGGTAGTACAGGTCGGAGCGGAAACGCCCTTCCTTGACGCGCCGGCCGAGGTCGTCGTTGGTGGCGGCAATGATCCGCACGTTGACCTTGCGGGTCTTGTGGTCGCCCAGCCGTTCGATCTCGCCTTCCTGCAGCACGCGCAGCAGCTTGCTCTGCGCCGGCAGCGGCAGCTCGCCGATCTCGTCGAGGAACAGGCTGCCGCCGTCGGCACGCTCGAAGCGTCCGGCTCGCGCGACCAGGGCACCGGTGTAGGCGCCCTTCTCGACGCCGAACAGCTCGGACTCGACCAGTTCGTTCGGAATCGCCGCGCAGTTCACCGCGACGAAGGCGCGCTCGCGGCGCGGCCCCAGATCATGCAGCGCACGCGCGAACAGCTCCTTGCCGACACCGGTCTCGCCGAGCAGCAGCACGGTGATCTGGCTGCCCGCGGCGTGCTTGAGCAGGTCGTAGGCGGCGGCGAAGCCCGGCGATGTGCCGATCATGTCGGCGGGCAGCTTGTCCTTGTCGGCGATCGTCGAGCGCAGCTGCACCACCTGGGTCTGCAACTCGATCAGCTGGTCGGCGATCGCCTCGGGCCGGAAGTAGCGCATGTGCGCCGCCGCGTCGTCCCATTCCTCGACCGGCTTGCCGATGATGCGGCAGTTGTTGTTGCCCATGCCGACGCATTCGGTTTCCTTGTACAGGATCGGCCGGCCCATGAATGCCGAGGTGTAGCCGCAGGCATAGCCGATCTGCGTCCAGCACACCGGCTCGGAATGAACGCCGTAGTGGTGCCGGTGCCACTGCCCTTCCCATGAGTTCTCCCACAGGAACTCGCCGTAGAACTTGCCGGTGGCGCGGTCGAGCTCGAGCGTGACCGGCGTGACGTGCACGATGCCCTCGAGCGTGTGCAGCTGCGGCCCGGTCATGAAGGCCTCGATGTCGCTGCAGTCCTCGGCCCGCGTGCGCGCGAGCTCGGCGTCGCGCAGGCCCGAGGCATAACCCATGCGGGTGAGCAGGCCGCGGGCGCGGTCCATGCCGAGCGAGTCGATCAGCTCCTTGCGCAGCAGCGCCTGTGCCTCGGCGTGCACCAGCAGCATCCGGTGTTCGTGCAGCCAGATCTGCCCGGTCTCGGGGCAGAAATGCACCCGCGCGCGCAGGTCGTCATTGGCCGCGCGCGCAATGCTGTGCAGTTTGGTCATGGGCTGGGCGATGTCCCGAAGAGACCGCTTGTAGTACCGCTCGCCAGCAGCGGCTTTGATGTAGGCCAAGAATTTCGCGGCCGGGTTTCGGCGCCAGGCGGCGCGGCCGGCGACCGCGGTTCACCAAATGATCAGTTCACGGCCCTGCGGGCCACGTTTTCTCACCAAATGATCATGCGCCGATGCGCCCCAGCGGCCGCGCACGGTGTGCCCGACGCGGGCGCGCAGCGCCGGTCGGCGAGCCGGTCCGCCGGGCGCTGAGGCCATCGGTGGGCCTGCCGGCGACCGGGCGCGGGCCCGGCATGGCACGCCCTATGCAAAGGCAATGGCCTCGCGCCGCCCAGCGCAACGCTGTTGCGCTGCCGCACGGCGGCAACCACCGACACCGCAGGAGACACACCATGAAGTTTCCGGTTCCGCACGACGTGAAGGCCAAGACCATCCCCGGCACCGAAGGCTGGGAACGCATGTATCCGTACCAGTACCAATTCGTCAGCGACGATCCGGTGCGCAATCAATACGAGAAGGACACCTTCTGGTTCTACGACGGGCTGCACTACCCCGAGCCGCTGTACCCGTTCGACACCATCTGGGACGAGGCTTGGTATCTCGCGCTGTCGCAGTTCAACAACCGCATCTTCATGGTGCCGCCGGTGCGCGGTGTCGACCACCGCATCATCAACGGCTACGTCTACATCTCGCCGGTGCCAGTGAAGGACCCCGAGGAGATCGGTCGGCGTGTCCCCAATTTCATGGAGCGCGCCGGCTTCTACTACAAGAACTGGGACGCGCTCGAGGCCAAGTGGAAAGTGAAGATGGAGGCCACGATCCGGGAACTCGAGGCGCTGAAGATCCCGCGCCTGGAGGACATGGAAGAGATGGCGGTGGTGACCGAGGCGCTCGGCGAATCGCAGGGCTACCACCTGCTGAAGAACTACGACGACCTGATCAACCTCGGCATCAAGTGCTGGCAGTACCACTTCGAGTTCCTGAACCTGGGCTATGCGGCCTACGTGTTTTTCCTCGACTTCGTGCAGAAGCTCTTCCCGAGCATCCCGCCGCAGCGCGTGACGCAGATGATCTCGGGCATCGACGTCATCATGTACGAGCCCGACGAGCAATTGAAGAAGCTCGCGCGCAGGGCGGTCGAGCTCGGCGTCGACCCCGTGATCACGTTCAGCCCCGACTGGACGGTGGTCGAGGCTGCACTGAAGAAGCTGCCCAAGGGCGTCGAGTGGCTGACCTCGCTGAACCTGGCGCGCGAGCCCTGGTTCAACATCTCCACCGGCACCGGCTGGTTCCACCACGACCGCTCCTGGAACGACCAGATGAACGTGCCGCTGTCGGGCATCGCCACCTACATCGGCAAGCTCAAGCAGGGCGTGTCGCTCGACCGGCCGACCGAGAAGGTGCGCAGCGAGCGTGACCGCATCACCGCCGAATACCGCGGTCTGATCGAAAACGATGCCGATCGCAAGCAGTTCGACGAACTGCTCGGCTGCGCCAAGACCGTGTTCCCGTACGTCGAGAACCATCTCTTCTACGTCGAGCACTGGTTCCACTCGGTGTTCTGGAACAAGATGCGCGAGGTCGGCGCGATCATGAAGGAGCACGGCGTGATCGAGGACGTCGAGGACGTCTGGTTGCTCAAGCGCGACGAGATCAAGTCGGCGCTGTGGGACATCGTCACCGCCTGGGCCACCGGCGTCACGCCGCGCGGCACGCAGACCTGGCCGAAGGAGATCGTCTGGCGCAAGGATGTGATGCGCAAGTTCAAGGAGTGGAGCGCGCCGCCGGCCATCGGCATCGCGCCCGACGTGATCCGCGAGCCCTTCACCATCGTGCTGTGGGGCGTCACGAACAAGTCGCTCGCCGACTGGGCGGCGGTGCAGGAGGTCAAGGACCCGGACAGCATCACCGAGCTGAAGGGCTTTGCCGGCAGCCCCGGCATCCACGAAGGCAAGGCGCGCGTATGCCGCACGGTCGGCGAAGTCGGCGAGCTGCTCGAAGGCGAGATCCTGGTGGCGCCGACGACCTCGCCGTCGTGGGCACCGGCATTCGCGAAGATCGGCGCCTGCATCACCGACGTGGGCGGCGTGATGAGCCATGCCGCGATCGTCTGCCGCGAATACGGCATGCCTGCGGTGGTGGGCACCGGACACGCGACGAAGATCATCAAGACCGGCATGTTCATCCGCGTCGACGGCTCGACCGGCGCGATCACGATCACCCGTTGAGCAGATGACCGCCCCCAAGCTTGCGGCCTCGCCGCCGCGCTGCCCCCCAACGGTGCGCCGAGCCGCCTCGAGGCGACTCGGCGCCGGCTGAGGCCGCCATGGGCAGCGTCGCCGAAGCGATGGCTTGGTCCGCGGCGGGTCGCATGACCGCCCGCCCGCCGATGGTCTGCTGGTTCGAGGACTGCCGCAAGGACTCGGTGCCGCTGGTGGGCGGCAAATGCGCGTCGCTGGGCGAGCTGATCCACGCCGGCGTGCGCGTGCCGCCCGGCTTCGCGCTGACCACCGAAGGCTACCGCCGCTTCATGGCCGACGGCGGCATCGCGCACGAGGTGCAGTCGCTGCTGGCGGGCGCCGATCCGGGCGACCTGGCGGCACTGGAGCGCCTGAGCGAGCGCATCCGCGCGCTCATCGAGTCGCGGCCGTTCGCGCTGGACATCGAGGATGCGGTGGCCGAGTGCTACCGCAAGCTGGCGCTGCGCGCGTGCATGCCGGCGGTGCCGGTGGCGGTGCGATCGAGCGCCACGGCCGAGGACCTCGCCGGCGCCAGCTTCGCGGGCCAGCAGGACACCTACCTGTGGGTGCGCGGCATCGACGAAGTGCTGCACCACATGCGGCGCTGCATTTCCAGCCTGTACACCGCGCGCGCGATCGCCTACCGCGCGAACAAGGGTTTCGACGACGCCAGCCTGGCCATCAGCGTGGGCGTACAGAAGATGGCCAACTCGTTCACCGCCGGCGTGATGTTCACGATCCACCCGGCCAACGGCGACCGCTCGGTGATCGTGATCGACTCCAACTTCGGCTTCGGCGAGTCGGTGGTGTCGGGTCAGGTGACGCCGGACCACTTCGTGGTCAACAAGGTCACGCTGGACATCATCGAACGGATCATCTCGCACAAGCAGATGTGCTACACGGTCGACGCCGCGACGCAGACCTCGCAGGCCGTCGAGATGCCGTTCGAGCGGCAGAAGGTGCAGTCGCTGATCGACGACGAGATCACCGAGCTGGCCTGGATGGGCAAGCAGATCGAAAAGCACTACGGCCAGCCGATGGACATCGAGTGGGCCGTGGACAAGGGCCTGCCGGCGGGCGGCAACATCTTCATCCTGCAGGCGCGACCCGAGACCGTCTGGAGCGCCAAGAGCCAGCCCTCGGCCGGCACGGCCGGCGGCTCGGCAATGGACTACATCCTCAAAGGCATGCTGGCCGGCAAGCGCGTCGGCTAGGGCCTGTTCAACCCCCTCACACCGAAGCGGAGCACCCATGGATGCACGAACCGAAGTCAAACCGATCGACGATCTGCGCAGCTACATCGCCGCGCTGGAAGCCCACGGCCATGTACACCACGTCAGGGCCGAGGTCGACTGGAAGTACGAGCTGTGCCACGTGTCCAAGGTGAACGAGGAGCAGAAGGGTCCGGCGCTGCTGTACGAGAACGTCAAGGGCTACGACATCCCGGTGTTCACCAGCGCGTTCACGACGTCGCAGCGCCTGGCCATCGCGCTGGAGCAGGACCCGTCGCTGTCGATGAGCCAGCTGTCCAAGAAGTGGATGCAGCTGACCACCAAGCAGATGATCAAGCCGAAGATCGTCGACAAGCCGCCGGTGATGGAAAACGTGATCACCGGCGACGCGATCGACATCGAGAAGTTCCCGTCGCCGTGGTTCTACCCCGACGACGGCGGGCGCTTCTTCGTCACCGCCGGGTATCTGGTGACGCAGGATCCCGACACCGGCTGGACCAACCTGGGCACCTACCGCTCGCAGGTGCTGGGCAAGACGATCCTCGGCTCGCAGATCATCAAGGGCAAGCATGGCGACATGCACATGAAGAAGTACCAGGAGCGCGGCGAGCTGATGCCCGCTGCCGCCGTGGTCGGCTGCGACCCGGTGCTGTTCCTGGCCGCGTCCACCCTGGTCAGCGCCCAGGTCGACGAATACGACGTCGCCGGCTCGCTGCGCGGCCGCCCGGTGCCGGTGTTCAAGTCCGATCTCACCGGGTTGATGCTGCCGGCCAGCGCGGAGATCATCGCCGAGGGCTTCATCGACCCGAACGAGCTGATGGAGGAAGGCCCGTTCGGCGAATACACCGGCTACTACTCGGGCAACAAGGGCAAGGACTACCCGAAGCCGGTGCTGCGCATCAAGCGCATCCTGCATCGCAACAACCCGATCATGTGGGCCACCACCGTCGGCAAGCCGATCAACGACATCCACATGATCCAGTCGCTCAACCGCACCGCAACGCTGTGGCACGACCTCGAGACGATGAAGGTGCCGGGCATCCAGAGCGTCTACATCCCGCCCGAGGCCTGCGGGCGATTCTGGGTGGTGGTGTCGGTCAAGCAGATGTACCCCGGCCACTCCAACCACGTCGGCAACGCCGTGATCGCGAGCACCACCGGACACTACGGCGTCAAGGGCGTGATCACCGTCGACCACGACATCGAGGCCGACGACTGGGACCGTGTCTGGTGGGCACTGGCGACGCGCTTCGACCCCAAGCGCTCGGCACAGATCATCGACCGCGGCCGCTCGACGCCGCTCGATCCGGGGCTGCCGATCGACGCGCGCGACATCACCAGCCGCATCATTCTCGACGCCTGCACGCCCTACGAGTGGACCAACAAGCCCAACGAGATCTTCATGGACCGCGCGGTGCTGCAGAAGGTCTCCGACCGCTGGAACGAGTACGGTTTCGCCGGCACCAGCCCGGTGGCCGGCATGATCAACCGGCTGACCAGGCCGGAAGCGCCGAAGAAGACCAAGTGACGCATGGAGCTGCGATGAAGCCATCGGTCGTCCCGGGCCGAGCGCCCTTACCCGTCGGACGAGGGGCACCATGAAGGGCATCGTCATCGTCTGCAACCTGGACACCCGCGGCGAGGACATCGTCTTCGTCAAGCGGCTGATCCAGGACCGCGGCCATGAGGCGATCCTGCTCGACTTCAGCATGGAAGAGCCGCCGCCGTTCGCCGGCGACATCCGCACCGAGGACGTGGCGCTGCGCGGCGGCATGCCGATCGACGTGGTGCGCGAGAAGTACCGCAGCGACCGCGGCGCGGCCACGGACAACCAGATCGCCGGCGCCGCGCGCATCGTCGACGACCTCGTCAAACAGGGGCGCGTGCACGGCATCATCGGCATCGGCGGCGGCACCGCGACCCTGGTCGCCACGTCGATCATGCAGCGCCTGCCGTTCGGCATGCCCAAGCTGATGGCCTCGCCGATGGCGGCGCACCCGGCCTACATCGACAAGTACGTCGGCACGCACGACATCACGATGCACCACACGGTGCTCGACATCGTGAAGATGAACCCGCTGCTGAAGGCGCAGATCACCAATGCGGTCGGCGCGATCTGCGGCATGGTCGAGATGACGCGGGGGATTGACTTCCACTTCGACAAGCCCTGTGTCGCCGTCTCGTCGTTCGGCTTCGGCGAAATGGCGGTTCAGGCGGCGCTCGGCATGCTCGAGGAGGCCGGCTTCACGCCCATCGTGTGCCATGCCCAGGGCAAGGGCGACAAGGCGATGGAGGAGATGATCCGCGACGGCGCGTTCCACGGGGTGCTGGACATCTGCATCGGCGGCGTCATCGAGCACCTGTTCAAGGGCAACCGCGACCCGGGCCCCGGCCGGCTGATGGCCGCCGTCGAGACCGGCATCCCGATGGTGCTGGCGCCCTGCGGGCTGGACATCCTGTCGTATGGCGGCCGCCCCGACATGCTGGAGCAGACCAAGGACCGCGTGCAGGTCGTGCAGGACTCGCTGCGGGTGCAGGTGCGCACCACGGCCGGCGAGCTGCGCCAGGCGGCCGACGTGATCGCCGCGGCGCTCAACCGCGCCAGGGGTCCGTGGACCTTCATGGTTCCGCTGAAGGGTTGGTCGTCGCTGGACCGTGAGGGCCGGCCGATCTACGACCCGGTGGCCGACGCCGCGTTCGTCGCCCGGCTGAAAGAACGACTCGACGCGCCGGGCCGCGTCAAGGAAGTCGATCTGCACCTGTACACGCCGGAATTCGCACGCGCCGCTGTCGACGAGTTCGTCCGGCTGTTCCGGATGGCAAACACACCGGCGCGCGTCGACACGCCGGCGGACCGCGCGAGCAGGGAGATGCAGCCATGATCGTGCGCGACTGGATGCAGGCCGACCCGGTGGTGATCACCAGCGACACGCTGGCGTCCGAGGCCAAGCGCATCCTCAGCGAGAACAACCTGCATGCGCTGCCGGTGGTCGACAACGGGCGGCTGCGCGGGCTCGTCACGCGCGCCAATCTGCTGCGCATGGGCCACTTCGTGCTGCGCACGCAGAGCCCCGACGAGTTCAACTTCTTCGTCACGCGTCTGAAGGTGCGCGACATCATGGTGCGCAACCCGGCTTCGGTGCAGGCCGGCGAGACGATGCAGCAGTGCCTGCTGAAAGGCCAGACGCTGGGCGTCGCGCAATTCCCGGTGCTCGACGGCGATCGCGTGGTCGGCGTGATCTCGGCCAACGAGATCTTCCAGCTGGCCGCCTTCTGCCTGGGCGCCTGGGAGCGGCGCACCGGCGTCACGCTGCAACCCGTGGAGCTGGGGCCCGGTGTGCTGGGGCGCATCGCCAGCGTCGCCGAGGCGGCGGGTGCGGTGCTGCAGGCCTTGTACCCGATCGGACATCACGATGGCCCGGCGGCCGGCCACCCGCGCAGGCGGGTTGTCGTGCGTTTCCACGCGCCCGACGTGACTGCCGTGGTGTCGGCGCTCGAGCTCGCCGGGTTCGCGGTGATCGAGTCGGCCGACTCGCCACTGCCGGCGATGGCGGCATGACGCGACCCCGGAGACCTCGATGACCTTGCCGCTGATCGTCGCCATCACCGGTGCCACCGGCGTGATCTACGGCGTGGAGTTGCTGCGGGTGTTGAAGTCGCTCGGCCAGCCGACGCATCTGATCCTCAGCGAAGCGGCGGGGCTGAACCTGGCGATCGAGACCGACGTGTCGCTCGACGAGGTCCGCGCGCTCGCCGACGTGGTCTACAACAACAAGGACGTCGGCGCGGCCGTGGCCAGCGGGTCGTTTCGAACCCGCGGCATGATCGTGGCGCCGTGCACCATCAAGACGCTGTCGGCGATCGCCAACTCGTTCACCTACAACCTGGTGGTGCGCGCGGCGGATGTGCAGCTGAAGGAAGGCCGCAAGCTGGTGCTGCTGGTGCGCGAAACGCCGCTGCACAAGGGACATCTCGATCTGATGTCGCGCGCCGCCGACTGCGGCGCGGTGCTGTTGCCGCCGATGCCGGCCTTCTACCACCGGCCGCAGACGATCCTGGACCTGATCCACCAGACCATCGGCAAGGCGCTCGACCAGGTCGGCATCGAGCACACCCTGTTCCAGCGCTGGAGCGGCCACGGCAGCAACAAGGTGGCGATGGAGCCGATGAAGGAAACGTACTGACCGCCGATTCGCACATCTTGACAGACACAACCCCGCGTCACACCATGCGTCACGGCATCAGCCGGCGATGGAACCAATCGTTCAATCCACCGCAGACCCTACAAGAGGAGCACCCATGAGCGAGACCATCAAGTACCTGCTCGACGAAGCGCATATGCCGAAGGTCTGGTACAACATCCAGGCCGACCTGCCGAAGCCCGCGCCTGCGGTGCTGCACCCCGGCACGCACCAGCCGATCGGGCCAGCCGACCTGGCGCCGCTATTCCCGATGGAGCTGATCAAGCAGGAGGTGTCCACCGAACGCGAGATCGAAATTCCCGGGCCGGTGCGCGATGTCTACCGGCAGTGGCGGCCGTCGCCGTTGTACCGGGCGCGCCGACTCGAAGCGGAGCTGAAGACACCCGCCAAGATCTACTACAAATACGAAGGCGTGTCGCCATCGGGCAGCCACAAGCCCAACACGGCGATCGCGCAGGCGTTCTACAACCGCGAGGCAGGCGTCAAACGCCTGATCACCGAGACCGGTGCCGGGCAATGGGGCTCGTCGCTGGCCTTTGCCGGCCGCGTGTTCGGCCTCGAAGTGCAGGTGTTCATGGTGCGCGTGTCGTACGACCAGAAGCCGTACCGCCGCGCCTTGATGGAAACCTACGGCGCGCGCTGCATCGCATCGCCGTCGAAGGAAACCGAATCCGGCCGCGCGATCCTCGCCAAGCGCGCCGACCACCCCGGCAGCCTGGGCATCGCGATCTCCGAGGCGGTGGAAGTCGCCGCGCAGCGCGACGACACCAAATACGCGCTGGGCAGCGTGCTCAACCATGTGCTGATGCACCAGACGATCATCGGCCAGGAGGCGATGGCCCAGATGGAGATGGCGGGCGACTATCCCGACGTGATCGTCGGCTGCACCGGCGGCGGCTCCAACTTTGCCGGCATCGTGTTCCCGTTCCTCGGTGCGCAGCTGCGCGGCGGCAAGAAGGTGCGCATCGTGGCGGTCGAACCCGCCGCCTGCCCGAGCCTGACGCGCGGCAAGTACGCCTACGACTTTGGCGACACGGCGCACCTGACGCCGCTGACCAAGATGCACACGCTGGGCTCGACCTTCACGCCGCCGGGCTTCCATGCCGGCGGCCTGCGCTACCACGGCATGTCGCCGCTGGTGAGCCACCTGCTGGAGCTGGATCTGATCGAGGCCACGGCCCACCACCAGATCGCCTGTTTCGACGCCGGCGTTCAGTTCGCGCGTGCCGAAGGCATCGTGCCGGCGCCCGAGGCCAACCATGCGGTCAAGGGTGCGATCGTCGAGGCGATCCGCTGCCGCGAGGAAGGCAAGTCGCGCACGATTCTTTTCAACCTGTGCGGCCACGGGCATTTCGACATGCAGGCCTACATCGACTACTTCGGCGGCAAGCTGAAGGACATCCAGTACGACGAAGCCGAGCTGGCGATGGCCCTGGCCGGGTTGCCCTCAGTGAAGGAAACGGCTTAGCTCAGACACACAAGCTCGACCCACGCACGGCCGCACGCGGATCGCACCGCCGCGTGCGCCGGTGCCGTGCTTCTGCTTTCGCTTCCCCTGCCGTCAAGGCCGCTGCGATGGCCACAGCCACCGCCCATGTGTTCGCCGCCGCGCTCCTGTTGAGCCTGACAGGGGCGGCACAGACCGCCGCCGCCCAGGACTTCGCGGCCGAGCGCCAGCGGATGGTGCAGGACATCACCGCGCTGGTTCGCGAGACCCGTGCCGAGACCGGCAAGCCAGCCTTCGATGAACGCGTCATGGCCGTCATGGCGCGGGTGCCGCGCCATGAGTTCGTTCCCGCCGACCAGGTTGCCGCGGCCTACCGCAACCGGCCCCTGCCGATCGGCCACGGGCAGACCATCTCGCAGCCTTACATCGTGGCGCTGATGACCGATCTGGCCCGCGCGGAACCCGACCACAAGGTGCTCGAGGTCGGCACCGGCTCGGGCTACCAGGCTGCGGTGATGGCCCACCTGGCCAGCGCCGTCTACACCATCGAGATCGTCGAGCCGTTGGGAGTGCAGGCCGCGCAGCGCCTGAAGACGCTGGGCTACACCAACGTCCAGGTGCGCCTGGGCGACGGCTACTACGGCTGGGAAGAACACGCGCCGTACGACGCCATCCTCGTCACCGCGGCGGCCAGCCACATTCCGCCGCCGCTCATCCGCCAGCTCAAGCCTGGCGGCAGGATGGTGATTCCGGTGGGGGCAGCATTCATGGTCCAGCATTTGATGCTCGTCGAGAAGAACCTCGACGGCACGGTCTCGACCCGGCAGATCCTGCCGGTGGCCTTCGTTCCGCTGACCGGCAAGCGTTAGCTGGCAACCCGATGGCCGGCACACGCGCACGGGCTGCTCGCGAGGCCGCCCCCCCGGTGATCGCCATCGTCCTGATCTCGGCCGCCGCGCTCGCGTTCGAGATCCTGCTGATGCGGCTGTTCTCCATCATCCTGTGGCATCACTTCGCCTACATGATCATCAGCCTGGCGCTGCTGGGCACCGGTGCCAGCGGCGCCTTGTTGACCGTGGCACAAGGCGCCGTGCAGCGACGTTTCGCGCCGCTGTTCTGCGCGGCCGCGGCGGCCTTCGGGGTCAGCGCGATCGGCAGTTTCGTGCTGGCGCAGCGTGTACCGTTCAATCCGCTGGAGATTCTGTGGGACCCGCGCCAGAGCGCATACCTGCTGGCCGTCTACCTGCTGCTGGCGTTGCCATTTCTGTGCGCCGGCGCCTGCGTGTGCATGGCCCTTTCGAGATGGCGCGGCATGGCCTCGCGCATCTACAGCTTCGACATCCTGGGTGCGGGGGCGGGAAGCCTTGCGGTCGTGGGTTTGTTGTTCCTGGTGTCGGCGCAGGACGCATTGAAGCTGATTGGCACCTTGGGATTCGTTGCCGCGGCGGTCGCCTGGCTCGAATGCGGTGGTCCGCAGCGCTGGCCGGCGGCAGCGCTGACGGTGATGGCCGGCCTGCCCTTGCTGTTGCCGCCAGCTTGGGTCGCGCCGGCGATGTCGCCCTACAAGGAGCTGTC
>Ga0209261_10000173_pt1 | contig 17302 bp, 17 predicted proteins | sample DOMMetBare1Fresh_FD_187470 | JGI IMG/M metagenome (GOLD analysis project Ga0209261, IMG submission 187470) | Wetland sediment microbial communities from St. Louis River estuary, USA, under dissolved organic matter induced mercury methylation -... | ecosystem: Environmental > Aquatic >...
TTTGACGACCAGAGGGAGGAGTTTGGAAATTTTTAGCTAAACGGATTCGGTTTTTAGCTTTTTATCCTTCAGCGGCGGCGGCCCGATACATCGGTCTGGCTGCTTTTTCCAGCTGTAGGGAAAAATTAACAGCCCGTCCGGCTGGAGGACAGGGTTGAAAAGGTAAGACATATTTTTTCTTAAATCAGATATTAAAATCCCAAGCATGAATATTGATCCTATTTTCTCCACAGGTTTTCTGCTTGATCCGATTTTGGAGTACTGATATACAAAATCCAAATAACTCAACACCAAAAATATTTCCCCAAAATCCGTAAATAAAAAAACCACCTACGAAATATTCGTAAGTGGTTGATTATCAGTTGTCCTGTCAGGTCTCGAACCTGAACTCTTCTGATCCAGAATCAGACGTGTTGCCAATTACACCACAGGACAATTTCAGTACTTAGAACCATTCAGAACTTTCAATTCTTTTTGGTTTTTGTTGACCTGCCAAGGCTCGAACTTGGACTCTACTGAACCAAAATCAGTTGTGTTGCCAATTACACCACAGGTCAATCCTTCGTTGTCTTTTCTTTAAAGACGGTGCAAAAATATAAAAATTATTTTTTCAGGCTCAGTTTTCAGTACAAATTTTCCTTTTCTACTGAAATGTTTCATTTCTTGCACTGGGTGGAAAGATTTTGATTGGTGAGGGAATGCCTGTTTGCTATCGGGTATAACTTACGAAGGAGTTTATTTCCTCTTGAAGTAATTCCTGCAGAGTTGTGATATTCGATCTCATTTTCAATCAATTCGATGAGTTCACCTGCAAAATCAGGTTCTTTCACTGCAATATTATACAACATTTGCATGGCATGAACCCGAACAGCCACCGGTTCTGCTGCATTTGTGAAAATCTGATATCCGTAATTTAATAGCAAAGCCATTTTCGTATCCGGAATTTCATGCAGACTGATTAATTTCAGAATGTGTCGTTTTTTACCTGAATTCTGGGTGGTAAGTAAAAAGTCAGTTAATACGGGCAGATAAGGAACGACCAGATCCGGATGCTTTTCATGGATTTTATCGACCATCCATGCAGCACGCCAGTTTTCAGGCTGGCTGTCGTCCAGCGCTCTGGAAATGATCAGATCGAGGTATTCCGGGAAATCGGCTACATACCGAACCATCAAAGCCAGATTTTCCCACGATTGGATTAAAGTCCGTATTTCGTTTTCAGTCATTGTGCCAGGTCAGTTTTGTTGAATAAATATAATTCAAGTTGTGCAAAATATGCTCAAAATTAATTCTTTTCCTGTCTTCGTTTTTCAGTTTTCTATCAAAAGATTACCTTCACTGCTCCTGAAATAAAATCCGGAAAATGATTGATGTTTGTTGTGCAATTATTCTGAATGGCGATAAAATACTGGCAGTTCAGCGCGGCCCTGAAAGTAGTCATCCGATGAAATGGGAATTCCCGGGAGGTAAAATTCAGGAAAATGAAACTGCCGAAGAAAGTGTGGTCCGTGAAATTCAGGAAGAATTATCGGTGCAGATTGAAGAATTGTTCCCGGTGGAACCGGTCGGGTATGATTACGGAACGAAACAAATACGCCTTATTCCATTTGTTTGTTCGATCCAATCAGGTAATATTATTCTGACAGAACACGTTTCGATGCGTTGGTTTGAACTGGATGAATGGGAGGATATTGATTGGGCGGCTGCCGACTACGAACTAATTCTGAAAAACAGGCATCGCCTGCAAAACCTCTTTTGACTTTTAATTGATGATTTGATTGGCTGTAAAATTTTGCTGAATTATTTTACCAGGTTTGGGAAAATAAGGGCAAAAGCAACAAAAACGGCCGTCCAGCTTAATATGGATAAAACCATATACGACATAGCAAATTTATGCTTTGAGTAGTATTTATTCAACAGGAATGCTCCAATAGGGATGCTTAAAATGACAGGTGATAGAATAACAATCCCGGGTAATCCAAATTTGGCTCTGAACCTGGCAATAAACCGGTTTTTCCTGGAGAAAACCCGTTCGCCGGTTATCTGTTTGCGCCATTCTTTCAACTCACGGTATTTAAAATGAATGATAGCAGGCATTATTTTTCGTAGAAAAGTTTTTACATGATGGAATTGCCTGATTGCAAATCCGCTAAAATGGTAAAAAAAGAAAAATCCAACAAGTCCGCCCAATGTGACCGAAATAATGGTTTGTTCAAAATTTAACCCGATTAACAACGCAAATGGGAAAGTAAGAATATACTTTACTGTAGCTAACAAAAATACCTGGATGATTTTCAATACTGCGACCATAATCTTCTCCGCCTTTAAATGTCCTGAATAGAACGTCAAAGGTCGGGAAAATGTTGTTATTAAAAATAGATAAGTATCTGAATTTTAATATTATTAAGAATTTTTAAAGTTTAACCAGTTCTTTCGTTTTGTTAAAAATTGCTGAAATCGAAGTCTGGCGCGGTTTCTGTTCCTCTAATTAACTAACATGCCATAAATCAGTCCGATACCAATTATTCCTAAAAGAAGAAAATAAGTATAAATATTGGCAAAATTTAATGTCCATCCCATCATGTTTATTCGTTTGGGGACCAAAATCCGATGGTCTTTCCGATTAAAATAGAAGATTCCCCACTTGTAATTTTCCGGATTTTGAATCATCCGGTCGTTTTCAAACTGATCAAAACTGGTTTTCATGCTGAAAAATTTTTTCGTTTTTATCTCTTTTTAAATTCCGGGGATATTGATTCCTTTTATTTTCCGGTAAAGATCAAGCGCATACAAATCAGTCATTCCGGATACAAAATCGACGATGGCCTGTACTTTTTCGTAGGTTGACGAATGATTCCCACCATATTGATCCGGAATTAGCAGCAGAAGTTTTCTTGAAAATTCAACTTCAGGATTTAGCATGGCATCAATGAAAACTTCAAGAAGGGTACCAATAATTTGATATCCTGAAATCTCAATTTCAATTACCGAACGGTAGTTATAAATGTTTTGAATACTTATTTTTTCTATTTCCTTCAATGCGGTTAACGATCCGGAAGGGACATGCTTAATGAGTGCTTTTTGAAAATTTCCGGATAAAATATCCTCCTGGCTGTCCCAGAAAACATCCACACATTGTTTCACCAGTTTTCCAATAACACTGGCACGCAAGTAAGCAATCTGTTCATTCGGATCATCCACCAGATTGAGCGTTTCGTTAATACGACCAATTTGTTTTTGTTCAGTTTGTGGGTTAAAGAACTGCATTAACAACGACCTGGTTTGCTCGAAAGTATGAATTTTCAATTTATGGGCATCTTCCAGATCCATCAGTTGGTAACAGATATCATCGGCAGCTTCCACCAGAAAAACAAGCGGATGCCGAATATATTTTGATGGATGTTCATTGATTTTGGTTAATCCAAGTTCATGTGCGATGCCTTCAAAAATTGCTTTTTCCGATTGAAAAAATCCAAACTTGGGTTTTTCAGTCAGCAATGATTCGTAGGGATATTTCACAATGGAAGCAAGCGTGGTATAAGTCAGTGCAAAACCACCGGTGCGACGGCCATGAAACTGATGGCTCAGCAAGCGAAAAGCGTTGGCGTTGCCATCGAATTGCGAAAAGTCCCTCCACTGAGCTTCATCGAGTTCATTTTTAAGTCTTGGCTCAGTGCTTTTTTTGAAAAAACGTGCAATGGCATCTTCGCCCGAATGGCCAAAAGGCGGATTTCCCATGTCATGCGCCAGGCAGGCAGCAGAAACCACCGATCCGATTTCCTGAAAAAGAGGATTTTCTACGATCAGGTTTTCATTTTCGGCTTTTTCAACAAACATATTTCCAAGTGATCGACCAACGCTGGCAACCTCTAGACTATGAGTCAGACGGTTGTGTACAAAAACGCTTCCGGGTAATGGAAAAACCTGGGTTTTGTTCTGCATTCGCCGGAAAGGGGAAGAGAAAATAATTCGGTCGTAATCGCGCTGAAACTGAGTCCGGTTGCGTTTATTGTCTGTTTTCGAAAGTTCTTCCTGTCCCAAACGGGTGGTTGAAATAAGCTGGTTCCAATTCATTCAGAGTTTGATTTAAATGATAGTTCGTTAGATTCCCTACTGAGCCTTTTTTTGACAGTCAATGGATGTCATTCATAGTCATTCTGTTGTTTTATTTCGATTCAAGGCTACTTAATGACCGCTTAATGTCTATATCTTTATCGTTTGGCAAATTTGCTGTAACCATATTTATTTAAAATGTTTGTGTCCGGTAGTTGTTCATTTCTTTGTTGGCTTTTTTGGCATTCGGATAGCAGTGCTCGAGCAACAACCAGAATTTCTCGCCATGGTTTTTAACAACCGTATGCACCAATTCATGCAAAAGTACATAGTCGATAAGGTGTTCCGGAACTCGCATCAGATGTAAATTCAGGTTAATGTTATTTACCGAGGAGCAACTTCCCCAACGGGACGAAGCATTTTTAATACTCACATTCTGGTACCTGAATCCATGTTTTTCGGCCAGTTCCTGAAGACGTTTCGGAAGATACATTTTTGCTTCCCAGCGCATCACTTCAATGAGGGTATGTTTAATAAAGTCCTGAATTTTGGGTTGTTCATGATCAACTCTTTCAGGAATAAAAATCTGAATGATGCCATTTCCAACCCGGTTATACACCTTTTCAGTATTTCCGCGGGTAATTGAAAGTTGATGAAACCGGGTTTTAAAGCAGCTTTCAGGGGCAAATAAAGTTAATCCGGCGCTAATTTTCGATTTGTTTTTGAGTATCCATTCAATTTTTGACTCAACAAACCGGATGGCCTCTTGAATCAATACAGAACGTGGCATTGTAACAACCACTTCTCCGTCAGATTTCACTCTGAGCCTGATTCTTCGCGATCGTTCATTAATTGTGAACAAAACTGGTCCAACTTGTTCAATATTTATGTATTTTGTACTCATTCAGTATTTCGGGAATAATTTGCTAAAGTAATCAAACCTTAAAAATCTAATTCCATGGAAACGAATAAACAATTTGAAGTTTACGGATCTTTAACCAAAACCGAAACTGTTTATACCATAGAGCATAAAATATTGCCTGGAACACTGGTCTTTGAGGCCTTGAAACCATTTCCGGGCTATTATTCCGATTTGCCGCAGGAAGCCAAACCGGTTTACATGTATCTGGCCCTCGATGAACATTATGAACTCGAGGATATTCTCCGGGCATCCGAAAAAGTTCAGCTCGGGTTTAGTACCAGATTCGATGCCGGCAAAGGCTTTTTACAGGTTTTCGATACCACCTATAACGTTTTGCGGTTAAGGCATCTGGCCGATTACAATTTACTCGAAAAACTTCAGCAGTTATTTATGGCCAATGGAATTCACTTTTTACAGAAGACAAGAAAATTAAACAACGAACCGGTAAAAATCAGAATTGTTAAATTTTTTACCCTGAAGGAGATAGGCGACCAGATATATAAGGATATGCGTGAAAAGAAACATGCGTATTTCGAAATCCCACATTATTTGAATTGGGAAAATTTCATGGAACTTACGAACCAGGTTAAATACAACTGGACAGAAAGCAAATTTGATGCGGCAAAAGCTTCATTTTATTATAACGGAAGGCTGCACGAAGTGATTCGCGTTTATTCCGATAAAATTGGAGTCGAATATCTGAATGAATTGAGGAAACTATATCTGAATAAAATAAAATAGGTATGGTTGTGCGATCAAAAATGGCAATTGATTTTTCCCGGATATTTTTCAATTCTGGCACTAAATAGTTGCTGATTGCATTTCTCAGTATTCGTAAAGTAACTGTATTTATCGTTCATAGCAATTAACCTAAATCACTAAATATGAAAAAACTGGTATTGATGTTCTGCCTGACAGCATTGTTTATTCAGGGAACAAATGCACAACAAAAACTTTTTAAAGAAAGCGAGGAACAAAAAAGAGAACGGATGGCATGGTGGGTAAACGACCGTTTTGGAATGTTCATTCATTGGGGCCTGTATGCGCTTCCGGCCCGGCACGAATGGGTGAAAAATCAGGAGCGCCTTACGAGCGAAGATTATCAAAAGTACTTCGACAACTTTAATCCTGATTTGTACAATCCGCGCGAATGGGCTAAAATGGCCAAAGCAGCCGGAATGAAATATGCGGTAATTACCTCCAAACATCACGAAGGATTTTGCCTTTTCGATTCGAAATTTACCGAGTATAAATCGGTAAACACTCCGGTTGGCAAGGATTTGCTGAAGGAATGGGTGGAAGCTTTTCGCGCTGAAGGTATAAAGATCGGTTTTTATTACAGCCTGATCGACTGGCATCATCCCGATTTTACTGTTGATCGTGTGCATCCGCAAAGAACAGATGATAAAGCTAAACTGGCAGAGCTGAACAAAGGCCGGGATATGAATAAGTATCGCGAATACATGCACAATCAGGTTCGTGAATTGCTCACCAATTACGGAAAGGTTGATATTCTTTGGCTCGATTTCTCCTATCCCGGCGAAAATGGGAAAGGTGCAAAAGATTGGGATTCGGAAAAACTTTTGAAAATGATCCGCCAACTACAACCCGGAATTATTGTTGACGACCGTCTCGATTTGAAAGATTACGAAGATGGCTGGGATTTCACCACTCCAGAACAATACAAAGTCTCCAAATGGCCTGAAGTGAATGGCAAAAAAGCATATTGGGAAACCTGTCAGACTTTCAGCGGATCGTGGGGATATTACCGCGATGAACATACCTGGAAAGACAATAAGCAATTGCTTGTTTTATTGATCGAGTCGGTAAGTAAAGGTGGCAATTTGCTTTTGAACGTTGGCCCTACTGCCCGCGGAATGTTTGACGAACGGGCACAATCAAGATTAAAATCGATGGGAGAGTGGATGGCATTGAACAACCGGTCTATCTATGGCTGCACGCAGGCTCCGGATGATTTTAAAGCTCCTGATAACAGCTTACTTACCTATAATCCGAAAACCAACCGGCTTTACATTCATTTACTCGATTATCCTTTGCAGAATTTTAATCTGCCCGGTTTCGCCGGAAAGGTTAAATATGCTCAATTTTTGCACGATGCTTCCGAAATTAAAATGACGGCACGAACTGAACACGGAACAAAGGAAGGTGCCACTCCGACTGATTTGAATTTAAGCCTGCCAGTCGTAAAACCAAATGTCGAAATACCCGTAATCGAGCTAATTCTGAAATAAATTTGAAAAAACAAAGGTGAAAATAGATTCCATTCTTCGAAAGAGGGATGGAATTTTTGCTTTAACTTAAAATTCATCATTCATAACTTATAATTTTCTATCTGTCCAGCCAGTTCTTAAATTCCTGAACCCGTTCCCTGGCAACAATAATATCGGAGTCGTCGATGCCTTCAATTTTTAGTGGAAGGAGAGAATTGGTCCAGGTGAGAATGTTGTCACAGACATAAAGGGGAACAATGCATTAACTTTTTATGCGGGATGTGTCGTTAAACAAAATGAACATCAGGACAAGCACAAAGAACACAAATTTCCATTCTTCGAAAGAGGGATGGAATCTTTCTTGTTCTGAATCGTTGGGAAGTTGAAAACTTGTCTATAATAACTTAACAGAAGCTTTGGCCTTGATTTCAAGTTTAATGGTAAAACTAATGCCCGAGCGATCAGCCAAACCAGTTGATATAACTCCAATTTCCTGGCCATCTTTCAGGGATTGGCTCAACTGATTGATTTGATCCTTGTCATTGGTAAGAGTCAGAGTCTTTCCAACAGTCATTAACTCATTTTTAAGACTCCATTTAATCTCCCGATTGTAGTTTTTGAGTATCAAATCACCTGAAATAAGATTAATGCTTGGAAAAGAAAGACTGGTTACAGTAGCAGTAATTGATTTGATTTCGTAACCTTGAATGCTATTCAGATAAATATTGACTTTGGTATCACTTTTTGGTTCAATCACAGTACTTGCGCTATAAACGGCTGTGTTGGTGACATTTAAAATAGCCGGAACTTTGCATTCGAGCAACGTCGTATAAGCGGGGTCAATGTCAAATGAAGTGGCATCCTTAATTTTATCACAGCTACTTAAAATAAGAAACGCAACAACAGTGGTCATAAGTGCTCTTGAAATCTTTTCCATAACAATCTTTTTTAAGGTGAAACAAAAGAAAAAAAATACACAAATGTCTTTTATTATTTTTCTTAACAAAACAGATTATGAAAAAGTTCAGAGAATATTATTCCCTCCACATTTTCAACCGAAGGCAATAACTTGAAATTTGGAACCTGGAATTTGGAACTTTATTTACCTGTCAAGCCAGTTTTTAAATTCCTGCACCCGCTCGCGGGCCACAATAATATCGGAATCGTCAATGCCATCGATTTTCAGACGGAGGCGTGAGTTGGTCCAGGCCAGAATGTTGGTGCAGACGCGGATGGAAACAATGTATTTGCGGTTAATCCGGAAGTATTTTTCAGGATCGATCATTGGCTCCAACTGGTCGAGCGTATAGTCAATACAATAGGAATGTTTATCAGTGGTTCGGATGAAGCTGGCCTTTTCCTGGCTATAGAATACCTGAATTTCCTCCACCGGAATACTTTTAATTTTATCGCCCACTTTCACCATAAATCGCGATTTAAAAACCTTTTCAGAGGTCGGATTGGTCAACGACAGTATTTTTTCAAGGGCCAATCCCGGTGAAAAATGCCGAGCTTTTCCGATCGCTTGCCGGAGCCTTTCTTCTTCAATGGGCTTGAGCAGATAGTCAATTCCGTTGGTTTGGAAAGCTTCTATGGCATAATGGTCGTATGCGGTAGTGAAAATGATCGGGCATTGCACCGATACCAGGTTATAAATCTCGAAACTCAGGCCATCAGCCAGCTGAATGTCAGAGAAAATCAATTCGGGTTCAGGATTGTTACGGAGGTATTTAATCCCGTCACGCACCGATTCGATCCGCGAAACAACTGTCATTTCAGGAGCAACTTTGGCAAGCAGTCGTTCCAGATGGTTCGCTGCACGTGTTTCGTCTTCAAGAATCAGTATTTTCATTTCACCAATGCTTTTAAAATGGGTAAACGAACCAGAAAACGGTCATCAGAACTGAAGATCCGGATGGGTTTTTCTGAAAAAAAGGCGAATTGCTGCGTCACGTTTTTCAGACCGGTTTTTTTCGAATCGTCGCCTACTTTTTTTAACTGCAGGCTGTTTTCAACTTCCAGCCAGTCTTCCACTTTTCTTACCGCAATGCGAAGCGGAAAAGCCTCTGAAACCTCATTGTGTTTTACTGCATTTTCAATCAGAAGTTGCAGGCTCATTGGCACTATGTAATCATTGGGCTCAGCTTGAACATCGATTTCAATTTTTAACTTTTCTTCGAAACGGGTTTTGAGCATGAAGGTATACGACTGGATAAATTCCAGTTCATCCTTGAGCGGCACCAGTTCTTTGTCGCGGCTGTCGAGCACATACCGGAACAAATCGCTCATTTGCTGAATGAATTTCACGGCCAGACGTTGATCGTCATATACCAGATCGCTAAGTACATTCAGGCTGTTAAACAGAAAATGCGGATTTATCTGGTTTCGGAGTGATTCGTATTTATAGGCGAGCATTTCTACCTTCAGTTTCTCGGCCTGTTGAAACGACCTCTTCCAGGCAAAGAAAAAACCGACCGCGGTAAATATCAGTGAAATAATTCCCGAAATCATCAAAGTGTACGGCAATGATTTAAGAATTGAATTCCATGATTCTGAAGGCAATTTACCCATCCAAACATAGTAATTGAAAAGCTGAACCAGTGTAAATGCACAGATTGAATAACAAAGGAAAGCCAGAATCTGGACAAATGTCTTTTTAACCGGAGTATCAATCCATGATATTTTTCTGTCGATAAAACCATGTATCAGCTGCAATCCGCCCCATTGCGTAACACTGATACTGAATGCCCACAGAAAGCCAATCAGGAAGGTATTCCAATCCTTCAGTGCTCCTGTCATGAATACAAAAATCAGAAGAATGCTCAATAAAACATTGGCAAACAGGAAACTGAACAGATTAAAAGGCTTGTTCCACAATCCGGGGATATACATTTTACTGGTGTTTTTGAACGGTTAATCTTTTGTAAAGTTAATATTTATCCGGCTGTCTCAAAAGATAGCGACTTCGTTATCCTGAACTTCCTGCCAGCTGGCAGACTGGGCTTCAGGATCGCATCGCATTGAATATTAGACTCCGAAATAAATTCGGGGTGACCGGATTCGCTATTGTTTGGACTTTTGAGACAGCATCATTTTCCTTTAGCTCTTTTTTAATGACTTTTTTCTGATTTACTGGCAACCTTTCACAATTCCTTCAAGCTGATCTTTTCCCCAATTTGGATGCAGGGATGATTTTGGTTTGAAGTTGTCCCAACCAGCCAGCAATTCTTTGGCTTGCGGGCAAAAAGATTTTGGATCCTGCCCCATATAGGGTGCAGCGCCCATGTCCATCTGAATTTTCATTAATTTTGCTCTTGGATTTGCTGGATCGATTGCCAAAGCTTTTCCATTTGCCTGCCCGACTAATCCACTGTATTCCTGACCACGTTCCATCGGATTTACTACCAGCCGGCCGGTTAAGTAAAAGGCCTGTAAAACGAAAACCTCAGCTTCGCCGGGTGCCATTTCCAGCAGTTTATTGATTGATTTCTCGGCAACATCCAGATAACTGTCTTTTTTGGCGCCGTCGCCCTGTTCAACAAAACTCATCAGGATGTAGCATTGGGCATGATAATACAAAGGCAGCCACTCACTTTTTTCAACATTGGCAATCATTTCGAACTTGTTGCCCAAAGCCTGAAAATCGTCCACACTCTGACAATTTGCAAACTGACCAAGCGTTTCGCCCATGGTTTGATAATACTCTGGTTTCTGAGCTTTTGATACAAAGCCAACTAACACTACTGCAATGATTAATGTAAACTTTTTCATGATTTTAAATATTTAAGGTTTGACTTTAATTCCAACATTTCAAGTTCTAAATCCCAGGTAGTCCCCAATCCCCCAAACGGGGGACTTTTTATCCTGCAAATCTGTAGTGAATTATTCTAATTATTAAAAATATTCAGAACGTGCATTGCCAAACCTCCTTCCCTGTTTGGGGAAGGGTAGGGGATGGGGCTGCTATTCAATTTTCTCCAGCTGGTTGGCATTTCCTTTTCGGGTCAGCGTAATGAAACATCCAAATACGTAAAACTGATTCGAACTGGGTTGAATGGCTTTTCCGGGATAATTTCCGTTTACGTCAGGATGATCACTGTACCTCTGTCCAAATTCATTCTTAAAATTCAGGACATTGGTAACCGCTCCGTACAGAATGATGTTTTGACGGTAGAGGAAACTCCAACTTAAATCAAGGCTCCGGTATGGCAACATTTTTTTACCGTTGAAAATGGTTGAATTCGGATCGTTGTAAACCCGTGGTGATGAATACCTGAAATTCAATCCGGGATAGGATCTGATACTGCCAAGCCAATGTTTATAAACCACCGACAAATTGTGTTTGCTTGCAAATGTCGGTATGGCTTCTTCCGGAAAATTACGGTAATCGCGCTTCGTATCCAGGTAGGAATATGAAATCCAGTAATCACCATTTTTAATGGTTTTTTTGTCTCTCCAGAACAAATCGAGCCCTTTGGCATAGCCACTTCCATGATTGTTATAGCTCGTTGGCAAATAAAATTCTCCGCCATTCAGCTTCACCAGATCCTTATAATCTTTGTAATACAATTCAATTCTGATTGTCCTGCTGTTTGCCGACGACTGGAAACTAAAGGTATAATGATCGGCACGTTCAGGCTTGATTTGGTCGGTGTAAAGCAGATAGTCATCTACCGGATTCTGGTAGAACCAGCCATATGCCATCGAAAATTGGCTTTTGCCGGTTATTTTGTATGCGGCCGAAAGTCTCGGAGAAAAGGTGAACCTGTTCAGATAATCGGCATATTCCACACGTCCGCCAATTCGGGTTACAAATTTTGATGAGGCATAGATCTGAGCCTCGGTAAATGCTGAGAAAGTGTGGTTGGTAAAGCTGTTGTCATGAGTTTCTGAGGACAGTTTTACATTTTGGGTGTACGTTTTGGCAAACAGTTCTCCTCCGAATTTCAGGCTTAATTTATCGCTGAAATGATACGAGAATGTATTTTTCAGGTATGTTCCACGAATTCGTTTGGTAATTGTTGTCTGTTCAAAATGAATGTCATCCTGATTGTGGGTCAATGAAGCCGCGGCATTGATCCCCCAATTTTCCCCCAGTTTATCGTTCCACGAAGCGTTCATGTACTGATTGTTGTTTTTCAAATGAAAACCAGTGGTATTACCGGCAGGATTAAGATTTTCCTGGTTAAGTGTAAAACTGCCGTTATCGATGTTCGAATAAAACTTAAACATCCCAGTTTTGCTGGTTTTTTGTCTGATGCTTATTGCACCTGTAGCTGATTCCGGAGCTTTTGACCAAACGTAATTCTGTGGTGCCAGACTCATGTATGGCGCCAGATTGTTGTAGGTCAGTGTTCCGGTAGCTGCTCCGTTCTTCCATAATTTGGTGCCGGCAACTTCCAATCCAATCGACATAAACGAAAGATCGAGTTGGTCTTCGGCGGGCATGTCGTTCGTACTCAGTAATAAAACTGATGAAAGTGCCTGTCCGTATTCGGCCGAATAACCGCCTGTACTGAAAATCGTACCTTTAAACATGAATGGATTGAATCTTCCGCGGGTAGCCAAATTGGGAGCCGATGAGTTATATGGTACCGATACCAGTGATCCATCAATGTAGGTTTGTGATTCCTCGCTGTCGCCACCCTTCACAAATAGGCGACCCGATTCTCCATTGATGGTAGTTCCCGGAAGAGATTGCAATGCGCCGTAAACATCACCTGCAGCGCCGGCTGTTGTCATCATATCCAGCGATGAGATGGTAACTGCCTGTTTTTTATCGCCTGCTTCGAAGGTTCCTGCGGTAATGGTTACCGCGTTTAGCTGATTAAAAGCCTCTTTCAGTTTGACATTTAGCCGAATGGTGTCGCCCTTCAGTTCAACCGGTTTTGTAAATAGTTCGTAACTGATAAATCCAACCTGGATAGTGACTGGTCCAGTTTTGGAAGTTTTTAGTTTGAATTCACCTTTCTGGTTGCTTGAAGTTCCATCATAAGTTCCCTGCAAATAAATGTTGGCGCCGGGTAAAGGGTCCCCGTTTTCCTGAGACACTTTTCCGGTAATCACCGTTTGTGAAAAAGTGATCAAGCCGAAAAAGAAAAAGATACCGGAGGTAATAAAGTGTTTCATTTTTCTGAATTCATGATGATTAACGAATCAAAGATGAAACAATCTCTTAGATACCCCAAAAAAGAGTTGCTGAACTGTTGGAAAAGCAGGATGAAACGTAAATATTAAAGGAAAAGAAGAAAGAGGATTTGATTCATTCCTGCTTTTTTCTTTTCCTTATTCCTTGTTCATTTTTCTAAAGCAATATCCGGATTCCACCCTTTCGAACTGATTCACGCATGGCATCGATGATGATCATGTCGCGCAAACCTTCTTCTCCGGGTGTTTTTGAAGGGCGTTTTTCCATAATGGACAGGCACATTTCGTCCATTTGTCTGGCTTGCTGGTTCATTTCAGGAAAGTCAAACTTTTCTCCCTTGGGCAAATATCCATGAAGTCCACCGTAACCGCTAAACGGATTGAGACCATATTCTCCTTTTTGTGCATTAATATTCAGAAAATTGACACTGGCGCCGAAGGTTGTTAAACAATTAGCAACAATGTTTCCCGGAAATTCGAGTTGAAAAGAGGTGGTTTCGTCTACTCCGTCAAATACTTTAGGATCGGAATTGAATTGCTGTGCTGTAACTGCAATAGGTTCGAGGCCAGTGGAATAACGCGCTGCCTGCAAAGGATATGGCCCCATGTCCATGATCGCTCCACCTCCGTACAAACTTTTTACTTTCCAATGATCGGTTGGTCGGTTCATCCGAAAACCAGCAGATGCGTGGACCATCGAAATTTCTCCATAGGGTTTTTCTTTGGCCATTTGCATGATTCGCTGTGTATAAGGCTCGTATTGCAGGCGATAACCAATTGAAAGTGATACACCAGCTTTTTTGCAGGCAGCAATCATTTCGCGGCATTCAGCGGCATTTAGGGCCATTGGTTTTTCGCAGATGACGTGTTTGCCTGCTTTCGCTGCCCGAATCACATATTCCTTGTGCATGCTGTTGGGTAAAACAATATACACCACATCAATCGCCGGATTGTTTGCTATGTCATCGAAATTTTGGTAATTGTAAATATTCGTTTTAGGAATCGCATATTGATCACCGTACTTTTTTGCTTTTTCAGGTGTTCCGGTTACCAGGCCAACCAATTTTACATGATCGGTTTTTTCAAGGGCCGGCATCAGTAATCCGGTTGAGTAATAACCCAATCCCACCAGGGCAATTCCCAGTTTTTTCTGTTCTTTTAATGATTTGGCTCCTGAAATAAAAGGAAACGATAAAAGTCCTGTTGCAACGGCTGCTGCCGATACCTGTGTCAGGAAAGTTCTGCGGTTTAATTGATTATTCATAGTATTCAGATTAGGTTTAATCAAATATACTATGAATCGCTGAATTTAAACACGTTCGCCGATTGAAAATTTGAGACCGGATTATTCAGCCGCCTCACAAACCACCGCACCGGTTATTTTAATCAAATCTTCAGGATTAAGTTTGAGCTGCAATCCCCGCTGGCCGGCACTTATAAAAATGAAATCAAAAAACAGACAGGTTTCGTGGATGTAAATAGGATAGAGTTTTTTCATACCCAACGGTGAGCAGCCACCTCGAATATACCCGGTTAATCCCAGCAATTCCTTTTGCTGAACCATTGCACAACTTTTGTTCCCGGAGATTTTGGCGGTTTTTTTCAGATCGACTTCGGCATTTCCGGGAATAACAGCCACAAAAACTCCGGTTTTATCGCCCCGAAGAACCAGTGTTTTGAAAATCTGTTCAATGTTTTGGCCTATTTTCCCGGCAAGGGTACTGGCGCTCAAATCGTTTTCGTCTACTTCGTATTCTGCCAGTTCATAACTTATTCCGGCGGCATCAAGCAAGCGGGCTGCATTGGTCTTTTTCATAACAGAACAGTATTAAACATGAAGTCACAAATTCACAAGAAAATTCCATTCTGACTTCGAGTCTTTGTGTTCAGACTAATTTATTCTTCCAGACTGAGAATAGCCGAAGTTTCGTATGATTCTCCCGGTTCAAGCGTTATCAAGTAATCAAAAGCATTGGTTGCCTCCACGCAAACAAACGTTTCATAGGATTCCTCATCCAAATCGACGATCTGCGCACAGGCTTCCTTTCCTGGATTCCAAACCGTGGTTACTTTACTTCCCGATTTATCAACTTTAATCCGACGCCGGAAAACCGGATCGGCAATTACAACCGGAGTTTCTGTGTTGAGATAATGCCGCGTAAACGCATCCCGAATCTGTAGATAATGTTCCTGCTGTACTCCCGTTTCGCCTGTCAGCTGATTGTAATAGTTTGTTCCCTCTAATCCTTCAATCGTCAGGTTATCGATAGCTGAAAGATTAAAATAGGAATGGAGGGCACAGCCATATTTAAATTCTTTGGCCGAAGTATTGGTCACTTTCAGGGTAACAGTTAGCGTAAGTCCGACGGTGATATTCATTTCGGCACAAAAGTCATGAGGCCAGTAGGTTTTGGTTGCTTCATTGGTACAGAGCTGCAGCCTGATCAATGTCTCGCCATTGGATTTAACCGCAGTTTCCAGAACATCCCAGTACATCAGGCGTGCAAAACCATGCTGAGGCTTATCTGAATCAGACGGATGCGGACCAAACCAGGGAAAGCAAACGGGAATACCGCCACGAATGGGTTTGCCAACTTCAAAAAAGCTGTCTGGACTCAGCCACAGCAAATCCATGGTATTTCGCGGCCTGAAGCTGGTTACATGAGCGCCATACAGGCAAATGTCCGCATCGGCATATTTATTTGAAACTGTTATGAAAACCAGGTCGTTTTCAAGTTCTGCAAAACCAAGTTCGCCTTCAATGCTAAATTGTTCGTCCAGTTCGTCAATATCAATCATGGGAATTTCTGTATTTTAAATGGTAATTTTTGAATTTTGCTGCAGAGTGCAACTGTTTTCAGGCGCAAGTTAGCAAACCTTTTCCGGAGATAAAAGGATGAAAAAGGAACAATAAATGAATTTAGCGGATTTGAAAGTCTTGTGATAAATCGATTTCGCCCAACCAAATGCGGCCATTTCGCTGAACCAGTTCTTCTTTTTTTACATGCGAAAGACCGGGGAACCGGAAATATAATTTGTACAATCCTGCTGGAACCGGATCAAAATTGGTGTAGTTAATCCAAATCGTCTTTTTTTCATGTGTACGGATCAGCGAAAGCCAGTTGATCTGCCACGAATCCCAGGGATCTGGTTGTATGTGCTGAAGATGATTTTCAAAGGATTTCATGAGCGTTGGACTCCAGAACGACAGCCCGTTGGTAAAATAATGAAACAACCCAAGTCCCATTTTTTCCGGATCAAGATAATAGTAGTTAAACGCATCGTTGTTGGTTAATTGAAGTTCCAGGGTCACTTTGCCGGTCGAAATAAACTTTACCGATCTGATTTCGCACTTCAAACCCGTGTGCAACTGGTTCCACGAACTTAATGCGTTAATAATCCGGGAGTCATTTCTTGGATCAACAGGTGGAACCTTTTTCCCTGACTGATCGGTGTAGCTTATGTAAGCCAAAGGAATCAGGTAGTTTTCGTAAAAGGTAACCGGTGTGTAAATGGCTGCGCCCAATGGCATGGACGACATATACCAGGAATGAAATATGCCGGAGTAAATTTTTTCACCATTGGCATAAATCTGGAAACTGTCGCGAACCAGTTTGTCAGTCAGAAAGGAATTGGTGTTTTTCAGGTAAATAAAATGAGTTGACTGATCGTAGTAATCTATATCACTGGCAGTTAGTGCCATTTTACCATTTATCAGCATTGAAAATCCCTGCCCCTTTCGGGGATTTACCTCCTGTTCCTGACTGCAGCCATAAATCAGTACCATTACAAGGACAACCAAAGGGAGGAAAGTTTTCATCCGAAAAATAATTTGTTTGATATAAGCGTTTGGAACGCCCTACTATGTTGTATAAATTTCAAATTACAACTCCGAAGGAGTTAACTTTGAATAACCCCCGGTGAAGTGTTACGTAACCGGGGGATGTGA
>Ga0209261_10000174_pt1 | contig 17283 bp, 16 predicted proteins | sample DOMMetBare1Fresh_FD_187470 | JGI IMG/M metagenome (GOLD analysis project Ga0209261, IMG submission 187470) | Wetland sediment microbial communities from St. Louis River estuary, USA, under dissolved organic matter induced mercury methylation -... | ecosystem: Environmental > Aquatic >...
CCGGACTCGGTGAAGGCCACCATGGAGGGCGTGGTGCGGGAGCCCTCGCTGTTGGGGATGACGATGGCCTCGCCGCCCTCCATGACCGACACGCAGGAGTTGGTGGTGCCGAGAACGATGCCGATGACCTTGCCCATGGGCGTGTCCGTGGCGGGCCGCTAGGCGGCGCCGCCCCCTCCCTGATCCGGCGCGGCCGCCGGCGCGGTGGCGACCCCGACCAGCGCGGGGCGCAGCAGGCGGTCGTGCAGCGTGAAGCCGCGGGCGTGCTCCACCACCACCGTGCCGGGCGCGGCCTCGGCGGTGGGGACCTGCATGAGCGCCTCGTGGCGCGAGGGGTCGAAGGGCTGGCCGAGGCCGGTGAAGGCCTTGACGCCGTGCCGGGCCAGCGCCTGCTCGAAGCTGGAGCGGACCAGCTTGACCCCGGCGGTGAGCGGGTCCTCGGCCGAGGCGGCGGCCAGGGCGCGGTCCAGGTTGTCCATGACCGGGAGCAGGTCCTTCAGCAGCTTCTCCACGCCGAACTTCTGGACCTCGTCGCGCTCCCGCAGGGCCCGCTTCTTGTAGTTCTCCAGGTCGGCGCCGGCCCGGAGCATCCGGTCGTGGGCCTCCTCGAGCCGCTTCTGGGTCTCGCGGCCGAGCTTCTGGGAGAGCTCGAGCTGGGCGGTCAGGCTGGCCAGGGCCTCGGCCTGGGAGGCGTCCGGCTCGGCCGGGTCCACCTCCACCGGCACCTCCCCCGGATCGGCGGGCGCGGCGGCGCTCCGCTCGACCGAGCGGAGGGCGTCGGCCACGGCGTCGTCCGGGATGTCGGCCCGGAAGGTTCCCTTGTCGATCTTGTGAGGCATCGTGGCTCGAGTCAGGTGGGCGGCGGACGGGCGCGCGAGCGACCGACCCTCCCCCGGAAGGTCCGATTCTGTCACACGTTCCGCGGGAGCGACAAGCAAACGGCCGAACCCGCCAGGGCGGGCCCGGCCAGCCCCGGCCGCGGACCCTCAGCCCTCGCCGTGGCGGGCCAGGGCGCGCGACAGCTCGCGGGCCGTCAGGTCGACCAGGGGGATCACCCGGGCGTAGTTCATGCGGGTCGGCCCGACCACCGCCAGGGTGCCCAGCACCTTGCCGGAGAGGCCGTAGGGGGCCGCCACCACCGAGACGTCCGGCACGGTGGCGAACTCGCTCTCGGCGCCGATGAAGATCTGGACCTCCTGGGAGAGCAGGACCCGGTCGAGCACCCGGAGGATGTGGTCCTTCTCGGCGAAGGCCTTGAGGAGCGCCCGGGCCTTCTGGACGTCGGAGAACTCCGGCGCGTCGAGGAAGGAGGCCTCGCCGTCCACCAGCACCCGGGCCTCGGCCGGCGCGTCCAGGGTCCGCTCGGCCAGCGCCAGCGCCTGCTGCATGAGGCCGTGGAGCGCGGTGTGGTCGGCCCGCATGTCGGCCAGGATCCGCTCGCGCAGCGCCGGCAGGCTGGCGGTGGCGCCGCCCCCCTCGGCGATCCGCCCGTTCAGGTAGGCGGCCGCCCGCTCCAGCTCCGAGGCGTCCATGGGCTGCTCGAGCTGGATCAGCTTGTTGGTGACCAGCCCGGCCTCGCTGACCAGCACCGCCAGCACCCGGTGCTCGCGCAGCCGCACGAACTCGACCTGGCGCACCGGATCGGCCCGCGGCGGCGGGGTGGTCACCACGCCGGCGTGCTGCGAGAGGGTGTGGAGGAGATCCGCGGTGCCGGTGAGCAGGCGGGAGACGTCGGGCGCGTCGGCGGTGAGGGTGGAGATCCGGTCGCGCTCGGCGGCGCTGGGCGGGCGCACCTTGAGCAGGGTGTCGACGTAGAGCCGGTAGGCCTGGGCGGTCGGGATGCGCCCGGAGGAGGTGTGGGGCTTCTCCAGCAGGCCGAGCGCCTCGAGGTCGCTCATGACCGCGCGCACCGTGGCCGGCGAGCACTCCAGGCCGTGGCGCTGGTGGAGCGGCTGCGAGGCCACCGGCTCGCCGGTCTGGATGTAGTCCTGCACCAGGGCGCGCAGGATGTCGCGGGATCGCCTGTCGAGCTCTCCGGCCGGCTGCGCCATGGGAGGCCCGCTACGGGAGGGCCGCGCGGTTGGCCCCGGCGGGATCGGCGAGGTGGCGCGCCGCGGCGGCGGAGAGCGCGGGGAAGCGCCCCTGCGAGAGCTCGCGCCAGCGCGCCTCGGCGGCGGTGCCGTCGCCGGCCGCCTCGGCCAGCAGGGCCTCGAGGTGGCGCTGCTCCTCGGGGAAGGCGAAGGCCAACGCGGCCCGGGCCGCACCGTCGTCGAGGTCGAGGGCCCGTCGCAGGAGGCTGCGGGCCGCGGCCGCGTCGCCGCGCCCGTCGGCCAGGAGCGCCAGCGCGTAGAGCGGGCCGGCGCGCCCCTCGTCGAGCGAGCGGGCCGACTCGAGGTAGGCCTGCGCCGCCTCGCGGTGCCCCTCCAGCGCGTAGAGCTCGCCCAGGTTGGTGAGCGCGGCCTGCTGCTCCTCGGCCGAGCCGCTGGCCACCACCTCGTCGAGGAGGCGGCGCGCGGCGTCGAGGTGGCCCTCGAGGAGGTAGCTCACCGCGAGGTCGTTGAGCGGCCCGAGGCGGCCGGCGTCGCTCGCCAGGGCGGCCTCGAAGGCGGCGCGGGCGGCCGGGAGGTCGCCGGCGCGCAGGCGGCCGGCCCCGGGGCCGGCCGGGACGGCCAGCGTGGTCACCGTCGGGATCCCCTCGGATCGGATCGGCGGCTCGGAGAGCGCCACGCCGCCGCAGGCCGCCAGGGCGAGCAGGGTCAGGGGCGAGAGCTTCGCCAGTCTTTTCGAGAGGTTTTGCACGGTGAGGCGGGCCGATTCCCCAGGGAGTGTAGTCACGGGGTCGGAACGGATCAAGGAAGGGTGGGCAACGTCGCGCGATCGTGCGACTCGTCCCTCCCCCCGAGATGGCCACGCCACCCCCCATCCTCGCCGTCCGCGGCCTCACCCGGACCTTCGGCGCCACGGTGGCGGTGGACGGGCTCTCCTTCTCCGTGGGCCCGGGCGAGGTGGTCGGGCTGCTCGGCCCGAACGGCGCCGGCAAGAGCACCACCATCGACATGATCCTGGGGGTGCTGGCCCCCACCGCCGGCACCGTCGAGATCGAGGGGCTCGACGTCGGGCGGCGGCGGGTGGGGGCGCTGGCGCGCACCAACTTCGCCGCCGTCTCCTCGCCGCTCCCCGGCAACCTGACGGTGGCGGAGAACCTGCGGGTCTTCGGGATGATCTACGGGGTGCCGAGGCTGGGCGCCCGCATCGAGGCGCTGCTCGAGGCCTTCGACCTCGGGCGCTTCCGCGACGCCCGCTGCGGCGTCCTCTCCTCCGGCGAGCAGACCCGGGTCAGCCTGGCCAAGGCCTTCCTGAACGAGCCGCGCCTCCTCCTCCTCGACGAGCCGACCGCCTCGCTCGACCCGTCCGCGGCGCGCGACGCGCGGGCCCGCATCCGCGCCCGGGTGGCTGGCGGCCAGACCGGCGTGCTCTGGACCTCCCACAACATGCGGGAGGTGGAGGAGGTCTGCGACCGGGTGCTCTTCCTCTCGCGCGGCAGGCTGCTCCTGGAGGGGGATCCGCGGGCGCTGCCGGCGGCCCACGGCGCCGCGTCGCTGGAGGAGCTCTTCGTGCGGGTGGCCCGCACCCCGCTCGACCTCGACCAGGAGAGCGCGCCGTGAGCGCCCGGAGGATCGCCGCGGTGGTGCTGCGACAGCTCTACCTCCTGCGCGGCAGCCCGGCCCGCTTCCTGCCGCTCTTCGCCTGGGTGGCGGTGGACGTGGTGCTCTGGGGCTTCATCACCCGCTACCTCGACACCGTGGTGCCGGCCCGGCTCGGCCTGGCCACCGCGCTGCTCGGGGCGGTGCTGCTCTGGGACTTCATGGTCCGGGTCATCCACGGGGTGGCCATGGCCTTCCTGGAGGACGTCTGGAGCCGGAACTTCCTCAACGTCTTCGCCAGCCCGCTCACGGTGGGTGAATACGCGGCCGGGCTGGTGGCCACCAGCGTGCTCACCAGCGCGGTCGGGCTGGCCGTCATGGTGGGGCTGGCCGGCGCCGTCTTCGGCCTCTCGCTCCTGGCCTACGGGGCCGCCCTGGCCCCCTTCCTGCTCGTCCTCTTCCTGACCGGGGTGGCCTTCGGCGTGGTGGCGGCGGCGGTGGTGCTGCGCCACGGCCCGGCCGCCGAGTGGCTGGTCTGGCCCATCCCGGCGCTCCTCTCGCCGTTCGCCGGCGTCTTCTACCCGGTGGCCACCCTGCCCGGCTGGATGCAGGCGGTGGCAGCCGCCCTGCCGCCCTCCTACGTGTTCGAGGGGATGCGGGCGGTGGTGGCGGGCGGGCCGGTGCCGTGGGGGGCGCTCGCCACCGGCGCCGGGCTGGCGCTCGTCTGGGTGGCGGCGGCCGCCGCCTGGTTCGTGGCGGTCCACCGCCGGGTGGTGCGGACCGGGCTCCTGGCGCGGTACTCGGCGGAGAGCGTGTCGTAGGCGGGTCAGCCGAGGAGGTCGGCCGCCGGCACGCCGAGCGCCTCGGCCACCCGGCGCAGGGTGGCCAGGCGCGGCTCGTGGGTGCCGGCCTCCAGGCGCGCGTAGTTGGAGGTGGCCAGGCCGGCCGCCTCGGCCACCGCCGCGGCCTTGCGGCCCGAGGCGAGGCGGAGCGCCCGGACGCGCGCGCCGACCGTCTCGGCCTTGCTGGTGAGCGCCGCGCGGTAGGCCGGCTCGGCCGCCGCCAGCACCGCCGTGGACGGGAGCTCCGCCGGCTCGCTGCCCGTCCGCATCACCACCAGCGTCCGCGGGTCCTCGCCGACCGCGGCGAGGATCACCTTGCCCTCCAACCCGAGCGCCGCCGGTGTCAGCCGGTAGGCCTGACCACCGCGGAAGCGCACCTCCAGCGCCCGGCCGCCCGGGAGAGGGTGGGCGGCGTAGAGCTCCAGACCGCGGCGGGTGCGCCAGAAGGGCGGGCCGGCGGGGCCCGCCGCCGCGGAGCTCGGCGCGGGGAGCCTGGTGGCGGCGACCCGGACGGGGGCCGGGCCTCGGGGGGTGGTCTTCCTCATGAGCAAGACGCTATCACATTTGATAGCGTTTGAGGAATCTCGAAGGGGGCGCCCCCGGGGCGAGGGGATCCGGCGTCCGGGCCGGCCGAGGCCCACCTCAGCTCGCGGCGGCGCGAGGTGGCACCAGGGCGCCTCGGAGCCGTGGCGCACCCGGATGAGGTCGCGGTAGCGCGAGCGGAGCGAGGCCGGGTCGGCGCGCTGGGCCGCCACGTCGAGGCCGGCCCGCTCCTTCGGCAGCCGCTGCCAGGGGGTGCCGGTGGTGAAGCCGGCGCCGGGGGTGGCGTCCCACTGCATGGGGGTGCGCTTGAACTCGTCGTCGTTGTTGGGCGGCTGGCGCATCCCGACCTCCTCCCCGTAGTAGAGGAAGGGGGCGCCCGGCAGCACCGCGTCTGGCTTCACCACCCGGACCCAGGCGGCGAGCTCCTTCAGGTAGCGGTGGGTCTCCTCGGTGTCCTCCTGGGCCGCGCCGGTGGGCATAGCGGCAGAGCCGGGCGATGAGGCCGGGGAGGTGCCCTTCCCGTCCCCGTCCGAGTCCTGGAAGCTGTGGACGAAGACCTCGTGGAAGATGGCGCCCCGGGCCCACTCGTGGCCGTTGATGGCGTCGTCCACCGCCGGGACCGGGCGGGCGGCGGGGCATGCGGAGCCTCCTTCCGCGCCACCTTGCCACGCGGCTCGGCGCGGTCGGTCGGTCCGCGTCGCGCCCAGCCCCAAGCGAGACGGGCCGTCAGCGACGCGCCTGGGCCTCGGGTGACGGAGCGCCGGCCTCGGGCGCGCCCACCGAGCGGAGGAACCGACCGAGCGCCGCGTCGGCGACGCCGATGTGCTCGCGCAGCCAGCCGCAGATCAGCCGGTTGACCGCGGTGGAGAGCTCGCAGGAGGGCCCGCCGGCCTCGAGCCTGGCGCGGAGGCTCTCGACGCGCCGGCCGAACTCCGCGTGGTCCTCCAGCTGCCGCGCCAGGCCGGGGTACTGGTAGCGGGCCATGACCCGCTCCTCGGCCCGGAAGTGGCCCTCGGCGTACTGGGACAGGAACTCCAGCAGCCGGGCAGCCTCCGGCCCGCCGGCGCCCTGGTGCATCGCCCCCAGGAGCGAGTTGACGCGGCGGAAGATCTCCCCGTGCTCCTCGTCCAGGAGAGGTACGCCGACGGCGAGCTTCGGATCCCACGGCATGGGCATGGCGGTTCCGTTCGGGAGCCCTGGCCTGGCCGAGGCCTCCGGGGAGCTCCGGTGGCGCAAGGTTGCGTTCAGCCGCGCATGGCGCGCGCCCGCGGCGCGGCGACGGCCTCCAGGGCGCCCACCGCCCGGAGGTGGCGGGCCAGCGCCACGTCGGCGCCGGTGGTGTGCTCGCGCAGCCAGCCGCAGACCATCCGGTTCACCGCGATGGAGAGGTCGCAGGTGGAGCCCTCGGCCTCGAACTTGGTGCGGAGCGCCTCCAGCTTCGCCTCGAAGGCGGCGTGCGCCTGGCGGTGCGGCCCCTGGTCGGGGAAGCCGTGGCGCGCCATGAGCTCCTCCTCGGCCTTGAAGTGCTGCACCGTGTAGCCGGCCAGGAAGACCAGCATGTGCTCCGTCTCCAGGCGGGCGAAGCCCCGGTGCATGACCTCCAGGAGCGAGTTGACGCGCCGGAAGAGCTCCTGGTGCTGCTGGTCGATGAGCGGCACGCCGACGGCCGTCGATGGGTCCCACAGGAAGGCCATGGTGGCTCCGGTCGGCGCGATACCGCGAGATCTCTCGCGCATCGGCCGCTGCTGGAGCAATGCAAGGCGGCGGCCAGCCGGCGCCCGCGGCGGATCTGGCCGCCTTCGCGGGCTCCGCCGCTGGCCGTAGGGGCGAATGCCCACCCCCGCTGGAAGGGGGCGCGCTCCACTCCGGGTGCCATTCACCCGAAGCTCCGGGGTGCCGCCGACCGGGCGGTCGTCCCTGGCCGTGGTCCCGGGCGGGGGGCGGTGGCGCGGCGAGCCGGCCGCTTCCGTGCCCCCCCGATTCGTGGCAAGACTCCGGCGCCCGCGCCCCTCGGTAGAGCCCTTGCGCCGGCCCGCCGCGACCTCCCGATGGCCCTGCCGACCGCCCCTCCGCCGCCCCCGCCCTCCGACGCGACCGCCCGGGTGCGCCGCGCCCTCGAGGGCGGCCGCCGCGCCGAGGTGGCCGGGCTGCCCGGCGCCGCCCGCGCCCGGCTGGCCGCCTCGCTCCTCTCGCCCGGCCCGGCCCGCGCCCGGCTGGTGCTCTGCGTGGCGGTGGACGAGGAGGCGGCCGACGAGCTGGCGCGGGACCTGGCCTTCTTCCTGGAGGCCCGGCGCGTCGTCCGGCTGCCGGCCGACGCGGTCCTGCCCTACGACGACCTCTCGCCGGACCGCACCACCGAGATGGAGCGGCTGGCCGGCCTGGCCCGGCTGGCGGTGGCGGCCGAGGGGGTCTCGGCGGTGGTGGTCTCGGCCCACGGCCTGGCGCGCCGCATGGTGCCGCGCGCCCTCTTCGACGCCGGCAGCGAGCTCCTCGGCGCCGGCCTCACGGTGGACCGGGAGGCGCTGGCGGCCCGGCTGGTGGCGCTCGGCTACGCCCGGGTGCCGCTGGTGGAGGACCCGGGCACCTTCGCGGTGCGCGGCGGCGTGCTCGACCTCTGGAGCCCGGCCGAGGCCCGCCCGGCGCGGCTCGAGTACTTCGGCGACGAGATCGAGAGCTGCCGCCCCTTCGACCCGCAGAGCCAGGGGAGCGCCGAGGAGCCGGTGGAGGTGCTGGTCTCGCCGGCCCGCGAGGCCTTGCTCGACGAGGCCGGCCGCGCCGCCGCGAAGGAGGCGGTGCGCGCCGCCGCCGAGCGGGTCAACCGGCCCACCACCCGGGTCCGCGAGGTCCTCGACCAGATCGAGGCCGGCCAGCCCTTCTTCGGCCAGGAGGCGCTGCTGCCCGGCTTCCACGCCGGCGGCCTCACCCCGCTCACCAGCTTCCTGCCGGCCGGCGCCGCCGCCTACCTGGACGACGCCGAGGGGATCGCCGAGGCCCTCGACGCGCTCTGGGCCTCCCTCGAGAAGGAGCACGCCGCCGCGCTGGGGCGCGAGGAGCTGGCGCTGCCCCCCGAGGCGCACTTCCTCCGGCCCGCCGAGGCGCTGGCGGCGGTGGCGGCGCTGCCGCTCGTCCGCCGCCACCCGGTGGTCTACGGCGCCGACGAGCCGATCCGCTTCTCCCTCGGCGAGACCTCCGACCTGCGCGCCGAGATCGAGGCGGCCCACGGCGACGAGGGGGCGCTGGCGCCGCTCACCCGGCGGCTGGAGGCCTGGCGGCAGCGCGGGCTCACCGCCGTCATCGCCTGCGGCACGCCGAGCGCCGCCGACCGGCTGAAGCGGCTGCTCACCGACCGGCGCCAGGCGGTGCGGAGCCACCCCGGCCCGCTCGCCGATCCGGCCGCGCTCTACGACGCCGCCATCCACGCCCACCTCCTGCCGGGCGAGCTCTCGGCCGGGTTCGTGGACGGCGAGGCGCGGCTGGCGCTCCTCTCCGACCAGGAGATCCTCGGCCACAAGGTCCGCAAGCGGGCCCGCGCCGTCCGCGAGGAGCACGCCTTCGCGGCCGCCTTCCGGGATCTCAACGAGGGCGACCTGGTCGTCCACGTCGAGCACGGGATCGCCCGCTACCAGGGGCTCACCAAGATGCAGATCCGGGGGGTCGAGGGCGACTTCCTGGTGCTGGCCTACGACGGCGCCGACCGGCTCTACCTGCCGGTCGGCAAGCTCCGCCAGGTCCAGAAGTTCAACGGGGCCTCGCCCGACGCGGTCCGGCTGGACCGGCTGGGCGGCCAGTCCTTCGCGCTGCGCAAGGCGCGGGTCAAGGAGCAGCTCCTCAAGATGGCGGCCGAGCTCATCGAGCTCTACGCCGCCCGCACCGCCCACCCGGGCCACGCCTACGGCGAGCCGGACCAGATGTACCGGGAGTTCGAGGCCGAGTTCCCCTACGAGGAGACCCCCGACCAGCAGAAGGCCATCGACGACGTCCTGAAGGACCTGCGCAAGGCCGGCGGCGGACGCGGCCCCATGGACCGGCTGGTCTGCGGCGACGTCGGCTACGGCAAGACCGAGGTGGCCATGCGGGCCGCCATGCTGGCGGTGCTCGGCCGGAAGCAGGTGGCGGTGCTGGTGCCGACCACCATCCTGGCCTCGCAGCACGAGCGCTCCTTCCGCGAGCGCTTCAAGGGCTACCCGGTGCGCATCGAGGCGGTCTCGCGGATGCGGACCGCCGAGGAGGTCCGCGCGGTCCTGAAGGAGGCCGCCCTGGGGAAGGTGGACGTGCTCATCGGCACCCACCGGCTGCTGGGCGCCGACGTCTCCTTCAAGGACCTGGGCCTGGTGGTGGTGGACGAGGAGCAGCGCTTCGGGGTGGCCCACAAGGAGCGGCTGAAGAAGCTCCGCAAGCTGGTGGACGTGCTGACGCTCACCGCCACGCCCATCCCGCGCACCCTCCACATGAGCCTGGCCGGGGCCCGCGACCTCTCCATCATCGCCACCCCGCCGGAGGACCGGCGGGCCATCCGCACGGTGGTCTCCAAGTTCGACCCGGCCGTCATCCAGGAGGCCATCGAGGCGGAGCTGAAGCGCGGCGGGCAGGTCTTCTTCGTCCACAACCGGGTCCGCTCCATCGGCTCGATGAAGAAGTTCCTGGAGGAGCTCATGCCCAGGGTCCGCTTCGGCGTGGCCCACGGGCAGATGGGCGAGGGGCAGCTCGAGCACGTCATGGGCGACTTCGTGGCCCGCCGGCTCGACGTGCTCATCGCCTCGACCATCATCGAGAGCGGCCTCGACATCCCGAGCGCCAACACCATCATCGTCAACCGGGCCGACCACTTCGGGCTGTCGCAGCTCTACCAGATCCGCGGGCGGGTCGGCCGGAGCCGGGAGCGCGCCTACGCCTACCTGCTGGTGCCGGCGCGGCGGCCGGTCACCAAGGACGCCCGCAAGCGGCTGGAGGTGCTGCAGCGCTTCGGCGAGCTGGGGGCCGGCTTCCAGATCGCCTCCCACGACCTGGAGATCCGCGGCGCCGGCAACCTGCTCGGCAAGGACCAGTCGGGCCAGATCGAGGCGGTCGGCTTCGAGCTCTACACCCAGCTCCTCGACGAGGCGGTGCGGGAGCTGAAGGGCGAGCCGCCCAGGCAGGACCTCGACCCGGACGTGGCGCTGCCGGTGCCGGCCTTCATCCCCGACCCGTACATGCCGGACGTCCACCAGCGGCTCTACTTCTACAAGCGCTTCGCCCAGGCCTCCTCCGACGAGGAGCTGGAGGCGCTGCGCGCCGAGATCATCGACCGCTGCGGGGATCCGCCGGAGGAGGTCGACGCGCTCGGCGAGGTCATGAAGGTGAAGGTCCGGCTCCGCGAGCTCGGCATCCGGGCGCTGGAGAGCGGCCCCGGCCGCGTGGTGCTGACGCTGGGCGCGGAGGCGCTGCTCGACCCGTTCCTGCTCGCCAAGCACGTGCAGGCCTCGGGCGACGCGCTCCGGCTCACCCCGGACATGAAGCTGGTGGCCCGGCTCGGCCCGGCGCCGGCCGCGCCCCCGAAGCCCGCCGGCCGCGCCGCCCGCCCGGCCCGCGGCCCGACCGGCCGGCTCCTCAAGGTGGCCGCCCCGCCGCCGCCCCCGCCGCGTGCCGCGGCCCCGTCGAGCCCCGCCGCCGAGGCGATGGCCGGGCGCGAGCTGCTGGCGGCGGTGCAGGCGGTGCTGGCCGGCCTGGCCCGCTGCGCCCGGGCCGGCTGAGGGCGCGCCCCGGGCGGATCGTCGCGGTGCTTCCTTCGGGGGGCGCGCGAGCCTTGATCCGGTCGTCGTTCCGTGGTCTTTTTCGCGCCCGGCGCAACGCCGCTACTTCCCCCTCCCGAGAAGGAGTCGTCACCCATGTACCGCCGCATCCTCGCCGTCGGGCTGGCCGCTGCCGCCCTGACCGCCTGCACGCAGCCCTCGTCCTCCAAGCCCGCCGCCAAGAGCGGCCCGGCCGTCGCCACCGGCAATGGCATCACCATCACCGCCGAGGAGTTCAAGGCGCGCCTCGACGAACAGTCGCCCTTCATCCGCCAGCGGTACGCCGCGCTCGACCGGAAGAAGGAGTTCCTCGACAACCTGGTGCGCTTCGAGGTGCTGGCCAAGGAGGCCGAGCGCCAGGGGCTCGACAAGGACCCGGAGGTGCAGAACACCCTCCGCAAGATCATGGTCCAGAAGCTGGTGCAGAAGAACTTCGGCGACCCGAACGGCGCCAAGGACGTGCCGGACGCCGAGTCGCAGAAGTACTTCGACGAGCACAAGGACGAGTTCCAGAAGCCGAAGCGGGTCCGGCTCTCGGCCATCGTGCTGAGCGCCCCGGCCGGCTCCAAGGAGCGGGCCGCCAAGCTGGCCACCGCCAGGAAGCTGGTGGGCGAGCTCAAGGCCGCCGAGAAGACCAACGCCGGCGCCTTCGCGGCCGCGGTCGGCAAGAACTCCGACGACCAGGCCGCCAAGGCCACCGCCGGCGACCTCGGCTTCCGCTCGCTGGAGGAGCTGGAGAAGAGCTACGGCAAGGCCGCCGCCGACGCCGCCTTCGCGCTCAAGTCGGGCGAGCTGTCCGCCCCGCTGGAGACCCCCGCCGCGGTGCTGATCGTCAAGGCCACCGGCGTGCAGGAGGAGCTCAACCGGCCCTTCGACCAGGTCAAGGCCCAGATCGCGGCCCGCCTCTACCGCGAGAAGAAGACCAAGGAGTTCGACGAGCTGGTCAAGAAGCTGAAGGAGCAGGCCGCGGTCAAGGTGGACGACGCCGAGCTGGAGAAGATCCAGGTGGCGGCCGCCCCGGCCGGCGGCCCCGGCATGCCGGGCATGCCCGGGATGCCCGGCATGGGCGGCGGCATGGGTGGCGGCATGGGCGGGATGCCCGGCATGCCCCCCGGCGGCGCCCCCGGCGCCCCCCACGGCGGCGCTCCGCACGGCGCCCCGCCGGCGCCGCCCCCCGGTCCGCCGGCCTCCAAGTAAGGCGTGGTGCGCCGGGCGCCGCTCCTCGCCGTCGCCCTCGCGGCCGCCGCCTGCGGCCGCTGCGGGGGCGGCGTGCAGCCGGCCAGCCCGGCGCCACCGCCCTCGGTGGCGGTCGTCAACGGCGAGCCCATCACCGCCGCCGCGCTGGCCCGCGAGCTCCGGCAGACCGGGGCCGGCGGCGCCTCCGAGCAGCCGGGGGCGGTGGCCCGCCAGCAGGTCCTGGACGACCTCGTCGACCAGGCGCTCCTCCTCCAGCAGGCCCGCGCCCGCTCGGTGGTGGTCGGCGCGGAGCAGGTCGAGCGCGCCTTCCTCCGGGTGCGCGGCGAGTACCCCGGCAGCCACTTCGACGACATGCTGGCGCAGGAGCGGCTCAGCCAGGCCGAGCTCAAGCTCCGGCTGCGCGACCAGCTCACCATCGAGAAGCTCTTCAACGACGAGGTCTTCCCGCGGGTCCAGGTGGCCGCGGCCGAGATCGCCGCCTGGCACGCCGAGCACGCCGCCGAGCTCTCCGAGCCGGAGCGGGTCCACGTGCTGCAGATCGTGGTGGCCACGCGCGACGAGGCGGTGCAGGTGCGCGACCAGCTCCGCCGCGACCCCTCCCGCTTCGCCGAGGTGGCCCGCAAGGTCTCGGTGGCCCCCGAGGGGAAGAGCGGCGGCGATCTCGGCTGGATCGGCCGCGGCGCCGGCTTCCCCGAGGTCTTCGACGCCTGCTTCGCCATGCCGCTGAACGCCCTCTCCGACGTGACCCCGTCGCCCTACGGCTTCCACCTCTTCAAGGTCGTCGAGAAGAAGGCGGCCTCCAAGCGGACCCTCGAGCAGTCGAGCGCCCAGATCGGCGAGCGGCTGATGCGCGACAGGCGGGCGGCGGCGCAGCGCGAGTACCTCGCCGCCCTGCGCGCCCGCGCCTCCATCCAGATCGACCAGGCGGCTCTCGCCGCGGTGACCCCGTGACCCTCGCCCTCCTCGCCCTCGCCCTCCTGGCCGCCGCCCCCGCCCCGGCGGCCCCCGCGGCCGCCAAGGCCGCACCCGCCGCCGCCCCGGCCCCAGCGGCCCAGCCGGCCACGGCTCCAGCAGCCCAGCCCGTCACCCCGGCCCCCGCCCGCCGCGTGGTCGATCGGGTGGCCGCCCTCGTGAACGGCGAGGTGGTCTCGCTGCGCGACCTGCAGGACCGGGCCGGCGCGGAGTGGCTGCGGGTGGACGCCATGGCCGCCGGCCTGGACCGCGACCAGGCGGTCAAGCGGGTCCTGCAGCGCACCTGGGAGGCGGTGCTGGCCGACCGGCTGTTCCACGCCCAGGCGGTGGCGCTCCAGATGGAGACCACCGAGTCGCAGGTCGACCTGGCGGTGGAGGACATCAAGAAGCGGAACCGCTTCGACGACGCCCAGCTCGACATGGCGCTGGCCAGCCAGGCGCTCGACCGGGCCACCTTCCGCGGCCAGATCCGGCGCGAGCTCGAGTCGATGCAGGTGCTCGGCTACCGGGTGCGCAGCCGCATCAAGGTGACCGACGAGGACCTGCAGCACTACTTCAAGACCCACCCGGCGGCCTTCGGCGGCGAGGAGGAGCTCCACGTCAACCACCTCTTCCTGCCGCTCGCCGAGGGGGCGCCGGCCGCGGCGGTGCAGGCGGCCGAGGCCGAGGCCCAGCAGCTCCGGAAGCGGCTGGTGGCCGGCGAGGACTTCGCCGCGGTGGCCAAGCTGGCCGCCAAGGGGACGGGCCCGCAGCTGGGCGGCGACCTCGGCTGGCTGAAGCGGGGCAGCATCCAGAAGACGCTGGAGGAGGCCTTCACCGGCCTGGTCGACGGCGAGGTCTCCCAGCCGGTGCGGGTCGGGGCCGGGCTCCACCTCTTCAAGGTGCTGGAGCGGCGCCGGGCCGGCGGCAAGAGCTTCGAGCAGGCCAAGGACGAGATCCGCGACCTCCTCCTGCAGGAGCAGTCGACCGCCTACCGCGAGCAGTACCTGGCCGAGCTGAAGCGCGACGCGGCCATCGAGCTCCGCCTGCCGGAGCTGAAGGACTGATGGCCCGCCAGGCGCGGCGGAGCCGGGCGGCGGCGCCGGTCCGGGTCGCCATCTCCCTCGGCGACCCCTCCGGCATCGGCCCCGAGGTCACCGCCGGCGCGCTCCTCGCCTTGCGGGGCGAGGTGGAGCCGGTGCTCTACGGCGACCCCGGCCTGCTGGACCGCGGCCTGGCCTCGCGCGACCTCCTGGCGCTCGGCCTGCCGGTCCTGGAGCCCGGCGCCCCCATCCCGCCCGGCGGCGCCCTCGTGGCGGTGACCCGGCTGCCGGCCTCGGCGCTCCGCCCCGGCCGCCCGGCCCCCCGCGGCGGCGCGGCCCAGCTCGCCTTCCTGACCCACGCCTTCGACCTGGTGCAGAACGGCGCGGCGGCGGCGCTCTGCACCGCGCCGGTCTCCAAGGCCCAGGTGGCCCGGGTGCTGCCCGGGTTCCGCGGCCACACCGAGTGGCTGGAGGCGCGCTGCGGCGGCGCCCGCACCGTCATGATGCTGGCCGGCGAGCGGCTCCGGGTGGCGCTCTGCACCAACCACCTGCCGCTCTCGCGGGTGCGGCGCGCGCTCACCCCGGCGCTCGTCGCCGAGACCATCGCGGTGACCTTCCGGGCCATGAGGGCCGACCTGGGCATCGCCCGGCCGCGCCTCGCGCTGGCCGCCTGGAACCCCCACGCCGGCGAGTCCGGGCTGGTGGGCGACGAGGAGGCGGTGCTCTGCGCCCCGGCGCTCGAGCTGGCCCGCCGCGGCGGCACCCCGGCGGCCGGGCCGTTCCCGGCCGACTCGGTCTTCTTCCGGGCCGCGCTCGGCGAGTTCGACGCGGTGGTGGCGCTCTACCACGACCAGGGGCTCATCCCGGTCAAGCTCATGGACTCGGTGCTGGGCGATCCGGCGGTCAACGTGACGCTCGGCCTGCCGGTGGTCCGCACCAGCCCGGACCACGGCGTGGCCTACTCGCTGGCCGGCACCGGGAAGGCCAGCGCCGCCAGCATGGCGGCCTCGCTCCGGCTGGCGGTGCGGATGGTCCGGGCGCGGGGCGGCTGAGCGGCCCTTACTTCCCGGACCGCTGGCCGCTGGCGCGCGCCTCCAGGTCCCGGCCGCCGCCCAGGCCGGCGATGACGCCGCGCAGCCCCTCCAGCCGCTCCACCATCCGCGCCATGGTGGCGACCAGCCGGGCCGACTCGTCGGAGGAGCTGCGCCCCGCGTCCACGAGCCGGCCGATGGCGCCGCCCACGTCCTTGAGCGAGCCCTGGATCTGGGCGGAGGCGCCGCGCGCGTCGTCCGCCAGGGTGAGCATCTCCCGGGCGATGACGCCGAAGGCCCGCCCCTGGTCGCCGGCGCGCGTCGCCTCGACCGAGGCGTTGATGGCCAGCATCCGGCTCTGCTGCGAGATGCCGTGGACGCCGCGGAGCGCCTCGTCGGCGGTGGCCAGCTTCTCGCCGGCGGTGGAGGAGGCCGCGGAGACGCTGGCCAGGGTCGCCTTGGCGCTCCCCTCGGCGGCGCGGACGTCGGCGCCGAGCGCCTGGAGCGCCTCCAGCACCTGGCCGGTGGCCGCCGCCAGGGTGCGCTGCTGCTCCAGCTCCTTCAGCCAGGAGGCGAGGACCGCCGCCGAGACCCGCGCCATGGGGCGGGTCACCTCGAGCGGCCCGGCGATCCCGAAGGTCCCGATCCGCTTGCCGTCGTGGATGATGGGGCAGTTGTACCCCTCCTTCACCTTCGGATCCCTGGCCGCCTCCTCGGCGGTGACGAAGACCTCGTCCGCCTGATCGCGCATGATGCGCTGGGCCCCGGCGTGGAGCGTGCCGATGCGCGACCTCACCACCGCCTGGCGGATGGTGCCGGCCTCGTCGCAGACGATGACCAGCAGCCCCGTCTCCTTGTTGACGAACTCCACGAAGCGGGCGGCCAGCTGCCAGTAGTCACGGTCCTCTGCCATGACCGGAGGATAGCAACTGGGCCCCGGTTTCGCTCGGCCCGGTCAGTCCCAGTGGTCGTGGTGGTGGGAGCCGTCCGGGTCGCCCGGGGTGACCTCGTACCAGTAGCCGGGGCCGCAGAAGCCGTTGGTGCGGAAGCCGAGCACCACGCCCGGGAAGCGGGCCACGGCGCGCTCTCCGGCCAGCTGCGGGTGGTCGCGGTAGCCGAGCCGGACCCGCACCTCCGGGAAGGCGGCGGGCGGCTGCGTGACGGCGAGCTCGGCCGCGCCGAGGTCGGCCAGCACCTCGGCCTTGCGCGCCTCGGTCCCGGGCGCGAAGTGCAGGGCGAGGAGCGTGACGTCGAGGTCGCTCCAGTAGCTCCGCTCCAGCCGGAGGCCGAGCCCCGGGCCGATGGCCACCCCCTCCACGCCGCGATCGACCGGCGCCCCGTCCGGCGCCACCACCAGGTCGTAGGAGCCGGCCGGGACCTCGAGCCGGATGGTGTCGAGGAAGTAGGTGTCGTGCACCGGCGTGGCCCCGCCGGCCGGGAGGACCTGGACCCGGCCCCACCCGGCGAGGGTGCAGAGGCTGGTCCCGCAGGAGCCGCGCTGGTGGAGCACCACCTCGATGGCGCCGGTGGAGGTCGTCGCCGTCTGGTCGGCCTTCGGCTTCTGGCAGAGATCGCAGGCGGCCGCGGCGAGCGCCAGGGCTGCGATGGCGAGGTGGTGTTGGCCCATGGCGGCACTCTACCCGGAGCGCGGCCCCGGGCGCTGCTCGCCGTTAGACTCCCCCCATGGCCGGCTCCAACCTGGACGTGCTGGAAGCGAACGAGGCCTTCTACCGGGCCTTCAACGAGCGGGACGCCGAGGCGATGGAGGCCCTCTGGGCCGCCCGCGCCCCGGTCGCCTGCATCCATCCCGGCTGGGATGTGCTCGATGGGCGCGAGGAGGTGCTGCGGAGCTGGCGGGGCGTCCTCGGCTCCGACCGCGCCCCCACCGTCGGCTGCACGCGGGCCCAGGCGCGGATCCTGGGCGAGGTGGCCTACGTGACCTGCCACGAGGTGCTGGCCGCCGGCCGGCTCGCCGCGCTCAACCTCTTCGTCCGCGAGGACGGCGCCTGGCGCCTGGTCCACCACCAGGCGACCCCCATCGCCCCCGGCCAGGCCAACCCGGAGCCCTCGCCCGGGCCGGCCAACTGACGGCGCCGCCGGTGCTACACTCCCCGGCCGTGCCCAGGACCCTGCGCCACCGGCCCGCCGCCAGCCCGCTCGCCGCCTTCCTGCTCTCGCTCTCCGCCTGCTCGGGCGGCGCCTCGCCCCCGCCGCCGCCGCCCAGCCGCACCCCCATCGCCGGCTGGGAGGGGAAGCTCACCACC
>Ga0209261_10000176_pt1 | contig 17227 bp, 15 predicted proteins | sample DOMMetBare1Fresh_FD_187470 | JGI IMG/M metagenome (GOLD analysis project Ga0209261, IMG submission 187470) | Wetland sediment microbial communities from St. Louis River estuary, USA, under dissolved organic matter induced mercury methylation -... | ecosystem: Environmental > Aquatic >...
CAAATTCACCTTCCTTAATTTCGAGATTAATTCCCCGTAAGGCATGAACCGTAATATCACCTACATAGAAGTCTTTCTTCAGGTTCTTTACCTCTATTATTGTTTTTTTCATTTTTCTGTAATTTAAAGCCCCCTTCAAACCTCCCCGCCTTCTATAAACTCAGGCGTCGGGGAAGGCTAAAAAAAGCAAGGTCATCATTATTGGTTTTATCATCTTCCTCCAGTACGTCAACTTTAATCCGGTTGATTTGTCAAAACTATTGAGGTGGCGGTCCCTGTTGAGTATTTGTTGTTGCTGTTCGCCTGTCACTTCCCGGCGGTCTGAAAAAACCTCCGGAAGTTTTGGCCTTTTGAGTCTGAGTTCCTGTTGTTGTCATCGAAGTAACCACTTCGTCCCCTTCTTTCAATCCATTTATAACTTCGAAATTTATTTCATCGGTAACCCCAACAGTAACTTTTTGCGGATGAATCAATCCATTGCTTCCTTTCATCCAAACGGTATGGATGGAGTCATTTCCTGTTTCCTGTAATTTCATAGCACCACCATCCATTGCAGGCATCGCTGGTTCTGAATCCTGTGCCTCTCCGTCAGCCATTGGTGGCATGTATGCTGCCAGAGCAACAGGGTCGGGAGTAAACCGGGTAGCCTTGGCAGAAACTACCAGAATATCTTTTCTTTCTGTCACATAGAAATTTGCATTTGCAGTCATACCTGGTTTCAGGATTTTATCGGGATTTGGAGCTCCAACCACAACTGTGTATGTAACCACGTTGTTGGTTGTAACCGGCTGAAGCCGTATTTCGGTTACTGAACCTGAAAATTTTTTGGTTGGAAACGCATCCACTGTAAATTCGACACGTTGTCCGTTAACCAGCTGGCCGATATCTGCTTCGTCCACTTTGGCTTCCACGCGCATTTGTGTAAGGTCGTTGGCAATAGTGAAAAGTGTTGGCGTATTGAAACTGGCGGCCACCGTTTGTCCTACTTCCACTGCACGATCGAGAACTGTACCGTCGATTGGAGAATAGATTCGGGCATACGACAGATTGATCTTGTTTTTATCGTACATCGATTTGGCATTGTTCAGCGAACCCAACGCATTGTTATAATTATACTCTGCCAGATCAAAATCAGATTGGGCAATCAGTTTTTTAGCCGCAAGGACTTTGTATCGCTCGTAAGTTGCTTTCTGGTATTTGACCTGAGCTTCAGCCTGATCGACCGATGCTTTGCTTTGCTCCAACTGGGCAATCAGCGGTGTTTCATCCAATTGGGCTAAAAGCTGTCCCTTCTTAACCTGTGAGTTAAAGTCAGCAAATATTTTTTCAATAACTCCTGAAACCTGCGTACCTACTTCTACTGTTTTAACAGCCTCGAGCGTACCGGTGGCAGTAATAGTGTTACTAATCGTTCCTCTTTCAACTTTAGCTGTCTCAATCGAAACATTTTGTTTTGGCTTGCTTAAGGATTTGTAACCCAGGAATCCAATGGCAAGAACAATAATTGCCAATCCGATGTAAATGAATTTCTTTTTCATGATGTATGTTTTTTTTGATGTTTTTGATGTTTTTTACAGTGCCAGTGAAATTCCTTTGTAGAAATCGAGCACTTTATAGCTGAAAATCACGTTGAACTTTGATTGCAGCAACTTGCTTTCAGAAGTAATGAGATTGGTTTTCTGAACCAGAAAATCGACTGAATTAAGAAGTCCCAAGCGGTATTTCTCGGTGACCACATCATACGATTCCTGTGCTGATTGCTTTTGTTCGAGGCTGGCAGTATATTGCGAATTCGCCGAAACCACGTCCTGACACGCCTGTTCGATTTCCTTTCGGAGTTGATTTTTTGTGTTGATTTCATCTAGCTCTGCATCCGAAACAGAAATGTTCGCCAGAGCCACATTGGTTTTTATCTGTCGTTTCTGGAAAATAGGAATCGAAAGTGACAGCCCTACTGAAGGATTAACTTTATCCTTCAACTGACTGCCGTATCCTGCGTTTTTGGTCAGGCTTGAATAGCCGCTCGACAGACCGGCATCCATCGATAAATTTGGCAATGCATCAGCTTTGGCAATTTTCACATCCAGCAAAGTACTTTCTTTGGTCAGTTCTGCATTTTTGATTTGCGGTTTAATTCCAAGTGCCAGGTTGTAGATTTCCAGAGCGTCGGGTTGAGTCGAGGAGATAAGTAAACTATCGAGGTTTGGTGAACTAATGCTAAAGTTGGGATCAACCGGCAATTCCATCAATTGCATCAGTGTAACTTTGCCAATCGACAACTGACTTTGTGCTGAAGCCAAGGTTGATTTTTCAGTCGCCAGTTCTGACTTGATTTGCAAATAGTCTGACATCGAAATAACCCCCAGATCCATCCGCTCTTTTGCCAAAGCCAGCTGTTCGGTGGTCGATTCAATTTGCTTCTCAGCATTGGTTACACTTTCAAAAGCATATAAAACCTGAAGATAGGCATTCAGAATATTTAGACCCACCGACTCTTTTACTGTTTCGGAATAAAGACGACCGCTTTGTACATCAAGTTCTGCCTGTTTGATTTTAGTAGCCAGTTTTTCACCGTTAAACAACGTAATACTTGAATTCATTGAATAATTGGTACTGTTCGAACCGCTGCTGCTTCCATATCCACCTGTCGATGAATCAAATCCTTTATACCAGTTGAAATTCTGGCGAACGGAAGCATTGACTGAGGGAAGCAGGTTGGCCAGTGCCTGATCGGAATAGAGCTGATTCCGTTCGTTGGATAAACCAGCTTTCTGCACCTGGATATTTTTACCCAAAGCATAATTAATGCATTCTTCGAGGGTCCAGGATTTTCCCTGCGCACTGCTGCTCAAACCTGAAAAGAAAATCAGGAATCCGGCGATCAGTAAACGTGTTTTAAATGTGTTCATGGCTTTTAATGCTTGTTACTATTTTGAACCAAAACTACACTGGCATTGCATCCTTATAAAATGCAATAGACGTTTGGGCTGATTTTATCGACGGAATGGCGTATTTTGCGTTTGGAAAGAATGAATAATCTACAACTGATTTTGTATATTTACTCAATATTAAACCTTAGTAAATCAAATCAATATGGAAAAAATAATAGCCTGTTGCGGATTAAATTGTGCTGCCTGCGATGCAAGAATAGCCACCATTGCGAATGACAATGAACTACGCTCCCAAACCGCCGAAAAATGGAGAACGCAATACGGCGCTTCAGAAATTACACCTGAAATGATTAATTGTACCGGATGCAGGGAAGAAGGAGCCAAATTTGGACACTGCTCCGAATGCGAAATGAGGAATTGTGCGATATCCAAAGACTATAGAACCTGCGCCGATTGCGACAAGTTAGAGAATTGTGCCTTACTGATAAACCTGCACCAGTTTGTTCCTGAAGCTTTGGAAAATCTAAAATCAATCAACTAAATGAGCCTGTTTAAAGAAGAAGAACCTCAACCCGTTGAAGTACTAGGAAACGAATTAAAATGTCCGGTTTGTGGCAATCAGCAATTTTGGACCAGGCGGGCACAATTAAACACAGCCATTGCCACCTTTTTCAATCTCGACTGGGCCAACCGGAGTGCTACCTGTTTTGTATGTTCAGAGTGCACCCATATTTTATGGTTTCTGGGGGAGTAAAATTATTTGCTGTTAAGACTTACAAGTGATTAATTCGTCGTATAAGTCGAAGTTCTCCTGATCGAAGCAAACAAAATAGACCTGCTTGATTAGCTCGTTTGCGGATAAAAATTCTGATACGGTCCGGATAGCAATTTCAGCGGCCTTTTTTTCGGAAATCCATAAATTCCGGTGCTGATATTGGGAAAGGCAATCGTTTCAACACCATTTTTCAGGGCTAATTTTAGGGAATGCAGGTAGGCATTTTCAAGCAATTGTGATTCGTTATTTTTACCACCCTGCCAAACCGGTCCAACAGTATGTATAACATATTTCGCCGGAAGTTTACCACCCGAAGTTATTACAGCCTCTCCGGTGTCACACCGGCCTTGCCTTGCAACAATTTCACGGCATTCTTCCAGAATTGCAGGACCACCAGCCCGATGAATGGCCCCATCAACACCACCACCACCCATTAACCATGTGTTGGCTGCATTTACGATGGCATCCACCTCAAGTTTGGTAATGTCGCCCGTAACCAGTTTAATCCGGATGTCCATTTTTACAACTATTATTATTCAAAATTACGAAAGGGGTTGTTTCAAAAGTCTGAACCGAAGTCATTCTGCCCGCTGGCTTGGCAGGTGGGGTTTCAGGATCTCAGCGCATTGAATGTCAGACCCTGAAATAAATTCAGGGTAACCAGATTTGCGATTCTTTCGACTTTTGAGACGGCCCTTTCCAAGAATTTTTAAACTAGAGAATCTGGTTGAACTCCAGGCGTTCACCATCAGGGCCAAGAATATTGAAATATTTACATCCCTTTTCCCAGAACGGCAGAAATACCGGTTGTTCTTCAATAATGTGTATTGAAGTCTCTTTCAAAGCTTTGTAAGATTGGTCAATATCGCTGACATCAAAGGTGATATGATCGATATGACCATCTTTTCTGTTTCGTATTTCTACCAGCTCGGCATCAGGCAACTGGTAGAGTTCAATAATGATATCTTTCAATTTCATCATCACCATTCTGCCTTCGTTTCCATGATGTTGGAATGATGAGTTTGTTGCCTGTTTAAAACCCAACTTTTCATAAAACGCTTCAGAAACCTTAAGATCTGAAACAGGTATGCCAATGTGCTGAAGATGATTGATTTTTATTTCCATATAGACCAGATCATTGTTTTGCCAGTTTCAAACCTTCGGTAGTGGTGTAATACTTGGTAATCATGTTAGGCATTTCCCATTCGGGTAGTTTGCCATCTTTCAGGTATTGCAGGTAGAATTCAGTTACCTGTCCGAAATGTGCTTCGTGCCCAACACTGAATTGTGCAGGAATTTCAACTGTCCAGAGTTTATCTTCCAATTTGGCGAGTTTCAGTCCTGTGAATTTTGCAGCGATGTCCTGTTCAACCGCCTTTTTCAGGCTGGTCTCGAATGCTACTAAATCACTGGCAGCAGTCGCTTCGATATAAACAGTTGGTTTGTATCCTTCGTCCTTACCTTGCCTGATTATTACATTACAAGTATTGCCGCGCATCACGCTGTAATGGGTATCGCCAGTTCCAGCAGGAGCTTCGAAATTCCAGATTACTGAAACCTTGGCCACTTTTCCCTTCAGTTTATAAACCATTTCGCCATTCGAAAACACTTTCAGGTTTCCATCCGCAACATCTTTTTTCAAATATTCCGGAAACTCCTTCAGCGAAGTTACTTTTTCGAATTGAGCCGGAGAAATATCAGTCGTCCAGTGTCTGGCTGAAATCATCTGTACATCTGTTTTGTTCAGGATCACTTCAGGGAAACAACCCCATTGCACTAAATCAACCAAATGGGTAGTCACATCAACAATACCCTCTCCTTGTTGTGCTGTGTCGAAGAACCATGCCGGGCGTTTTAAGGGGCTGCCAGCCACCATTTTCGAGAAATGATGCACACTTTCCTTGGTTACTGCAGGTTGCTCTGGTGATCCATCAATTAAGCCACCAAAAATCTCAGCGTTATTGGCCAATTCTCGTTGAACAATGGATGTAATTTCGTGCCTCTCGGTCATGATGTCGTAAAGAAGAACTCCTTTTTCAGCAGCAGTTTTGAATGTCTGTTCCAAAACCGGGAAAGCTTCGGGAGTAATAACCATGGGTTTATCGGCAAACACGTTCAATCCGGCCTCAACGGCTTTCTGAATGTATTCCGTTTTTTTGGCGTTGTTTCCTGCTACCATCATCACATTGCCCGGTTTTTTAGCCAGCATTTTCTCAAGGTAATCAGTTCCGGTGTATACTTTTTCCACCCAGGCCGTTGGATTATCAGCGCGTTTGTTAAACGCTTCAATGCGAGCCAAATGTTGGTTTAAATCCTCGCCTTCAGGAGCATAAACATAAACAGTCGGATCGATTTGATCGTACATTGATTTTTGAATGAGGCCCGCATGAAAATGCCCCGGATCGAGGGTCATCAGTTTTACTTCACCTTTGGCACCAGTGAATTTTGGAGCCGCTTTTTCGGTTGTTTTCGGTCCGCTTCCGGCACATGCTGATAGTAGTGTCGCCATAGCTAACACAGGAATTACATTTTTATACATGGTTTAATTATTAGGATATCAGATTTATTACCAGCAAAAATAAAACTTTCCACCGAAGAAATACTGAGGTTTTCAAATGGGTGATGCTATTTTTAATCGTATTTAAACAAAATGCAGCGATTAGAAATCGCTGCACCCCTAAAATTAACACGACCTCTTCCCATCAATGTCTTTAAAATCGATTTCGTATTTTTCGCCGTTGAAAAGTGTTATCGAAGCACCCAATGCTGATAGTTTAGGGGTAATATCCATGATTTGAATATCCTTAATCGGCGACAACTCTTCTGCAGTCCATTCCTGATTATCCATCCGGTGAAGCATCACGCTGATCATCAGTTCCATCGATGGATTTTTTGTCATCCGCTTTTTATAGGCATAGATCACTGTACTTTCATCGGCTTCGGCATTGCGGTTGGCGTGCACCAAACTGTCAAGCTTGTCCCAGCCGCGATAAGTAATCAGGGCTACCCTTCTTCCGGGAATGGATGCAGTCATTACCTTTTTTTCGCTCTCTTCAAACTGATTGATAACAGCCTTTTGTCCATTCAGATGAGGCATTCCGAAATGCCCGAGTGTTAATTCATACTCAAAAGCCAGCCGTGAACGGTCGATACGGATTACTCCGCCGGGAATGGTGATCTCAGCCAAATCAATGATGTAGCCAACTCCATTGTTGGGTGGTTTCCGCATAATGGCCTGCCGGTACAATACATCTTTACGCACGCCATTATAAAGCATGCTTTGAGAAATGGTATACGACCGGTTCTTTTCTGAATCGTTATCAACTGTTTTTCCGGTAAGATAAAAATTGACATCATCGCCCCGCAAGTCTCTCGGATCCTGACTTCTGAAGCTGTATTCCATCGAGGTACCTCCCTGCGGATTATGGTCTTCCCAGGGGAAATGCGTGTTATAAACAAGCTTGGAATAGTTGGGATCGTCGTAATAGACCTTTCCCGGAACTATTTCGGAAGTTCCTGTTTTCCCATGATTCACAAGAACCAGTCCCGGATTTTCAAGAATTACTTTATTCGATTGATCTCCCAGCGACTCCCACATGCCCTCATTTTCCTTAGCAGTCCAGAAAGGCGAATCGTCGGGTAATGCCAGACATATAAAGGGCAGGAACATCAGGAAAGGACTGGCAGCACAGCTGTAGTTTTGCACCATGTATTCCTTTTGCCCGTAAAATCCAAGACTGGGAATATCGTTGTAGTAAAACTCCTCGCGGGTAACAAACTGCAGAAGCGAGCCGGAACAAAGTCTTCGAGCCCAGCCAGCATCCAGCAGATTGTTATTCTTCAGCATAAATGCAACAGGGAATGCTCCTGAAACCCATGTCCGGTAACAGATACTTCGCGACCACATGTTGATATAACCATCCCGTCCGAAGAAGCTGGTAAGGGATTCCATTAATTTCTGTGCCGATTTTTCAATGATGGCAGCCACTTCAGGGTAATATTCATCGCCGAAAGTTCGGTTCCAGATGGTTGTATAAACGATAAACAAGCTGATTGAATAGTAATTATAGGTTTGTTCGAGATACCAGCCATTACCGGAATGGTAGGATGCCACCCACAAAAGATGACTTTTCAGTAAATCATCCTCAATTTGGTAGCCGTATTTTTTCAGGAACGAAAGGGTGATGATATTGAAAATGCGCCAGTTGTTTTGAGTCGTCCGGTGATGAGCCCATTTCGAAATGGTGACGACCATCTCCTCTCTTTGCTTCTCAGTAAAGTTGAACCAAATTGTTTCGGGCATTAAAAGCAGGGTTTTGAACAATCCGCCAAACTCGCAGGTAAACTGGTAATTGGAATCTGGCAAATCTTCGGGTAACGGCAGCGAATTAGAATGTCCTGGAGTGAAAGCATTGTAAATATGCAGGCTGTAATAATCGCGAAGATTGATGCCCTTGATTGTAGTTTCAGGATCAAGATGAATTAAGGGTCCTGCAAGGGTAAAAGTTCTTTCCAAAGCTTCAAACTCCAATGAACGGTAACGCCAATCAGGAGCATTGGGTTCAGGATAGGTCTTACCGGGAACAGAAGGAAAAGTCAGCGGAGTTTCAATCGACTCAACATGTTTAAAAGTCCTTTCCAACAGGTATTTTGCTAATTCGATGTAATGTTTTTTGGTCATCCCGGTAAGTGGACTCAATTCAAAATTGGGATTCTGAACTTCAAAAGCTTTTTTCACTTGAAAAAATTTAAGTTATTAATTCGATTGCCTGCATATTCTCTTAGAAGAGTCGTTCTAAAAAGTCAATTAGCTCGCACCACTGGTCATCCCGAATTTATTTCGGGATCTGATTTAAATTGCGATGAGATCCTGAAACAAGTTCAGGATGACTGGACTAATAACTTCTTGGACAGCCTCTTTTATTCAGGTTTGGTGATATAATTATTTCCTCTTGATATTGCTAATTCCGTAAGGAAAACGTTCCGGACGGCTCAGCATAGCATTCGCCTGATCGTCGTTTTCAAAGCGTTCAGTTCCCGGATTCCAGGTCAGTTTGCGGTTCAGTTTCATGGCAATATGAGTGATCAGACAGATGGAACAAGCCCGGTGTCCGATTTCGGCCGGAGAAATTGGTTCTTTCTTAGTCTGGATACATTCGAGCCAGTTTCCGTGCTGCTCGTCACTTTTGTAAAGGTGAATTTCGTTTTCGCCAATGACCGATTCCAGAATCTTTGGATTGCTGGCATCAAGGGCTTTGCTTCTGGCTCTTGAAGTAGGATCACTTGCTGAAGCCACATAGTCTCCGCGCGATACAAAAATCCAGCCTTCGGTTCCCTCGTATCGGATTCCATTTGGATAACCGCCACTCGTATACATGGTAATACCATTAGCATATTCGGCTTTAGCCATAAAGTCACCGTGAACATCCCACAAGCCTGATTTTGGGAATTCGGCAACAGCCTGAATGGAAATAGGTCCGGTATATTCGGTATTCATTCCCCACGCTGCCGAATCGTAATGATGCTGTCCCCAGCCTGTAATCATTCCGGCGCCAAACTGTTCGCGACGCAACCAACCGGGACGGCCATAACCCACCTGCGGATGTACGCCTATTTCAGTATAAGGAACGAAAGGTGTTTCACCCAGCCACATGTCGTAGTTGAAACCTTTTGGTACCGGCATTTCCGGTGCTTCCGGGCCGGAAGGATCACCTGGAAGTCCAATTTTTACGGTATGAAGGCGCCCAATGCGTCCGTTGCGGACCAGTTCGGCTGCAACACGGAATTGAGTTGATGAACGCTGCTGGGTTCCAACCTGGAGGGTAATTCCTTTTTCCTTAACAATGTTGGCCATGATACGGCCTTCAGTAACTGTAAGTGAAGTTGGCTTTTGCACATATACATGTTTCCCTGCCAAAGCAGCTTCAATGGCAGGTTGTGCATGCCAATGGTCAGGCGTGCTGATCACAACTGCATCAATATCTTTATTCAGGAGCATTTCGCGGTAATCGTCATACATTTTGGCGATCATGTAGTTGTCCTGACCGGTTTTCTTTTTGTAATAATCTTCAACCAGTTTTTTGCCATCAGCAAGCCGGTTTTTGTCGAGGTCACAGACAGCAATCATCCGGGCTACTTCATGCTGTAGGGTTCCGGGCATGTCGTGATCGCGGGCAATTCGGCCACAGCCAATCTGACCGATATTGATTTTGTTACTAGGCGCATCTTTGCCCATCACCGACGATGGGATAATGTTTGGTAAAATAATGGCTCCGGCAGTTCCGGCACCCATTTTTTTCAAAAAATTACGTCGTTCCATAAGTTATCGTTTTAGATTAGGTTATTACTGTTTAACAGGTGAGTCATCACATTTTAAATCGCCCAGTACATATTGAGCACCATCGAGATAAAACTTCAGGAGTCGTGCATCTTCAAAGCTTTGCGCATTATGCGAAGGAGAGACATAGAAAACGCGGCCTTTCCCAAACTTTTTTATCCAGGATACATACTTAATTTTCTCGTCAATTTCCTTGGTTTTTTTGGTCAGCTTCGAAGTATCCATATACAATAAAGGCCTGAAATTCTTCTGCGTATAAGCATTGTTGAACAAGTACGGTTCATCAGTATGTATAAAAGACTTTCCTTCGAACGCTTTTACCAAAGGATGATTGGGTTCGCATAATTCGAGTGTAATTTCCTGCTGAGCCGGATGATAATCAAAGCTTCCGCCAACCATTTCGCTGAAAGCCATCGAATTGTTTTGCATGACAATGGCGCCATGAACGACCATTAGTCCGCCACCTTTTTTTACATAGTCAATCAGGTTTGCTTCCAGTTCGGCAGCTTTCTTTTTACGCTGATCATCCGTCAGGTTTTTATCCTTGTCCAATACATCAAGCAACAAATCCCTGCGTGGACCGACCGAACAATTGTTGTTCAGAACTACTGCATCGTAATTCTTAAGATTCTTTTTCTCGAACTGGTATATGTCGTTGCTTATTTCAACCTCAAATGCTCCTGTTTTTTCGGCGAGAATTTTCATTACTGCATTGGTGTGTGGTAAAACCCAATGATCAAATCCGGTAAATAAACCGAAAACCAATACCTTGTGATGTTTCGCAGGTTGAACCTCAGCTTTTGCCGGAGCAAGTTTTTCTATCTTTTGAACCCACTCATCAGTCAGGGCAAATTCCTTCAGCTGTGCTTTAACCGAACAAAAAGCAAACACGATTGAAACGGCAATTAAAAATTTCTTGTACATAGTCTGATGTTTAAGTTGTTGTTAAGATTTACTTTTTAGTTACACTGTTAACAATTGCAATCTGCGGAGGATTCGCAAAAGCCTGCCAGTAATTTTCGGCGTCCTCCGGAGTCATTTTTCCATCGAAAATAACCAACCTGTATTTCAGGGTATAATCATTCCCCTTTTTGATTTTCCAGTCTTTGTGCCTGATCGGACAGAATTCAAAATAGACATCACCGCGGCCATTCTGATTTTCAGGCCAAACCCGCATAGGTTCCGGATGCATCCTGTTTGCCGGGAAACTCATGAATAAGATTCCTGAACGGCCTTCTTTGGTAGCTGATTCACCTTCGATGATACACCAGCGTGCGTTGCTGCCATCTGCATCTTTACGAACTTTTCCTTCCGAAGTTAAAACAGAACTGTTGTCTTTATTCCATTTTTCGGTTGCCCTGAAACCTATTCCTCCGCCGTAACGGTAGGCTGCCAACAAAATTCCTGAATCGAGGGGTGTATTTAAAGTGCTCATGTAATCGAGCATAAAGTTTTGATTGGCAACATTCCAGACACGGACATCAAATAATTCGTTCATCGCAACGGCATCGCCACCAATAGCACCAAAATCGATGTGTTCCTGAAGCGATTTGAATCCTGTGTAAACAGGTCCTTCCACCTGCGAAATCATTCCGGCAAAACGAACAGTTCCTTCACCCTTCATCAGATTCCAGAAATCAACTTCACGCTTGCCAATAAAAGTAAGCGTCCATGGGTTCCAGATTCCGAAGTGATGATAATGATCGGGTGCCTGTATTTGAGTGAGCACTTCGCCTCCCGGAGAATAAACCGGATGGATGAAAGCCGATCGTTTGTATAACGAACTAACTCCTTTAGGTGGATTTACAGTCTCAATCTGATAACTAAGAATAGGCTTATCACCTGATTTTAAATTCAATGCTCCATCCCTTTTGACAGCGGTTATTCCAGTTCTAAAAGTTTGTGGATGGATTGATTTTCGAAGCACAAAAATACGTTTGGTATTTTTTAGAGTCTGGCCGCTTAAAACGAACCAAAGTTTTGCTCCCGAAGCTGTTTCCATTTGATACGGTACAGCAACCTCCGTTTTTCCCTTTATTTCGAAGAGTGCCAGCTTTAATGAATCAGTATTGTAATTCAACTGATCAATTGAAAGGCTAAGCGGACAATCAGACCTATCAATGGTTCCGGCTGAAACTTCAAATTTCAGAAGATCTTGTGCCGAAATCTGAATTGAGAATAGGATTACAAAAAGAATTGGTAATAGTTTCATGTTCTTATGTTAGAAGTTCCGGGTTTCGAGTTGCAGGTTCACTCATAACCCGAATCTCGTAACCCGCAACAATGTTTTAGCTATTCTCCAGCTTTTGAATCGTTTCAATAAATGCCTGCATGTTCGCGGTCGAAACATTCTGCGGAACTCCGCCACCGCACGACCAGATAATTGCCTTTTTATCTTCCACCTCTTTCCACATTTTAGTGGTTTTAGCTTTCACTTCTTCAGGCGTAGCTGCCATCAGTACATCACGCGGAGGAAGGTTGCCGAGAAGAGCCACTTCGGGTCCTGCCAGTTCACGGATTTCGTTGATGGAATGTTCGAAACTGAAATTAAACAGATTCACTCCGATTTCTTTCAGAAAAGGAGTGCTTACTAATCCCTGGGCATCGTTGTGAAATAACCTGATTTTCGTTTCGAAGGCGGCAAAGATGGGTTTGAGGTACGGTACAACAAACTCACGACATTCGTCTTCACCAACAAAACCAACAATATCATCCAACACCAAGATTCCTTCGATGGAGGGAAACTGCTCCTTTTGATACCTTAACCAGTCCACTGTAAACTCGGAAATAACGTTCAGGAGCTGATGAGCTTCTTCCGGATTCATCATCAGGGCCATCATAAATTCAGTGGTTCCCATCAGGAAAGTAGCGATATTAAGCGGTCCGCGGGCAATGGCAAATTTAATTTCATGCCCCATTTCATTTATCGATGGTTCAAATTCTTTCAGACGCTGAATAATAAACGGCAATAAACCATCCAGTTTCGGATTTGGCTTACTTATTCCGGCAATATCATCTATTGAATGAATCGTTTTATCGGCGTGTGGCAAATTGCTTTCATACCACACCTGTTTGGCCCCAAATGCAGAAGGCTCGCTGCACATTCCGTATTCCGACCAGAAGCCCGGCAGAAAAATAGTTCCTGGGAAAGTATCAATGGCCTTTTTATTGGTTTCGAACCACTGTTTGCCACTGGCATAATAGTCGAGGGTAGAAATGCCTGCCCAACCGGGAAGCCAGGGACTGTCAATAATAAAGCCTACCGGTGCAGGTCCCTGGTGTTTGCGGTTGACTACATCAACCAGAATATTCCATTGTTCATTGGTCATTCGAATTCAATTTACAGTTTTTTTTGCAATTCGCAGAAATCCAGTTTACGCTCGAAATCAAAAGTAGCTGTTCTACGACAGTTTAGCCAGTACTATTTTAACAGGCATTTATACTATTTTTGCGGAACATCAAATACTTCAGTCTATGAAGATCATGCACGAACAGGTGAGTTTTGCACCTCGCACCATGTTGAAAGTCAAGTGGGATGATTTTTCGCATTTTACTTATCCATGGCATTTCCACAGTGAATTTGAGATTATTTATGTGCTGAAAAGTACCGGAAAAAGATTTGTTGCTGATAATGTGGAACCTTTCGGCGAAGGAGACATTACCCTGCTTGGAAGTAATTTGCCCCATTTCTGGAAAAGTGATGCTATAGAGGAAGCTGGGAATGGCAACCGGGTAAATGCTATTGTAGTGCAGTTTCACAAGGATTTTTTCAGCGACGAAATCAATTCCTATCCTGAATTCCATCGAATTAGCGAACTACTGAAACGGTCATCTCGTGGCATACATTTCAACAAGACATCGGGCGAAAAACTGGCAAAAATGCTGAAGCGTTTGCTGAACATGAAAGGTCTGGAGCGGATGCTTTATTTTATCAAACTGCTCGATACGATGGCACGAATCGAGAATTACCGTGTTCTGGCCAGCAAGGCATACCAGCTGGAAGAACAAAAAGAACTTAACAACCGCTTGGATAAAATCATGCATTTCATCAATACAAATTACCAGCGTAAAATTACCCAGGAAGAAATTGCCATTAAAATCGGCATGACCACTGCCGCTTTTTGTCGCTACTTCAAGGAAAAAACAGGGAAAGGTTTTATCTTTTTTATCAACGAAATGCGTATCGGATACGCCTGCAAATTACTCATTGAGCACCATCTGTCGATTTCACAGATTTGTTTTGAATGTGGTTTTAATAACATTTCCAATTTTAACCGGATGTTCAAACGGCAAACAGGTTATACTCCCGGCGAATACCAGCAACAATTTATTAAGGCCACTGTTTAATTTACAATTGGTAGATTGACTATTTACGATTTTAATCTCTCGATCTATAAAGTCTGAAATAATTCATATGTCAGGAATACCTGAATGCCTATTTTTACCAACAACAACGAGAATAATTGACAACAACGATAACTAATTTACACTCCATGGAACACATTGAAAAATACATTGCTGACAACAAAGACCGCTTTCTTGAAGAACTGTTTGGACTTATCCGGATTCCTTCCATCAGTTCCATTTCTGAAAATAAACCGGAAATGTACCGGGCTGCCGAATACTGGAAACAAACATTGCTCAATGCCGGTGCTGACCGTGCGGACGTGTACGAATCGGATGGAAATCCGGTGACTTATGGCGAAAAAATCATTGATCCGGCAAAACCAACCGTCCTTATTTATGCACACATGGACGTGATGCCTGTTGATCCTTTGAATTTGTGGACCTCACCACCCTTCGAACCTGAAATTCGGGACGGGAAAATCTGGGCTCGTGGCGCCAACGACGACAAAGGCCAGAGTTTTATGCACGCCAAAGCTTTCGAACTGATGGTAAAAACCAACACCCTGCCATGCAACGTAAAATTTATGATTGAAGGCGAAGAAGAAATTGGCTCACCCAATTTGGGAAAGTGGTGCGAACAGCATAAAGACATGCTGAAAGCGGACATTATTTTGGTTTCGGACACTTCGATGATTGCTCCCGATATGCCATCGATTACAACCGGGCTTCGCGGTTTGGCATACTGGCAGGTTGAAGTGACCGGCCCAAACAAAGATTTGCATTCCGGATTATTTGGAGGCGCAGTAGCAAATCCAGCCAATGTGTTGACCAAAATGATTGCCCAAATGACTGATGAAAAAGGACGAATCACCATTCCCGGATTTTACGACGATGTGGTGGAAGTCTCAGCTGAAGAACGCGCTATGCTTGCCAAAGCGCCATTCGATCTGGGAAACTACAAAAAAGCGCTTGATATTGCTGAAGTTTCCGGAGAAGAAGGCTACTCCACTACCGAACGCACCGGCATTCGTCCTAGTTTTGATGTTTGCGGAATCTGGGGCGGTTACATGGGTGAAGGCGCCAAAACAGTGATGCCATCGAAAGCTTACGCTAAAATTTCGTGCCGTCTGGTTCCCAATCAGGACCATAAAAAAATCGAAATCCTTTTCAAAAATCATTTCGAAAGCATTGCTCCCAAAACGGTTAAAGTGGAAGTGACCTATCTGCATGGTGGATACGGTTATGGTTGCCCGATTGATTTCCCGGCTTATCAGGCTGCAGAAAAGGCGTATATCGATGTATATGGCAAACGGCCAGTTCCGGTTCGCAGTGGGGGAAGCATCCCGATTATTTCCACATTCGAGCAGGTGCTGGGTATCAAAACCATCCTGATGGGATTTGGACTCGAATCAGACGCCATCCATTCGCCCAACGAAAACTTCCCATTGGAACAGTTCTTTAATGGGATACGCACGATCCCATTGTTTTATAAGTATTTTGCTGAGATTTGTTAACCACAAAGAACACCTGGAAAAGCTTAAAGATCACAAAATTCCATTCTTTGAAAGAGGAATGGAATTTTAAGTTTTGAAAGCATTTAATAAACTGTTTAAGTTTTCTCCATAGGAGATTAATGACAATAGAAAGGTGTATTATTAAACCAAATTTCCCGTAGGGAATTAATCTATTATTTGTCAATGTCCTAACGGACAATATTTTTTTGCTAGTTGTTTCTATTGATATTAATGCCCTATGGGCAAAAATGAATTTTAAACGTTTTCTAATATTTAGGTAAAAATTACTTTCCTCTGGAATTTTACTATTTTTATCGAAATCATGAATGACTGATTTCCTGAATAGATATTTTTCATAAGTTCTAAAAATTCGAAAATGAAAATCCTTTTACTTTTTCTGACACTCATTTGTTTTTTCGGCACCGAGCCAAAAACTACAGTCGTGGAATCAAAAGTCTATAGCTTCAGCAATGCAGTAGTAGAAAAATCGGTATCGGGTGAAAAGCGGAACCTGATTAATGGCGAAACAACGCATCTTGAAAACTTTCAAATTCATGCAACTACGCTTTTCCCGGGGAAAGCACCACATGGAAGTCAGATACATGCTGAAGACGAAGAAATTGTTTTTGTGAAGGAAGGCGAGCTAAAACTGACGATCAATGAAAAAAGCAAAATATTGAATGCAGGAAGTGTGGCACTTATTATGCCGGGTGATGAACATGAATTGGAAAACGCCGGAAAATCAAACGCGACATATTACATCATCAAATACCGATCGAAACAATCCCTTTCAGGTGAACGTGGAAAAATTTCAGGTGGTTCAATGTTGCTGGCATGGGACAGTATAAAATTTAGCCCACACGATAAAGGTGGAATCCGCCGGTATTTTGATCGGAAATCGGCCATGTCTGAACGCATTGAAATGCATGCAACCACCCTAAATCCTGGCATAAAAAGCCATGAGCCACATACCCATGTTCCTGACGAAATTGTCATTATGATGGAGGGAACTACAGAAATGGAGATTGGTGGCAAAACCTACTCCGGTTATGCCGGCGATATTTATTTTATGGGTTCAAACATTCCCCATGCTATCCGCAACACCGGAAGCAAACAATGTTTGTATCTGGCATTTCAATGGGAATAAAAAATCAATTTGAACATTACTTATCGATCCATACAGGATATCAAATCTATTAAACCCGATTAATATTGGATTTAGTAACCTAATTGCTTTCATGTCATGAAGATGAAAAACTTTAAACTGTTAAGACATTGAATTATAATTAGCTTATAGCTCGTTTGACTCTATAATTCCTTCCCAATACTCAAATCATTTAATTTTATACTTTAACTGGAATTA
>Ga0209261_10000177_pt1 | contig 17213 bp, 17 predicted proteins | sample DOMMetBare1Fresh_FD_187470 | JGI IMG/M metagenome (GOLD analysis project Ga0209261, IMG submission 187470) | Wetland sediment microbial communities from St. Louis River estuary, USA, under dissolved organic matter induced mercury methylation -... | ecosystem: Environmental > Aquatic >...
AATGAAAACTTTATTTGCGAACAACGAAACCAAAAATTTTGATTCTTTCTCTTTCGACGTATTAACTGCTGAAGAACTTTCTTTGGTAAAAGGTGGCAAATCTGAAGACGTTTACGTTGATCTAAACTAAGATCCCCTTCATTTTTATTTTATTTCTGAAAAACCGGCTTTTATCCGGATCGGATTTATACGTCAAACAAAAAAATATTTTGTAGCCTCTACGGCACTATAACACATTAACATCCAATAAGATGATACGCAAATCAGAATATTTCGAACTTACTGAAAAATACCTGGACGCTGAAATGTCCGAGGCTGAAGTAAGCAATTTCGAAGCTCAAATGGAAATCAATTCTGAGCTGGCCGATGAGCTGAGCCTTCATCTGGATGTAAAACAAGCCCTTGCAGAAAACGACATTATCAATCTGCGGGAAAAACTGAACAAAATCGTTCAAAATCAAGCTGAAAAGGAAATGATTGGCATTTTTAACTCATTCAATTTTGGGTTATCCGAAGAATTCTCTTCGCACAAAAATCTTGGTATTCAACCAACTACCGACTTACAAAACATTACCCAGTCATTCCCGAAAATCCATCTTTATCAGCAACAGATTGCCAGTAAAGAAAACATTCACCAGTTCTACAAAGAGCAACTCAATTCTGATTCAATTCCCGAGGATGAATCCTTCACTCCTTACGAAGAAGATCTTTTTATTGAAATCCAAAACGCATTGGAAGAGAGCGACATACTGGATATCAGAGCTAATTTAAAACAGATTGCCCAGAATATGCCGGCACATACCTATTCCGTTGAAGAAATAGACAGCTATGTGTATAATCAAATGGAATCTGAACTCAGGAGCCAATTCGAAAATGAATTAAGTGTTAATGCCGCTCTGGCTAACGATGTACAGATTATCAGGGACTTAGATCTGGCCTGTGAAGAAACAGACATAATGAATCTAAGAGCCTCGTTAAATAAAATTCAAAAAACTGAATTCCAGTCAAGTTCCAGGATTGAAGAAATTGAAGGGTATATCTACAACGAGCTCTCTGAAGAAGAAATGGCTTCGTTTGAGGCTGAATTAAGCTCAAATAAAACCCTTTCAGATGAGATCGAATTAATACGGAACATCGACTTGGCGCTGAAAGAAAGTGAAGTTATACAGCTGAGAAACAACCTTCAAAGCATTGCCGCTAAAATTGCCTCCGAAAAACAAACAGAACTGTCGTTTATTAGCCGGTTCAAGGCAAGAAAAGTAATCCTTTCTTCGGTTGCAGCCTCACTCATCCTTTTGCTCGGAATTACAGGACTTCTGACCAGACACGCTTCTCAGGACAAATTATACCAAAAATTCTATGCCACATACCCGATCTCAGGCATAAATCGTTCAGCAAACGAATCTGCTGATCAGACTCTTGCCAATGGATTGCAAAAGTATAATAACCAGGACTATAAAACGGCCATTAATCTATTCCGGGAAGTTACTTCCAGGAATCAGAACAACCCGGTTGCACATTTCTATACTGCAGCTGCACTCCAGGAAACAGGAGAATATCAAAATGCAATCGATGAATACCAAATGGTAGTTGTAAATAAGGACAACCTTCTTGTAGAACAGGCCCAATGGTACATCGGATTATGCTACCTGCAAACCAATGAAAACAAAAAAGCACACAAACAATTTAAGAAAATAGCTGAAAATCAAGGATTTTACCAGCCAAAAGCTCAGGCAATCCTTCGCAAAATAAGTTACTCTGAAGATTAAAAAATAGGTAATCGTTCGCAATTCTTGTTCAACTTGTTCGCAATATTTGTTCCTATATAAGTTTTAAAGATTAATACTGGTTCCTTAATTATCAACCGTTCTAAAAAAAATAATGTTGTTCGCCACGGAAAAGGCTTTCGATTAATACTTGTTCCTTAATTGTTCATGTTCAAACCAGGTATTTCTTCGATTTCTTTATCCGAGTTAAATAATAGTTCAAAAAAATATTGAAAGTTCGCACAGGTCTTGGTTGCCGGTTAATACTTGTTCCTTAATTGTTCATGTTCAACCCAAGTATTTTCCTAACCATTCCGGTTTAGAAAGTTTTTTATTTCACATATAATCCATTAGCAAAGCTCGATAACTATCGGGCTATAATTGTTTATGGACTAGACTAATTTTATGTATTTGTTTTAGATATAAGATTCATCATTTGATATCTCTTTTTTCAAATCAGAAAATTACGAATTCAGTTGGTATATTCTGTTCTGATTTTTCTATATTTACGACAACCTAACAAAACGAAAAACTATGGGCACTTCCATATTTCAAATTCCGAATCTCTTTTTCGTCTTCCTTAAACTGTTTAAACGTATCTCAATTAAAATAAACCACATTTAACGATTAACCAACAAAAATCTAGCTTATGGAAAATGTAAATCAAAAAAGACTCTTCATTGGTGCTTGCCTTGCATTACTTGTAACGGCCCTTACTTTTGCAATTAGGGCAAAAATTACTAGTGTTTTTATTGACACTTATGGATTGGAAAGTGAAAGTGTGGGACGTGCAATGGCACCTGCATTTTGGGGATTTGCCGTAGCCATGTTTGCCGGTGGATATTTTATCGATATCGTTAAAACCAAAACCGTTATCTGGATGGCTTTTGGAATGCATTTTATTGGTATTGTTTTGTTACTATTAGCAAAAGACTATACCTCATTGTTTATTGCAAATGTTTTCATGGGTTTGGGAAATGGTAGTGTTGAGGCAGCTTGTAACCCGCTTGTAACATCACTCTTTCCAAATAACAAAACTAAAATGCTCAATCGTTTTCATGTTTGGTTCCCCGGAGGAATTGTAATAGGAAGTTTAGCTGCTGCCCTTGTCATGGATCAGTTAAATTTACCCTGGCAAATTCTTGTTAGCTTGTTATTTATCCCTCTTGTAATTTATGGTTTCTTATTTTTCGGACAGAAAATACCTGAAACAGAACGTGTAGCAAGTGGCGTTTCATATAAGGAGATGATGCGTAATATTGGTGCGCCAATTACAATTACTTTGACGGTTATTTTTATGATTTTAGTAGCTAATAATGCTAGTATCTCAAATGCAGTTACCTCTAATTATTTAACTCCACTGATCATTCTTGGCGTTATTACTCTAGCAATAATTATCGAAGGAAGATTGGTAAATAAAATCACACTTCTATTTCCATTAATTTTTGGATGCATGCTATTAACTGCATCTACAGAATTAGGAACCACCTCGTGGATTGAAAAACTTCTTGCAAACAAAGAAATACATCCGATGATTATTTTGGCTGTTGTAACTGGTCTTATGGCCGTAGGAAGGTTTTTTGCCGGTGGCCTTGTCCATCGTTTAAATCCAATTGGTGTGCTTATAGGTTCAGCCATTTTTTCTTTTGCAGGATTGCTATTGTTAAGTATTTCCACAGGTGTTGTAATGACAGTTGCTTCGGCAGCAGTATTTGCCATAGGGGTTTGTTATTTCTGGCCAACTATGATTGGAGTAGCTTCAGAATATACACCAAAATCAGGAGCGCTTGGAATGTCGATTTTAGGCGGAGGAGGCTTTGTTGCAACTGCAATGGTTTTGCCTATTATGGGAAAATCTATTGCAGATGCAGGACCAATCGCAACAATAAAAAGTATGTCGGTACTGCCTGCAATACTGATTTTTGCATTTATTTTTCTTTACTTGATTATAAAAGCAAGAGTCAAAAAAAATCAGGCATAGAAAATTTCACAATTTTATTAATCACAAAAAAGGATGTTGTAAAAAGCATCCTTTTTTCATTCAATAAGATTTCTTTCACATTTTAATTACTGAATCAAACAAACATCTGTGAGATTATGGATAATTGAGTAATTTCGCATGATTTCAATTCAAAATAAATCCAATTTTTAAGTAATGAAACCAACCCTTTTAATTCTTGCTGCCGGTATGGGCAGTCGTTTTGGTGGGCTCAAGCAAGTTGAACCTGTTGGCCCAAACGGAGAAACGATTTTGGAATACTCAATATTTGATGCCATACGTGCAGGATTCGGCAAAGTAGTTTTTGTTATTCGCGAAAGTTTTGCTGCTGATTTTAAAGATCGGTTTGAGTCCAAATTGAAAGGCAAAATAGAAATTGAGTACGTATATCAGGAAATTCACAAACTACCTGATGGATTTGTTTTACCTGAAGGTCGAGAAAAACCCTGGGGAACCGGTCATGCGATATTAATGGCTAAAGAAGTTATTAACGAACCCTTTGCAGCAATTAATGCCGATGATTTTTATGGGGCAGAAGCTTACAAAGTAATCGCTGAATACCTGCGAAATCTGACAGATCCGCAAAAATATGCTATGGTTGGATATCAACTTAACAACACACTTTCCGATTTTGGTTCTGTATCGAGAGGAATCTGCGTTACAAATTCGAACCAACAATTGACTAAAATCACAGAAACGCATAAAATCAGGCAGGAGAATCAGAAAATTCTTTGCGAATCAGAGACAGGAGAAACGATAGAATTAACTGGGAAGGAAGCTGTTTCAATGAATTTCTGGGGTTTTCATCCATCTCTCTTCCAGAATATTGAAAATCAATTCATTGAGTTTTTAAAGAGCAATATCCATCTGCCAAAATCAGAGTTTTACATTCCTTTTATTGTATTCGAAATGATTTTAAAAGGAAAGGCCAGCGTGGATGTCTTGAATGCAGATTCACCTTGGTTTGGAGTAACTTATCAGGAAGACAAGCCTTTTGTAATTGAGCAGATACAAAAACTAACAAACCAGGGAGTTTATCCAGCTAAACTATGGTAATTCTCAATATTCAGGCACAATTGGAATACAAACTATTTGTGCCTGAATAAGGAATTAAACTACTTTTCCATATAAATCGAACTCATCAGAACCAGTAATTTCTACAGAATAAAACTGGCCTTTCTTCAATTGAACTTCTTTTTTGATCAGTACTTCACCATCTACTTCAGGAGAATCAAATTCAGAGCGTCCAACAAAAAACTCATCGTCTTCGCGATCAATTATTACTTTTAATGTGAGTCCTACTTTCGCCTCATTTAGCTGCGATGAAATGATCTGCTGAATGCCCATCAACTCTTCCTGACGAGCCTGTTTTACTTCCTCCGGAACATCATCTGAATATTTCTGATATCCATAAGTTCCTTCTTCATGAGAATAAGTAAAAGCTCCTAAACGGTCAAATTTATGCCTGGAAATAAATCCTTTCAATTGTTCAAAATCTTCATCCGTTTCTCCTGGATGTCCAACTAACATGGTAGTACGGATGGCAATGCCAGGAACCTCAGTCTTAATCTTTTGAAGCAATGTTTCTGTTTCTTCAGTTGTAACATGCCTGAGCATTTTCTTCAGCACATTGTTGGAACTATGCTGAAGTGGAATATCGATGTATTTGCAGAGTTTGGGAACTGTTTTAAACAAGGGAAGAATATCCATTGGGAATTTGGTTGGATACAGATAATGAAGCCGAATCCATTCAATTCCATCGATCTCAGAAATTTTCTGAATAAGTTCTGCCAACATTCCCTTTCCGTAGAGATCAATTCCGTAATATGACAAATCCTGTGCAATCAGCAATATTTCTTTTACTCCGCTCTTTGCCAGGTATCTGGCTTCCTTCACCAAATCTTCCATCGATTTGGATTTGTGCTTTCCAGTCATGCCTGGGATAGCACAAAAAGCACAAACCCGGTTACAACCTTCTGAAATTTTCAGATATGCAAAATGAGAAGGAGTGGTAATTTTTCTTTCATAAATAAATTCAGGACGATACGTTGCTTTCAGCTCACTGACCACAGCTTTCATATCAAATTTTCCAAAAAACCGGTCCACTTCCGGAACCTCTTTCTCTAAATCCAGTTTGTAGCGTTCTGACAAACAGCCCATCACATACAATTTCTCGATTTCGCCACGACCTTTGGCTCCAACAAATCCCAAAATGGTGTTGACCGATTCTTCCTTTGCATCGTGAATAAAACCACAGGTATTAATCACAACAATATCCGAATCTTTATCATTCGAATCATGTACCACATCAAAGCCGTCCATTGAAAGTTGATTGAGCAAAACCTCCGAATCAACCAGATTTTTTGAGCAACCCAAGGTCACCACATTTATTTTTTGCTTCTTCATCTCTGATTTTTAAAACCACATAGGCACATAGTTCACATAGAAATATTTTAAACTATGCGGTCTATGTGCCTATCTGGTTAATTTACATTATTCTATCTCAGATCTTCGTATCCCAAAACTTGAAACCTGGAACTTGAAACTTGAAACTAACTGAACAGCGACTCTACAAATTCTTTTCTTCTGAAAATCTGCAAATCGTCCATCTTCTCTCCTATTCCTATGTATTTTACCGGAATTTTAAACTGGTCTGAAATTCCTATAACAACTCCACCTTTTGCAGTTCCATCAAGCTTGGTAAGCGCCAAAGCTGTAACCTCGGTTGCTTTTGTGAATTGTTTAGCCTGTTCAAAGGCATTTTGTCCGGTAGAACCATCCAGGATAAGCAGAACCTCATGTGGAGAATCAGGAACAACCTTTTTCATGACTGTTTTGATTTTACTCAGCTCATTCATCAGGTTGATTTTATTATGCAACCGACCGGCAGTATCAATAATGACCACATCGGCTCCCTGAGCCTTGGCTGATGAAAGTGTATCAAATGCCACTGAAGCAGGATCGGCACCCATGCCTTGTTTTACCAAAGGAACCTGAACGCGGTCGGCCCAAATCTGAAGCTGATCGATAGCAGCTGCCCTAAAAGTATCGGCAGCACCCAATACCACTTTTTTACCTGCAGCCTTAAAATTATAAGCCAGTTTACCAATGGTGGTAGTTTTTCCGACACCATTCACTCCAACAACCATAATTACATAGGGATCATTACTTTCCGGAAGGTCAAAATCAGCAATATCGTTACTGTTATTTTCTTCAAGCAAAGCAGTTATTTCTTCTTTGAGCATCGAATTCAATTCAGCTGTCCCCATGTACTTATCAGCCGAAACGCGTTTTTCAATGCGTTCAATAATTTTCAATGTTGTATCGACTCCCACATCCGACGAAATCAGGATTTCTTCGAGATTATCCAAGACTTCATCATCAACCTTTGATTTACCAATGATGGCGCGTCCAATCTTTGCAAAAACACTTTCCTTTGTTTTTGCAAGCCCCTGATCAAGGCTTTCTTTTTTCTTGCTGTTAAAAATTCCGAAAATACCCATAATCACCTAATTTAAAGTGCTGCAATATAGTGATATTACCAATCTCAAATACGAATAAAAAAAGCCTTCACCATGGATGAAAGCTTTTTTCTATAGAGAAATTTGGATCTATTTCTTAAAATATTCCTTTACATCGTCATTCAGAATAATTTCTTCCTGAAAAATGTATGCACCGGTTTTTTCGGATTTTACCATTCGAACCACTTTTGCGTGACCTTTACCGGCACCCTTTTGTAATGTTGCAACTACTTTCTTTGCCATACTATTTTGTTATTTAATTTCGCGGTGTACAGTAACTCGCTTTAAATTAGCGTTGTATTTCTTTTTTTCCAAACGTTCAGGAGTATTTTTCCTGTTTTTGGTGGTGATGTACCGTGAAGTTCCGGGAACCCCACTGGTTTTTTGTTCGGTACATTCCATGATTACCTGAATTCTATTACCTTTCTTAGCCATCTCTTAAAGCTTAAATAGTTGTTATAAAACCTTTTTCTTTTGCACTATTCAATGCAGCGTTCAAACCATTTTTGTTGATTGTACGGATTCCGTTGGCTGAAACAGTTAACGAGATCCAACGATCTTCTTCAGGTAGATAGAACTTCTTTTTAAACAAATTTGGAAGAAACTTCCGTTTTGTTCTGCGCTTTGAGTGAGAAACATTATTTCCCACCATTACTTTTTTACCGGTTACTTGACAAACTCTTGACATTGTCTTATTTTTTAATCAGAATCTCACATTTTTCAAACAGTCCGCAAAATAAGTACATTAAATTGAGAAAATCAAATAGTTTGAGAAGTTTTTTAATTAAATTTCAACACGTTATTGTTCAAAAATATTCGATTACTTTTCCCGATACATTGGAAGAATAAAATATCTTCGCTCAAACCCTTGCAACTGCTCAATGCTCTTTAACACACTTACCTACTTTTTTTTCATTTCAATTGTATTGGTGCTGTATTGGTGGCTTTTAAGAAAAGATTTCAGACGACAAAATCTACTTTTATTTGCCGCAAGTTATTGCTTTTATGGCTGGTGGGATGTACGGTTTCTGGCGCTTATTTTCGTCAGTTCATCCGTTGATTTTTTTCTGGGAAGGGCCATTTATCATCAGAATAACAAGAAAAAAAAGCTTCATCTTCTTTGGATATGCTTGTTCATTAATCTTGGAATGTTGGGATTTTTCAAATACTTCAACTTTTTTACTGAATCATTTGCTCTACTGATCAAACAATTTGGAATGCAACCCAACCTGAGAACACTGCAGATCATTTTGCCGGTTGGAATCAGCTTTTACACTTTTCAGTCCTTAAGTTATTCGATTGATATTTACCGTGGGAAGATTCAGCCAACAAACCGGTTCATTTCGTTCATGACCTTTGTTTCGTTCTTTCCGCAGCTGGTAGCAGGCCCCATACAAAGAGCTTCCGATTTACTCCCGCAATTTCTTAATGCCCGGACATTTAACAGAGAGAGAGTGACTTCAGGGTTTCGTCTAATCCTTTACGGTCTTTTTAAGAAAATGGTAATTGCCGACCGCTTAGCTTATTTTGTTGACCACATTTACAATTCATCAGAAAAATATGATGGAACGATACTTTTAGCGGCTACATTTATGTTTGGATTTCAGATTTACTGTGATTTTTCAGGTTATTCCGACATAGCAACCGGATCGGCGCGTTTGCTTGGCTTCGATTTAACGGCCAATTTCAGAACACCTTATCTGACCAGGAGTTTCCGTGAGTTTTGGCGTAGATGGCACATTTCACTTTCCACCTGGTTTCGCGATTACGTTTACATTCCTTTGGGTGGCAATCATGTTTCACAAGGCCGGTGGATTTTCAATATTCTGCTCACTTTCACGATTTCAGGATTATGGCATGGTGCTTCCTTAACTTTTATCATCTGGGGATTTCTTCACGGATTTTTCCTTGTATCGGAGCACTTCATTTCGAAAATGGTTGAATTACCCAAAAAGCTATCCTGGATCGGCCTTTTCGTTACATTTATAATAGTCAATCTCACCTGGGTCTTTTTCCGGGCTGATACGCTTTCGCAAAGTGAAAACATATTATCGAGCTTTTCACAATTAAATTTCGATTTTATTCCAAAAGTTGGATCAGCATTTGGAACCAATAACGAACTCAGGGAATTTACTATTTCCCTTTTAGCTGGATTTCCACTATTTGTAGTTTTCGAAATACTGATAGGAGAAACCGATTTTGGTACAGTGATGAATAAATATGGAATCCTGATTCGCTGGAGTATCTATTTTATCCTGACTTTTATGATCCTGTTTTTCGGGGTTTTACATGCTGCTCCTCACTTCATCTACTTTCAATTTTGAGCCATGAAACAGGTTTTACTTAAACTGGGTTTGTTTTTTTGCTTAATGCTGATACCCTTTATCACGTTTTTCATGCTCCCATACTCCGAAGAATTTGCGTACCATTATATTGAAAATGACTGCTACAACCATGGCTCCTGGATTTATGACCGGATCAATCGTAATCCTGCACCAATTGATGTGGCATTCATTGGCTCGTCTCACACCATTCATGCCATTCAGGATAAAAAGCTGGAAGAATTGATCGGCCAAAACCTCCGTATTACCAATCTGGGATACTGCAGGTATGGCAGAAACATTGAATACCTGATCCTGAAAATGCTTCTGAATCACAAATCCCCCAAATTAATTGTAATTGAAGTGCACGAAGCAGAAGAAAAAAACAGTCATGATATATTTCCATACCTCGCTGAAACCAAAGATTTGTTGCTTCCTCCAACCGCTATTGACCGGGATTATCTTTCAGATTTGATTCATGGAGGATCAGCCCGGATGGAATATTTTAAAGCCAGATATATTTTCAGAAAAACATATCCGGAACCATCAAAGGAACTTTATGGTTATGCCGCTACCGAAAGGATTGTGAGCCAATCGGAATTGGTTGAAAACAAAAAGGTGTGGCAAAACAGGCAGAGTCGGACAAATCCTACAATAATTGAAAAAATTCAGTTGAAATTCCCTTTAGCCTACCTCAATGAAATGGTGAATCTTTTAAAGAAAAAGAATATTTCATTGATGTTTATTTATCTGCCTGAATTGGGTTCCGGACTTCAAATACCCAAAGATGCTTCCTTTTATGAGAACATTGCTCCATTATTAATTCCTCCACAGAGCATTTTTAGTGAAAAATCGAACTGGATGGACGCCAGCCACTTAAACGACAAAGGATCTGAAATACTTTCAACATGGCTTGCCGAAAAGATAAAAGTTGAGTTATGTATTGATTCGACAGCTATCAGGTAACAGATTCTTGATTACTTTTATAATCAGGAAAAGTAGTTTTATTTAGGATTTCCAAACCAGTACAGAATGAACGAACTAAAGGCAAAACAATATCCGACCATTCTTGGAGCCATTCACCTGATTGTGCTATACACTTTCATTCAAACTATTGTGGATTTCCCTTTGGCTTTACTTGATTATTACAACGGAACAGATTACCTGTACAATCCGGTAAAAAAAATTGTTTTGGGCGTTGGTTCAACTTTGTTCATTTTTTACTTTGCCTACCGCAAGGCCAAAGTTCCGCTGAAAGAACTTTTTCCCTCCAAATCATTTAATTTCCTGATTCTGATTCCAGTCCTTTTTTTCCTCTGGGCCGCTCAGAATCTGATCGGTGAGGTTAATGTTGCATTGAATCAAGTGCTTCCGCCTCCCGCATGGTTCTGGGAATTATTCAACAAGATTTTTGAAAGTGACTATGGCATTTACGGTGCTATTCTGAAGGTGGTAATTATGGCACCGGTTATTGAGGAACTCATTTTCAGGGGCATCATTATGCACGGATTAATGCGAAATTATTCAGGAATTACGGCTGTGGTGGTATCGGCACTTTTGTTTGCACTGTTTCATCTAAATCCATGGCAATTTCCGGCAACATTTATTCTAGGTCTACTTCTTGGATTGCTTATGCTCCGGACACGCAATATATTTCTTTGTATTTTAGGACATGCAATCAATAATGGTCTCGTTTTATTCAGCATACAATACTGGAATGAAATTCAAAAAACATCCTTCTTTCAAAGCAGCAAAATAAATCAATTGATTCTTAGCGCCTTAATTTCTATCACTGCAATTGTGTTGATTTTTCTTTTCAGCAGGACACGCAAGTCAAAAGGGAATTTAACCTGAATGTTTGTAAACTGCTTTCTAATTACAGCTATATTTACAGCTCAAATCTTCCAAAAATAATGAATATGGAACGAGTTGCTATTTTCCCGGGATCATTCGATCCTTTTACGGTTGGTCATGAAAGCATTGTAAAACGGGCAATTCCGCTATTTGATAAAATTGTTATCATGATTGGCTACAACGCAAACAAACAATCCTTCTTCCCTATCGAAAAAAGAGAAAGATGGATAAAGGAAGTTTTCAAGGGTGAACCGAAAATATCGGTAGAAACCTACGAAGGCTTAACCGTTGACTTCTGCAAAAAAGTAAATGCACAATATATCCTTCGTGGTCTTCGCACCTCAGCCGATTTCGAATTTGAACGAGCTATCGCCCAGGTCAATAAAATGATGCACCCCAAAATTGAATCGATATTTCTGTTAACTACACCTGAACATACGCCAATTAATTCAACGATTGTTCGCGATATTATTCTTCATGGAGGTGATGCCAGTGAATTCTTGCCTTCCGCATTAAACATGGCAGATTTCAAGGCTACGGAATAAAAATGAAATGCATTCGTTATTCATTCATCATCACAATTTCTATTTCAAAATGCGTTTCCTCCTTGCTAAAAATCACTTTTTAACTCTATTCCTGATATTTTTTGGATTTACGGCCCGAACGGCAACAGTTAAAATAACAGGAAAAGCTCCTGAATATGCTCAAAATTCCATTGAGTTAAACCGGTTTCATGATTTTATTTCAGAAGAAAAAATAAAACTGGGAGTCATCCGGTTTAGCGCAACAGGTGAGTTTAGTCTGCAATTCGAATTACAGGAAACATGTTTTTGTTTTGCTGAGTTTGATGGCTATCATGGAATAATTTACCTGGAGCCAGGAAAAAATTACGAGCTCATCTTTCCGCCAAAAAGGAACCTGACAGAATCACAACTTAGAAATCCTTTTGCGAAATCAGAACCTGTTTGGTTCGGTATAGTTAAGCCAAATCAAAATGAACTGAATTTTCAGATTCAGAAATTTGAACAAGCATATGCCGTTTATGAAAACAAATTCTTTAACCAGATTTTCATCAATCGTTCCAAATCGTTGGTCGATACGGTAAAGAATATCCTGAACAAAGAATTTTCCACATCCAATCTTCCGGTTTTTGAATCGCACAAACTTTACCGTAAAGCTAATCTTGAATTTGCCTTGCACCAGGGAAAAAATGCCGGTTTTATGGAGAATTATTTCAGTAAACAAGCACCAGTTTACAATCTGGATGCCTATTCAACCCTTTTTAATCAGGTCTTCCGGAATTATTTTAGCGTATTATCCAATTCAACCAATTCTGCTGAAATCAAAAAACTGATTCAGTCGGCTGCTCTTCAAAAGCTGGATGAATATCTCCAGAAACAGTTGCATTTTAATAAGGAGCTTTCTCATTGGATACTACTCAAATCGATGAAAGACGCCTATTACGACAAACAATTTTCGAAATCAACTATATTGAAATTGCTTGATCAGGTTAATAATGCCGGTTGGTCTAATTATGAAATACATACAGCCCAATTCATACGTTCCGATCTTGTCTTTTTATCAGCAGGAACAAATCCTCCGGCCCTCGATTTAAAAGATTTAAAGGGCGAAAAGGTGAGCTTTTCCAACTTCCGGAATTCATATATATATCTGCATTTCACCGATCCAAAAAACACTGTTTGCCAGCAACACCTGAACGAATTAAAAAAGATAGCCTCTCACTATCCTGACAAACTGGTAATAATTAATGTAATCCCTTCAGAAAATACATTCTCCAACAGTAATAACTGGGCTGGAATATTTACGACAACTGCTTATAATCTGTACGAAACCTATCAGGTGAAAACCTTTCCTAATTCATTTCTGATTGGAAAAGATGGAAGGCTTTTGCTTTCGCCGGCACCCAATCCGATTGACGGACTTGACCGTCAGTTAGGGCAAATATTAAAAAGCGATTATATGCGTGAGCTTCAGAAAAACAACCAAAAAGCTAAATAGAGGACAAGGTTTTCTCAAGCAAATCGCTCAAACTTGAATAAGTTTTCGACAACACCTGATCAAACTCAGACTGAGCAAACCAACGAACATCTTCAATAGCTTCTTCCCGCTGCGGAACAGGACTTTCAGTTCCGGAATAATTTATCAGGAACCACTTTGTTTCCTTTAATATCAGGTTTTCAGGATAATTAAGATAAGGCGACCGGTATAGGTGGTAGGTAGAATCCAGCTGTTTGATAATTTTCATCCCGGACAATCCGCACTCCTCACTTACTTCACGAACGGCAGCAACTTCAGGAGTTTCTCTTTTTTCTATCTTTCCTTTGGGCAAATCCCAATATCCCAAACGATGAATAAATAAAAATAAACCCGAATCATTCTTTACCAATCCGCCTGCAGCCGGAATCTCCACAAAATAGCTTCTGAAATAGTTCCATAACTGATTTAAATCAGGATGATGAAGGTAATATTCAGAACTTTTTGTCCCCGACTCTATATCTCGAATTATCTGATTTATAATTGAATAACTATTTAAATCAAGTTCGTGGGAAATGTTATTTTTAGATGATTTTTTGACTTCCGAAGTCAATACTATAATAGAGTCATTGAAAAAAACTTTGTACATTTGCCAGCATTATAAGTTAAAAAGAAAATATCATGATCGAACAAATTCAAATCGAAGTTACAAAGAAACTACTTCACATCAACACTATAAAAGTTCAGCCCAATAATCCTTTTACATGGGCCTCGGGTTGGAAAGCCCCCATTTACTGCGACAATCGTAAAATAATGTCCTATCCTGAAGAAAGGACATTCATTTGCGAGCAATTCTGCAAAATAATCCGTGAAAAATATCCTCAGGTTGAGGTTATTGCCGGAGTGGCTACAGGAGCTATTGCACATGGGATGTTGGTGGCACAGGAATTAGGCCTGCCATTTATTTATGTTCGTGCAAAACCAAAAGATCATGGTCTTGAAAACCTGATTGAAGGTGATATGAAAGCAGGGCAGAAAATCGTGATCATTGAAGATTTGGTTTCTACCGGAATCAGTAGTTTAAAAGCAGCAGAAGCTATTACTAATTTTGGTGGCGATGTGCTCGGAATGCTGGCTATTTTCACGTACAATTTTCCACATGCACGCAAAAATTTTGAAGATGCCGGATTGGAATTGACTGCACTGAGTCGTTATCAGGTATTAATTGATCTGGCTTTGCAGTCGGGCGAAGTAAAACCCGAAGAGGTTGAAAAACTCAACAAATGGCGCGAACAGCCTGAAAGCTGGGGCAAATAGTAAATAAATAACTTAAAATATTTTCCCCTTTTCTATGCGGAAAAGGGGATTTTTTATTTCTAAAACCAGGAAATATGTCAGTAAGCAAATATGTAAGTGACGTTAAGATTGTAAACAACAATCAGGAGATCATTTTCAATTACCTGTCGAACTTCGAAAACCTTTCGAAATACGTAAATGAAGGACTTCTGTCAAAAATGACGGAGCAGGTACCACAAATTCAGATTTCGAATTTCGAATCCGATGCTGATTCCTGCAGATTCGAAATTTCCGGAATGGGCAAGGCTGAAATTAGCATTATTGAACGCGATCCGTTCAAAACCATAAAGATAAGCAGCAGTGGCAGTATGCCTGTTGGAATCGTCTTCTGGATTCAACTTCTTCCCGTAACTGCCTATGAAACCAAATTAAGGTTGACTTTGGATGCTGACATGAGCATGATGATTAAAATGATGGTCAATAAGAAACTGGAAGCAGGCATCAATCAACTGGCTGACATGCTGGCTGCTTTGCCGTACAAGTAGTTTACTGTGATCAGAAATCAATCGCAATTGTAGTTTACTTTAGTTCATTCATAGTCATTTACTGCGTGTCATTAGTTGTCATTTTTTAGAAGATAATTCTTCCAACCAATCTATGACTTAATAACCATTCATCAGAAACTCCACTTCTTTGAAATGAAATTCCAAAATCCGCCCATCAGCTCTTCTGATCAGCAACTGGCCAATTTCATTTACTCCGGTTATCACCCCATTAAACACTTCAGTTTCGGAACGGAATCGATGACTTTTATTCAAAAAGTAAAGAGCAGTCATGAACTCAGTGTCAATTTGCCTTAGTCCGCCATTTCGTAAAAGCATATAATAACTGTTTATTCCAGATAACAATTCCGTCAGTAAAACTTCCAGATCGAAGTGCTGATTTGTCAGGATACTGAGTGAAACCGGATTGGGAGCCGGACTACAAAACTGAACCTGATTCACATTCAGCCCAACCCCAATAACAGAGCTTTGAAGTATTCCGGACATTACTGAATTTTCGATCAGTATACCTCCCAATTTTTTATTTCCGGCATAAATATCATTGGGCCATTTAATGCTCAGGTTGTCAACATACTTATTTAAAGCGGAATAAATACCCAAAGTTGCCACTTTCGAAAGCAAGAACTGATGACGGATTTCAAGAAAATGCGGATGAAAAACGATGGAAAAAGTCAAATTCTTTCCTGGTTCGCTTTCCCAGAAATTTCCCGACTGACCGCGACCGGTTGTTTGTTCGTATGCCAAAAAGACAGTGCCTTCGGAAACATCATTTGACCTGATCTGTTGGTTGGCATAGTTGTTGGTAGAATCAGTGACTTGAAGACGGACAATTGTATTTGTAATGCTATTCTCCATTTTTAAACACGTTAAATTTGCATTTCCTTATCCATTCCGGAAATTCATCTGACAAGTTTAATCACATCTTATAGATTAAAAAATTTATCTTTGTAGAACTAATAAAAATATATGCACAAAAAGGTAAAAGAAACTGAAACTGAACAATTGATTGCTGCCATTGTTGAAGGAATTCAAAGAAAAAAGGGAATAGACATTGTTAAAATTGACCTGACCAAAATTAATAACACCGAATGTAAATATTTTATCATTTGTCATGGGAATTCAAATACACAGGTTGATGCAATTTCTCATTCGGTAGAAGATACTGTAATTGAATTTTTAAATGAAAAAGCCTGGCATACTGATGGATACCAGAATTCAATCTGGGTTTTACTCGATTATGCCGACATAATGGTACATATTTTTCAGCGTGAAGCGCGTCAGTTTTACGATCTCGAAAACCTCTGGGCTGATGCTCAAATAGAATTAATAAAAGAAGAAAACCAGAAATAAAATGGCAGAAAATAATAAGAACAATAAGGAAAAATCAAATTTTGGCAACATGAGGCCAAACATGAGTAAAGCACCTAAAATTAATCCTTACTGGATATATGGGGTGATCATTCTCATCTTTTTGGCAATCCAGTGGTTTACCATGGGAGCCGGGCCGGTTGAAACAAACTGGAAAGATGTAAAAACAACAATGCTTGCTAACAACGACATCAAAAAAATCATTGTTGTTAACGAAAAAGAAGCACAGATTTACCTGAAAGAAAGCAGTTACGACAAGTATTCCGCAAAGTTAAACAACGGTTTTACAGCCCCCGCCAAATCAGGGCCTCATTTCTTTTATACCATCGGCTCTGTCGATTCATTTGAGAAAAATTTACAGGAAGCACAGATTAATACCGCCGAAGAAAATAAAATTAGTGTTGAATACAAAACTGTTCACAATTACCTGGGCGAACTTCTGAACTGGATTCTGCCATTTGCCATTATCATTCTGATTTGGTGGTGGATTTTCAAACGAATGAGCAAAGGTTCGGGCGGAGGCGGTGCCA
>Ga0209261_10000178_pt1 | contig 17186 bp, 14 predicted proteins | sample DOMMetBare1Fresh_FD_187470 | JGI IMG/M metagenome (GOLD analysis project Ga0209261, IMG submission 187470) | Wetland sediment microbial communities from St. Louis River estuary, USA, under dissolved organic matter induced mercury methylation -... | ecosystem: Environmental > Aquatic >...
CCATGGCATCCAACTGCGTCTTCGATCTCCGAATTCTTGTGGGCGTGGCGGCCACGGGGCTGCTCACTGCATGCGCTGTCGCGCCGGTGGCGACGAGCGGCGCCACGCCGGTCCGCACCGCTTCGGCCGGCGGCGCAGCCGCCGCTGCGGGCGCCCCAGCAGCCGCCAGCGCACCGGCCTCTGCCGCGTCGGGCGCCGCGCCCATCGCGACACCTCCTGCGCCCGGCCAGCCGCAGCCGTTCGCCGCGGTGATCAAGGATGCCAAGAAGCTGGACGGTTTCCTGGCCGCCTGGCAGAAAGACGAGAAGGTCTGGATCGAGCTCGCGCCTGAGGATTTCGGCAAGCCCATGCTGCTGGCGCCCAAGATCGCGCAAGGCATCGGCGAGGCCGGCTTCTTCGGTGGCTCGATGGTCGGCCCTTACGGACGCTACGGAAGACAGCAGCTGGTGGAGTTCCGCCGCGTGCACAACCAGGTGCAGCTGATCGCGCGCAACACCGAGTACCGGGCCAATCCGGGCACGCCGGAAAGTCGCGCGGTGCAGGCGGGCTTCTCGCCAAGCCTGATCGCCTCCACCGCGGTGGCGAGCCAGGCGCACCCGGAGCGCAAGTCGGTGCTGATCGAGGCCAACGCACTGTTCCTCAATGACCTGCTCGGCCTGGGCATCGCGCTGCAGCGCAATTACCGCCAGGGTTACGCGTTCGACAGCCGCAACTCGGCCATCACGTCGGTGCGCGGAAAGCCCGATCAGGTGGTGTTCGAGGTGTTGGCGCATTACGCCACGGCCGGCATCGCGCAGGCGCAGCCCGGCTCGCCGGGTCCGGCGCCGTCGGTGCCGTCGGCAGTGCCCGACGCGCGCAGCCTGTTCCTCGGGCTGCACTATTCGCTGGCGCAGCTGCCGGACAAGCCGATGCAGCCGCGCTTGGCGGATGCGCGGGTCGGCTACTTCGACACGGTGCAGCAGGACTTCAGCGACGACCTGTCGCGCACGCCGCGGGTGCATGTGATCAACCGCTGGCGGCTCGAGAAGAAGGACCCGAACGCGGCGCTGTCCGAGCCCGTCAAGCCGATCACCTATTGGCTCGATCGCACCATCCCGCTGAAGTACCGCGACGCGATCACGAAGGGCATACTGTCCTGGAACAGCGCGTTCGAACGCATCGGTTTCAAGAACGCGGTGGTCGTGAAAGTGCAACCAGACGACGCCGACTTCGACACCCTCGACGTGGGCGTGGCCTCGGTGCGGTGGATGACGAATGCCGTGCCGCAGTTCGGCGCCATCGGCCCGAGCCAGATCGACCCGCGCAGCGGCGAGATCCTCGATGCCGACATCGGCTTCGAGAGCCTGTCGTCGCGCAGCGTGCGCGCGCTGCGTGCGCAGGTGCTCGCCTCGCGCGTATCGGTCGACTGGCCGGCGCTGATGCAGTCGAGCAGCGACGAGCGCCTGGCCGAGCTGATGGCCCAGCGCGCTGCCAGCGGCGGCCTGGAGGCCGAGCAGTGCCGTCATGCCGACTTCGCCGCCGAGCAGCTGGGCTACGCGATCGACGTGCTGGAAGCGCGCGGCGAGCTGGATCCCGACAGCCCGGAGGCGCAGCAGTGGGTGCTCGACTACCTCACCGACACCACGATGCACGAGGTGGGTCACACGCTGGGCCTGCGCCATAACTTCCGCAGCTCGCGCGTCTACACCGACGCCCAGCTGTCCGACCCGGAGTTCACCCGCACCAACGGACTGGCCGGATCGGTGATGGAGTACGCGCCGATCAACCTCAGTCGCCCGGGTGAACGCACCACCAACGCCTGGCAGCTGGCTCTCGGTCCGTACGACTACTGGGCGATCGAATACGGCTACAAGCCGATCGCCGCCGATCAGGAGCGCACCGAGCTGCAGCGCGTCGCCGCGCGCAGCAACGAGCCGCAGCTGGCCTACGGCACCGATGAAGACAACTTCTTGGGCATCGACCCTGAGTCACTGCATTTCGATCTGGGCAGCGACCCGGTGGCGTTTGCGAAGAAGCGATTCGAGATCGCGCACGACCTGATCCGCCGGCAGGAAGGGCGTGAGCTCAAGCCCACCGAGGACTATTCGGTGCTGCGTCGCTCGATCGGCTTTGCGCTGCGCGACGCGGCGCGGGCGTCGGGCATCCTGGCGCGCCAGATCGGTGGCGTGCGCACGCTGCGCGACTTCCCCGGCAGCGGGCGCGATCCGCTGGTGCCGGTGAGCTCGGCCACCCAGCGCGAGGCGCTGGAGGTGCTGGCGCGCGGCGTGCTCGCGGCCGACAGTTTCGTGCTGTCGCCGGCGCTGCAGCGGCGCATGGCGCCGAGCTTCCAGGAACGGCGTGATGCGCTGTTCAGCGGCGAAGGTTCGGTGAGCACCGACTACTCGCTGTCCAGCGTGGTGCTCGACATGCAGCGGGCGCTGCTCGGCGCGCTGATCAACGATGGCGTGGCCCAGCGACTGCTCGACAGCGAGGGCAAGGCCGACGTCAGCGGGCCGACGCTGCGCCTGTCGGAGCTTTACCAGCGCGTGGCCGACGAGGTGTGGAGCGAACTGCGCGGCGGCAGCGACATCGTCAGCAGCCGTCGCGAGCTGCAGCGCGAGTACACCAACCGGTTGACCGCGCAGCTGCTGCGTCCCGGCGCGCTGACCCGTGCCGATGCGCGCTCGCTGGCGCGCGCCCAGGCGCACGATCTGCTCGGCCGCATCCAGAACGCGTCGCAGCGCAAGGGTCTCAGCGCCGAGGCGCGCGCCCACCTGCAGGACAGCGCCGATTCGCTGCGCCAGGCGCTGACCGCGCCGATGCAGCGCGCCGGGGCCTGAAGGGTTCGCCGGCGGCGCGCGGGGCGCCGTTTCCGGCGCTCCGCACCGCGCCCGCCGTCGTCCGTCGCACCGCAGGCCGTCACGGCTTGGAGGCGGCGCAGGCAGCGGTTATCGTGGCGCCATGAGTTCGACGACGCCTGCGGCACCCGCGGACGCATCCGCGCCGTTCTGGCAGCGCTTCCTGCGCGAGCTGAACCATGGCAGCGTCGGCTGGGCCATCGGCCTGGCCATCACGGTTGCGCTGCTGCTCAACCCGATCTTCCTGACGCCGTTTCCGGCGCTGCTCGGGCGCACGCTGTTCGTCGCGCTGGTGCTGGTGCTGGTGTTCCACGTCGCCGGCATCTGGCGCCAGCGCTTGGTGCCACGTTGGCTGCTGCAGACGGTGGCGGTGGCGATGGCGGCGCCGGTGGCGACGCTGGTGGTCTACCTGATCGTGATGAGCGGGGACGTCTCCGCCTTCATGCAGAACCCGTACCGCGTGATGGGCTTCCTGTGGATCGCGGGCTGTGCGCTGGTGGTCGGCCTGGTGGTGGCGCTCGGTGCGCTGTATCGCGAGCGTGATGCGCAGGCGCGGTCGCAAGCCCTGCAGTTCGAGATCGAGCGCGGCCAGCTCGAGCGCCAGGCACTCGACGCGCGGCTGAGCGTGCTGACGGCGCAGGTCGAGCCGCACTTCCTGTTCAACACATTGGCCAACGTGCAGGCGCTGGTGGACAGCGGGTCGCCGCGCGCCGCGCCGGTGCTGAAGAGCCTGATCGCCTACCTGCGTGCCGCCTTGCCGCGGCTGCACGAAGCCGCCCAGGCCACGCTGGCCGACGAGGTGAGCCTGGTGCGCTCGTACCTCGACCTGATGCACCTGCGCATGCCCGACCGGCTGACCTATGCGGTCGAGGTCGATGCCACGCTGCTCGGCCTGCGCTTTCCGCCGATGGCGCTGCTGACCCTGGTGGAGAACGCGATCCGGCATGGCATCGATCCCGGCGAGCAGGGCGGCCGCATCGACGTGGGTGGCCGTCGCGACCCGTCATCGGGCCGGGTGCAGCTGTGGGTCGCCGACACCGGCATCGGTCTGCGCGGCACGGACGCGCCGGGCACCGGCCTGGCCAACCTGCGGGCGCGCCTGCAGGGCGTGTTCGGTGTCTCGGCACGGCTCGAGCTGTTGCCCAACCCGCCGCACGGTGTGCGCGCCGAGCTGTCGTTCGAGGTGCCGGCGTGACGACGCCGAGTGCGTTGATCGCCGACGACGAGCCGCTTCTGCGCGAGCACCTGTGCACCCACCTTGCGCGGCAGTGGCCCGAGCTGGTGATCGCCGCGCAGGCGCGCAACGGCCGCGAGGCCGTCGAGATGTTCGACCTGCACAAGCCCGACGTGGTGTTCCTCGACGTGCACATGCCGGGAATGAACGGCGTCGATGCGGCGCAGGCGATCGGCGCGCGGGCGCAGATCGTCTTCGTCACGGCGTTCGAGCAGTACGCCGTTCAGGCCTTCGAACAAGGCGCGATCGACTATGTCGTGAAGCCGCTCGACGAGGCGCGCCTGGCCGCTACGGTGGCGCGATTGCGGCAGCGGTTGGCCGATCGCGCGGCGTCGTCCTCCGACGCCGGCGTCGATGCGGCGCTGGAGCAGCTGGCGCGTCGCCTGCGCGCGCAGGCGTCGCCGCCGGCCCGCATGCAGTGGATCCGCGCCTCGGTGGGCGCGACGGTGCGCATGATTGCCGTCGATCAGGTGGCGTACCTGCGCAGCGACGAGAAGTACACCCTCGTCGTGTGGGAGGGCGGCGAGGCGCTGATTCGCAAGCCGATTCGCGAACTGGTCGACGAGCTCGACCCCGAGCAGTTCGTGCAGGTGCACCGCTCGGTGATCGTGAACCTGCGCCACGTGGTGCAGGTGACGCGCGGCGCGAACGAGACCGCCGACATCCAGTTGCGCGGCCGCAGCGAAACGCTGCCGGTGAGCCGCAGCTTCCTGCACGTCTTCCGGCAGATGTGAACGCAGCGACAGGCCGGCGCAGTGCAGCGTGAGCATCAGCCCGACTGCAACGGCGCACCGCCTGCGTCGCGCCACAGCCAAGCCGCCCCTCGCACGCCAGACGAATCGCCATGCTGACTGCGCGTCAGCCGTGTGCGCACCGGGTCGCGCAGGCCGCCGCAGAACACCCATTGCGGCCACAGCGCGGGGACGGTGCGATAGACGCGTTCGATGTGCGACAGACCGCCGCCGAGCACGATCACATCGGGATCGAGCAGGTTGATCACATGCGCCAGCGCGCGCGCCAGGCGGTGTTCCCAGCGCGCGAGCGTGGCGTCGCATTCGGGTTCGCCGGCCGCCGCGCCGTCGGCGATGGACTCGGCGCTGCGCTGGCCGCCGTGGCGCGCGGCGTGGTCCCGCGCCAGCCCGGGCCCGCTGACCAGCGTCTCGATGCAACCGGCCTGGCCGCAGTAGCAGGGCCAGCGCGGATCCTGCTCGGTCGACCAGGGCAACGGGTTGTGGCCCCATTCGCCGGCCAGGCCGTTCGGACCCGACAGGACGCGTCCATGCACGGCGATGCCGGCGCCCACACCGGTGCCGAGAATCGCCGCGAACACGACATCGCTGCCCGCGCCGGCACCATCGGTCGCCTCCGACATCGCCAGGCAGTTGGCATCGTTGGTCAGGCGCACGGCCTGCCCGAGCGCCAGCTCGAGGTCGCGCTTCAGTGGCCGCCCGTTGAGCTGGGTCGAGTTGCAGTTCTTCATCAGCCCCTGCGGCGACGAACTGCCGGGCGCGCCGATGCCGATCGTGCACGGCGCGCCGTGCAGCGACTGCCGCGCGCGTTGCGCCAGATCGACGATCCCGCGCAGCATGGCGTCGTAGCCGGCGCGGGGTGTCGGCACACGCTCGCGCCAGCGCTCGACGCCGGCCGGATCGAGCACGATCGCCTCGAGCTTGGTGCCGCCGACGTCGACGCCGATCGAGAAGGGCTGATTCGGTTGCGGCGCCATCGGCACGCAGCCTCCCGATCGGACAAGGCCAGTCGTCTCAGGCTGCCAGCGGCTCGGTGCGCGCCAGCAGCCAGGCTTTGGCGTCGCCGCCGACCAGCGGCAGCAGGCGCGAGCGGACGTTCTGGTGGTAGCGGTCGAGCCAATGCACTTCATCCGGTCGCAGCAGCGTGCGCTCGACGCAGCGCGTGTCGATCGGGCACAGTGTCAGCGTCTCGAATGCCAGCATCTCGCCGAAGGCGTTGGCCTCAGGCGTCTCGACCGCGACATTGAGCACCAGGTTCTCGATGCGCACGCCCCATTGTCCCGGTCGGTACACGCCCGGTTCGATCGAGGTGATCATGCCCGGCTGCATGGCCATGTTGGGGTCGGGCTGCGCCTGGCTGATCGACTGCGGCCCCTCGTGCACATTGAGGAAATAGCCGACGCCGTGGCCGGTGCCGTGGCCGTAGTCCAGGCCATGCTCCCACAGCGGCGCGCGCGCGATCGCGTCGATCATCGGCGACAGCGTGCCGCGCGGAAACCTGATGCGCGACAGCGTCATCATCGCCTTCAGCACCAGCGTGAAGTCGCGCCGATGCGCCGCCGTGATGCTGCCGATCGGCCAGACGCGCGTGATGTCGGTCGTGCCGCCGAGGTACTGGCCGCCCGAGTCGATCAACAGCAGGCCGTTGCCTTCGATCGTCGCGTGGGCGCCGGGCGTGGCGCGGTAGTGCGGCAGCGCTCCATTGGCGTTGAAGCCGGCGATGGTGGAAAAGCTCAGGCCGACGAAACCCTGACGCTTGGCGCGCTCGGCGCTGAGCCGTTCGTCGATCGTCAGCTCGGTGATGCGCTCGCGGCCCTGCGCCTGCTCGAACCAGGCGTAGAACGCGCACATCGCGGCACCGTCTTCGGCCATCGCCTCGCGCACGAAGCCGGCCTCGAGCTCGGTCTTGCGACTCTTGAACAGCGTGCTGGGGTTGATGGCCTCGACCACGCGCACGGCTGCGGGCACCATCTGCCGGAAGCCGAGCGTGATGCGCTTCGGGTCGAGTAGCAGCACGGCGCCGGCCGGCAGCGTGTGCAGCGCATCGGCCGCCCGTGGGTAGTCGGCCACCGCGATGCCGTCGGCCGCGAGCTGCTGCGCCAGCGCCGCGTCGACCTTGCCCGCGCCGACGTACAGCGTGGCGGCGCGCTCATCGATCAGCAGGTGCGCGAGGAATACGGGGTTGTACTCGACGTCGCCGCCGCGCAGGCTGGTGATCCAGGCGATGTCGTCGACGGTCGACACGAAGTGGTGCGTGGCGCCGTGTCGCTGCATGGCCTCGCGCACACGCGCCAGCCGTTCGGCCCGCCCGGCGCCGGCGTGGGGCGCGCGGTGCGCGTACACGGCGCGTTGGGGCAGGTCGGGTCGGTCGGGCCAGATTTCGCCCATCAGGTCGAGGTCGGTGCGCAGCGTGATGCCCGCCGCGTCCAGCGCGGTGCGCAGCAGCTGCGCGGCGGCGAGCCCCAGCACCTGGCCGTCGACCGCCAGCGTCTGCCCGGCCTTCAGCTGCTGCGCCAACCATTCGATGTGATTCGTCGCGCCTCCGGTGGGGACCTTCACCAGTTCGATGCCGCTGCCGGTCAACTCGGCCTCGGCCTGCGTCCAGTAGCGGCTGTCGGCGAACAGCGCGGCGCGGTCCAGCGTGACCGCCAGGGTGCCCATCGACCCGGTGAAGCCCGACAGCCATTGGCGCGACTGCCAGTGCTCGGGCAGGTATTCGGACAGATGCGGGTCGGCCGACGGCACCAGCATGGCCTGCGCGCCATGGCGGATCAGTGCGTCGCGCGCGCGTTCGATGCGTTCACGCTGCACGGATACTCGGCTGTCCATCGTGTGGCTCCTGGTGGTGGCGACCCTCCGGGTGGGACGGTCGCGGGCGAAATCGGTGAACCGATTCTAGGGGCCCGGTGCCCCGCCGTGCCCTGCGACGCGGTCGCCGGCGGCCCGATCCGTGCGGGCTTTCGCGGGCGAGTTCGGTTGCGCGACCACGCGCGCATGGCGCGCGAACGTCCAGTAGCTCCACGCCCAGTCGATCAACACGACCAGGCGGTTCCGGTAGCCGATCAGGAACCAGATGTGCGCGAACAGCCAGAACAACCACGCGAACCAGCCGGAAAAGCGCAGCGCGTGCGACCCCGGCAGTGCCAGTTGCACCACGGCCGCCTTGCGGCCGATGGTGGCCAGCGCACCGTAATCGCGGTAGACGAATGCCTGGGTCGGCTGTCCACGCAGGCGGCGCACGATGTTGCGCGCGGCGTGGCGCCCCATCTGCTTGGCGGCCGGACTGACGCCGGGCACCGGCTGCGGGCCATGCGCGCCCGGTGTGGTGGCGCTGGCCAGGTCGCCGATGACCTGGATCTGCGGCTGCCCGGGCACGCTCAGGTCGGCTGCGACGATCACGCGGCCGGCCCGGTCGAGCGCAGCGCCGGCGCGTTCGGCCAGCACGCGCCCCAGCGGCGACGCCTGCACGCCGGCCGCCCAGACCACGGTGCGCGCCGGCAGGCGTTGGGGTGGGCCGGCCGATTCGACGAAGCTCAGGCCGTCGGCATCGATGGCCGTGACCTGGCAGCCACAGCGCACCTCGACGCCCATCGCCTGCAACTGCCGCTGCGCGGCGGCCGACAGCGTCGCGTCGAACGCAGCCAGCACCCGGGGCGAACCTTCCATCAGCACGATCCGCGCACGACGCGAATCGATGTGGCGAAACTCCTGCGGCAGCGTGTGGCGCGAGATCTCGGCCAGTGTGCCGGCCAGCTCCACCCCCGTCGGTCCGGCGCCGACGATCGCGAAGCTGAGCCAGGCGTCGCGTTCGTCGGCGTCGGTGCAACGTTCGGCGCGTTCGAACGCGCCGATGATGCGCTGACGGATGTCGAACGCGTCGGCGAGCGTCTTCAACCCGGGCGCGTGCACCGCCCATGCATCATGGCCGAAGTAGCTGTGCGTGGCACCGGCAGCCACCACCAGATCGTCGTAGGGCAGGTCGCAACCATCGTCGAGCACGACGACGCTGGCGGCCGGATCGATGTCCACCACCTCGGCGCGCAGCACCGTGAGCCGGCCGCGAGCCATCTCGCGGCGCAGGATGTGGCGGATCGGCCCGGACACGGCGGGCGCGGCCAGCCCGGCGGTGGCCACTTGGTAGAGCAGCGGCTGGAACAGGTGGTGGTTGGTGCGGTCGAGCAGCGTGATGTCGACCCGGTCGCAACGCGCCAGCGTGCGCACGGCCTCGAGGCCGCCGAATCCGCAGCCGATGACCACCACGCGGTGCACCGCACGAGCGCGGTCTTCGGTGGGCGGCGGTGCGCTCACGTCACCGCGGCGCGGCGCTGGAAGCGCTCGGCGCGCCACACGCCGTCGTGCAGCACCTGGCGCAGGTGTTCGACCGCGTCCCAGACATCCACGAAACGCAGGTACAGCGGTGTGAAGCCGAAGCGCAGGATGTCGGGCGTGCCGTCCTCGCCAGCTCGGAAGTCGCCGATCACGCCACGCTCGATCAGCGCCTGCACGATGGCATGGCAACCGCTGTCGCGTGTGAGGCAGACCTGGCTGCCGCGCTGCGCGTCGTCGCGCGGCGACACGCAGACGAGGCCATGGCCGTCACAACGGCTCGCGACCAGGTCGGCAAACAGCCGCGTCATCGCGAGCGACTTCGTGCGCAGCGCCAACAGGCCGCCCAGACGATCGGCGGCCAGCAGCGTGTCGACACCGCATTCGAGCGCCACCATCGACAGCACCGGCGGCGTGCCGCACAGGTAGCGCGCGATGCCGGCGGCCGGGCGATAGCCCGGGCTGAAGTCGAACGGACTGGCGTGACCCATCCAGCCCGACAGCGGCTGCGCGAAGCGCGGTACGTGGCGGTGGTGCACCCACACGAAGGCCGGCGCGCCCGGGCCCCCATTGAGGTACTTGTAGCCGCAGCCGACCGCGAAGTCGGCCTGTGCCGCATTCAGGTCCACCGGCACCGCGCCGGCGGAGTGGGCGAGATCCCAGATCATCAGCGCACCGGCGGCATGGGCGCGTTGGGTGACGGCGCGCATGTCGTGCATGCCGCCGGTTCGGTAGTTCACATGGGTCAGCATCAGCAGCGCCACGCGCTCGTCGAGCGCATGATCGATGTCCTCGGCCGTGACCAGCTGAAGCTCGAACCCTTGAGCCTGCGCCAGCGACTGCGCGATGTACAGATCGGTCGGGAAGTTGCTGCGCTCGGAGAGGATGACGCGGCGGGCCGGCGCGTCGGCGTGCTGCATCGCCAACGCGGCCGACAGCACCTTGTACAGATTGACCGAAGTCGAATCGGCCACTACCAGCTCGCCCGGCAGCGCGCCCACCAGCCGCGCGATCTTGTCGCCCACGCGCTGCGGCAGATCCATCCAGCCGGCCCGGTTCCAGCTGCCGATCAGGCCGCAGCCCCATTCGTCGGCCACCGCCTGCTGCACTCGCGCTGCCGTGGTGCGCGGCAGCGCACCGAGCGAATTGCCGTCGAGGTAGATCACGCCGGCCGGCAGCTCGAACTGCTCGCGCATCGGCGCCAGCCGGTCGGCGGCGTCCAGCGCCACGCAGTCGTCGCGGGTCGTCGTCATGTTCGCACTCCGGGTCCAGGTCTTCGTGTCAACGGCGCAGCACCGCACGCACCGGCGACGCGTCGGCGGTGGTCAAACGCAACGGCAGCGCGATCAACTCGTAGTCGCCTTCGGCCACGTCGTCGAGCACCAGGTTCTCCAGCACCCGCAGATCGTGGCGGCGAATGGCCTGGTGGCTGGGCAGCGATTTGCTGTCGGCCGGGTCGATGCTGGCGGTGTCGATGCCGACCAGGCGCACGCCCAGCGCGGCCAGCCGGTCGATGGTGTCGGCGGCATAGGCGGCGAGCGCCGGATCCCAGCGGTCGACCGGCGAGCGCGCATAGGTGCGCACCAGCACGCGCGGCGGCAGCAGCGCGAGCGCATGGGCCAGGTGCCGCCACTCGACCAGCGCACCGCAGCCGATGGCATGGATCACGCGACACGGTCCGAGGTAGGGGTCGAGGTCGAGCGCGCCGATGGCGAGCCCGTCCGAGTCGTAGTGCAGTGGTGCGTCGGCGTGCGCGCCGACGTGCGGCGAAAGTTCCAGCGCGCTGACGTTGACCGGGCAATCGCCGCCGATCGTTGCGCTCCAGCGCTGCCGGTACGGGGTGTCGCCGGGGAACACCGGTGCACCCGCGTGCACCGCAGGCGAAATGTCCCACAGCTGCCGCGCCATCTGCGCCATCTCAGCGCGCGGCGCCCGACGGGCAGGCCTCGCGGCGCATCGGGAATTCGATGCGGCGTTCGCGTCCCTGGTCGAGGCCCTCGATGTGGCCGATCAGCGTCGCATCGTCGGGCGACTCGTAGCCGACGCGCTGCGGGAAGTCCTTGTCCGGGTTCTCGAACACGACGCGGCGTGGCTCGACGCGCAACGCGCGAAAGCTCGCACTCGGTTTGGCCGAGGGCATCGCGATGAACACCAGAGCGCCGGCGCTTTCGCGGATCTGCATGAACTCGTGTGCCACGGTGCGGCCCGATCGCACGGTGCGTGCCATGCCGAACAACGAGCCTGCGGCGGGGACCATCCAGTGCTCGCCCGAACCCGCGTCGCCACGCTCGGCGCGCCAGCAGCCGGCCAGCCAGCTCAGCTCGTCGATCGGCGCAGCGCCCGCCGATGCCCACACCACGCCGGCCAGGCTGAGTGCGACGCGTTTCATGGATTGCATGATACGGCTGCGGGTGAATCCGCAGCGCGCTCGACCCGGATGGCGCTACAGTCGATTCGCTGCGAATCCATTCGGAGGCCCGATGATCCCCAGTGGGCATGTCGACACCTTCGCGCGCGACAATTTGCCGCCGCCGGCGCTGTGGCCGGAGTTCCTGTTCGATCGTCCCGAACTGCAGTTTCCGCCGCGCCTGAACTGCGCGGCCGAGTTGCTCGATCGTTCGATCGAGCGCGGATGGGGCGAACGCGCCTGCGTGCTGGGCGACGGTGTGCACTGGACCTACGCGCAGTGCCTGGCGCAGGCCAACCGCATTGCCCGCGTGCTGGTCGATGAGATGGGCCTGAAGCCCGGCAACCGCGTCTTGCTGCGCGGGGCCAACTCGCCGATGCTCGCCGCCTGCTGGTTCGGCGTGGTCAAGGCCGGTGGCGTTGCCGTGGGCAGCATGCCGCTGCTGCGCGCCAAGGAGCTGACGCAGATCGTGCACAAGGCGCAGGTCAGCCATGCGCTGTGCGACCTGCGGCTCGCCGACGAGCTGGACCTGGCGCGCGCCGGATGCCCGACGCTGACGCATGTGGTGACCTTCAACGATGCCGGTCCGGGTGGGCTGGAGGCGCGCCTGGCCAGCCGGCGCGCCGACTTCACCGCGGTGGACACCGCGGTGGACGACGTGTGCCTGATCGCGTTCACCTCCGGCACGACCGGCCAGCCCAAGGGCACGATGCATTTTCACCGCGACGTGATGGCCTCGTGCCTGTGCTGGCCGCCCCACGTGCTGCGCGCGACGGCCGACGATCGCTTCATCGGCAGCCCGCCGCTGGCATTCACCTTCGGCCTGGGCGGCTTGCTGCTGTTTCCGCTGTCGATCGGTGCATCGACGGTGCTGCTGGAGAAGGCATCACCCGACGTGCTGCCGGGCGCGATCGAACGCTACCGGGCCAGCGTCTGCTTCACCGCGCCGACGTCGTACCGCGTGATGGCGGCGCAGGTGGCGGGGCACGACCTGTCGAGCTTGCGCAAGTGCGTGTCGGCCGGCGAGGCCTTGCCGGCGGCCACGCGTTCGCTGTGGAAGGCAACCACCGGAATCGAGATGATCGACGGCATCGGCTCGACCGAGTTGCTGCACATCTTCATCTCCGCCCGCGAAGACCAGGCGCGTGGCGGTGCCACCGGCTTTCCGGTGCCCGGCTATCGGGCCTGCGTGGTGGATGAACAAGGGCGCGAGCTGCCGCGTGGGCAGGTTGGCCGCCTGGCGGTGAAGGGGCCCACGGGCTGTCGATACCTCGCCGACGATCGCCAGACCACCTATGTGCAGAACGGCTGGAACCTCACCGGCGACGCCTTTCGCATCGACGACGACGGGCAGTTCGCCTACCAGGCGCGCACCGACGACATGATCATCAGCGGTGGCTACAACATCGCCGGCCCCGAGGTGGAGGCGGCGCTGCTGCTGCACCCGGCCGTGGCGGAGTGCGCGGTGGTCGGCGTCGCCGACGAGCAGCGCGGCCAGATCGTCAAGGCCTTCGTCGTGCCCGCCGTGGGTCACGCGGCCGATGCCGCGCTGGTGAAGACGCTGCAGGACTTCGTCAAGCAGTCGATCGCGCCGTACAAGTACCCGCGTGCGATCGAATTCCGTCCTGCGCTGCCGCGCACCGAGACCGGCAAGCTGCAACGCTTTCGCCTGCGCCAGCCGGGCGGCTGAGCGCAGCCACGCGACGGTGCATCAATGACCGGTCTGTAGCCGCGCAGCCAGCCGCAGCGGCAGACCGGCCGCGCGCACCTTGCCGGCGGCGGTGTCGTGGTCGTAGGCGATCCGGTGGTAGGTGATGCTCGGCGCCTGGTCGTCGAAGACCGCGTAAGCCGCGTCGGGGTTGCCGTCGCGCGGCTGGCCGGCCGAGCCGGGAATCATCAGCCACTGGCGATCGGTGCGCAGCGCGATCGGCGCACCGGGTTTGGGCAAGAACTCGCCGGCCCGGCTGCTGGTGCCGGCGTGAAAGAGCCTCGGCTGGTGCATGTGGCCGCAGAACGTATAGCGGCACGGCGTGGCGAGCATGCTGCGCAACGCGAGCTCGACGTTCTGCACGTAGTCCCAGGCCGCGGGCGCATACGCGTTGGCGTGCACGAACAGCCGTTCGCCGTGTCGCCGCGACAGCGGCAACGACTCCAGAAACGACAGTTGCTGCGCGTCCAGCTGCGCGCGCGTCCATTCGATCACCGTACGCGCATCGGGTCGCATCGCGTCGTTCGCTCCGAGCACGGTGGCCAGGTCGTGGTTGCCCTGAATGGCGAGTGCGCCGTCGGCGACGCGCTCGCGCACCAGATCCACCACCCACGCCGGGTCGGCACCATAGCCGACAAAGTCGCCGAGAAACGCGAACGAAGTGGCGCCCTGTTGCTGCGCGTGCGCCATGACCGCCTCGACGGCTTCGCGGTTGGCGTGCAGATCGGTGATGAGCGCGATCTTCACCCCGGCACTCCGCGCATCAGTTGCTGGCGATGGGCGCGCGCCGAGTGGAAACGGGCGACGAGCGCGTCGATCAGGCCGTGCGCCTTCAGCGAATTGTCCTGGCCGAAGTTGCACACGAACACGTCGAGCGTGACCGCGTGCCGTTCGGGCCAGGTGTGGATGGCGAGGTGCGACTCGGCGAGCAGCAGCACGCCGGTCCATCCCGCCAAGCCGTGCTCGGCGGGCGGAAAGGCGTGGAAGTGCCGGCCCACGACGGTCAGGCCGGCCTCGCGCGCCAGGTGTTCGCACAGCTTGCCGAGCCGCTCGCCGTCGACCATCAGGCCGTCGGGATCGCGACAGTCGAACAAGTCGGCGGTGAGGTGCAGACCCTGCATGGCCACACCCGGCCGTCAGCCGATGCGTCCGAGCAGCAAGAACTCCATCAACGCCTTCTGCGCGTGCAATCGATTCTCGGCTTCGTCCCAGACCACCGACTGGGGGCCGTCGATGACGTCGGCCGCCACCTCCTCCCCGCGGTGTGCGGGCAGGCAGTGCATGAACAGCGCGTCCGGCTTGGCCGCGGCCATCATGCGGGCGTCGACGCACCAGCGCGCAAAGGCCTTGAGCCGCGCCTCGTTCTCGGCCTCGTAGCCCATGCTGGTCCACACGTCGGTGGTCACCAGGTCGGCGCCGCGGCAGGCCTCGTACGGATCCTTGAACACCTTGTAGCTGCCCGTCCCGCGCAGACCGGCGACGGCCGGGTCGACCTCGTAGCCGCCCGGCGTGCTGACGTGCACCGTGAAGCCGAGGATCTCGGCCGCCTGCAGCCAGGTGTTGGCCATGTTGTTGCCGTCGCCGACCCAGGCCACCACCTTGCCGCGCAGGCAGTCGAGCGCGTCGGCGCCGCGCGCGCCGCGGTGCTCGATGTAGGTGAATATGTCGGCCAGGATCTGGCACGGATGGAATTCGTTGGTCAGCCCATTGATCACCGGCACCCGTGAGTGCGCCGCGAAGGCTTCGATCTTGGACTGCTCGAACGTGCGGATCATCACCAGGTCGACCATGCGGCTGATCACGCGCGCGGTGTCTTCCACCGGCTCGGCGCGACCGAGGTGGCTGTCGCCGGTGGTCAGGTGCACCACCGAGCCGCCCATCTGGTACATGCCGGCCTCGAAGCTGACGCGCGTGCGCGTGCTCGCCTTCTCGAAGATCATCGCCAGCGTGCGGTCGGCCAGCGGCTGGTAGCGCTCGTAGTTCTTGAAGCGCGTCTTGATGATGCGCGTGCGCTCGAAGAGGTAGGCGTACTCCTCGGTTCGCAGGTCCTTGAACTGCAGGAAGTGCTTCATCAGGCTGACGCCGGGCTTCATGCGGCGGCAATGAATTCGCGGATCAGCGGCACCAGGATGCGCAGCACCTCGTCGGCCTCCTGCGCACTCATGATCAGCGGCGGCAGCAGGCGCACCACCGACTCGGCGGTCACGCTGATCAACAGGCCGGCTTTGGCGGCGCGCCCGACCAGGTCGCCGCACGGGCGATCGAGCTCGATGCCGAGCATCAGGCCCTGGCCGCGGATCTCGATGACGCCCTTGTGGCCGGCGAACTCGCGCTGCAGGCCGGACTTGATGCGCTCGCCCACCGCGGCGGCGTTGTCGAGCAAGCGGTCCTCGACCATGATGCGCAGCGTCTCGATGCCGGCCCGCATGGCCAGCGGGTTGCCGCCGAAGGTGGTGCCGTGGTTGCCCGGGCCGAGCACGTCCCTGGCTTTCGGGCCGACGACGATCGCGCCCACCGGCACGCCCGAGCCCAGGCCCTTGGCCATCGGCATCACGTCGGGCACGATGCCGGCCCACTGGTGCGCGAACCACTTGCCGGTGCGGCCCATGCCGCACTGCACCTCGTCGAGCATCAGCAGCCAGTTTCTCTCATCACACAGCGCGCGCAGATCGCGCAGGTAATCCCCGCGCGCCGGGTTGATGCCGCCTTCGCCCTGGATCACTTCCAGGAAGACGGCCACCACGTTGGGGTTGCTTCGGGCAACGTCGCGCACCGCCGCGATGTCGTTCAACGGCACACGAATGAAGCCCTCGACCAGCGGCTCGAAGCCCTTCTGCACCTTGGGGTTGCCGGTGGCCGACAGCGTGGCGATCGAACGGCCGTGAAAGGCCTTCTCGTAGACGATGATCTCGGGCCGCTCGATGCCGCGGTCGTGCCCGTACTTGCGTGCGATCTTGATCGCGCCTTCGTTGGCCTCGAGGCCGGTGGAGCAGAAGAATGCCGCCGACAGGCCCGACAGTTCACACAGCTTGGCGGCCAACTGCTCCTGCAGCGGCATCTGGTAATAGTTGGAACAGTGGATCAGTCTGGCCACCTGCTCCTGCAGCGCGGGCACCAGCTTCGGGTGGCCATGGCCGAGCGTGTTGACCGCGATGCCGGCCAACGCGTCGAGGTATTCGCGGCCTTCGGTGTCCCACACGCGACAGCCGCGGCCATGCGACAGCGCGAAGGGCAGTCGGCCGTAGGTGTTCATCACGTGGGACGGGGCGGACATCGGGCGGCTCCTGGCGTGCAAATGAAACGGCCGGCGGCGTCACCGTGTCACGCGCCGGCCGTGGAAGATTCTAAAGCGGGGGTCGGTCCAGGCCGAAAACCAACGATTGGCTGGACCCAGGCTCCCCATGCATGCCTCATTGCAACATTCGACAAGCAGCGTCGCGTCTCGCAGGGTGGCGGTGTCGCCGCGCGGGATCGTGCACGGTCCCCTGTCGCGCGAATTCGTCATCGAGGGCGTCACGCACGGCGGCAAGCCGTTCCGGCCGGGCGACTGGTCCGAGCGGCTGGCCGGCGCCTTGTCGTCGTTTCGGCCCAGGGGTGCGCGCATCGGTGCGCACATCGGCTACTCGCCGTATTGCGTGCCGCGGGTCGTGGCCAACGTGAAGTGCGTGATCGTCAACGAGGGGCTCCGCAAGCTCGAACCGATGGCCTGGGACTTCGTGATGAACTTCGCCCGCGACAACGAACTTCGGTGGCACGAGCGTGCGCCGGGCGAGGTGGTGGGCGACTGACGGGGGAGGTCACCAACGACAAGGGCCTGCATGGCAGGCCCTCGAGCGGTGGCGTCGCGTCGGATCTCAGGCGGTCATCGCCTTCAATCTGGCCGACAGGCGGCTCTTGTGGCGAGCCGCCTTGTTCTTGTGGAAGA
>Ga0209261_10000179_pt1 | contig 17181 bp, 15 predicted proteins | sample DOMMetBare1Fresh_FD_187470 | JGI IMG/M metagenome (GOLD analysis project Ga0209261, IMG submission 187470) | Wetland sediment microbial communities from St. Louis River estuary, USA, under dissolved organic matter induced mercury methylation -... | ecosystem: Environmental > Aquatic >...
GTTCCGGCACAAAACCGGGCTCCTCGATCCGGCGCAGGGTTTGCCGGGTCAGGATCTCAATGGCCGCCAGCAGTGTGACCTCGTCGGCACAAACCAGCGAAATCGCTTCGCCGCTGGCGCCTGCGCGGCCGGACGGACCGGCGGTGCGGTCCGCCCGGTCTCGATGCCGGTCGTCGGACGCGCGGTCGCGACCGCCGCCTTGGGCGTGACCGGTCGGGGCGGCGACTGGATCGGCGGTGGCGCCGCTGGCGGGGCGGTCGCCACGGGCGGCGCCGGCAGCGGCGCGCCCGGCAGGTCCGATGCCTGTGTCGATGTCGGCGGCGCGGGGGTCGCTGCCGGGGCAACCGGCGGCGCCGGCGGCAGCACCTGGCCGGACACGGCTGCGCGCGCGCCTGTGGGCGCCTCCGGGGCAGCGGTTTCGTGGCTGCCCAGGAAACGCCACGCCAGCGGCACCGCCAGACCGAGCGTGATGCCGATCGCCACCCAGATCCAGGCCTTGCCGCGGCGCGAGCCTCCCGCGTCGAGCGAGCCGGCCGGCACCGGCTGTGCGTTCAGACCGGGCACGCGGCCACGCTCGCGCTCGCGTTCGGAGTCGGCGCGGCGCAGGGCATCGAGGATGTAGGACATCGGCGCTCTCCTACTTGCGTGGGCCCGAAGCGGGCGGTGCCGGGACGCGCCTGAGCGGCGCCGAGCTTTGCGCCCCGGGCAACGCGCCTGCCAACGTCGTGGCCGGAACCGAAGCCGCCGCGGGCGACGACGCTGGCGCAAGCGCCGACGCCGCGGACGAAGCCGCTGCTGCCGCCGACGACGCCACCGACCCGGCGACCGCCGACGCCGCCACGGCAGCCGGCTTGGTCGTGCCAGCGCGTCCGGGGCCGGCGAGCCAAACGGCCAGCGCCCCGATCACCGAGGCACCGGCCACGGCGGCGCCGCCGATCATCCACAGTCGCGGCGACAGCAGCCGGACACGCGCGCCGGTGTCGCGCGTGTCGAAGACTTCGCGCGCCGCCTTGTCGACGATGGCCTTGTCGACGCGGTCGCGCCCGGTGGCATAGGCACCGAGCAGTGCACGGTCGCACAGCAGGTTGATGCGCCGCGGGATGCCACGACTCAGGTCGTAGATGCGCTTGCGCGCGTCGCGGTCGAACGGAATCAGGCCGCTCATGCCGGCCACCGACAGGCGGTGCTTGATGTAGTGCGCGGTCTCGTTCTCGTTCAGCGGCTCGAGGTGAAAGCGCGCCGTCACGCGTTGCGCCAGCTGCTCGAGCTCGGGACGCGCGAGCATGTCGCGCAGCTCGGGCTGGCCGATCAGGATGATCTGCAGCAGCTTGCGCTCGTTGGTCTCCAGGTTGGTCAGCAGCCGCAGCTGCTCCAGCACGTCGGCCGACAGGTTCTGCGCCTCGTCGATGATCAGCACGTTGTTCTGCCCGGCGGCGTGCGTCCTGAGCAGGAATTCGTTCAGCGGGTCGAGAAAGTCCTTCACGGTTGCGCCGATGGTGCGCGCGCGGTCGACCGGGATGTGGAACTCCTCGCACACCGATTTCAGCAACTCGATGGCGGTGAGCTTCGGGTTGAAGATATAGGCCACATTGCAGCGCTTGGGCACCTGCTCCAGGAAACAGCGGCACACGGTGGTCTTGCCAGCGCCGATTTCGCCGGTCAGCAGCACGAAGCCGCCGCCGCCGCGTACGCCGTACAGCAGGTGCGCGAGCGCCTCGCGGTGGTGGTCGCTCATGAACAGGTAGCGCGGATCGGGCGCGATCGAGAACGGCTCGCGTTTGAGGCCAAAGTGCTCCGCGTACATGCTGCGAGGATACCTGTGGTCTCGACCGCGCCTACTTGGGTTGTTGCCTTACGGGCAAGGCCCGAATGGGCGGCCGGCGGCGGGCGTTGATAATGCTCCGGGGGCTGGGCCGAGGGCGGTCCGCCCGGTGTGTCGGGATCCCGGAGGGGGCGCTTGGACATGCAGGTCCACCGCGGGCGGCAGCCCGTGCGGAAGATTGCCTCGCGTGCGCGCCGGGCGGTGTGCCGTCGTGCGACCGCGGCCGGCCGCATGGCGGGCCGGTTCACCCGGAGAGCGAACCCGTGAACGGACGGCCGCGATGAAGATCGGCCTGCGCGGCAAGGTGGTGCTGGCCTCGGGCGCGGCCGTGCTGGCCGCGGTGCTGGCCACCGCCGCGGTGGCCAGCTACTTCTTCGTCGAGCGGCAGACGACCTCGCGGATGTCTCGCGCGATGGCGATCGCCGAGGCGCTGGCGATCCAGCTCGAACGCCTGCTGGCGCCTGGCGTCGCGCTGGCGCAGCTGCAGGGCTTCGACGTGCAGTGCGACGAGAGCGTGGCCCGCCACGGCGACCTGTCGTACGCACTGGTCGTCGATGGCAGCGGCGCGATCGTCTTTCGCAGCAACGCGCACGTCACCCCGCCACCGCAGCTGCCGACACGCGCGCAGCTGGAACAGCCGCCGCGGCCGCTGATCGGGCCCGATGGCGCCACGCACCTCGCGCTGGCGACGGTGCGTGCAGCCGGCAGGGCGCCGGTGGGCAAGGTGGTGGTCGGCTTCTCGCGCGCGGGTGTGCTGGCCGAGCGCAACCAGCTGCTGTTGCGCATCGTCGGCGCAGGTCTGCTGGTGCTGGTGCTGGTGCTGGTGGCGCTCGCCTTCGGGCTGCAGCGCCTGGTGGTGCGCCCGCTGACACGCATCGTGCGCGCGATGGACGGCATCCGGCGCGGCGAGCAGGACTACAGCCTGCGACTGACGCCGCGCGACGGCGACGAGCTGGCCATCCTGCGCGAGGGCTTCAATGGCCTGGTGCAGACCGTCGCCCGGCGCGAGCAGGACCTCGTGGCAGCCCGCGATGCCGCCGAGCAGGGCGATCGCGCCAAGACACAGTTCATGGCTGCGATGAGTCACGAGCTGCGCACGCCGCTGAATGCCGTGCTCGGCATGGCGGAATTGCTGGCGAACACGAAGCTGGACGAGCGGCAGCGGCGTTTCGTGGCGCAGATCCGAAGCTCGGGCCGCGATCTGGTGGAGATCGTCAACGACGTGCTCGACCTGTCGCACCTCGATTCCGGCAAGCTGCGGCCGGTGCAGCAGCCGTTTCACCTGCGCGATGCCGTGTTCGATGCGGTGGATCTGTTTCGCGACGCCGCGCAGGCACGCGCACTGACGCTGTCGCTGCACGTCGACGAGGCCCTGCCCGATCTGGTGGTGGGCGACCTGGTGCATGTGCGACAGGTGCTCGCCAACCTGTTGAGCAACGCTCTGAAGTTCACCGAGCACGGCAGCGTGGTCGTGCGGGTCACGCCGTCGGATGGCTTCGTGCGCTTCAGCGTCAGCGACACCGGCATCGGCGTGCCGGCCGACTTCATGCCGCACCTGTACGAGGCGTTTCGTCAGGCCGACAGCGCGCCCACCCGCCGCTTCGGCGGGGCGGGGTTGGGCCTGGCCATCGCGCGCAGGTTGTGCGAGGCCATGGGCGGGCGCATCGACGCCAGCTCGCGTCCCGGCAAGGGCTCGACCTTCTGGTTCGAACTGCCGTTGACTGCCGCGCTGGGCGTCGTGGAAGGGGGTCTGGCCGGCGACAGCGACACCTCGTCCCGATCGTTGGCGGCCAACGAACCGCTGCAGCCGGACGGCGCACCGTCGCTGCAGGTCCTGCTGATCGAAGACGATGTGCCGAACCAGCGGCTGGTGCTCGACTGCCTGGCTCACACGCAGCACCGGGTCACGCTGGCAGCCGACGGCAATCAGGCGCTGCGCTGGGTGCGCAAACGCCCGTTCGACATCGTGCTGCTCGACTGGCAGCTGCCCGGCGTGGACGGGCTGGCCGTGCTGGCGGCGCTGCGCGAGTCCGAAGCCGCGCAGGGCTGGCCGCGCACGCGCGTCGTGGCCGTCACCGCGCACACCGGGCCGGGCGATCGGGAGACCTGCCTCGCGGCGGGCGCGGACGACTACCTCGGCAAGCCCTACACGCCCAACGACCTGTTGATCAAGATGGCGCTGGCGACCGGGCCGGTGCAACCGCAGCGGCGTTGATGATCGCCTGCGACAGCGCGGCCCGAAATTCTTCACGTCGCATCCGCAGGCCGGCGTCTCAAGCGTCGTTAAGGTGACGTCGTGCACGACGGGGTGGTTCCCAACGCGCCAGCGCGCGTCCACAGTCCGGCTCCACGCGTAGTTCGCTCTACGACGGAGTGGGGCGCGAAAGGTCAATCCGTCCTTTTGCACGCCGCATCGATGGGGCAACTCGCGCCACGAAGGGAAGGTGATCGCCATGTCCAGGAACGAATCGCAGCGACCGCGGCTGGGGCTGAAGGTGTTGGTGCCCACGCTGCTGCTGGCCTCAGGCCTGACGACGGGCGGCTGGTGGCTGGCGGAATCGCTGGTGCTGACGCAGACCGTCAGCGAAGGCCGCACGGTGGCCGATCTGGCCGAGAACGTGGGGCGCTGGGCTTCGCAGTACGGCGGCGTCCACGTGCGCACGGTCGGTGCCAACGCGCAGATCCCGGGCAGCTTTCTCACGCGCTCGGTGTACGCGCCGACCGACGGCGACAACAACGTGCTGCAGGGGGCGCGTGTCGAAGGCGTGATGGCCGAACGCGCGGCGATGGAGCGCGTCGAGTCGTACCACTGGAAGAACCCGGCGCTGATCCAGCGCGAAGTGGCCGACGTGATCACCGCCTCGGGCAACAAGGCGCGCTACCGCATGACCGCGCGCACGGTGCTCAACAAGAACAACGAGGCCAACGACTTCGAGCGCGAGGCGCTCGATGCGATCCAGGCGTCCACCGACCGACAGGGCGGCGTGGTTGCCGGCAGCGCGAAGCTGCAGCATGGCGTGGCCGATCCGTCGCGCGAATACTGGAAGGTCAAGTCCGGCCAGCTGCTGTACGCACGCTCGGTGGTGGCGCAGCCGAGCTGTCTGCGCTGTCACGACAAGTCCGACACCGCGCCCGAGTTCATGCGCACCAATGTGCAGTTCAGCGGCGGCGGCGGCTTCGGCTACGTGGCCGGCAAGCCCGCCGGGCTGATCAGCGTGTCGGTGCCGCTGCCGCCGACGGCCGCCACGCTGACGGCCAACGTGCCGGTGCAGGCCTGGGCCGGGTTGGCCGCTGCCGTGCTGGGCGCGCTGTGGCTGCTGACCCTCACGTTCCGGCGTCCGCGATAGACGCGTTGCTTCGGTGAAGCAGCGGCCTGCGTGGCCGCGCCCGTGCATCGTCCAGGCGTGGGCGCGGTGTCAGCCTGGCGTCGGCGCCGCAGCGCACAATCGGCGCGGCCTGAACACCGACGTCGCCCCATGCCCCAGTCCATACCTGCCACGCTGATCCCCGGTGACGGGATCGGCGCAGAGATCGTCGATGCAACGCTGGCCGCGCTGGCCGCGCTCGGTGCGCCGTTCGAGTGGGACCGGCAGATCGCCGGTCTGGAGGGCGTGAAGGCCGCAGGCGACCCCCTGCCCAGGGCCACGCTCGACAGCATCCGCCGCACGCGTCTGGCGCTGAAGGGCCCGCTCGAAACGCCCTCGGGCGGCGGCTACCGCAGCTCGAACGTGCGCCTGCGCGAGGAGTTCCAGCTCTTCGCGAACCTGCGCCCGGCACGCACCATCATTCCCGGCGGCCGCTTCGACAAGATCGACCTCGTCGTCGTGCGCGAGAACCTCGAGGGCCTGTACATCGGCCACGAGCACTACGTGCCGATCGACGGCGACCCGCACGCCGTGGCCATGGCCACCGGCGTGAACACGCGCCAGGGCAGCCGGCGGCTGATCGAATACGCCTTCGACCACTCGATCGCCACCGGACGCAAGAAGGTGACGATCGTGCACAAGGCCAACATCATGAAGGCGCTGACGGGCATCTTCCTGGAGACGGCGCAGCAGGTGTACGAGCAGAAGTACAAGGGTCGGATCGCGATGGACACAGTGATCGTCGACGCCTGCGCGATGAAGCTGGTGCTCAACCCCTGGCAGTTCGACGTGCTGGTCACGACCAACCTGTTCGGCGACATCCTGTCCGACCTGGTGGCGGGCCTGGTGGGCGGGCTGGGCATGGCACCGGGCGCCAACATCGGTGCCGACGCGGCGATCTTCGAGGCGGTGCACGGCAGCGCGCCCGACATCGCGGGCCTGGGGCGAGCCAACCCGACCGCGCTGCTGCTGGCCGCCGCGATGATGCTCGACCATGTGAAGCTCACCGAGCTGGCCACCAGGCTGCGCATGGCGATCGACCAGACCTTGAATCAGGACCAGGTGCGCACCGGTGACCTGGGTGGCAACGCGAGCACCGCGGAGTTCACGCGCGCACTGGTCAAGCGCATCGAACGCAGCTGACCATCGCGCCGGCGCCGCGGCCTTTCGGCGGGCCTTGCGCGCCCGCATGTCGCGGCCGCAGACCCGGTCGCCGCGTGACGCGGCCGAGCCTCTCGGTGCGCCTGCCCGGCCCGCAGCGGACCGGCCCCTGTCCAGCCTCAGTGCAGCGTGCGCTTGCGCGACGCGCGTTCGATCGCTTCGCGTGCCTCGCGCGCGGCGTCCGCCCGGCGCACCCGGCGCCAGTGGCGCACGCGGTTCCAGCCGTGCCGGATCTGCCACCAGGCCCGATGGCCCGCACGGTCGAGGCGATGGCGTTGCGCGGACGGCAGCACCATGCGCACCAGCAGCACGAGGCACACGACGAGCACGACGATCGCGAACGCCTTCTCGATCATCGCGCGCGCAACGGCTTGATGTTGTTCATGCGCCGATTCTGCATCGGCGCCGGCTCGATCGGGACATCTTCGGTGCCGGGCCGGCGCGTCTGGCCCGCCAACGCCCGCCCGCGGCACCACCAGCGCGGGCCGCCGGCCGCGGCTCGCGACAGCACCTGCACGCGGCGGTATCTGTTGTGACCGAACATGCCCACACGATAGCCGGGTGTTGCGTTTCCCGCTAGGGTGCGGGTCGCACGGACGCGCAGCGACGCGTTCCGGCCAAATCCGCGGAGGACGGCGACATGATCGCGGCACGAATCGAACTGTTGCAGCAGATGCCGATCTTCGGCGCGGTGCGCGACGACGCACTGCAGTTCCTGCTCGAGCCGACGCGTTGCGTCACGGTGGCGGCCGGGTCGTACTTCTTCCGCGAGCTCGAACCCGCGCGATGCATGTACGTGCTCGAGTCCGGGCGCGTGGCGGTGCTCAAGCAATGGCGCTCGCGCGAGATGCTGCTGCGCGAGTTCGGCCCCGGCGACTGCTTCGGCGAGATGGCGCTGCTGGACCTGTTCCCGCGCAGCGCCGCGGTGCGGGCCGAGGTGGATTGCTCGGCGATCGAGTTGACGCCGGCCGACCTGCTGCGGCTGTTCGAGCGCGACGCCGAGCAGTTCGCGTTGATCCAGATGAACATCGGCCGCGAAACCTGCCGACGCCTGCGCGCCACCGATGAGCTGCTGTTCCAGGCCATCATGGGCGAGACGCCGGCCGCCCCGGATACCAACTTCCAGTCGTTGTAGCGCGGCCACTGGGTCGGCGTGCAGGTTCGCCATCGAGCGGGCCATCACGCCGATCCGCGCACCACCGTCAGGCGCACCCCGTCGGCCACGCTGTCGCTGGGGTAGACGACGACGCGATCTCCCGGCGCCAGGCCGTCCTCGATCCAGGCCTCGTTGGGTGTGCGGCCGCCGATCTTGACGCGGCGCTTCTCGGCATGGCCGTCACGCGCGAGGTACACCGCCCATTGCTCGCCGTCGCGAAACAACGCCGCGACCGGTGCGATCACCGCGTCGGCGCGCTCGAAGACGACGATGCGCGCGTCGATGCGGAACTGGTCGCCGAGACCGCGCCATTGCTCGGGTGGCGAGGCGATGTCGACGATCACGTTGACGCGCTGCTCCTCGACGCCGAGCGCCGAGACCTTGGTGAACGCCGCCGGCTCGACACGCCGCACCCGGCCCGTCAGGCGCGGCCCGGGCCCGGCATCGATGTCGACGCGGGCGCCCGCGGCGACGCGTCGGCCGTCGGTGGACAGCACATCGATCACGATCTCCAGCTGGGTCGGGTCGGCGATCTCCAGCAGCGGTGTGCCGACGCCGACCACCGTCTCGCTTTCCTGCAGCACGCGCAGCACATGGCCGTCGACCGGCGACTCGATCGGCCAGACGGTGCCGGGCCGGTGTGTGCCGGCCGCTTCGCGCGCACGCATCAACGCCGCACGCGCCTGCGCCAGGTCGTGCGCGGCACCATTCTCTGCAAAGCGCGTCGCCTCCAGCTCCCGCGCCTGCACGCGGGCCGCGAGCTGCGCCTGATCGAGCGCCGCCACGGCAATGAAGCCGTCGCTCTGCAACTGCTTCTGCCGCGCCACGTCGGTCTGTGCCTGCTCCAGCGCGGCCTCGGCACGTGCCACCTTGGCGCGCGCCTGCTCGAGCCCCGCAACGGCTGCGCCGACCCGCTCGCTCAGCTCGCGGGCCGTGCGCGCGTCGATCATCGCCGGCGCCCCGGGCGACAACTCGGCCACGGCTGTGCCGGCGCGCACCACATCGCCGGCCTTCACGCGCACACGCGCCAGCCGGCCCGCCACCGGCGCCGACACCACGTAGCGTTCGCGCACACGGGTCTTGCCGTCTTCGTCGACGGTCTGCTCGAACGGGCCGCGGCGCACTTCGGCGGTTTCCACCGGCACCGGCTGTGGCCGGAAGGCCCAGACGAAGATCGCGATCAACGCTGCGGTGCCCAGGCCGGCAGAAGTCCAAAGTTTGCGGGTCATGACGATCTCCGAGTCATTCGCGTGTCTTCAGCACGCCCACCAGGTCGAGCTGGTCGACGCGGCGGCGCACGATCAGTGCGCTGGCGACGCCGGCGACCAGCACGACCAGGCAGGCGAACGCGTAGGTGCGCGGCTGCACCACCAGCGGCAGATGCATTTCGGTCACCGTGGACAACGCCAGGATGCTCCAGGCCAGGCCGTAGCCCATCAGGCAACCCAGCGGCAACGCGATCAGCAGCTCGACGCCGAGCTCGCCGAGCAACAGCGCAGAGACTTCTGCGCGCGTGGCGCCCAGCACACGCAGGCTGGCCAGGTCCCAGGCGCGCTCGGCCAGCGCGATGCGCGCGTTGTTGTAGACCACGCCGAGCGCGATCGCCGCGCCCAGCACCGCCAGCACGGAGCTGAAGAACAGCACGTTGCGCGCGTTGTTCTCGCGCACGTAGCGGATCACCGGGCCGATTTCCATCGCCGCGGCCACACGCGGCGTTTGCTTCAATTGCTGCAGCACCGCTTCACGCTGGGCGCCGTCGATCAACAGCCGAGCGCCCGACATCGCCTGCCCTTCACCGAGCAGGCGGTTCAGCGCGTCGCGGTTCATGGTGGCCACGAGCTGCGTCAGCTCGAAGCTGAACGCCGTCACGATCAGATCGGCCTGCGCGCGTGCGCCCTGCAGGATCTCGAGGTGGACCGCATCGCCAAGGGCCAGGCCCAGTCGATCGGCCAGTCGGTCGTTCAGCACGATGCCGGCCGCCGGCACCGGCGCGCGCCGCAGGCGTCGATCGAGCAGCGGGCGCATCTGCGAGTCGGCGTCCAGGCTGCTGACCGATGTGCGGTAACTGTGCAGTCCGTTCGACAGGCGCACCGGTGCGTCGCGGGTGGCCTCGGCGCGCAACACGCCGGGCATGTGCACGAAGTCGTACAGCGCGGCGGTCGACGCCGGTTCGGCCAGCACCACGAGCACGTCCTGCCGGTCGCGCATGCGGATCTCGACGTCGAGCAGGTAGTCCACCGAGTCGCGCCACCACGTGCCGGCGATCATCACGCCCACCGCGCTGGCGATGCCGAAGGTGGTGAGCAGCGCGCGCAGCGGCCGGCGTTCGATGTCGCGCACGACCATGCGCACCGACGGCGAGAACAGGCTGGCGAGCCCGATGCGCTCGCCCAGCGTCGGCCCGAAGTTGGCCGGTGCGGGTGGCCGCATGGCCTCGGCCGGCGGCAGCCGCACCACGCGCAGCAGCGCGCCGAGCACGGCCAGCGCCGCGGCGGCCAGCGACAGCGCCACCGCCGACAGCGGGATCCACGCCAGCATGCGGTACTCGAAATCGGGCATGCGGAAGAAGCGCGCGTACATCTGTGCCACCGAGTAGCCGAAGTAGGCGCCGCCGGCGATGCCGATCGGCGCACCGATCAGCACGATGACGAGCGCGAACTTGAGGTAATGGCGCCCGATCTGGGCGTCGTCGCGACCCAGCGCCTTGAGCGCGGCGATCTGGCCGCGCTGGGTGCCGATCTGGCGGCTGAGCGCCACGTTGAGCAGGAACATCGCCACGCCCATCACGATCACCGGCAGCGTCGTGCCATACACCTTCCACTGCGCGATCTCCTGCGTCAGCATGCGGTGCGACGGTTGGTCCGCGCGAGCAAACGCGCCGGTGAAGCCGTAGCGATCCAGGCGCCGGTCGAGCTCGGCGATCACCGCCGGCTCCGATGCGCCATGCTCGAGCCGCACCGCCAGGCTGTTGAACGCGCCTTCCATGTTGAACGCGGCGGCCAGGCGTTGGCGAGCGACCCAGAAGATGCCGAAGCTGCGTTCGTCGCCGAAGCCGCCGCGGCTGGGGAAGATGTACTCCGGCGACGTGACCACGCCGACGATCAGCAACGACTCGCGCTTGCCGTTGAGCAGCGCGACGATGCGGTCGCCCGGTGCGATGCCATGCACGCTGGCGAAGGCCTCGTTGACCAGGGCCTGGTTCGAGTCGGGCGCATCGATCCACGCACCGCGAGAGAGCGTCAGCCGGTTGATGCGCGGCAGGCCGTGCGCGGGCAGCGCCACCATGCGGCCGGTGAGCGACTCCACCACGCCGGGCTGGTCTAGCTGCACGTCGAAGCGCACGGTGGCCTCAACCTCGGTCACGCCGGGAATCTGCAGCAGCTGGTCGACCAGGCTCGCCGGCGCGCGCTTGCCCACGGCGAACACATGGGCGAAACGCGCGCGCTCGTAGTGCGACGCCTGCAGCCAGCGCAAGGAGTCGTAGGCCGACAGCGAGCCGACGTAGCCGACGATGCCCGCGGCCACCACCAGCGCCACGGCCAGCACCTGCGCGCGCAGTTGCCACAGGTCGCGCAGCAGCTTGCGGTCGAGCATGTTCACCATGAACTCACCACGAGATCTGTTCCGGCCGCAGCTTTGCCGGATTGCGCTCCACCGAGGCGACGCGGCCGTCGGCCATGCGCATGATGCGATCGGCGATCTGCGCGATCGGCGCGTTGTGCGTGATCACCGCGGCGGTGGTGCCGAGTTCGGTGTTGATCCGCGCGATCGCCTCGAGCACGATCTTGCCGGTGGCGAAGTCGAGCGCGCCGGTCGGCTCATCGCACAGCAGCACGTCGGGACGCTTGGCGATGGCGCGCGCGATCGCCACGCGTTGCTGCTCGCCGCCAGACATCTGCGACGGGTAGTGGTTGAGCCGATCCCCTAGGCCCACCAGCGCCAGGGCCTCCTCGGGACGCATCGGATGCTCCGACATCTCGGTGACCAGCGTCACGTTCTCGACCGCGGTGAGCGACGGGATCAGGTTGTAGAACTGGAACACGAAGCCGACATGCTGGCGGCGGTAGCGTGTCAGTTCCGCCTCGCCGGCGCGCGTCAGGTCGTGGTCGCGGAACATCGCCGACCCGGCAGTGGGAGTGTCAAGACCGCCCAGGATGTTGAGCAGCGTCGACTTGCCGCAGCCCGACGGCCCGAGCAGCACCACGAATTCCGAGGCGTAGATCTCGAGGTCCACGCCGCGCAACGCGTGCACCTGCACCTCACCCATCGTGTAGATCTTGGTCAGACCACGAGCGACAAAGACCGGCACCGCGACCGAAGGGTCCGGGCGAGGCGCTGAAGCGGCGGCGTGCATCCGAGACTCCGGCGCTACGAAACCCAGCTCGCGCGACCTCGTTTGTCGACCAGCCAGACGCGCTGCACGTCGCGACTCGCCAGGGCGCGGCGCGCCAGCCGTTCCCCGCCGACCATGATGGCCGTCGACCACGCGTCGGCCCGCGTCGCGGTCGGCGCGACCACGCTGACCGCGCTGAGCGCCGTCGGCGACCAACCGATGTGGGGGTCGAAGATGTGGTGGTGACGGTGGTCCGCGCTGAAGTGGCTCGGGCTGTCGGCCGACGTGGCGACGCAGGCATCGAGCGTGATGCGCTCGTCGAGACCATGGTGCGGAACCTGCAGGGCCACCGACCACGGGCGGCCGGACACGGCGCGCCCGAGGCTCGCCAGTTCACCGGCGTCGACGAGGCCAGCCACGGCTCCCGCAGCCCGCATCGCTTCGCAGGCACGATCGGCGGCAAAGCCCTGCGCAATGCCGTTGAGCGTGATGGCCATGCCCGGCCGAGCCAGCCGCAGCTCGGTTTCATCAACCAGCAATCCGTGCCATCCAACCAGCGACCGCGCCGCGGCCACGTCTTCGTCAGACGGCAACCTGCCTCGGCCGGCATGCAGGCGGAACAGCCGCCACAACGGTTGCACCGTCACGTCGAATGCGCCGTCGCTGTTCGCGGCAATCGCTGACGCCTGGCGCAGCACGGCCAAGGTCCACGGGTCGGGCCGGGCGAGCCGGCCGTGACGGTTGAGGCGGCTGATCTCGCTCTGGGCGTCGTACACGCTCATCAAGCGCTCGACGCGATGGATCGCCGCCAGTGCGGCGACGCAGGCGGCGTCGGCCGTGGCGACGTTGGCTGCAATCGCCTGCACGCGCACGGTGGTCCCGAGTGCGAACGAGCTTCGTGCACGAAGGCGCTGCTGATCGGCGAACGCGCCACGACCACACAGGGCCAAGGCGCCAAAGCCCAGGCACAGGCCGCGGCGCGTTCGTGCGCTGCTCATCGTGCTGTCTCCACGCGCGGCGCGTGTTGCAGGGCGTCGGCCACTGCGCGCAACAGCGCCTGGCTCGTCGTCGTGGCGCCGGAGATCGCATCGACGTCGTTGCGTGTCCGGCCAGTGAGCTCGTCGGTCGCCAGCGCTGCCAGGCGCGCGTAGTGGCTGTCGCGGTTCGACAGCAGTTCGACGCGCTCGATGCGTCCACCGGCCAAGCTGACGCGCACCCGGTAGACGAAACCGGTCTGCGCGTCCTGCCCTTCATAGCTGCCGTCGCGAAGCGAGCTCACCTCCACCGCGGCGATCGGCAGCCTGCGGTAGCCTTCGAGTTGCACGTTCTGCACCCACAGGTTGCCGGCCAAGGCCAGCACGACGAGCACGGCGATGCCGAGCGGCACCGCGCGCGGCCAGTGACGAAGAGCCGGCCGAGGGCCCCAGGGCTTGAAGACCGAAATCGCGACGATGCCGACCAGCACCATCACCTGCAGACCACTTGCGAGCATCACGGCCTGGGCGTGACCCAAGTAGGTGGCCTGACCCGCCACCTCACCCGACATTGCGTCGGACAACGCGGTCATGGCGCTGACATGCGGCGCCACCCACAACGGCAGCGCCAGCCCGAGCCCGGCCAGCAGGATCCACTTGATCGACACCCACCACAGGCGAAAGGCACCCCAACTCGTGAACAGCGAGAAGATCAGCCCGGTGAGGATGAAGCCGTAGCTGGCGTTGACGATCAGCGTGTCGTGCACCAGCAGCACCGCACGGTCGAGCCCCGGGCGCCATGCCGCGACGGGGTGCACCTGCTGCACGCCGACGAGCAGCATCGTGACCAGCAGCGCACCCAGCCAGACGCAGGTCAACGTGATGTGAAGGGCCAGCAACGCGCGCCGCACGCTCTTGCCGAGTTCCCGGCCGGAGACGGTCTCGGCGGGAGCGCGGTTGACCACGGGAGGGGTCTGCACGGGGTCGTTCATCGAAACGATGAGCATCTGCCAATACCCCCATCCCGAGTTGACCGAAATCAGCGGCCGGTCGAGTGGGGCGCCTGGCCATGACGGCGCGGCACAGCGAGACCCGATGGCAGCCGACGGCCTGCGCGTTGATCGGACGCAACGGGTTCGGACTGTCTCGCGGTAGGGTGAACCTTCTCGATGACTCGTTTCACGGTCCTGGCATGACTCCCGCGCCAATCCTGGCGTTTCTCTCCGGCAAGCGTGTCGCTGTTGCCGGCGTGTCTCGTTCGGGCAACCAGCCCGCCAATGCAGTCTTCCGCAAGCTGCGCGATTGCGGATTGGATGCGATTCCGATCAACCCGCATGTGGATCGGATCGAAGGCGCCACCTGCTATCGCGATCTGGCCGGCGTGCCGGGTGTCGTCGACGCTCTGATGGTGGTCACGCACCCCGCCGTCGCCGAAAATCTCGTCCGCCAGGCGGCAGCGCGGGGCATCCAGAAGGTCTGGTTCCATCGCTCCTTCGGAGAGGGCAGCGTTTCCGAGGCTGCGCTGCGCGCGTGCACGGAACTCGGCATTCGCCCCATCGTCGGAGGCTGCCCGCTGATGTACTGCGAGCCGATCGATGTGGGGCATCGCTGCATGCGCTGGTGGCTCGGTCGGCGCGGCCGCATTCCCGTCTGAGCCTCGCTGACGCCAAGCCCCGGGGTCAAGCGCGGGCGGATGGAGTTGAGCGACCCGACTGGGACGATCGAGATTCGGCGCTGAAAAGCCGCCACTGCGATAGCTTCCAGCCGCGGGCTGTTCAGCTTGATCGACACAGGAATCCCGCGACCACGGGTCCGCCAGAATGCGAAGGGCACTCGCGTGCTCGCGTTTGCGACGAAGATCAAGCCAATGATCGCTCGTACAGCGACCAGTCCCGAGCAGGCCACGCGGCAAGCGCTCGATGCCCTGATCGCCGATGGCAACACGCCAGGACTTCAGTACATCTTCGTATCGGCCGACGAGTTGCTCTTCGCCCACCACGGTGGGCTCGCAAATCCGCGCGCGCAAGTCGCGGTCGAGGTCGGCACGACCTTCAACGCCTACTCGGTCACCAAGACTTTCACGACCGCGGCGGTGCTGCAACTCGTAGAGCAGGGGCGTGTCGATCTTGATCGCCCGATCGCGCAGTATTGCGACCAATGGCCCCAGAGCGGCCTGGCCACCGTCCGACAAACCTTGCTTCACACCGCTGGATTCGCCAACCCCAACCCCTTGCCCTGGGTGCATCTCGACAATGAGCACGCGGCATTCGACCGCCGCCGATTCGTCGACGATCTGCTGCGGACCCAAGGTCGGCCCATCTCGAAGCCGGGCGCGCGCTATGCCTACTCGAACATCGGCTACCTGTTGCTTGGCGAGCTGATTGAAAGCGTGTCGGGTCAGCCCTACCCGCACTACGTGGCGCAGCACCTGATCGCGCCGCTGCGTCTTGGCGAAAGCGAGACCCTCGCGTTTGACATCCCGAAGCCCGCGATCCACGCCCGCGGCACGCTCAAGCGCTTCGGGTGGCTCAATGCGGTGCTCGGTTTCGCGATCGACCGAGCTCGCCTCGTCGACGAAGCGGCGGGGCGGTGGGTCCAGTTCCGCAACCACCACGTCAACGGTGACGCCTATGGTGGCTTGATCGGGAACGCGCACGGTCTAGCGCGATACGTTCAGGCACTGCTGGCGCGCGACGACTTCCTGTCGCCGATCAGCCGCGCTTTGCTGTTCACGACGCAACCTGGGCCGGGGCCGGCCAGGAGCCTCGGATGCTTCATGGGCAGTCTCGGCGACGAGCCGTGGTGTGCGCATCCCGGAGGCGGCGCCGGCTACTACAGCGAAGTACGCGTCTATCCGCGCGTTGGCCGTGCCAGCGTGGTGATGTTCAATCGTGCCGGTATCCGCGACGAACGCATCCTCGACCGCCTTGACCGTTTCCTCGTTGCAGGCAGACGCTGACCGCGCGCCTCCACCTCGTACCCAACCCAATCGCCGGATTTCGGCACCGTTGATTTGCGCACTGGCTGGCAGTATGAGTACGAGGCCGCGCCAGGAAAATGACTCCGAATGCGTGGCCCTGGCCCGTCATGTTCAGCTGTCAGCGAAGCCCGGGAGTTCACACCTACGCCGCCGCCCGCCCGGTCGACCTTGCCCGCGTCTCGACCGTCTGCGGCGACGCGATGAGGCTTCGCGACCTGCAGGGCCGCCTTGTCGCGTGGCAATGACGCCCGGCGCCCCTCGGCCGCACACTGTCAAGCATGTTCACCACGGGGATCCGTCATGCAGACCATGCTGCGCCTAAGCAAACACGCCTGTGTTGCGACTCTGGGCGTCATGGCCCCATCGGGGCGATCGGACGGCACCGCGAACCGACGGCGCGCTCCTCAGTGCTCCAAACCATGTGGATGCTCGAAGAAGAACCGCAGCATTTCGCGCGTGGCATCGGGTCCCTTGGCGTCGGTGTACGAGCCCCCGGATTGACCGCCCGACCAGGCGTGCCCTGCGCCATGCACCAACCAGTGCTCGGCCAAAGCGCCGCCTTCGTCGCCAGGGTGAATGGATCGTGTGTAGCGTCGACCCTGTGCCGACTCGCCTTGCTCCACTCGAGGGCCGCTCGCGGGAATGGCGTTTGCTGGTTCAGCGCGGAAGGCGGCGCTGGCCAGCGCCGCTGCGATCACCTGTTCGCCATTGCGCGGATGCACAGTACGGTCCTGGTCGCCGTGGAACACGATGGTGGGCACATGCGGCGCCACCGGCGCTGTCGGCGCGGTGCCGGCGCTGGTCGCCTTGGCATGCAGCCCCGGGCCCGGGACACCGCTCTTCATCACCGCCAGCGCCTCAGGCACGCTGTTCGCCGCGCCGCGCGGCAGCCCGGAGTGAACGCCGACGGCGGCGAAAATATCCGGATACGCCTCGCCCATGATCGCGGCCATGGCACCCCCCGCCGACAGACCGGCGATGTAGACGCGGCGCGCGTCGATGCCATGCTGCTTCATCACCGCTTGCGTCATCCCGGCGAGCAGCGCCGGCTCGCCGCCGCCACGCCGCTGGTGGTTGTGCTTGAACCAGTTCCAGCAGCGCGACGCATTGGCGTGTTGCGACTGCGCCGGGTACAGCACGAAGAAGCCTTGCTCGCGTGCCCGCTCATTCATCGCGGTACCGGCGGCGAAGTCATCGGGGTCTTGGTTGCAGCCGTGCAGCATCACCACCATCGGCAAGGCTTTGTCCGCATGGCCGGGCGGTGAATAGAGCTTGTAGCGGCGCGTCAGAGATGCCTGCGTGTGCGTGCCATTGGTGAATTCGCCCTGCCCGGCGTGGCCTGCCGGTTGGATGTCATCCTGAGCCGGTCGCGACCAAGCATGTGGCGTAT
>Ga0209261_10000180_pt1 | contig 16897 bp, 12 predicted proteins | sample DOMMetBare1Fresh_FD_187470 | JGI IMG/M metagenome (GOLD analysis project Ga0209261, IMG submission 187470) | Wetland sediment microbial communities from St. Louis River estuary, USA, under dissolved organic matter induced mercury methylation -... | ecosystem: Environmental > Aquatic >...
ACCAAGAAAAATCTCATTCTGGCTATTTTTTTTACATCTCTGCTGGGATGGTATTTTATGCCTGTTACCAAAAGCACTGTATCGCTGAAAACAGAAGAAATCCTTACTGAAGTGATTCCTGAAACCTCCACCTTTTCGTTAAAAAAAGGCGATATCCTTGTTCGCCCTAATTGGGGGGGATTGCCGGGAAGTTTTGAAATAATAGGTGGCCGCAAATATGGACATGTTGCCATCGTTACTGAAGATGCGACAGGAAAAACGGTTGATGAAGTACTTGAAAAAGCATCGGTTGTTGAAGCACTTTTTTTTGACCAGGCAACCCGGAAATTCCAATTTAGTAAAGAAAAGCAAATCAGGGAAACCAGTGCATCGGTGTCATTTGGAACCAGGTTTAAAGGAATCAGATACAGATTGCGAACCAATCTGACGGAAGAGCGGACCAACAAAATGGTTCGTTTTTTAAGAAACCAGCTGAAAGGTGGATACAATATTGTTTCATTAAAAAAAAGGTATGAATCTGACTCAGAAAAAGATACCGTTTTACAATCGCTAAAAGATAAAAGGTGGCATTGTGCTACCTTAACCTGGGAAGCTTTCTATCTGGTTTCAGGCATCGATATTGATGCAAATGGCGGAATACTAATTTATCCTTCGGATATTATAGCCAGCAAACATTTCGATTTACCCGACGGAAGATTGAGATTCTGAAGATTTTCTGCGGAAATTTTCAAAAGTGCCGGGAAATTCTTGCTCAATTATACGATCATGAGCTTTTCGAAGTAGAAGCAGCATTAAAAGACCTCCCAATGCCGCATAAAACATGTCCGATTGCGAGTCCCAAACATAACCCTGAGTACCCAGAAAGGTGGAAGGATTTTTTCCGGCTATCCGGCAAACGATGAATTCGATGAGTTCGTAAACGGAAGTGGTTGACATGCAAATGCAGAAAGAAATGAATGATACCCATTTGTAATCTGTCATTATTTTTCTCCGGATAAACAACTCACGGGTTATCAATACCGGAATTATACCCTGAATAAAATGTCCGAATTTATCAAAGTTGTTTCTATCCTGCCCGAAATACTCCCGAATCCAATCGAAAACCGGAACTCTTGAGAAGGTGTAGTGCGCCCCGATAAACATTAAATAGCACGATGCAAGTATGACAGAATAAGTTAAGAGTGTATATCTGAATTTATTGAAAGTGACGATTAAAATTACAAGTCCTACAACAGGTGCTGCAATCTCGCCAATCCAGTGTCCGTAATTTCTGGGATTGATCCCCGACCATATCAATCCCAGGAAGAAAAGCAGCAGAAGGAGATAATACTTCTTCATGGTTTCTTAAAAGGCAGTTTGATGAATTATTTTTTATTGAGGGGTAAAGATATTTTTTTTCTCCAATTTCCTGTGTTTTTTAAACCAGTTCATTGAGGATTATGGATTCAAAAAAAGGTGGGATGAGATATCATTCTTATACAATTATTCAACCGGATTTGCCGCTGATTTATCGATATACCAATATAGTTCTCCATCTTCGGGAAAGATGTGAGCGGCAGGCAGAAGATTTGCTTTTTCTGTTCCATTTTTAATTTCCGAGAATGGATTTGCTTTCCCGGAACCGGTTACCAAAAAACAAATTTTCTCGGCATGGTTAATCACTCTTCCTGTTAGTGTAATCCGCTTCTGACCAGTTGCAGGTTGTATGGACACTTCGCAGATTTGGTCAGAATGGAGCAGCCACATTTGGTCAGGAAAAATAGAAGCGGTGTGCCCATCGTCACCCATTCCAAGTAAAATCAGGTTAAAAACAGGCCAGCTACCATGAATAGGAATCATATTCCGGATCTCAGATGAGTAGGAGAGGGCTTCAATTTCAGGAATGTTTTCACCCTTAATACGATGAATATTTTCTTCAGGAATTGAAATCTGAGATAAGAGTAGCTTCCAGACAACTCCAAAATTACTTTCCGGATGATCAGGTGAGACCATTCGTTCATCGACCCACCAAATATGAATTTTTTGCCAAAGAGGAGAATCGGCATATTTCTCAGCCAAAACAGAAAACAGCAAATCAGGAGTTTTTCCGCCTGAAATAGCCACATGAAAAGTATTTCCGGAGAAGCCTTCCACCCATTTCATTAGCAGATCAGAAAATGTGCTGGCTAATTCTTGTGGATTACCGAAAACAATCAGATTTTGTTTCATCGTGTTTTTGTGCTGGTTTTTGTTTTACATTTCCACCACTATACCAATACTTCCGGTAAATAAGGATTTGCTTTCGGGAGCAGTTACTCCACTGGAATTACTTTCCCACCACGTTTTTGAATATCCCAGGCTGCCAACCAAACGATAGTAATTCAGCGATTTGGCATTTCTCAACTTCCAGTCAAACTTGAACTCCGACATCATGGTCCAGTCGTAGATTCCGTCTTTGGTGAAATTTGCATACGGATATTTTATCATGGCTCTGTTTGGTTCTTCATAGAACTGACGATAAGCATCACCATACATCTGGTAAATATTGGTGCTTGCCAAATCGTTTGTTCCATGTATAATCAGCTTGTTATCAAGCGATAATACCAAATCGGGCACTGCAACATTTACCAGTTTCCAATTCAGTTCTGATGAATTAGGCGGAAGATAAAATCCGAGATTAAACTCATCGTGAGTATAAGTCATATCTAAAGCTCTATTCCCAAAGGTATTAAATTTAGTCTCCGGATAATGAGTATAAACAAAAGGTGAAAGGCGGGTGTATTTCAATGTTGAGGTTGTGCCGGGAATAAATTCAGAGAGTAGGTTCGATTTCCAGCCAATCTGCCAGGCATACCGGTTATGAGGCATTTTCATTAATTTCCCTGAGGTTTTAAAATCAAATTCATCAACAAAAAAACCGCTCCAAATTTTACCTAATGAAGGAATCAACGTAGCCACATCGAAATACATAGTCAAATTATCATGATCACCCACGTCAATCTGAGTAAACTGCGGCATTACAAACGGAACCATGTAAAGAAGTTCGAATCGCTTCGACCAAATATTGCCTCCACCAGCCGAAATCTGCAACCAGCGCGTCGGAATAAATTCTAAAAGATGGTAAGTGAAATTCTTCTGCACATCACCTAAATCATAGCCATAAATTTGTCTTCTGAAGTTTGAATCCTGATTGGCATAAGAGAATAATGATCCCATCACATACGAATACCGAATCCAGCTTGCAGGCTGAATTTTTAATTCGATACCTGGGAATCTCCTTGCTGTTGACGACAGTACCAGGTTATTTTGATCATGTCCCCAAGCCCTTCGCTGATTATTGATGCTGAATTGGACAGCTCCGTCAAACCATGAACTATTTAATTCGGTGTGATAAATCATGCCAGCGGTTAACTCGTCTTTAACCGGTCTTCCTTCTCCTGATGTTCCTTCAGCTAAAACGTGCGCCCACATCGTTTCAAAATTAAACTGGTATGGTAAGTAGGAATACCCAATAGACTGATAGGGAAAATTCACTTGTTTATTTCGGGTGTATGATTGGTAAAATAGATCCGGGGTAAGACGTTCAACTGATAGTCCCAGACCACCAGTGAATGTGAGATGTTGTCCTAAATCTCCTGAAAGATATGGCTCACCTGTAAGGCTGGTCGACCAGGTTCCATCATCTCCGGCGCCGTTACGGATGGTAGTTTCGGCACTGAATCCAACTACGCTATATGTATTCTTATTTTCTTGTCTGCGAATTACCAATCCATTCGAATCGTTTGTAATGTCATTTAAATAATTCTGAATCAGTTTCTTTTCCCGATCGGTCAGGTTTTCTTTTTCAAGAAGTTTACCAAGTAATTCGGCGATATAAATTTTAGTGTATGGCTTTGCCTGAGGCAAAAAAGAAAAATATCCTTTCGTCTCAAAATAGTCGATCAGACTATAAACAGGGTTCGATAGAGGGATAATCTTATGTTTTAACCGGATATTTTTTTGAACAGCGTCATCGGTTTGACTGGTGTTAATTTGCATCGTTTTTTCTTTTCCGGATGATTCTTTCGAATCATTTGCCTGACCTTGAGCAAGGGTTTTACCCAAGATCAGGAATAAATATATTGCCAACAAAAGTATTCTTGTTTTCATTGATCCATTTTTACATCTGTTCCATAAAGATAAAACAAATCGGTTAACAAAAAATAAGTGTTTCAAATCGTAAGAGTAAAACACTGTTTCCATTGAATTAGTTTTGTCAATTCTGCAAACCGGAATGAAAGTAAATTGTTAATTCAGTTACTGGTCAATATTATATTTCCAATCTCAACTGAAAAAACGATACTTTTGTATTCTTAATAAGATTATTTTAAAACGAAAATTATTTATGACAACTAATAAAAAGGCTCTTCTGATGATCCTCGATGGCTGGGGAATTGGTGACGGATCAAGTCGGGATATTATTGCAACAGCTCCTACTCCCTTCATGGATTATCTTAACGCAAATTACCCTCATTCTCAGTTACTAACCTGCGGCGAACATGTGGGATTACCCGACGGACAGATGGGAAATTCCGAAGTAGGTCATTTGAACATTGGTGCTGGAAGGGTAATTTATCAGGATATGGTAAAAATTACCAAAGCCATCCGTGAAAAATCGTTGTGGAATGAGCCTCAAATTGTGAAAGCATTTTCATACGCCAAAGAGAATAATAAAAATGTTCATCTGATTGGACTGATTGGACCAGGCGGAGTTCATGCACTCAGCACTCATATGATTGCACTTTGTCAGATTGGAACGGATTTTGGTTTGAAAAACACGTTCATCCATGGATTGACTGACGGACGCGACACAGATCCCCGTTCAGGACTGGGCTTTCTGGAAGAGGACCTGAAAAATCTGGAAGGTACAAACGGAAAATTTGCGTCATTGATTGGCCGTTATTTTGGTATGGATCGCGATAAAAACTACGACCGTTTAAAGTTGGCCTATGATTTATATACCGAAGGAAAAGGAAATCCTTCAACCGATTTGCTTAAAACGGTAAAAGAATCCTATGCAGCCGGAGTTACCGATGAATTCTTAAAGCCAATTGTGATGGTTGATGAAAACGGTCTTCCGCTTGCAACAATCCAGGAAAATGATGTGGTCATTTGTTTTAATTTCAGAACGGATCGTCTGCGTCAGACTACCATTGCGTTTACGCAGCAGGATTTACCTGAATTTGGCATGAAAACTATGCCGCTTCAATGGTACACCATGACCAATTACAAAGCTGATTTTAAAAATATTAATGTCATTTTCGACAAACCCAACCTTGACAATACCCTTGGAGAAATCATTTCAAAAGCTGGAATGAAACAAATCCGAATTGCTGAAACAGAGAAATATGCTCATGTTACCTTCTTTTTCAGTGGTGGCCGTGAGGATGTTTTTGACGGTGAAAAGCGCCTCATGGCTCAATCACCAAAAGTGCCAACATACGATTTTCAGCCCGAAATGTCTGCTCCTTTGGTTCGTGATCTGATTGTTCCTGAATTACAGAGCCAATCGGCTGATTTTGTGTGTCTGAATTTTGCCAACGGCGATATGGTTGGTCATACAGGCGTTTATGAAGCCATTTCGAAAGCGGTTACAGCAGTTGATGCTTGTGCAAAAGCGGTGGTGGAGGCAGCTCGGCAGAGCGGATACGAAATACTTATCATTGCTGATCATGGTAATGCTGATAATGCAGTCAATGAAGATGGTTCGGCCAACACAGCTCATTCACTCAATCCTGTTCCCTGTATTTATATTTCGGAAAATAAGAATGTCAAAATAAAAGATGGCATTCTGGCCGATGTGGCACCTACCTTACTAAGTATTATGGGTCTGGATATTCCTTCGGAAATGACTGGAAATGTTCTGATTGAAAAATAACATAAAAAATCAAGGTTTCAAATTTCAAGTGGATACTCAACTTGGAATTTGAAACCTGAAACCTTTTTGTCATGCTCGAAATTGGCCGCGCCATCGTTAGTTTAGATATTCTGGAGAAAAAATTTCTTTGCGACTTGCTCAGATGTAAAGGAGCATGTTGTGTTGAGGGAGATTCCGGCGCGCCCGTTACTGATGAAGAGGTAATGGCTATTCAGAAGGATTTCTCCGAAATTAGAACTTATCTCCCTGAAAATCATCAGACGGAAATTGAAAAACAGGGTTTTTCAGTGATCGATATCGATGGCGATCAGGTAACTCCATTAGTGAATAACCAGCAATGTGCATATTCTTTAGTGGAAAATGGAATTCTGAAATGTGGAATTGAAAAAGCATTCCTTGACGGGAAAACGACATTCAGAAAACCAGTTTCCTGTCATCTGTTTCCTATTCGGATAACAGAATACAAGCGATTTGATGCGGTTAATTATGAACAGATTGACATTTGCCAGCCCGGGCGTGAATGTGGAAGAAATGAGAAACTTCCGTTGTTTGTTTTCCTGAAGGAACCCTTGATTCGGAAATACGGACAAGATTGGTACGAACAGTTGGAGTATGCTGCAGCGAATATGCCGGGATTGGAAAAGCGGCAATAGTTTATAGAGAAAAGTCAATAGGAAAGAGGAAAAAGGAAAGAGGAATGCGAATTCCCGGTTTCCTTTTTCCTCTTTCCTTTTTTATAACCAATGTCTCTTGCCAGAATTAAGCCACAATTTCGATTCGGTTCTTTTCGGGATCGAAAACAGAACTTTCATAATAACCATCACCGGTCATTCGCCCCGGACTGATTATTTCAAAACCATCTTCACGAAGTGTATCGGTAATTTGATCAACCTTTTCGCGTGAACCTACCCGAAAAGCAAAATGGGTAATTCCGGTATGATGTTTTTTGTAATCGTTTTTGTTATTGGCAACCGTGGGCATTTCCATTAGTTCAAGCCTGCATTCACCTCCAAAAGAAAGAAAATAGGATCTGAACTCCTTGGAATGGTTGAAATAACATGATCCTGAAACTGCATCAAAATAATGAGTATAGAAGTTCCGCATTCCTTCCAAATCATGTGTCCAAATGGCTAAGTGTTCAATTCTCATAATCAGCGTATTTGAAGTTGTTTATTTTTATTTCTTCGCTTCCCATTCATCAAAAAACTGGTCCAGATAATTCACCATAAACCGGTGCCTGTCTTCTGAAATTGAAATGGCAGTTTTGGTATTCATCCGGTCTTTCAGCAGCAGCAATTTTTCGTAGAAATGGTTGATCGTTGGGGCGTCGCTTTTCTTGTATGCCTGAAAATCGTCGTGCAATTCAACCGGAATTCCAGGATTGTAAATTAACCTGTTCTTATGTCCACCGTAGGAAAACGTTCTGGCTATTCCGATAGCTCCTATTGCATCCAGCCGATCTGCATCCTGAACAACTGCTGCTTCTTTCGAACTGACCGGCGTTTCCGTTTTGGCTCCCTTAAAAGATACCTCCTGAATAATCTGGATGATTTTTTCAGATGTTTCCGGATCAAGATTTACCTGTCTTAGCCACCTTTCGGTTTTTGATAATGAATTTGTTCCAGAGTCAGAAATTTTCCAGTCATCCAAATCATGAAGTAAAGCTGCCATTTCTGTTACGAAAAGATCGCATTTTTCCTGAATGCCAATCCGAATGGCCATTTTCCGCACCCGGTCAATATGGAACCAGTCGTGCCCACTGCCTTCGGCACTAAACTCTTTAGCCACATATTCCTCGGTGCTCTGTATAATTTTTTCGAAATCCATTTCCTTTCAAATTTAATTTATTTATGTGCTAAACTGGAAATTTGCATCGATTTATTTTACTGTTGTTTGATGTCCGGCAGAAATAGTTGGTAAAGTAACGAAGTGTCAACGGATGCTAATAGTTATGAAAGACTGAATATCAGTCTGCATTGAAACCTGCAAAACTCTGACGAATAAATTCAAGAATTCGAAAAAAAATCAATTTCAGGATCATTTCTGGGCAGTAATTTCTAATTCCCGTTAAATTCTGGAATGGAAAAAGAACATTTCAATACATTTACGAGATTTTCAGTCGAAGGAAGTAGAAATAAGTATTAAAGTTGAATTATGGGAAATTTGAAGGAGTTGACCATTCCGGCCATGCTGCAATCCAGTTTCAGAGATTTTGCACAAAATCAGTCTTTAATTTTTGTGGGCGAGGAAAATCGTTCCTATGCTCAACTCGAAATTGAAGTAAAACGGGCAGCCATTCAGTTACAAAGTCTGGGTGTGAAAAAAGGGGATAAAGTGGCTGTTTTTAGCCTGAATATGCCACAGTGGGGAATTGCATTCTTTGCAACCGCAATTTTAGGTGCAGTTGTTGTACCTATCCTTCCTGATTTTCATCCCAACGAGGTAAGAAATATTCTCCAGCATGCCGAAGTATCAGTCGTTTATGTTTCGGAAACCTTACGTACAAAAATTGAAACTGTTGAAGGTTTGCATATTATATACATTGAAGATTTCAAAGTTAAATCAGAAACTACATTGCCAGTTTGGACCGATTTGGACACGAAAGATTTTGAATATCAACATGTGGATGAAAATGATCTTCTTTCCATTATTTATACATCAGGAACTACCGGAAAATCGAAAGGAGTGATGCTGACTCACAAAAACATTGTTTGGACAGCACAGCAAAGTTGGCTGATTCAAAATGTTGTTCCTGAAGATCAGTTTCTCTCGGTTTTGCCTCTTTCTCACACCTTTGAAAATACACTTGGACTCATTCTTCCGGTAAAATATGGCGCTACAGTTAATTATCTTCAGAAACCACCTGTCGCCTCGGTTTTGCTGGCAGCATTAAAACAGGTACGACCAACCGTAATGCTGGTGGTACCTTTAATTATCGAGAAAATATATAAAACGAAAATTTTACCGGGCATTAACAGTAAACTAATCACCCGGGTTTTATACAAGATTTCTTTTTTCAGAAAATTACTTCACCGGGTTGCCGGGAAGAAGCTTTTTGAAACATTTGGCGGCAGGCTTAAATTTTTTGGTATCGGTGGAGCAAAACTTGACAATGATGTTGAAAGGTTTTTAATGGAGGCTGGTTTCCCATTGGCTATCGGTTACGGATTGACAGAGTCTTCCCCTTTATTGGCAGGTGCAGGAGTTGGAAAAACAAAGTATCTGTCGACTGGAACCCCTGTTGTCGGTGTACAAATACGCATTGATAATCCCGATCCGCAAACCGGCAGAGGCGAAATTCAGGCAAAAGGTGAAAATATTATGCTGGGTTATTATAAAGAACCTGAAATAACCAAAGAGTCCTTTACTTCGGATGGTTGGCTGAAAACAGGTGATTCTGGATGTTTTGATGAAGATGGAAATCTTTACATCAAGGGACGGATAAAGAACATGATTGTTGGATCGAGTGGCGAAAATATTTATCCTGAAGAAATCGAATCGCTGATTAACCGGATGGACTATGTTCTTGAATCGTTGGTGGTTCAGAAAAAAGGGCGTTTGGTGGCCATGGTACATCTCAACATGGAGGAACTTGAGAAGAAATATCAGGATTTGAAAACGGAAGCGGTGAATTTTCTGAATGAAAAATCGGAAGAGATTTTGAAGGAAATTCAACGGAAAGTCAACGAAGAATTAAATAAGTTTTCACAAATACAGCGCATCGAATTGCAGCCAATTCCATTCGAAAAAACACCTACTCTTAAAATTAAACGATTCATTTATTCCATCTGATTCAAAGTCTTGCATGGCTTTCTTTCTGAAATTAATCGGGCAAATGCTTGAATATTAATTACAATGAAGTAATTTTCTGCTCTTTTTAAAAAAAGCAAAACCCATTATGTTTGGAACAGTTTAATTCTTTAATTTTAGGGATATAAACATTGGCGCACTTATGCTTCCTTCAACTCAAAATACTGATTCAAATTCAGGCTATATTAAATTAAATGAAAACCTTCAGATTGAAGAATTTTCAGGAAATATTAATGAAATTCTCGGGAGTGAAAATCTTGAATTGGATACCGGATTAAATCAACTGATTGAAGAATTAAAAAAGAACCTCAGGCTTTTTTTTGAAAATGAAGTGTTGCCAGCGGTGAAATTGCGTCAAATTAAGCATTTATCACTCGAACGAAAATCGAGTTTACTTAAATTAGCAATAACTCCTCTCAGTCAGGGATCTACTTTACTTAGTTTTGAAGAAACAAAACCAACAGTGAAACCGCTGGTCGATACTTTGTCTGAAAAACTTAGTGAAGTGGTAATTCGGGTCGATTCTGATTTGAGAATCCTTTATGTTTCAAAAAACAGTAATGCCAAATTTGGAAGAAAAGGATCTGATTTAGTAGGCAAATCTGTGGAAGAGATAATGCTCTTTAGTGAAAATACGCCTTTAATCAGTGAACAGATCAGGAGTGTATTTCGCCTGCAAAAACAAAGGGAAAGCGACTTCCTTCTCCAGAATGGCGAAAAGCATAAATGGTGGAATTTGTGTTATATACCCGATAATCATCCTTCTGAATCGGATAAATCAGTACTGATTATTCTGAAAAACATTAATCGGTATAAACTGATTGAAGAAAAATTGTTTGAAAGCGAACAGCGGTATCAAATGGCTACCGAAGCTGCCGACCTCGGAATCTGGGATTACATTGTGGATACGGGTACAACTTTCTTTTCGCGCAGATGGAAATCGATGCTTGGTTACTACCCTGACGAAATTGACGATGAATTGTCGGTCTGGGAGAATTTACTGCATCTGGAAGACCGCGACCGAATGATTAATTACATGAACACTTTCATCGAGAGTGATTTAAGGCTTTATGAAGCTGAATTCAGGATGAGGCATAAAAACGGTCATTACCTTTGGATCAGAAGCAGAGCAACTGCTTTGCGTGGCGAAAACGGGAAGGCAATCAGGTTATTAGGTACCCACCGTGATATTACTGAAGAAAAAAAATCAATCAGCGAATTTAAAAAACTTCATCAGGCAATTATTCAAAGTCCGATTTCAGTTATCATTACCGATAAAGAGGGCAATATTGAATTTTTCAATCCTGCTTTTTGTAAGATATCAGGCTGGAGCGATCATGAGCTGGTAGGTAAAAATCCCAGAATCCTGAAATCAGGATTTCAACCAGCTGGTTTTTATGAAAAACTTTGGAGGACAATTAGTTCAGGGAATGAATGGCAGGGTGAATTTAAAAACAAAAAAAAGAATGGCGACTTTTACTGGGAGCTGGCCAGTATTTCTCCAATCCGGAATAGTTTCGGAAACATTACCCATTACGTGAAAATCGCCGAAAATATTACTTATCTGAAAAAGATAGAAAATGACCTGAAAAAGGCCAAACAGGAAGCTGAATCGGCCAATAAATACAAAAATCATTTTCTGTCGAATATGAGTCACGAAATCAGGACTCCAATCAATTCAATTATTGGATTCAGCGAACTGATGAAAAATGAGTCGCTTTCGTTTCAGAAAAGAAACAAATATTCGGAGATTATTGAAGAAAACAGTCAGGCACTGCTGCGGTTGATTGACGACATTATTGATGTTGCCAAGATTGAGGCAAACGAACTGAAAATAAGAAAGGAAGCTTGCTCGCTTGGGGATGTTATGTCGGAACTTGAATTGACCTACAATAATTTTTTAAGAAGAAAACAAAAGCCAAATCTGGAAATTGTATTTCATATTCCTGATGTTGATCACCATGACACGATATTTACCGATGCATACCGGTTAAAACAAATCCTGAATAATTTGTTTATTAATGCATTAAAATATTCAGAAACCGGGAAAATAGAAATTGGATATACCATTGTCAATGAAAATAAACTTCGCTTTTTCGTTTCTGATACCGGTTCCGGTATTCCACCCAACCGGATCAAAACCATTTTCAAGAGGTATAATTACGACGAACAGTCTACTTTGAATGAATCGCCGGGAACAGGTCTTGGATTGTCAATTTGTAAAGATCTGGCACTTTTGCTGGGAGGTGATATTAGTGTAAAATCGATTGAGGGAGAAGGAAGTGTTTTCTACCTAACTCTTCCCTATGATAAAATAAAAATCCCCATGAGTCGTACACCAGCTAAAACATCTTCACAGGCACGGTATAATTTCAGTAATTATACCATCATGATTGCCGAAGACATTCCTTACAATTTTGAATACCTGAGCAGTATTCTCCAACGGACCGGTGCAAACGTCATTTGGGCCAAAGACGGCATTGATGTACTTAAACTTTACAAAAGTTCAAAAATTGACCTCATTCTCATGGATATTCAGTTGCCTGAAATTAGCGGTTATGAAGCCACCGCGCAGATCAGACAAACAGATAAACAGTTGCCCATAATTGCCCAGACTGCCTATGCCATGGCCGAGGATAAAAAGAAATGCCTCGACGCCGGATGTAACGATGTTCTGGTCAAACCAATCCGCATGGACGAAGTACTTACCATCGTAGCCAAATATCTGCTGAAATAAATTCTGCATAAATTTGACATCATTTCCATTTATTCGATATAGCTGATTAAATTTGAACCTTACAAAAAGAAATGGAATATGCATGCTGATCGGTTTCCTTCACGATTACTTGAAAATGCTGTAAATGAATTTGCTAAATTGCCAGGAATTGGACGTAAGTCGGCCTTGCGTCTGGTTTTGCATTTATTAAAACAGGATATTCAGGATGTGGAAATATTTGGCAACAGCCTTATCCAGCTACGTTCCGAGATTAAACATTGTAAAATCTGCCACAATATCTCGGATACAGACATATGCAATATTTGTTCAAATCCATCACGAAATCCCTCATTGATTTGTGTAGTTGAAAATATTAAAGATGTAATGTCTGTTGAGAATACACATCAGTTTAACGGACTCTATCATGTTCTTGGCGGCATAATTTCACCTATGGATGGCATCGGTCCTTCTGACCTGGAAATTGAGTCGCTGGTAAAAAAGGTAGCTGAAGGAAATGTAGAAGAAGTAATTTTAGCTTTGAGTACGACCATGGAAGGTGATACCACTAATTTTTTCATCTTCAAGAAACTGAAAAACCTGAATGTGAAAATATCCACTTTAGCCCGGGGAGTTTCCATTGGCGATGAACTTGAATATACCGACGAGGTTACGCTGGGCAGGTCAATCGTGAACCGAATGAATTTTGAAGACTCAATAATCAGATAGAAAAAGGGAAAAACAGCCAGTCGAGCATGAAATTATCCGTCATCATTGTCAATTACAATGTCAAATATTTTCTTGAGCAATGTCTCCATTCAGTATTTAAAGCTGCTGAAAGGGTAACTGCTGAAATAATAGTGGTTGATAACGATTCGGTCGACGGTTCATGCCAAATGATTGAAGAGCGATTTCCGGAAGTAAAATTAATCAGTAACCAGATCAATTTAGGCTTCTCGAAAGCCAACAATCAGGCCATCCGGATTTCATCTGGAGAATATATTTTACTCTTAAATCCTGACACAGTTATTGAAGAAGACTGTTTCCTGAAAATTGTCGGCTTTATGGACCGAACTCCTGATGCCGGAGGACTTGGAGTAAAAATGATTGACGGCAAAGGCCGGTTTTTACCTGAATCGAAACGCGGATTACCAACTCCTGAAGTTGCATTCTGGAAGATGTCCGGGATTTCCAGAATCTTTCCACACTCCAGACGATTTGGGCGCTATCATCTGGGTTTTCTTGATAACAACCAGATTCATGAAGTGGATGTGCTGGCTGGCGCTTTCATGTTATTGCGCCGCGAAACGCTGGATCAGGTGGGCCTTCTTGATGAGGATTATTTTATGTACGGCGAAGACATTGATCTTTCATACCGGATCACTCAGGGGGGATTTAAAAACTACTATTTCCCTGAAACCACCATTATTCATTATAAAGGTGAGAGCACCAAAAAGAGTAGTGTCAATTATGTGAGAGTTTTTTACAATGCAATGATCATTTTTGCCGGTAAACATTTCTCTAAAGGCAATGCGCGTCGTTATTCCTTACTGATTAATCTGGCAATTTATTTCAGGGCATTCATTTCTGTCGCCGGTAGGTTTTTGAAATCAGTGATTTTACCTGTATTCGATGCCTTCCTGATATATCTGGGTTTTGCTTTGTTGCTGCCAAACTGGGAGGCCTATAAATTTGAACGGGGCTATTATCCGCCAGAATATCTTCATGTGGCTGTTCCGATCTACATCCTTATTTGGATCACTTGCATTTGGTTTAACGGAGGCTACCGCAAAAGCATTCGTTTCAGCCGCATTTTCAAAGGTTTACTTTGGGGAACGCTGGCAATATTAGTTTTCTATTCACTTGTCAGTGAGAGTTTGAGATATTCCCGAGCGTTGCTTTTGCTGGGTTCGGCATGGGCTTTTGCGGTTCTACCGGTTTATCGTTATTTATTATCAGTTTTCAAAGTTTTCGGATTGGAGCTTGAATCTGGAAAACAAAAGCGAATTGCCATCGTGGCTGCTCAAAAAGAATCGCAACGGATAGCAGAGCTTATTGTTAGTTCAGGATTAAAAATTGAAACGGTTGGATATGTTTCGCCAAACGACTCGGTTCATTATCAGTTTTATCTTGGAAACATCCGTCAGTTGCCCGAAATCATACGTATTAACAAGATCGATGAACTTATTTTCTCGTCTGAAGACATTCCTTCGCAGGAAATTATCCGGATGATGCTCGATTTGAACGACCTGAATATCGATTATAAAATTGCCCCTCCGGAAAGCTTATCGATCATTGGGAGTAATTCAATTTCCACTTCAGGCGATTTATACGTTGTCAATATAAATTCAATCGCCAAAGAGAATAACCGGAAAAATAAACGGATTTTCGATATCGTTTTATGTCTTTTCCTAATTCTGTTTTCACCGTTAATCATTCTATTTATCCCCTATAAATCCGGATTTTTTAGGAATATTTTCAGGGTAATTTCAGGACAAAAAAGCTGGGTTGGCTATTGCGACGGAAAACAGAATAATCTTCCGCGAATCAGGGAAGGTATTTTTTCACCTAGGTCACTTTTTCCAGAAACAATTCAGAAGAAGAAGAAAGATGAACTAAATATAGCTTACGCCAAAGACTACCGGTTCATATATGATCTTGAAATAGTATTGAAGGCTTTTAAAAATATTGGAAAATCATGAGCGGGAAAAAGCTGGAATGGGGCCAGATCAGATTGAGGGCACTTGAACCTGAGGATATTGATCTGCTGTATGAATGGGAAAATGATACTTCTATTTGGGAGGTGAGCAATACCCTTGAACCATTTTCAAGATACATGCTGGCCAAATACATCAAGGAATCGCATCGTGATATTTATGAAGCGAAAGAAGTTCGGATGATCATCGAAACGATTGAAGGTACAGCGGTAGGTGCAATTGATCTGTTTGATTTTGATCCGTTTCACTTAAGGGCGGGTGTCGGAATATTAATATTCGATGATAAGCACCGGAGAATGGGTTATGCCCGCGATGCCCTTCAACTTCTTTGCAACTATGCCGCTGATTATCTTCATCTTCACCAACTTTATGCCAACATTACCGATGATAATCTGGCGAGCATTCAACTTTTTACCAAAACGGGCTTCCAATTGTGCGGAACAAAAACAGATTGGCGTCGCAGTGGAGATCTTTGGAAAACAGAATTGATGTTTCAGAAGATTTTCTAATTATTGACTACATTTACGCCCTCAAAATCTGAACGGAATGGAACCATTTTTTCTTCCCAAAACATGGAGCCTTTTCAAAAAAGGCTTGTTGTTTAAAAATTTATCGAACGATATTTTTGCCGGAATTATTGTTGGAATTGTAGCCTTGCCATTGGCAATTGCATTCGCGGTAGCATCCGGCGTATCACCTGAAAAAGGCATAATCACTGCTGTTATTGCCGGATTTCTGGTAGCAATACTGGGAGGTAGCAGGGTCCAGATAGGAGGTCCAACTGGCGCCTTTATCATCATTGTGTATGGTATTGTGCAAAAGTACGGATTCGATGGATTAATGATCTCGACTATTCTTGCCGGCTTAATGTTAATTACATTTGGGTTTCTTCGTTTGGGATCGGTTCTTAAATTCTTTCCGCACCCTTTAATTGTCGGCTTTACAAGTGGTATTGCCTTAGTCATTTTTTCTACTCAAATAAAGGATGCCCTGGGACTGCCGGTTGACAAGCTTCCTGCAGATTTCCTCGATAAATGGGAAGTTTATTTTCATCAGATACAAAATTACAACCTCTCTGCGCTTCTTATCACCCTTGGAACCATTGTAATAACTGTTTTTTCAGGACGATTAATTCCGAAAATCCCTGGCTCTTTCATTGCTATCGTTTCAATGACTCTGATTGTTTCAATTTTTGGATTACCCGTCAATACCATTCAAAGTGTTTTTGGTGAAATTCCAAATACTTTTCATTTATCCTTTCCAACCATTCAGTTCGATCAATTGGGCCAATATATGCAGCCTGCTCTTACTATCGCCTTGCTTGGAGCAATCGAGTCGTTGCTTTCGGCAGTGGTGGCCGATGGGATGATAAGCAGCAACCACCGATCGAATACCGAACTTATTGCGCAGGGAATTGCTAATGTGGTTACACCATTTTTTGGTGGAATTCCTGCCACAGGAGCAATTGCCCGAACAGCAACCAATGTCAGGAATAATGGAAAAACGCCAATTGCCGGAATCATCCATGCCATTACCCTTTTACTTATCATGTTGTTTTTTGGGAAATGGGCCATGTTAATTCCCATGCCTGTTCTTGCAGGAATTCTGATTGTTGTTTCGTATAACATGAGCGAGATGAAGTCTTTCTTTTCAATTTTGAAAGGGCACAAATACGACATTTTTATTTTGCTGAGTACCTTCATTCTAACTGTTTTTGTCGATCTGACTGTTGCCATTGAAGTTGGAGTTGTTCTTTCATCG
>Ga0209261_10000181_pt1 | contig 16839 bp, 14 predicted proteins | sample DOMMetBare1Fresh_FD_187470 | JGI IMG/M metagenome (GOLD analysis project Ga0209261, IMG submission 187470) | Wetland sediment microbial communities from St. Louis River estuary, USA, under dissolved organic matter induced mercury methylation -... | ecosystem: Environmental > Aquatic >...
AAAATCAACTGTTTATACCAGTTGGCACAGGGGATTTCTAGGCGTAGATGCGATGGTTTTCAGGGTAGACGGGCGGTTGACCATTCAACCATGTATTGAAATTAATTGCCGAATGAATATGGGAATTCTTACACTTTTGTTACAGGAACACATACTAAAGGATTGTAAAGGCAAATTGGAAATGTACTATGGACCTGCAGGTGATTTTAACATTTTTGTCAAAAGAGAACTCGAAAGAAATCCTCCTGTAATTCAAGACGGAAAAATCCTTTCAGGATTTTTTTCGCTTGTTGAGCCTTCAATCCATCAAAAATTTGGCGCTTATATTTCGGTAGCGGGTACCAGATAACGGTTAATTGTATCGAGTAAATATTTTAAACGGATGGGCTTGGTAATAAATTCATCACAGCCTGCTTCATGACACATCCGTTCTTCACCAGATAAAATAAAAGCTGTCTGAACAACAATGATTATTTCAGGACGCATCTCCTTGATGATTTTTGTGGCTTCAATTCCATCCATTTTGGGCATATTGATGTCCATAAGAATCAAATCGATATGTTCAGTCTTTTTTACGATTTCAATGGCATCCAAACCATTTTTCGCCCACATCAGGTTAGCTTTGGTTTTACGTAATGCAGCCTCAAAATAAATATTACTAGTTTCGTTATCTTCAACCACCAGCACTGATTTTCCTTCCCAGGAATAAAATTTATCTGACAATTCCATCATGTATTTATAGGTTAAATATTTAAATTATTTTTCAATTCTATTTAAAACCTGCACAAGATCCTCCGCTTTAAATGGCTTTCCTAAAAAATCTTCCATCCCAGCTTTGATAAATTCATCTTTATCACTTTCCATCAAATTGCCAGTCATCGCTATAATACTCACACGATTTACCACATTATGCTCATTTTCCCATTCCCGTATTTTAATAGTTGCCTCTACACCATCCATATTAGGCATCTGAATGTCCATTAAAATAACATCTGGCGATTCCTTTATAAATGATTCAACTGCCTGAATACCATCTAAAACAGCTATCACCGAATGTCCCAGTTTTTCGAGATTTAATATAGCGATTTTTTGGTTAATAACATTATCTTCAGCCAACAAGATTTTATATTTTTTATCTGAACTCAATTCAGTCGCTACAATTGGGATTTCAGGGATTACATGATTATCAAGATCAAGTCCGAATTCAGCATCGAAATGGAATATTGCGCCTTTTCCTTCTTCACTAATTATCCCTATTTCGCCATTCATTAATTGAACCAGATTTTTTGATATGGCAAGTCCCAAACCTGTTCCACCATATTTTCTTGTTGTTGAAACATCTGCCTGGGAAAATGATTTAAATAACTTAGCTTGATTTTCAGGGGAAATGCCAATGCCTGAATCCTGAACCTCGAAATTCAGACGTATTGATTCTTCGTTGGCCTGAATCAAATTTACCCCTATTCGGACAAAGCCTTCAGCAGTAAATTTAATTGAATTATTGCATAAGTTTATGAGTACCTGTTTCAGCCGCAACGGATCGCCAATCAATAATTCGGGAATTTCAGGATCAATTCTGAATGACAGATCGAGTCCTTTCTGCATTGATTTATACCGAAGAATTTTTGTCACTTCATTAATCTCATCAGCCAGATTAAATACAATTTTCTCAAAGGTTACCTGACCGGCTTCTATTTTGGAAAAATCGAGTACATCATTGATAATCATCAGCAGGTTTTCACTTGAAATGCCAATTATATCAATATATTCATGCTGCTCCTGAGTAAGATCGGTACGTTTAAGTATATCAATCATTCCAATAATTCCATTCATTGGCGTCCTGATTTCATGAGAAATATTGGCCAGAAAAATGCCTTTTGCTTTTGCCGATGCTTCGGCATTTTCTTTTGAACGAATTAATTCAAACTGGGCTTTTCGAAGCGAAAGATGAAGATTAACCCGGGCTAAAAGTTCCTCTTTACTGAATGGTTTGGGAATATAATCGACTGCCCCAAGCTGAAATCCTTTAACAATGCTGTCTTTTTCACGTTTTGCCGTGAGGAATATAATTGGAATATCTTGAGTTTGAGCATTGGATTTTAAGATGGAACAAACTTCGAAACCATCAATATCAGGTAAAACAACGTCGAGCAGTATTAAATCGAATTTATGAGCTCTGGCTTTTGCCAAAGCAGATTTTCCGTTAATAGCAGTTGCAATCTGATATTCCCCGTCCGATAAAATTTCTTTCATCAGGTCGAGATTGATCTGAACATCGTCAACGATCAGAATTTTAGAAGTTTGAACGGAATCCTGCATTTTTATTGAAAATTGGTGTTTAACCAGTTTATTAATTCTTCCGGATTGCCAATCATTCTGGCGGCATTCAGTTTTATGGCTTCCTTCGGCATTCCGAAAATGACCGAGGATTTTTCATCCTGGGCAAATGTCATAGCTCCGGTCTGGAACAATTCAAGCATGCCTTTCGCTCCATCAGCGCCCATTCCAGTAAGAAGAACAGAAGTTATGTCAGCTGCCTTAAATTTTACTGCCGACCGAAACAACACATCGACCGATGGACGATGACGGTTTACAAGTGGGCCATTCTCAAGCTTGCATTTGTATTTTCCAAGTTCTTTAACCAAAAGCAAATGATTAAATCCGTTTGCAATATACACATTCCCATTTTGAATTTCATCACCATCCTCCGCTTCCTTTACATTTAATTGACTTTCACGGTTTAACCTCGTGGCGAAGGCTTTTGTAAACTCACCGGGCATATGTTGAACGATTAAAATTCCAGGCAAATCGGTCCGAAGGTTTTTAAGAATATGTGAAATGAGTTCGGTTCCGCCGGTGGAGGCACCGAGCAAAATAATTTTCTCGGAAGGAATTTGCGATGTCAGCGGGGTAGATTTTCCCTGTACATTCTGATTTTCAATACGTTTTATGGGTTTAATACGTACGCGCTCTGCCAGTGCTGAAGCTTTTATTGCATCAGTTATTCGTATACTGTATTCTTCAACATTCAGCTTACTTGTCAGTTTTGGTTTTGGAATGATCTCCCTTGCTCCCAATTGCAGCGCTTTGATTCCGATTTCTGAACCATCCTGAACCATGGAAGAAATAACCACCACAGGAATTGGATGTTGTTTCATGAGCTTTCCCAAAAAAGTCAATCCATTCATTCGGGGCATTTCTATGTCCAGCGTTATTACATCAGGAAGGTTTTGTGAAATAATTGAAACGGCTTCGTAAGGATCGGATGCGGTTCCAATCACTTCAATGTCAGAATCCTGACCTAAGATATTAATTAAGGTATTTCGTACAGATTCCGAATCATCTACTACCAAAACTTTAATCTTATGATTCATTTTATTTTGTTGTTATCTGATTTAACCAGGTATTTCTGGAGTACTTCTCCGGTGCCGGTATTGAAATGTATTTTTCGTCCTAATTTTCCTCCGGTACTTGAATTGGCCACTTTTATTCCAAGGTCTGATACCATTCTGTAAGCCAGTTCAATATTGCGTTGTCCAACATTAAAAACCGAATTTTGTTCACCAAGAACCTCGGCACCACCAAATATTTTACAAACAATATCGTCTTTTCTCACTCCATATTCAAGCATCTTATTTAATAGCTGCACAATAGCTACATTTCCATATTTGGGCGTTTCCAAACCATCACCATTCCAGTACGGCAACATATAATGATTAATTCCGCCAATGCTTTTCACCGGATCGCAAAAACAGACTGAAACACAAGACCCAAGTACTGTTGTAACCCATTGTTTATCTTTGCTCACAAGCAGAGACGAAGGATGTAGGAAATAGCCTGACCGGTTATAATCATTCATTAGAATCGCACCTCTGAATCAAGTAAAAAATCTTCAAGATCATCCCAGTCTTCTGTTTCCGAACCTTCCGGAATGGTGACCATAATACGTACTCCGCCCTCAAAATTGTCATTCATAATAACTTTACCACCCAATAATTCGGTGTAAGCCTGAACAATCGATAAACCCAAACCGTGACCTGTATTGATTGAATTGATCTTTTCATCGAGTTGTTTAAACCGGTCGAAAACGATCTTTCTGTCATCCTGATGAATTCCCTTTCCATGATCTGAAATTTCAATGGAAAGTGTTCCATTACCCAAAACAAAATCAAGGTTAATAACCGATTGATTTGGACTATATTTAATGGCATTGCTGATTAGGTTTTTAATAATCAGTTCAAGTTTTGCTTTATCCGAAGTAAACGATTCCCGGTTATCCATTTCGTTTTCATTTCCTTGAATAATTTCAATTAAAAGAGTGATTTCTTTCTTTTTTAACTGACTATTGAAATACTGCCAAATATATTCAGCCATGTCAGGAAGAGATATGTTTGAAAGTTTGGATTCTTCAGTACCCGCTTCGATTAAAGCTGCTGCAAAAATATTTTTAAGCTGAAAATCAAGATGAAAAGCTTCTTCATAAATAAGTTCGGCCAAACGATGTGCATATTCAATCTCACCTTCTTTAAGTTCCCTGATATTTTCGGCCAACGCAAGTACACTCGCAAACGGATTCACAATTTCATTGGTAATATTGCTAATGAAATGGCCTTTCAGTTTTTCCGAATCATGCAATTTCTCATTTACCTTGTATAGGCTCCTGACCAACTCTTCATTTTCAGCTTTTAGATTTGATATCTGGTTTTCAAGAACTTCAATTTCAGATCGGTATTGTGAAATTTCCATAACCTTTATGTTTTGATTTTGATATAAATACTTGGAGCAACAGATTGAATAGGCAGTTCCATGTTGATTAGTGATTCGGAATGTCCAATAATCAAATAACCTCCTGTTTTTAAGTTGCTTAAAACTTTTGTTAAAACTTTTTGTTGAATCTGAGAATTAAAATAGATTAACGTATTTCTCAGGAATACAACATCAAATTCTTCCTTAAAAAAATAGCTGTCATCCATTAGGTTAAGGTATGCCGGAGTTACTTTATCTCTTAATTCCTTAATTACCCGAACCTTTTGGTCTTTCTGATTTTTACTTTTCAAAAAATAGCGATGTTTCAGATCAAGCGGAACCAAATCCATGCTTGCAATCGGATAAATGGCTTCAGCAGCGTGTTTCAGCATTCTGACTGATATATCGGTAGCATGGATGGAATAATTAATGGGGATCTTTTTTATCCTGATGTATTCCTCCATGGTAATAGCTATCGAATATGCTTCCTGACCATTGGAACAACCAGCACTCCAAAATTTTATTTTTGGTCCCAGAAAGCTGAATTTCATATTCAATACTTCTGGAATTACCTGATTGGTAAGGAATAAAAAATGATCATTTTCCCGAAAGAATTCGGTTTTATTGGTTGAAATATAATCGGCCAGAATAGAAAGTTCAGGTGAATCCAGATTGGGATTTAATAAAATCCGGGCATAATCATCAAACGAATTCATCTCAAGCTCAACCAACCTTTTTTGCAGCCTGGCCTGGAACATAATCTTTTTTTCAGGAGGCATTTTTATACCGAATCTTTCGGTGATAAGGTTTCCAAGCTTCAGGAAAAGTTCGTCTGATATTTGAATAAAGTCCGTTTTCATTAGTTAATTGTATTTGTTCCGCAATGCTCTCTCAAAAACTAAAACCGTTCAAATTCATCGTCAGAAACATCTGATTGATCAAGATTGATAATGACTTTCTTTTTCACATTCCCATCCATTTCAGCAACAGGCTGAACCGGACTTTGATTTTTCCTTGCATCCTGTTTTGAAGGCTTGAAAGCGTTGGTTTTGAAGAATGAAATGATATCCTGAAGCTGTTCTGCCTGAGCCGACAGTTCAACTGCATTGGTCGATAGCTCTTCGGAAGTAGCGGCATTTTGCTGGGTAACCATATTGAGCTGTTGAATGGCCTGGTTAATTTGGTCAGCTCCGGCACTTTGTTCATGATTTGCTGCTGAAATTTCCTGTATGAGCTGAGAAGTTCTCTGAATATCAGGAACAATTTCCTTCATTAGTTTTCCTGCATCTTCGGCATTAAAAACACTTGTTTTGGTAAGCATATCAATCTCAGTGGCAGCGAGTTTACTTCTTTCAGCCAACTTACCTACTTCATTGGCAACAACCCCAAATCCACGTCCGTGTTCGCCTGCCCTGGCCGCTTCAACCGCAGCATTCAATGCCAGAATATTGGTTTGAAATGCAATATCACCAATGATTGAAATCTTTCCGGAAATTTCCCGAATCGCATCCACCGTTTTAATCACTCTTTCACTTCCTTGAAATATATCTGCTTCGGCTTTAATGGCTATGTTTTCAGTTTGTTTGGCATTTTCTTTGTTTTGCTGAATATTCGCGGCCATTTCTTCAATTGCCGCCGAAACTTCCTCGGCTGAAGCAGCCTGTTCAGATGCGCCCTGCGAAACCAGTTGTGAAGTTGAACTAAGCTCAAGACTAGCTGATGCCAGATTTTCAGCTGTTGTACTAACATAGGTAATAATTTCACGAATCCGGTTATTCATGCTCTGAAGATTGGAAGCCAAAATTCCGATTTCGTCCTTTTGATACACATCCAAATCGGCTGTCAGATCACCTTTGGCCATTGTTTTTGTGAATTCGATACCTTTCATCAAGGGTTCCGTAATTTTTCGCGACATGTAAATGGCAATCCAACCAACAAACGCAAATGTTATAAGTGCAATGATGCTCAAGCTAAAAATAGATGATCGGATAGATTGATTAAAATCCTCTGCAACTTGTTCTGTATGCAGGGTCGCTGCTTTTCTTAGGTTATCAGAGTTAAGCTTTAGCTTTTGAGAAATGGCGGTACTTGTATTTTTTAATTCCTGAAGTAGCGCTGTCTTTTTTGCTATTTCATCGTCAATCAGTTTCGAGTCAGGAGCAGTTTTTTGAATCTGCACAACCGCATTTTTCTTTGTCTTTTTCCTGGAAGCCGAATTGTTGTTGGTGCTGATTGAGTTACGCTTTAATTTGCTTTTCAGTGCGTTTATGTCTTGTATGGTTTTAAATGTTGTCATTATATTTTGTTCATACAGCGGTATTTGCAATTGGGCCTCACTAAGGTTTTGCTCCAGCTTTACGAGATTTTTCGAAGTCTCAAGTAATTGTTCTCCTTCGGCTATGGCAGTTTTTAACGAATCAAGTTCAATTCTGGCCAATTTAAAATATTGGGGCATGCCGGTTAAAAAATAGCACTCCATATTATGGGCGATCATTTGAGTTTCGCTACTCAATCTTACTGAAAGCTCAAGTTCAGGAAGGTATTCTTTTGAAAATGCGCTCACATCTTTCTTGAAAAACAACAAGGTTGTTATATAATAAGTAACCAATAGAAATCCAATCAGAATCATAATTCCGAATACCCCAAATAGTTTGGTCCGAATTTTCAAGTCAACAAATCTCATATTCTTGTTTTTATGTTTTTATTCTACTGCATTTATCAAACTAATTTCCTCTTCCGAAAATATCTTTTCAAGATTCAGAATAATTACAAATTCATCGTTAAAAGTGGCTATTCCCTGAATAAATTCAGCATTGAATCCTTTTCCAACCTGAGGAGCAGGTTTTATTTGTTCTGGCTCAAAAATGACAACTTTTTCAACTGAATCGACTACAATTCCTGATCTGACAAGCTGTCCATCCAAATTAAAAACGAAAATCAGGATGCAGGTATTACGGGTTTTTTCCATCTCCGGAAATCCAAACTTTAATCGGCCATCAAAAACAGGTAATACATCTCCAAAAAGATTGATTATTCCTTTAAAATATCTGGGTGAATTAGGAACTTTTGTGATCTCAGTCATCTCCAGAATTTTTGTCACATGGCCAATGTTTACCGCAAACAGCTCATTTCCAATTCTGAATGTAAAATAAGAATCAAGTCCCTCAATAATTTCTGTAGCCATCGTCTTACGAATATTTTTTAATCATTTTATTGGTATCAATTACCAGGGCTAACTGTCCTGTGCCTAAAATGCTTGCTCCTGAAAATGCATTTTTACCATTCAACAATTTGCCAAGTGGTTTTATTACTGCCTGATATTCATGAATAACTTCATCAACGACCAATCCAAACAACTGATTATTAAAGCTGACAACTATGGCAAGCTGATCTTCCGGAGCATTACCATCACCTACAAATTCATCGTACATATTAAGATAGGGCAATTGTGCTCCTTCCAGTTCTACCACCTGTCTGAACCCCTTTTTCAGTAATTTGTATTTGACAAAGTGAATCTTCCTGACCACCGAAGAAGGAATGACATAATAGCCCTCTCCCACTCTTGTGAGTAATCCATCGATAATTGATAAAGAAAGCGGTAGCCGGATTGAAATCCGGGTATAGCGATCTTTTTCAGTGCTGAGCTCAATCATTCCGCGCATTTCCTGAATCCTGTTCTTTACAACATCCATTCCGACACCACGGCCGGAAACATCTGTAACCAATTCAGCAGTGGAAAAACCGGCTTCAAAAATCAGCTGTGAAATCTCATCATTGCTTAATTTTACGTCATCACGGATAATTCCCTTTTCAACAGCTTTTCTTCTGATTTTTTTCAGATCAAGGCCAGCCCCGTCATCTTCAATTTCAATAAGCACATAACTGCCAGCCGTTGAAGCTTTTATCTTAATGGTTCCGATGGCCGGTTTAAGTTTTCCAAGCCTTTCACTCTTGCTTTCAATGCCATGATCCATGGAATTGCGCACGATGTGCAACAATGGTTCAATAAGTTTCTCAATGATGTTTTTGTCCAGTTCTGTTTCCAGGCCTTCAGTTACGAGAACAACTTCTTTATCAAGCGATTTTGATAAATCATGAATTAATCGTTTAAACCTGACAGCGACACTTTCCAACGGAATCAAGCTCATGTCGAAAGCATTATCGCGAAGTTGTCTGCTGAGTTTTTCAAAACTTTCGGTAATCATCTCCAGATCGGGATGATTCAGCCTGGAGGAAATCATTTCCAACCGTGACTGAGCTGTGATTAGTTCGCTTACCAGGTTAAGATATTGGTCAATCTTCTGCGAATCGACCCTGATAGAATCGACTGTCGTTTGAGTAAATACTGAATTTTTAGGAATTTCAGCCGATGATTTCAGCAACACATCAGCTTCGTCCTTTTCATCCGGCTTTGTTTCCGTTTTTTTCAGATCTGATTCAACCAGAATCCATTCCTCACCACTGTATTTCGCATTCAGGAATTTCGCCAGAATGGCTTCATTATGCAACACATTATTTGATGAAACCTTTTCAATTTGAATCCCTTTCTTGTCATTTACGAAAATAAAAACATCATTCAGTGTATCCAGATTTTCGGAAGTAGCTATAAAAATGCTCCATGAAATATAACAATGTTCCGGATTCATTTCTGATAACGACGGAAGTTTGTCAAAATGAACCTGAATATTGCATTCTCCCAATGCATTCAGTTCATCGATCAGAAAAAGCGGATTTGTACCGTTTTTCAGAATTTCAGGATGGGGAATAAACGAAATATACCAGGTTTGCTGGCTCAAATCAACAGGAGGCAAATTCTCTTTTTTCACTGAACTCTGAGAAATCGGGTATTCAGGATCATCAGAAAATCGGGCAATCTGGCTTCTTGTCTCTGATTTCATTTTTTCAGCCAGCTTTACTTCTTCACTGGTAGGTGAAATGGTCATCAGCCTTTTTAATCCGTCTATTGAATTCAGGGTAAAACTTATCGCTTCGGAGTCGATAATCCTTTTTTTGGATCTGAAAATATCATAAAACGATTCCAGCTCGTGGGTAACCTCGCTTATTAGTTCAAAACCGAACATTCCTCCGCTACCCTTCATTGAATGCATAATCCTGAAAATCTCATCAATGATCTGCTGATTTTCAGGCTCATGCTCCAAATGCAACAACCCGGTTTCGAGTCGTTCAAAATAGTCGTTTACCTCTTCTTTAAATTTTTCAATAAATGAATTCACTATCGTATAACTTTTCTTAAAGTCTGTAAAAGTTTTTCAGTATTAAATGGTTTGGTTAACCACCCGGTTGCCCCGAAATCACGGGCTTCCTTCATAATGGTAAACTGATTTTCGGTGGTAAGAACAAGGATTGGTATGAATTTATAAGATTCCAGCATTCTCACTTTTTTTATTAGTTCCAGACCATTCATATTTGGCATGTGGTAATCGGTCAGCAACAAATCAATGGTTCTGCCATCCAGGTATTTTAAGGCATCCAGTCCATCCGATGCAACCATAACTTCATAACCGGCATTCGCAATACTGAAAGCCAGGACTTCACGAATACTTTCCGAGTCGTCAACAATTAAAATTTGTTTCGGCATATTAGTCAATCATAAATAGTTCGTTACTCAAGCCTACATTTTCAAAAAGTGCACGCTGATCATCATCCAAATTCCATTTTATCGTGAATTTAATCCCGTTTTCGTTTAATTGCGAAGTAAATGAAACAATCAATTGGATAAACGACAGGTCAATATTATCAACTTCATCTATTTCAATTTGAACTGAATTACTCATTTTATGGAGTATTCCGAGAAGCTCTTGTTTCAATTTTTGTGCGTTTTCCACAACCAGTAAACCACCAATTGAAAGCCTTGAAACAAGGCCTTTTTCATCGGAGGATATTTGAAATTTCAGGTTTTCCATCAACAGTATTCTTGAAAAAATTAAAGATAATTGAAATTATCAAATTATGAATATTTTAGCATGAAATGAGAGTTAAAGCGCTTTTCTGAATTTTTAAAAACATTTAAGATTTTTTAAAATACAAACTGCAAATTTTGAAGTTATTTTTGAATTGAATTTCAAAATCGAAGGTTATGAAACGTTACATCATTTTTTTCATTTTGAGCTCTGGTTTGGTTTTAAACGGATTGGCTGAGACTAAAGACAAAAAAACAAAAGCGCCCAAAGAAGAAATTAAGGTCAATCGCGAATACGACGAGCAGGGAAAGCTGATCAGGTTTGATTCTACCTACACCTACAATTGGTCGGGTGACACAACGATACTGAATGACAAGTTTCCTGATAACTTCGATCATTTTTTTGACAATCATTCTAAATTCTTTAACGACAGCTCATTCATGTCTGAGCCGTTTTTTGGTGATTTCGACCAATTGTTTGCAAGTCCATTCAGCAATAAACGAGATTCGCTCCTGATGAAAAAATTCGGCAAAGATCATTTCAATTTTTTCAATTTTGATGGAGACTCAATAATGGGCGCTTTCAAGGGTTTTGATGAGTTTTTCGGGCAAATGAATCCGGGAAAAAAGGACAGTATTTCATCCGGAAAACAAAAAAATCAATGGAGTACTTCGCCGCATTCAATGCAGGAAATGATGAAAATAATGCAGCACCGCATGCAGGAAATGCAGGAATATCATCGCCAGCTTTTTGATAAACAATCCAGATGGAAAGAATTTTAACAATGATCGTTTAGCATTCCGGCATTGTTGCCACTGCCTTTTGCATACTTCATTTTATTTTTATCTTTGTAACAAGAAGAAATAAAATGAAGTTTTTTGTTTGCATACTTTCCATTTACATTCTGGTTCTGACTGCTATTCCATGCATTGACGAACCCGATGTACATTGTTCTGCCCAAACCGAAAAATCTTCAGATTTAGAAAGCAGTCACCAACACGATGGTGATCAGTGTTCACCGTTCTGTACCTGTAATTGCTGCGCCACCCCGGTTATTCAAAAAGATTTCACCATCAGTTTTAATGGCTTTACCATTGTGCGGAAATCTCATTTCAGCCATTATACCTCGAACTTTTTTTCATGCTACAGAGGCTCCATTTGGCAACCTCCCCAAATAGCCTGATGTCCATTCCATAAGGTTTTATTTTTCAGTCATGGTTGTATTTACATACAATTCATTGCTGTCTGAATTCCTTATAAAATCTTTTAAGTCCAGAGATTCTTTTCTAATCATCCCAATTTTAATATCAAATTTCCCATGATAGAAAGTATCATTCATTTTTCGATTAAGAATAAATTTATCGTTGGATTGTTTATCGTGGCTCTTATGGGCTGGGGAACTTATTCATTGGTCAACCTACCGATTGATGCCATTCCTGACATTACCAACAACCAGGTGCAGGTTATTTCCATTGCTCCTTCGCTGGCCGTTCAGGAAGTGGAAAGTTTTATAACCGCGCCCATAGAGGTTGCTGTGGCAAGTATTCCTGACATTATTGAACTTCGCTCGATATCCCGCCTTGGTTTATCGGTTGTAACTGTTGTTTTTAAAGATGATGTGGATGTTTACTGGGCGCGGCAACAATTAAACGAACGGCTGAAAGAAGCCGAAGATGACATTCCTACCGGATTGGCTCAGATCGAGCTGGCACCTATTTCTTCCGGATTGGGTGAAATTTTCCAGTATCGGCTTGCAGTTGATAAAGGTCTCGAAAAGAAATTCGATCCGATGGAACTCCGAACCCTGCAGGATTGGGTCGTTCGTCGTGAGATGCTGGGAACCCCCGGTGTAGCAGACATTAACAGCTATGGCGGCTTTGTTAAGCAATACGAAATAGCCGTGAATCCTGAAAGACTCAGAGGCTTGAACCTGACACTAACTGATATTTTTAATGCGCTGGAGAAGAACAATGAAAATACGGGAAGCGCATACATTGATAAAAAACCGAATGCTTATTTTATTCGGGGTATCGGCCTGGTGAAAACACTTGACGATATCGAAAAAATCGTTGTCAAAACCAATAATTCAGGGATACCCATTTTGGTTCGGGATATAGCTACCGTTCAGTATGGAAGCGCGACCCGTTACGGAGCTTTTGTGGTAGACACAACCGAGGCTGTTGGCGGCGTGGTAATGATGTTGAAAGGAGCCAATGCCCATGAAGTGATCGATAACGTGGAAATCCGGATCGCATCGATACAAAAATCACTTCCTGATGGAGTGTGGATTGAACCTTTTTTGAATCGCTCTGATCTGGTAAGTCGTGCCATTGGCACTGTTTCTCGTAATTTAATTGAAGGAGCTTTAATTGTAATTTTTATCCTGGTACTGATGTTGGGAAATGTCCGCGCCGGGCTGATTGTCGCATCAGTAATCCCGCTTTCCATGCTTTTTGCTATTTCGATGATGAACATTTTCGGGGTTTCCGGAAATCTTATGAGCCTGGGGGCAATCGATTTTGGACTCATTGTCGATGGAGCGGTAATTATAGTTGAAAGTGTGGTTCACCGAATTTTTATGAGCAAGCAGCACCACGTCGGAGTTGACAGGCTCACGCAGGAACAAATGGACGAAAACGTATTCGAATCGGCCAAACGAATGATGAGTTCTGCCACCTTTGGACAGGTGATTATCCTGATTGTTTACCTGCCTATTATGGCATTGGTTGGCATCGAAGGAAAGATGTTCCGCCCCATGGCACAGGTGGTGGTTTTTGCGTTGGTTGGTGCGGCAATACTTTCGCTCACCTATGTACCCATGGCTTCTGCCTTGTTTTTAAGCAAAAAAACGGAACATCGCCGAAATATTTCCGACAAAATGATGGATGGATTGCACAAGGCTTTCAGTCCCATAATTGAATTTGCCTTGCGATTTAAATTGCTGATTACATGCGCTGCAATTATGCTTTTTCTGATCAGCATTTTCATGTTCACACGGCTGGGAGGTGAATTTATTCCTCAGCTTGAAGAAGGTGATCTGGCAGCCGGAGTGATGACTTTGCAGGGTGGTTCCCTTTCGCATACCGTTGAAACGGTTGAAAAAGCAAATAAAATACTGCTCAGCCAATTTCCTGAAATCAAACATACCGTCTGTAAAATTGGCGCCGGAGAAATTCCTACTGATCCAACACCCATGGAAACAGGCGATTATATTATTACTCTGAAAGATAAAAGTGAATGGACCTCGGCTTCAACACGCGAAGAACTTGTCGCTAAAATGGAAGAAGCTTTGATTCCGCTCGCAGGTGTTAAATTCGAATTCCAACAGCCTATACAAATGCGTTTTAATGAATTGATGACCGGCTCGAAACAAGACGTGGCCATTAAAATATTTGGTGACGACCTCACTACTTTGGCTGAAAAAGCAGCGGAGGTGGAACGGATTATTCTGAATATTGAGGGAGTTGAAGATATTAATGTTGAAAAAGTGACCGGGTTGGCGCAGGTTCAGGTGGATTATAACCGAGATCGGCTTGCCCAGTATGGTCTATCTGTTGAAGATGTGAACCGCGTTTTGAGGGCAGCCTTTGCGGGCAGTCAGGCAGGAGTAGTTTTTGATGAAGAAAAACGCTTTGGTTTGGTGGTGCGATTGGACAAAGACTATCGCCAAAGCCTGGACGATGTCAAAAACCTTTCAGTTGCCTTGCCAAATGGAGGTCAAATACCGTTTGAGCAGGTGGCCGATATCAGTATAAAATCAGGACCGGCGCAAGTTTCGCGGGAAGATACCAAACGGCGGATAACAGTTGGATTTAATGTTCGCAACCGTGATGTGGCCAGCGTAATTAGAGATGTATCGGCAAAAATAGATCAGCAGGTGAAATTCCCTCCTGCTTATTATGTGTCTTACGGTGGCCAGTTTAAAAATCTGGAAGCTGCTAAAAATCGCCTGGCTATTGCTGTTCCGGTTGCATTGTTATTGATTTTTGTTTTACTGTATTTCTCCTTCCATTCGGTAAAGCAATCGTTGCTAATCTTTTCGGCTGTGCCAATGTCGGCTATTGGCGGCGTATTTGCACTTTGGCTGAGAGGAATGAATTTCTCGATTTCGGCAGGAGTAGGTTTTATTGCCTTGTTTGGTGTGGCCGTTCTCAATGGAATTGTATTGATTGCAGAGTTTAACCGACTTGAATCAGAAGGAATTACGGACATTACCGAAAGGGTCAAAAAAGGCCTGCATACCCGGTTAAGACCTGTTGTGATGACGGCGGCCGTTGCCTCTTTGGGATTTCTTCCGATGGCTCTTTCAAATTCGGCCGGTGCTGAAGTTCAGAAACCGCTGGCAACTGTGGTTATCGGAGGTTTGATTACTGCAACATTACTCACGCTCGTCATACTTCCAATATTCTATATCTTTTTCTCCAGAAAAATTGGATTTTCCATGAAAAGTGGATCAGCAAAAGTGATTTCGATTGTTCTGTTTATTGTTTTCGGTACTTCTGTTCTTAGTTCCATTCAGGCACAAAATACAAAGGCTGTCAACTTACACGAAGCTATTCAAATGGCGCTCGACAGTAACCTGAATATTCGTTCTTCCGCCTATTCGGTTGATATGCAAAAAGCCCTGAAAGGCGCTGCCTGGGACCTTGAAAAAACCAATATCGACCTGCAATTCGGACGGTTTAACTCCTTTGAAAAAGATAAAAGCATAACCTTGTCCCAGTCGTTCGCATTTCCGTCAGTGTATCTCATTCAGAACAAGTTGGCTAATGCGAATATTGGAAGCAGTGAATGGAAGATGAAATCTTCGCAGCTCGAAACAGCTACGCAAGTGAAACAAGTTTACTGGCAACTGGTCTATCTCCAATCTAAACAAAAATTGCTGACTTATCAGGATAGTTTGTTTACTGTTTTTACGAGGGCGGCCGAGCTAAGGGCAAAAGTTGGCGAAACCAATCGTCTCGAAATGATTACGGCACGTTCACAAAGTCTTGAAATCAAAAACCAGTTGCAGCAAATGATTGCCGACAGAGCCATTCTGAAACGTCAGCTTCAGACACTTCTGAATGTCAGCAGAACCATTTATCCGGCTGATACTGTTTTGCGAATCATCGATTTTGTGCGAAATGAGGAAAGTCAGTCCTTGAATGGGAATCCTTCGATTGGATTTGTCAACCAACAGATCAAAGTGTCGCATCTTGAAAAACAGTTGGAAATTAGCCGGGCACTCCCCGATTTCACACTTGGCTATTTCAGTCAGACCATGCAGGGAGAACAGGAAGTGAATGGTATTCCCCGAAGTTTTGGTCCGGGAGATCGTTTTAACGGTATTCAGGCCGGAATTGCAATTCCTCTCTGGTTTTCACCCTTTGCCTCTAAAGTAAAAGCGGCCAGAATAAAGGAACAAATTTCGAACACAGATGCCGAATATTATAGTAAGACGCTTCATGCGAATTATCAGTCGTTGCTTGATGAATTTGAAAAATACCGGAAAAGCATCGAATACTATGAAAAGCAAGCTGTTCCGGAAGCTGAACTGATCATTGAACAATCGACCCGCAGCTATAAAGCGGGTGCGATGGATTATCTTGATTTTGTGTTGAGTTTGAGCCGTGCATTAACCATCCGACAGAATTATCTGGATGCAATGAATAGTTGCAATCAAACCATCATTCAAATTGAATTTATTACAGGTAAAATTTTCTAAATCAATATACCATGTCAAAATATAAATACATCAGCTGTTTGTTGCTGATTTCACTGATCGCCTGCAACGGAACTCCAAAAAAAGCAGAAGAAAGCAATGCTGAAGAAGTTATTCCGGAAGATATTGTTGAAATGCGTGAAGATCAGGTCAAACTGGCCAATATCGAAACGGGGACAGTTGAAATGCGGTCGATGAGTGGAATCCTGAAAGTAAACGGAACGATTTCAGTTGCACCGCAAAACCTGGCGACCGTTTGCGCGTCAATGGGAGGATTCATCAAAAGTACCACACTGATGCCGGGCAATTCAGTTACAAAAGGTCAAACGTTGGCTGTGATCGAAAATCCAGATTTTGTCGACATTCAACAAAACTATCTGGAAGCGAAAAATAAGTTCGAATTTGCCGAAGGAGAATTTAAACGTCATACTGAACTATACCAAAACGAGGTTTATTCCAAACAAAATC
>Ga0209261_10000182_pt1 | contig 16792 bp, 16 predicted proteins | sample DOMMetBare1Fresh_FD_187470 | JGI IMG/M metagenome (GOLD analysis project Ga0209261, IMG submission 187470) | Wetland sediment microbial communities from St. Louis River estuary, USA, under dissolved organic matter induced mercury methylation -... | ecosystem: Environmental > Aquatic >...
CCGGGAGCCAGTTTATCAATAGCCCGAACAACTATACATCCAAGCGAGATTCCTACCAAATGAGCTTTTTTGATTTCCAGGTGATCCATGATCTGAATAACATCCAGGGCCACTTCATTAAACGAATATTCGGAATCTTCTTCTTCCACTACAGGTTTTGACTTACCATGACCACGCAAATCAACCAGTAGTACATTAAAGTGTTTTTTAAATTCCTTTAACTGGCGAAACCAGACGACATTGCTGCCTCCGGCTCCGTGTACAAAAACAACCCAGGTTTTTGATTTTTGATGTATGAATTTGCGATGATAAATCATATAATATTTCTATCCACCGAAGTCATCAAATAAGACATTTTCATCAGGTACGCCAAGATCATAAAGCATTTTATTAACGGCGCTGTTCATCATTGGCGGACCACAAAGGTAGTAATCAATTTCTTCAGGTTCATCGTGTTTACTTAAATACTGATCGTAAATAACCTGGTGGATAAATCCTTTGGCGCCTGTCCAGTTATCTTCGGGTTGAGGATCGGAAAGGGCAAGATGAAAAGAGAAGTTTGGAAAATTCTTCTGAATGTCCATAAATTCCTCGTAATAGAAAACTTCACGCCATGACCGTGCTCCATACCAGAAAGTTACTTTTTTACCGGTTTCCTTGACCGTGTGAAACAGATGGAAAAGATGCGACCGCATGGGGGCCATTCCGGCGCCACCACCAATAAACATCATCTCGTTGTTGTTTTCTTTCAGGAAAAATTCGCCGTATGGACCTGAAATAGTGACTTTATCTCCCGGTTTGCGCGAGAAAATAAAGGATGAACAGATACCCGGATTGATCTTCTGGAATCCGCCATTCACCCGATCGAAAGGCGGTGTGGCAATACGAATATTCAGCATGACAATATTACCTTCAGCAGGGTGATTGGCCATGGAATAAGCCCTGAAAGTTGGTTCAGGATTTTTCATATGGAGCTTAAACATCCCATAGTGTTCCCATTCCGGAAGATATTCTTCGCCTATTTTCATATCCTTGAAATCAACTTCAATAGCAGGGACATCGATCTGTATATAGCCTCCTGATTTGAAATTCAGGGTTTCTCCTTCCGGAAGCCGAACTACAAATTCCTTGATATACGTAGCCACATTTTCGTTCGAAACAACTTCACACTCCCATTTTTTGACTCCAAGTACATGTTCCGGAACCTTGATTTTCATGTCTTCACGAACTTTTACCTGACAGCCAAGCCGCCAGTGTTCCTGTTGTTCCTTGCGTGTAAAATGATCGGTTTCAGTGGCAAGTATTGATCCTCCGCCTTCAACAACCTGACAACGACACTGGGCGCAAGTACCTCCTCCTCCACATGCTGAGGGCAGAAATATACCACTTTCAGATAAGGTAGAAAGCAATGAACTTCCCGGATTAACAACAACTTCCTTTTCATCGTTGATATTGATTTTTACCTGGCCAACAGCGGTAAGTTTTGCCCGGGCATACAATAATGCTGAAACCAGTATCAGAACAATGAATAAAAAAGCCACTATACTGGAAATGACTACAAAAATGACTGAACCTAATATCATCGGGTATGAATTTTAATCGTACTAAACTTTAATTCCGAGGAAACTCATAAATGCAATTCCCATTAAACCGGTAATAATAAAAGTAATGCCTATTCCTCTGAGCGGTGCCGGAATTTTATTGTATTTCAGTTTTTCACGAACAGCGGCAAGAGAAACGATGGCAAGCATCCAGCCAACTCCCGAGCCCAATCCCCATGATAAAACTTCGCCCATGTTTTTATATTCCCTTTGTTCCATAAAAAGTGATCCGGCAAGAATAGCACAGTTTACCGCAATCAGCGGAAGAAAGATTCCGAGTGAATTATACAGGGCAGGTGAAAATTTTTCGATAATCATTTCAACCAGCTGAGTCATGGCTGCTATGGTAGCGATATAAACCATAAAACTCAGGAATGAAAGATCGACATCCTTGAAACTATCGCTCATCCACGATAAAGCGCCGGGCTTCATGATATATTCTAACAACAGGTAATTAATAGGCACCGTAATTATCTGAACAAAAATAACTGCAACTCCCAATCCGATGGAGGTTTTAACCGTCTTTGAAACTGCCAGATAGGAACACATTCCAATAAAGAAGGCGAAAATCATATTGTCGATAAAGACCGACCGGATGAATATGTTGATAATTTCTTGCATAATCGATTTATTTACAGAGATTATTCTTTTTCAATCAGTTCTTTGTTAAAGCTACGCTGAATCCAGATAATGACCCCTACCAGAACCAGAGCCATGGTTGGCATAATCATCATCCCATTGTTGATATAACCGGCATCATAAAATGACTGTGGTACAACCTGATACCCCATAATTGCACCCGATCCGAACAATTCACGGATAAAAGCAACTACAATAAGTATAATCGAATATCCAATCCCGTTCCCTATTCCGTCCATGAAGGAAGGCCAGGGTTTATTGCCCATTGCAAAAGCTTCCAGCCGGCCCATGATGATGCAATTGGTAATAATTAATCCCACATAAACTGATAACTGTTTGCTGACATCATAAACGAAAGCACGTAACAACTGATCGACAAGGATTACCATGGAAGCTACAACCACCAGCTGTACGATGATTCGGATACGTGGTGGAATGGAATTACGCATGATTGAAATAACCAGATTGGAAAATGCAGTAACAACAATTACTGAAAGACCCATAACAATGGCCGGTTTTAACTTGGTTGTTACAGCCAGTGCCGAACAAATTCCCAAAATCTGCACCGTAACCGGATTATCCAGATTCAGGGGATTCGCCAATAGTTTGAAGTTTTTTGAATTAAGTAAGCTCATATCTATTGGATTTATTTTTGACGGTTATGAATAAAAAAAGGTTTGTATTGAACCAGGCAGGAATCAAGCATAGCTTCGAGTGACTTTGATGTGATGGTACCTCCTGAAATGGCATCTACGGCATGTGGATCATCTTTTCTGGCTCCACCTTTCAAAACCTTTATTGAAACAAATTCAGTTGAATCCTTAAAAATGGTTTTGCCAAAAAATGGTTTTTGAAACCACTCCGTTGAAATCTCTGCACCCAAACCCGGGGTTTCACCCTGATGGTCGAAAACCGTACCGTACACCGTATTCATATCTGGTTGAAGTGAAATGTAACCCCAGATTGGCCCCCAAAGTCCTTTGCCACGAAGCGGCATCACATAGGCTTTTGTCTGATTATCGAGAGTTCCGACGAAAACCGGCAACAATCTATTGGCTGCGGGCTTACCCAATTCTGCTTTCAGATCAATTGTAAAAGCATCAACAGATTCCTGCTTTATGCCCTGGTTGTTGATTACATAGCTGTCAGTAATGTATTTGGCGTATTTTTCAACGGCATCGGTTACACTCGACTTTATCCGAATAGAAGCGAGAATGTTCTGCTTCTTCTCAATTTCAACATTCTTATCCTGAAAGGGTTTTAATTGCATGGCAGCCATGGATAAAAGCAAGGCCACTACAACAACCATTATGAAGGAAAAAGTAAAAATATAGGTATTACTAAAATTTTTCATGGGTTTCCGTTTTATGCGTTACCTTTCAGTTTGGCTCTTTTCAGTCTTCGTTTGATGTGTCCTTCCACCACGAAATAATCAATCAGTGGTGACCAAACATTCATGAGCAGGATCGCGAGCATCATTCCTTCAGGATAAGCTGGATTAAATACCCTGATTAAAACAGCCAGTGCGCCAATCATGAAGCCATAGATCCATTTTCCTTTTTCGGTGTGTGAAGCGGTAACCGGATCAGTCGCCATAAAAACAGTTCCGAATGCAAATCCGCCCATTACCAAATGATAATAAGGTGGTAAAGCCATATAGTCATTAACTGCCAGAAGATTACAAAGCAAACCAATTGCAAGTGCTCCCATCACCGTTGAGATCATGATTTTCCAGCTTCCAATGCCGGTAAAAATCAGAATTGCAGCACCAATCAGAACAGCCAGAGTTGAAGTTTCTCCAATGGAACCAGGGATAAATCCCAGGAACATATCTGAAAAGGACGCCATCTTGGAAGATGCGCCTTGGGCCATTTGGGCCAGTGGCGTTGCGCCGGAAAAACCGTCAACCGGAACTTTATTTGGTAATTCGTAGATCCATACCGCATCGCCCGACATTTGCGACGGATAAGCGAAAAACAGGAAAGCCCGAGCAATTAATGCCACATTCATGATGTTATATCCGGTTCCTCCAAAAATTTCCTTTCCAAAGATTACAGCAAAAGCGACAGCAAGCGCTACCATCCATAAAGGAATATTGATTGGAAGAATTAACGGAATAAGAATTCCGGTAACCAGGAATCCCTCATTAACTTCGTGACCACGAATCTGGGCCGCAATGAATTCAATTCCAAGTCCAACTCCGTATGAAACAATCATGATGGGCAGGAATTTCATGAATCCGAAGATGAAGTTTTCGATAACACTTCGCTCGATTCCAAAAGCAAGTCCGTGTTGATAGCCGATATTCCAGCTTCCGAACAACAAGGCCGGAACCAGAGCCAGAATAACCACCGTCATGGTTCTTTTTAAATCGATTGAGTCGTGAATATGAGTACCTGATTTGGAGGTATGATTTGGAGTAAACAGAAATGTTTCAATGGCTCCAAATGTAGATCCGAATTTGGCATATTTCCCGCCTTTCTGAAACAAAGGCTTTTTTTTATCTAAATATTTCCGAAGTGATTTCATGAGAAAATTGTCAGTTAGTTACCCAGTTCCTTTATCATCAGATTTATGCCTTCACGCAGAATTCGCTGAACTTCTGTTTTCGATGTACAAACATATTCACACAAGGCCAGGTCCTCCTCAATCACTTCATAAATCCCCAGTTGCTCCATTTTATCAATGTCTTTGGCAATAATCGCTTTCATGAGGAATACGGGAAGAATGTCCATTGGCAAAACCTTTTCGTATTGACCTGTCATGACATAGGCACGTTCTTCACCATTCAAATTTGAATCAACCTTATAGGATTGTTTCGGATTCAGCCAGGAAAAATAGGAATGCGAAAGGCTAAACTTATGAAGTCGTGGCATTGCCCATCCCAGAAATTCATAATAATCACCTTCCGGAATAACGGTTACCTGATCGTCATAAAATCCAAGATAACCATCAGCATCAATCTGAGTTCCTGTTAAAACGTTTCCTGAAATGATTCGCTCAGCAACCTCATGCTTTATTGCTTTTTTCAACAAAGTTGAAAGACTTATTCCCTGAATGACCTTATAATATTGGGGAGTATTTACTTCAGTACCGGTAAGTGAAATGATTTTAGTAAAATCTACTTTACCCGTTTCAAACAAACGACCAATAAAAATCACTTCCTGAGGTTTGATCGTCCAAACCAAATCACCTTTATCGACAGGACTTAGATGATGAATTTGAATACCAACATTTCCGGCTGGATGCGGACCTGAAAACTGCGTGATTTCGATGTTTTTTATTCCGGCAAAGAATCCGTTTGCCTGATCGGGACGTATTCCCACATGAATTTTACCATCAGTTAATTTATTTAATGCATTTATGCCGGTTTGAAAGGCTGAAGTCTGACCTTTTAAAATGAACTCATAATCGGGTGCAAGTGGTGCAGAATCAAATCCAGAAATGAAGATATTTGAAGGAGTTTTTTCCGGTTTAGCCACTGTTCCGTATGGTCGCTGTTTTAGAAATGGCCATATTCCGCTAATTTTCAATTTATTTTTTACCTCTTCGCGTGAAAGGTTTTCAGGATTGGCACTTAGAAAATCAACTGAAGAATTTTTTCCGTCCGGTTTGATGACAATTTCAAGTACTTTTCTTCTTTCGCCGCGGTTAACAGCCAGTATTTCTCCTGAAAGTGGAGCAGTAATTTGTATTTCGGGATTGTATTTGTCCAGAAAAAGTGGCTCACCTGCCCTAACTTCCTGTCCGGCTTTAACCAAAATTTTAGGTGACAAACCATGAAAATCAGTTGGTTTAAGTGCTACCAGTTCAGTTTCCGGCGCTGTTCCATATTTTTTCTCAGCATCCCCTTTTAAACGGATATCTAATCCACGTTTTAAATTGATAACCTTTGACATTGTTTTCCCTCGTAGGTTAATTTATAGAAAGGCAAAAGTAAAAATTTAAAAATCTTTTCATAATCTTTGCCTTACAAACTTGTACTAAGTGAAATAATGATGAACTAAATTCGTTTAATTACCGGGTAATTAATAATGAATTTACATGAATCAGTTAACCACCTTCAAGTTTAGCGAAAAATCAGTTACAAAATGAAATATCCGATATTCCTACTTTTAACCTTCCTGAATATTTTCTTTTCCGGACATACTGAGGCATCAAAAAAAGCAGATAATTACTATTACCAGAATTCTGTCTTCAGGGAAGAAATTAAATCGGTGCAACTTTATCGCGATGGGAATGAGCAGTCAAATCCGGTATTTGAACTTGGATCCGATGTTCAGCTTATTCTTTCGTTTGATGAACTGTCGGAAGATGCAAAGGATTATTCCTATACCCTGATTCACTGTGATGCCGACTGGAACGAATCCTATATTCGTCAGACCGAATATTTAAAAGGCTTTCCCGATAATCCAATTAACGACTATGCCCTGAGTTTTAACACTACTGTCAAATTTGTGAATTACCAGCTTCGTATACCCAGTGAAGAATGCACACCATTATATTCGGGTAATTATGCTGTGGTTGTTTATGAAAATAATAACCGCGAAAATCTGGTTATGATTCAGCGGTTTTATGTCGTGGAACCATTGATACGAATCGAAGGACTTGTCAAAAAGGCAACATTCGATGCATTTAACGGTGAAAATCAGGAAGTGGACTTTAAGTTGATTAGCGAAAAACTCCGATTAGTAAATCCCCGTGAAGATATAAAAGTGGTCCTGATGCAAAACCGCAGGTGGGATAATGCCATTCGCGGATTGAAGCCCAGTTTCATTCGGGATAATGTGTTGGAATATGATTACAGCAAAGAAAATGTTTTTCCGGGAGGTAATGAATTCAGGTATTTTGATATCCGGACCAAACGTTATAACGGGGAAAATATAGGTGAAATCAAATTCTTCAGACCGTATTACCATGTTACTTTATTTCCTGACGAAATCCGAAGCAATAAGAAATACAGTACCTATAAAGAAATGAATGGGAATTATGTGGTTGAGAGTCAGGATCGGGTTACAGATTACAATACTGAATGCGACTATTTTTTTGTGCATTTCTTTTTAGCCATGCCCAGTCAGTTGGTTGGCGGAACGGTAAATGTTTTTGGAGCTCTTACAGGCTGGAATGCTAATAAATCAAATGAAATGACATGGAATTTTGAACGGGCAGGATATGAACTTACTCTAATGCTAAAACAAGGCTACTACAATTATCAATATGTTTATGTTCCGGAAGGTTCGAAAAAGGCTGATTCTGTGAATCTGGAAGGAACGCATTTCATGACTGAAAATGACTACCAGATATTTGCCTATTACCGCGATTTATCTTCCCGATACGATCGTTTGGTTGGCTTCACCAACTTAAATTCGGTAATCAGGTAATTTTTGCTGGTAATTTATTTGATGAATAGAACAAATTAGCGGACAATCTTTAGGGGACTTTCTTCTTTCTTGTAGGGTATTGTAAACGAGAAGGTCGTTCCTTTGCCCAATTTCGATTTAACTTTTAAGCTACCTCCCAGTAAACGAACATAGTGTTGCGATAAGGATAATCCTAAGCCGGTACCTTCGTAAGCACGAATTGTTCTGTTATCGAGCTGATGAAATCTTTCAAAAATACGCTCCTGATCTCTTTCGGCGATACCAATTCCGGTATCACGCACAAAAAATTCCAGAAAATTGGTTTCCAGAATCCGGTAGCCGAATTCCACTTCGCCTTCCTCGGTGAATTTAATACCGTTATCAATGAGTTTGTGTAAAATCGCCTGGAGCAAAATAGAGTCGGTATTTACGGTAAATTTCTGATTCGAATTTTCACATTTTACCTTCAGGTTAATGTGTTTCTGATCGTCAAGTTCATAGCCAAACTCTTTGTACAGATTTACCATCATATCATTTACACGGCATGGACCATGTTTTACCACCAGCGTGTTACTTTCAATTTTTGAGAGGCTGATCATGTCGTTGATCAGCGACAGCAAAACCTTTCCATTATTGATAATAATTTCAACAAATTTGCTCTTCTCATCATCATCAAATTCAGGCGAACCAATCATTTTCGAGAATCCAATAATAGCATTCATCGGGGTTCTGATTTCGTGCGAAATATTGGCAAGGAAAGCAGTTTTCAGGCGATCGGCTTCCTCTGCTTTATTTTTAGCCTCTTCCATTTGAATTTCAGCCAGTTTACGCTTCGATATATCGCGGGCTAAAGAAATAACAGTCTGATCGGAAAGCCGGACAATCCGCATTTCAAATAAGGCTGATGATCCTTCAATTTCAAGCGCATATTCAATCGTTTCAATCGAGTCCTGACTGATGCAGATTTGAATGCACTGAAGAATTTTACTGGCCATTTTTTCTGAAAAACCAACTTCAAAAATGGAATTGCCAATTATATCGTCCGGTTTAATTTTAAGAGCATCAGTAGCTTTAAAAACAAAATCCACATATACGCCATCCTTGTCAATAATGAAAAATAAATCGGGAATGGCTTCCAAAAGCACCTGATAACGGAGTTTGTTTTCCTGAAGCTCACTGATCGTTCGCTGTTCCAATGTTTCATCAGTAAACAAACTCACAATCTGATCATTGGATAGGTTAAAAGTATTTACATCATAGTACTTATCAAGTCGGTCGAGGTAAAAAGCGAAATGGCTTTTCTTTCCACTCAAATATTGCTTATTCCAGTCAAATGAATTCCGGAATATTTTTGGAAATACATCATCGGCATTCTGATCTTTTAATTCTCTTGAAGTAATTTTAAAAAGTCGCTCAAAAGCCAAATTGGTTTTGCGAACTACCAAATGTGATGGAGTTCCGAATTCATCTTTTACTACTTCCAGTAAGAGCATTCCATAAGGAAGGTTACGAATGGTTTGATTGATCAGGCTTTCAGTCTTTTCTTTTTCAGCCGTCAGTTGGTTAATTGAAATCTGGAAATTCCAGGAGATCAACACCGCTACCAGATAAAAAGCTGAAAGAGTCAAAAACGGATTAATGATAACCGATTCTGCTTTCCAGTTCCATTGAAACAAGTTATCTGTTGCATCTGCCATGTAAACCTGAAGCCCTAGCATCAGTATGGAAAGCACAAAAAAAACAGAAATATTTCTTTTCTTATTACTGAAAATCAGGAAGAACAACAAAAAAGGAATCAAGGTCCATAAGGTATCCTGAATCGAAAGATTTTGCTGAATGGCATTTGAATTTACAACAAAGAATAAATATGGGATAACCGGTATCAGAAAAAAAACCTGAACTGAACGGGCAATATTTACAAAACGCAAAACATATAAGGCCAGACTAAAAACAAAAACAACCGAAATATCACCTGGTAAATTCTGATCTGCCGGAACGCCGGTTAAGTCACGCAAAATCATTATAACACCAGTTAAAATCCCAAGAAAGATAAACACATGAAGTCCTATGACTTTCAGGATATCATTTTGGGTCTCAATATGGTAACGATTAGCGATAGTTTTGATAATTGCTTTTAGCATGAAATAGCGTCGACATTCAGTTTAAAGAGGCATTAAATATAGTAAAATTTAATTTCCAAACATGATTGACCCCATTTTGTTGGAAAATCGAAAGGTGATTTTTATTAGGAAATAAACTATCCTGAAACCCTAGTTTTGTAGCTGAAAATTTAAAATAGAAATCAAAAATACATACAGTTATGTCAAAAGGATTTTTTAACATCCCCGAAATTACAAACGAGCCAATTAAGTCTTATGCTCCCGGATCACCAGAAAGACTTGAGTTAAAAAAAATGCTGGCCCAGTTAAGGTCTGAAGAACTTGAATTGCCGATGATTATTGGTGGAAAAGAAGTTACCACCGACCGTCGTGTAAGAATTTGTCCGCCACACGACATCAAACACACGCTTGGATATTATCATCAGGGTGATGCATCACATGTTCAAATGGCCATTGATGCCGCGATGATAGCACGCGAAAAATGGAATACCATGGCCTGGCATCACAGGGCTGCCATTTTCCTGAAAGCTGCAGATTTGTTTGCCGGACCATTCCGGGCAAAAATCAACGCAGCTACCATGCTCGGACAGTCAAAGAATGCATACCAGGCCGAAATTGATGCAGCTTGTGAAATGGCTGATTTCTTCAGATTCGGGGTAAAATGCATGACCGATATTTACAAAATGCAGCCTGCCTCTGCTCCAGGAATCTGGAATTACAATGAATTCCGATCACTGGAAGGTTTTGTTTTTGCATTAACACCATTTAATTTCACTTCAATCGCCGGAAACTTACCGGCAGCTCCGGCCATGATGGGAAATGTAGTTGTCTGGAAACCTTCAAAAACTGCAGTATACTCAGCGGCTGTAATTATGGAAGTTCTTCAGGAAGCAGGTCTGCCTGACGGAGTAATCAACCTCGTTTATGTGGGCGGTCCAACTGCGGCTGATGTTATCTTCCAGTCACCCGATTTTGGGGGAATTCATTTTACCGGCTCAACCGGTGTATTCCAGGGTATGTGGAAAACAATCGGCGAAAACATCCACAAATACAAATCATATCCAAGGATTGTTGGAGAAACTGGCGGTAAAGATTTCATTTTTGCCGATCCGACAGCTGATCCGCAAGCTGTTGCTATTGCCATGCTTCGGGGATCATTTGAATACCAGGGTCAAAAATGTTCTGCAGCTTCACGGGCTTATATTCCTGAAAGCATTTGGGAAGAAGTCAGCACTCGTTTAGGACGAGAATTGGCTACAGTAAAAATGGGACCTCCGGAAGATTTCACCAATTTTGTTAATGCGGTTATCGACGAATCATCGTTTGACAAGCTTGCTGGATTTATTGAGCAGGCCAGAAAAGATGAAGATGCGGAAGTTTTGTTTGGAGGACATTGTGATAAATCAGTTGGATACTTTATCCAGCCTACTGTTATCCTTGCAAAAAAACCAGACTATGTAACCATGGTGGAAGAATTGTTTGGGCCGGTTCTGACTGTTTATGTATATCCGGATGAAGAATTGGATAAAACACTTGGCATTCTGGATAAAACCTCCATTTATGCACTGACAGGAGCTATTTTCTCACACGATCGGTTCAACATCGAACACATGACCAAACGCCTTGAAAATGCTGCCGGAAACTTCTACATCAATGACAAGCCAACCGGAGCAGTAGTTGGACAGCAGCCTTTCGGCGGTGCACGTGGATCAGGCACCAATGATAAGGCAGGCTCGGTTTTCAACTTCCTTCGCTGGACTTCCATCCGCACTATCAAAGAAAATTTTGTTTCACCAAAGAATTATACCTATCCAAATTTTTTACCAGATAACGAGTAAAAAGTAATTCTACTGAAAAGGGGATGATTTTTTTCATCCCCTTTTTTTTTATGCCGGAAAATTCTATTTTTGTTTAAAATCATAACCATGGAAGCCAAAGAATTAGGAACAAAAATCGTGAAGCCAATCTTTAACAAATACCTGATTGCCCTGGTAGGATTTGTGGTTTGGATCATGTTTTTTGATGAAAATAACGTAAGGCAACATCAACAAAACAGGCGTGAACTTGCACTTCTGGAAGAACAAGTGGATTTTTATAAACACAAAATTGAAGCAGACAAACGAAAACTGTACGAATTACAAACCAACGATGCGAACCTTGAAAAATTTGCACGTGAGCAGTTTTTAATGAAAAAAGCCAACGAAGATATCTTTCTTATCGTTGAAGAAAATTGAGTTATTAAGACATTTTGATCTTTTATTTCACACTTTCTTAGTGAATCATTGAATTTATCATTCTTCTCAATTTGATTTTTACATACATAACTTACACTCAATTAGTCAATTGACAATTTTTATCCTAATTTGATTTTTTTCTTTGAAAAGAGTTTGATAATTAGTATATTTCTTCATTGAAGTTTTACAGATGAAAATTAACACCAACATATTCCGGATTGAAACCAATCATGTGGCCCCCAAACAGGGACATATCCTTATTGCAGAACCCTTTTTGTCCGGAAGTTACTTCAACCGGTCTATCATTCTGTTGGCTTCATACAGTGACAAAGGCGCCGTTGGTTTTATCCTGAATAAGAAAGTTGATTATCCTGTTGAGGATCTTTTTGCGAATTTTCCTGACTTCGATTCCGAAATCCATATTGGTGGACCGGTAGGAACAGATTCCATCTATTTCATTCACACATTGGGCGATACGATTCCCGGTAGTATAATTATAAAAGAAAATCTTTTCTGGGGAGGCGATTTTGAAGCACTCAAACTTCAAATTAAATTAGGTCTGGTAAATCCTCAGCAGGTGCGCTTCTTTCTGGGATATTCAGGATGGGACGCCGGCCAGCTTGAAGAAGAAATTAGCCAAAACTCCTGGTTGGTGGCTGACATTCCGCAAGCCGATCTGATGACCATTGACGAAAATGTAATGTGGGCTCAATCCGTTCGCTCCATGGGAGGAAAATACAGTATGTGGGAAAATTTCCCGGAGAATCCTTCACTTAACTAGGCAGACTTTTACTGAAAAATTCGTTGATTTTGCGGATGGTTTGGTTAAAAAACCTTTTCCCTTCAAATCCGACAATCCACCGGATTCCTTCAACTGCATTGACAACCATAATCTCCTCTGCCAAACGTACATCCTGCATAGTTATTGGTACATTTTCAGAATACTGCAAATTCAATTTATTAAATACCTCAAGCAAATATGGCTGACTTATATCCAAAAAAGCTCCATGTTCACAACTGGCTCCCCGAACCTGCCTGCCATTGATCAGGTAAAGGTTAGATGCAACCGCTTCAATAATCTGACCATCAGTATTCAAAAGAAATAACTGATCAATTGAAGCATTCCGAAGTTGATTGAGTGCAATTTTCCAATAAATTTCTGAACCCAGAGATAAATGTGAAATCGGAGAAGTTGGCTTTTTAATCAGATCAAACACCTCGACGAACAAACCTTTATCATTTAATTCAAAATCAGCCGGATCAATCTTTTCAGACTCGATGATGTATTGAACAGTATCATTCAGAAAACGAAAAGAGATCGTGAAAACTGCTCCCAGAAATAATTTGTTTTTCGTCAATGTCCTTTCAAGTTGTCTTTTGAGCCCGGCCCCACTCTTGTCCGTCAATTCAGGAAATGAATGGTTAAAAAGCTGAAGTTTGAGTTTGAGAATTTCAAGTGTTTCAGCAAAAAATGGAAAGTTGGTCCGGATTGCCCTGATTTTTTCAGAAAATAAAAATGCGTCCATTTCCTGAAGGGTAATCCGGTATTCTTCCGCTGGAAGAAATGTACCGTTTGCCAATATGTATTTTCCTTTGCTCATCCGAATAACTTAGAAATAAATGGAAGCATATTGCAGTTTGATTGAATCTGAATGGATTGAATTCCGGCTTTCAGTGCGGCATAATGATCAGACTGACTGTCACCAATAAAAAAGGATTCTTCCCTGCACAACTTATACTTTGCCAGAAGCTTTTCGATCAAAATTGAGTCAGGTTTTCTGCACATACATTTTTCTATTTCAGGATGATGGGAACAAAAAACAATTTCAGTGATCCCAATTTGGTGGTTCCTCAATGTTTGCAATAAAAAGGTATGCAGCTTGAAAATATCCTCTTTCGAATATATTCCTTTTGAAATCCCCCCCTGATTTGACACGATAAACAACTGATAATCTTTTAAAAGCAATTGTTTCAAATTATCGAAAACTCCATCAACAAACTTCAATTGCTCTTCTTTCCAAATGTAATAATGATCACTGTTATCAATCAGAACACCATCACGGTCGAGGAAAATGGCCTTTCCGTTCATATTATCCGAAAGAGTTTATCGATGAAAATTTCAAAAAGTCTGGGATTCAATAAAATCGGGAAAAGAAAACCAAAAACAGCACCCAGGAAATGGGCATCATGTGCTACATTATCTTTGGCTTTATTGCTCATTTGGTAAGAATAAACCAGGTACAATGCAGCAAAGACAATTCCCGGAATAGGAAGAATCCCGAAAAAATAGATCATGTTCCAGGGATCGAAAAAGATGCTGGCAAAAAGCACTGCCGCTACTGCTCCGGAAGCTCCAACCGCATTGTAAAAAAAGTTGTTTCGGTGTTTAACCAGCGCATACATGTTTGATGCCAGTATACCGCCGAAGTAGAGCAGGAAAAAATAAAGGATATGATTATTTCCGAAGTTATATTTAAAATATTCCTCAATAGCTCTTCCAAACGAAAACAGAACGATCATATTTACAAACAGATGCTCCCAGTTTGCATGAACAAAAGCATGGGTAATCAGCCGGTGATATTCGTTCTTCAATATAATTTTGCTGGCATTAAACTGAAGCAAGTTCATCATTTTCGCATTGTTGAATGCAGCGTACGAAACAGCTACAGTAATTACAATCAGGATAATAGTCATAGTAAATCTATTAGTGTAAAATACGGTAAATCATTTCCTTCTGCAGGTCAGCAGGAGAAGTTGAAACATTTCCAAATCCTTTGGCCTTCATATCAAACTCACGCAAAATACTAACCACTTCAACACATTTTTTGATGTTATAATTCCGTGCAGCTGCGACATATCCTTTTACAAAAAATGGATGGACCTGAAGAACTGAAGCTGCATTATTCTGGCTTTTATCCTCCAGAAAATGGTAGTTTAGCAATTTCGAAAAATAGGAGAACAGGGAAGCAGTAACAGCAGGAACACCATTCGAAGAAGGATTGGCTCCAAAATAGTTGATGATCCGGTTTGCTTTAAGCAAATCACGCTCACCTACCGCATTCTGAAGCTCAAACACATTAAATTCTTTACTGATTCCAATATTTTTCTCAATAAGATCAGGAGTAATCTGAGAGCCGACGGGCAGGGAAATAATCAGTTTGTCAAGTTCATTCGCGACTTTACTCAGATCAGCGCCCAGATATTCAGAAATCATCGCCGCTGCCTGTGGAGAAATCGTGTATTGAAGATTTTTCAGATAGTTGGATATCCAGTTTGGTAATTGATTATCGTATATCTTTTTAGATTCAAACAATATCCCTTTCTGATCGAGTAATTTGGTAAAAGTTTTCCGTTTATCGAGGGTCTTGTATTTGTAGCTGATAACCAAAATCGTGGAACTCAGCGGATTTTTGACATAACTCTCAAGGTCCTCAATCTTTTTGATGTTCTGTGCCTCCCTGACAATAAGTACCTGATGATTAGCCATCATCGGAAACCTTCGTGCATTGGCCATGATCACATGTGGCTCCAGATCTTTTCCGTACAAAACCGACTGATTGAATCCCTTTTCAGCATCAGAAAGAACATTTTCCGAAATATAATCGCTGATTTTATCAATGAAATAGGCTTCCTCGCCCATCAAAAAATAGATCGGATGATAGATTTTTCTTTGAAGGTTGCCTATAATCTCTTCGTAGGTAATAGCCATGTAACGTATTAAAATTTCAGGTGTTTAACCGATTCTCCATTGTTCTTAATCTCGAGCAGAGCGTCAATTCCGGTTTCCAGATGTTCTTTCACAAAGCTGTTCGACACAATCTGATCGCTGGCTTCAGTTTTCACACCTGTCGAAATCATCGGCTGATCTGAAACCAGCAACAAAGCACCACTTGGAATCTGGTTGTAAAAACCTACTGTGAAAATTGTGGCTGTTTCCATGTCGATTGCCATCGCCCTCGATTTTTCGAGGTATTTTTTAAATCGCTCGTCGTATTCCCAAACCCGTTTATTGGTGGTGTAAACAACTCCAGTCCAGTAATCGTGCTTGCGGTTACGGATGGCTGTTGACACGGCACGCTGTAAATTAAATGCTGGGAGAGCCGGTATTTCAGGAGGTAAATAATCGTTTGAAGTTCCTTCGCTTCGGATGGCAGCAATAGGCAAAATAAAATCTCCCAGCTGATTTTTAGGCTTCAGTCCTCCACATTTTCCCAGAAAAAGCACAGCTCTGGGATGTATGGCACTCAATAAATCCATCATGGTTGCAGCATTCGGACTTCCCATTCCAAAATTGATGATGGTGATTCCTTCCGCGCTGGCATTGGGCATATTTTTATTTTCTCCCCGTACCGGAACATTAAATTTTTTAGCGAACATATCCACATACATGTGGAAATTAGTTAGCAAAATTAAATCGTCGAACTCATCCAAAGGTCTTCCGGTATACCTGGGAAGCCAGTTTGATACAATTTCTTCTTTTGTCTTCATGAAAAAGTGTCTAAAGTTCGGAGTTCGGACTACCTAGAGTTACATCTGAAGGAACTTTAGGCGTTCCGAACTTTTTCTCTATTTTTACAAAAATACAAACTTTGTTGGCTTCGTCATGCAAAAACTGAATTTGCCCGAATATTCTTTCAGGATAAAAACCACGGAAGGAAAATCATTTATTTTTGACTCGCTGCGGAAGAAATTTGTGCGCCTTACCCCAGAAGAATGGGTGCGGCAGAATTTTGTTCAATTTCTGATTTTGGAGAAGAAATATTCAGTTTCGTTAATAGCTGTTGAGGCAGGTGTAAAAGTGAATGATAATCCGCAGCGAGCCGATCTGGTTATTTACG
>Ga0209261_10000185_pt1 | contig 16740 bp, 12 predicted proteins | sample DOMMetBare1Fresh_FD_187470 | JGI IMG/M metagenome (GOLD analysis project Ga0209261, IMG submission 187470) | Wetland sediment microbial communities from St. Louis River estuary, USA, under dissolved organic matter induced mercury methylation -... | ecosystem: Environmental > Aquatic >...
TGGCCTTGTTGTCGCGACGCGGCTCGCAGCTGCCGGGTCAAGGCGCGTCGTCGGGGAACGTCGACATCGGGGCAACGACCGAAGCCTTCCAGAAGAAGATCCCGATCTACCGCATCGACGGCCAATCGCACTACACCAGCGTGTATTTGCCGGTCATGATCGTCGATGAGGCCTATGTGATCCTGGCGCAGCTCGACAGCTCGGTGGCCTACCGGCTTCTCGACGCAGGCAAGCGTCAATCGGCCATCTACGCCGCGCTGACGCTGCTCGGCAGCGTCGCGATCGGACTTTTGGCTCTGCGCCTCGCGATGAGCCCGCTGCGCCGCCTGCGCGCACGCGCCGAGGCCATTGCGCAGGAGCTGACCGGGGCTCCGATCGACGTACCGGGGCGCGATGAGGTTGCCTCCGTGGTGGAAGTGCTGCAGACGCTCACCGACCGCCTGGTCGAGCGCAACCGCGAACTCGTCGACGCCAGCGCCAGGGCGGACGCCGCGACACAGGCGAAGTCGCAGTTCCTGTCGACCATGAGTCACGAGATCCGAACGCCGCTGAACGGCATACTGGGGATGAGCGAACTGCTGCAGCGCAGTCGGCTGGACAGCGAACAGTCGCGCTTCGTCGGCGCGATCGCGACGGCCGGCAGCACGCTGCATGACTTGCTGAGCGACATCCTGGACCTGGCCAAGATCGAGCAGGGGAAGGTGCTGCTCGATCGGGTGGACTTCGATCTCGGTCGATTGCTGGCCGAGGTCGCGCAGGTCTACCGCGAGGTGGCCGGCGCACGCGGGCTGTCGCTGGTGACCGCGCTGCCCGATTCGATCGGGCGCCTGCGCGGCGATCCGACGCGGCTTCGCCAGGTGCTGTCCAACCTGCTGGGCAACGCGACGAAGTTCACCGAGCGTGGCGAGGTGAGGTTGCGCGCCGAACGGATTCCCGCGGCAACCGGCGACGCCCGCGCCTGGTGGCGGTTCACGGTGGAAGACACCGGCATCGGCATCGAGCCGGAGTCGATGACCAGGTTGTTTCAGCGTTTCGTGCAGGCCGACGCCTCGACGACGCGCCAGTTCGGCGGCACCGGGCTTGGCCTGGCGATTTGCCGGCATCTGGTGGAACTGATGGGGGGCCGCATCGATGCGCACAGCGTGCCGGGCGAAGGGGCGCGCTTCTGGCTGGATCTGCCTTTCGATGCCGCCGCCGAGCAGCAGGAGCCCGCGCCACCAGCGCATCGCGAGCTGCCGCGCACCGGTTGTACTGTGCTCGTGGCCGAGGACAACCCGATTAACCAACAGGTCATCGAGCGCCTGCTTCAGCACCTGGGCGCGGTGGTGACGGTGGTCGACGACGGCGAGGCGGCTGTGGCCCTGGTGCGGCGCGAGTCGTTCGACCTGGTGTTCATGGACTGCCTGATGCCCGTGATGGACGGCTTTGAAGCCACACGCAGGATCCGCGAGTGGGAGCGCCACCGCCACGAGCGTTGTCCCGTGCCGATCATTGCGCTGACCGCCAACGCGCTGGCTGGCGATCGCGACGCCTGCCTGGCCGCCGGCATGACCGACTACCTGGCCAAACCGATCTCCAGCGCCGCGCTCGCCAAGGCGGTTTCCCGTCATGCCCGCGACATCGGGCGCGCTGAAGCCACGACGACTGAGACCCGAATCGACTCGATCGTCGCGGGTTCCGAGCCGGGTTTCGACCCGCTGGTCCTCAACAGATTGCCCATGGTGGCCGACGGTTCGGACCCGGCGTTCGCCGGCCGGATGCTGGACCTCTTCGCCGCCAACGCGAAAACCATGCTCGATGCAATCGACACGGCAACGCGCGACGATGACGCTGCAGCCGTGTTGCGCTGCATGCACAAGCTCAAAGCCAACGCGGCCCAGGTCGGCGCCGCGGCGCTCGCCGCCGAGGCCACGCGGCAGGAGACGTGCCTGCGAACAGGATCCGCTTCAGCGCCGGACGGGCCCGCGCGGCTGCGACGGTTGTTCGGCCGTTTCGAGCGGGCGGTCGAACAACATCGTCAGGCGGCCGACATGCGGGTCGAGCAAGGGAGTTCGGTGTGAACGAAGAGCACGCTCGAACCCACCTGCTGATCGTCGACGACGACGCCTTGCTGCGCCACATGGCCGCGACGACCTTGCGGCATGCCGGCTTCGACGTGAGCGATGCGGCCAGCGGCGAGGAGGCGCTGGCGAAGTTCGAGACCGGGGTCTACGACCTGGTGCTGCTGGACGTGATGATGCCCGGCCTCGACGGCTACCAGGTCTGCCAGCGCATCCGTGCCACGGCGCCGGGCGCGCGCATCCCGATCCTGATGCTCACGGGCCTGAACGACACCGAGTCGATCGAGCGCGCGTACCACGACGGCGCCACCGACTTCATCACCAAGCCGATCAACTGGACCTTGCTGTCGCACCGCGTGCGCTACGCCATTCGCGCCAGCCTCGCCGCCGAGGCGATGCGGCGCAACCGCGAGAGCCTGGCGCGGGCGCAACGGCTGGCCGGCATGGGCAACTGGGAGCTGTTCGCAGACGGCCAGATGGAATGCTCCGCGGAGCTGGTGCGCCTGTTCGGCGCACCGCACGAGGCCGGCCAATCCAGCACGTCGGAATCGTGGCTGGCGCGTGTCGTGCCGGCCGACCGCCAGCGTGTGCGCGAGGCTCGCGCCCAGCTGGCGCACGATGGCGCGCCGTACCAGTTGCAGTTCCAGATCGAGCGTTTCGACGGCGCCGTGCGCACCGTGTTCGAGCAGGCTGCCGGCGTCGCCGGCGAACACGGGCGGCCGATGCGCATCGAGGGCATCACGCAGGACATCACCGACCGCGTGCTGGCCCAGGAGCGCATCCGCCAGCTCGCCCACTACGACGGCACCACCGGGTTGCCGAACCGCCAGTTCTTTGCCGAACTCGCGGGTCCGTCGCTCGAACGCGTGCGGCGCCACGGCACACGCTGCGCCGTGCTGCATCTGGACATCGACCGCTTCAAAGGCGTCAACGATGCGTTCGGCCGCAGCAAGGGCGACGCCGTGCTGCAGATCGTCGCCGAGCGGCTGCGTTCGTGGATCCGCACCAGCGACCTCGCGTCGGTGAACGCGGCACCGGTGGAACAGGGTGTGCTGGCGCGCGTGGGCGCCAATGCCTTCACGCTGCTGATCGCCGACCTGGCCAGCCAGGAGCAGGCGGCCGCGGTGGCGCAACGCCTGATCAACGCGATCACGCAGCCGATCGACGTCGAGTCGCAGGCGCTGGTGCTGACGGCAAGCATCGGCATCGCGATCTTTCCGAACGACGCGTCCGATCTGCCCGGTCTGACGCGCTGCGCCGAACAGGCGCTGTACGCCGCCAAGGCTGCCGGCCGCGCGCAGTTGCGCTTCTTCGACGAGCAGATGAACGCACGCGCCACGGGTCGGGTGTTAATGGAGGCGCAGTTGCGCAGCGCCATCGCCGAGGGCGAGCTGCGGCTGCACTTCCAGCCCAAGGTCGACGCCGGCACCGGGGCGATCGTCGGCGCCGAGGCGCTGGTGCGCTGGCAGCATCGCGAGCGGGGCCTGGTACCGCCGGGCGAGTTCATCCCGCTGGCCGAGGAGAGCGGCCTGATCGTGCCGTTGACCGACTGGGTGCTGGAGTCGGCCTGCAGCCACCTGCGTGCCTGGGCCGACGCCGGGCTGCCGGCGGTGCCGCTGTCGGTCAACCTGGCGGCATGCAGTCTCGCCGACACCGACCTGGTGGACAAGCTCGACGCCTTGATGCGGCGGCACGGCCTCGCGCCGCGCAGCCTGACGCTCGAGATGACCGAGACGATGCTGATGCGCGACATCGAATCCGCCAGCGCGCTGCTGGAGATCCTGCACGCCCGGGGCTATGGTTTGTCGCTCGACGACTTCGGCACCGGCTATTCGTCGCTGGGCTACCTGAAGCGTTTTGCCGTCGACGAGTTGAAGATCGAGCGCGCGTTCGTCACCGACGCCGCGCGTGACAGCCGCGACGGTGCGCTGGCCGCGGCGATCATCGCGCTCGGACGTGAGCTGAACCTACAGATCGTCGGCGAAGGGGTCGAGACACCCGAACAGTCGGCGTTCCTGTTGCGCCGCGGCTGCAGCGTGCAGCAGGGTTATCTGTTCTCGAGGCCGGTGCCGGCGGCCGCGTTCGAAGCCCTGTTGCGCAGTGGTCCGATCGCGGCAGGCGAAGCCGGCGCCGCGCGCCCGCCGGTGGCCATCGCCCGTTGAGCCACCGCCACGGTGCGCACGCGGGCCGACCCGCCGCGCACCGGCTGCGCCGCGCCGTCAGCTCGAACCGGGCTGCACCAGAGCGGCCTGCTGCCGCAGCTGCCGGGCCTGCGCTTTTGCGGCATCGAACTCGACGCGGCGCCGATCGATCTCTTCACGCGTCAATCGTTCCACGTTGCAGTAGTCGAGCTTCCAGTCGGCACTCGCGCTCCAGCGCAGCGGCGACTGCACCGTGGTCCGCGGCGCCGGGGCGAACGCCAGCAGTTGCAACGCCAGATCGAGCGTCAATCGCTGCGACGCCGGGTCGTGCGGCCGGCCGGCGCCGTTGCCGAGCGGAAAGTCGGAGAACAGCAGCCGCGGCACGCCGACCCATTCGACGATGTCCTTGGCGCAGCCCATCACCACGGTGGCGATGCCGGCGGCCTCGAGCAGCCGCGCGGCCAGCGCCAGGCTCTGGTGGCACACCGGGCAGTTGGGTACCAGCAGCGCAGCGTCCACCGCGTCGGCACGGCAGCGCGCGACGATTTCGGGCGCGTCGGTGTACAGCGTGATGCGCTGGCTGCGCTGGGTGGGCATGCCGTGGAAGCGTGGCGCCACGGCGCCCACGCGGCCCACGGCCGCGGCCTCGCGCAGCGCGGCCAGCGGAAAGAAGCTGCCGCTGTCGGCGCCGGTGGTGTGGTCGCGGTCGATCGCCACGTGATGGATGCCGAGCACAGGATCGCTCACCGAATCGCCCGAGTAGACGCTGAAGAACTTGGACCGCGCGTCGTAGGCCGCGTCCGGCGGCGGCGCTGCCTGGCCCGGCTGCCGCAGCGCGGCGGTGGTCACGACGGCAACGCGGCACACCGACAGCGGCTTGCGCAGCGGCTGGAACGGCACCTCGGCGAAATGCGCCCACTCGTACGGCGCGCCATAGCCCAGCGCCTGGTAGTAGCTGCGCACCCGCTGCAGGTAGGCGATCGGCGCGTCGTGGGCCGGCGCACAGCCGATGCCGGCCAGTGCCGTGTCGTGGGCAGGACTCAGCCGGTGCGGCGGCAGGCTCGGGTGCAGGCGGCTCATGGCGCGGTGCGCGAGATCGAAGGGCGAGTCGATGTTAGCGGTGTCACGCCGCCCCGTGCACCCGCAGATGAACCCGCAGATGAACCCGATCAACTACCGGCGAATTAGGGCTTGGTGCGGCAACCGGTGCGGACTATAAACAAGCGCATGAAACCAATCACTGCATCCATGGCCTGGCCGGTCGGGCTCGCGATCGGCGTTGCCTGCGGCGCCAGCGCGCAGACCGTGCGCCAGGAGGTCAAGCCACCCCAGGCCCAGGCCTGGATCGACGTGGCCACGTTCTCCGGCATGGCGATGCCGGGCATGCCCGGCATGGGCGGCCCCGGCGCCGGGCCGATGGCGGCGCTGGGCGGCTTGCTGGGCGGCGGCGGCAGCGGCACGGCCAAGGTGAGTTTCCTGATGACGCAGACCGGCAGCGCCGGTCGCTACGTCGACGTCACGCTGTTCACACGCGCGAACCCGCAGCTCGCCGAGGCCACGCAGGACGTGCCGCCTGCGCTGCTGAGCCCGGCACTGAAGCTGGTGGCGCCGCGCGACGCGCCGCCCGCACCGGTGGAACGCGACGACGACGTGGTGCAGGAGCCGCAACGCCCGCAGGGCAAGATGCTGCTGTACTGGGGCTGCGGCGACGCAGTGCGCGCCGGCCAGCCGCGCGTGGTGGATTTCGCCACCGCCACGCCGGCCGAGCTGGCGCAGGCGTTCCAGGCGCGCCGGGCGACGCAGCGCGGCGCGCACTCGGCCAGCGGCCGGCCGCACTGGCCCAACGCCACCGACGGCCGCGCGCTGCCCGACGCGGCGTCGCTGGTCGGCACTCACCACATCGCCGGCAGCGGCGTGCCCGAAGGCTTTCGCTTCGGCATCCCGGCGGCGCAGGACCTGATGCCGCCGCTGCAGCTGCAGCAGGCCGACAAGGGCGGCGCCACCGCGCTGAGCTGGGCCGCGCAGCCGAATGCACGCGCCTTCTTCGTGATGGCGATGGGCGCACGGGGCTCCAACGAGATGGTGCTGTGGACGTCGAGCGAGCTGCCCGACATGGGCACGGGGCTGATCGACTACCAGACCAACGCGGCGGTGGACCGCTGGCTCAAGGAGAAGGTGCTGCTCGCGCCGACCACCACCGAGTGCACGGTGCCCAAGGGCGTGTTCAGCGGCCAGGGCGCGATGGTGCGCGTGATTGCCTACGGCCACGAGCTGAACCTGGCGCACCCGCCACGGCCCACCGACCCCAAGGTCGCGTGGGAACCGCAGTGGGCGGCCAAGGTGCGCGTCAAGTCGGTGGCCAGCGCGATGCTCGGCATGCCGTCGATGGACGATGCGCGGCGCGCGGGCAGCGAGTCGAAGCAGCCCGACGAGCAGGCCGAGAAGAAAGAGAAGAAGCCCAGCGCGCTCGATCTGCTGCGCGGGGTGATCGGCAGGTAGCACCGCGGCTCGGCGCGCTGGCTTGGCACGAAGGCAATGATCTTGCCTGCGCCATCTGCTTTCGTGCCGTTCGGTAGCCGTCACGCTGTGGCGTGGCCGCATCAGGGCGTCCACGCCACCGCCTGACGCGAGACCGGGTGGTCTGCGCCAGCGGCGGCTTTTGCAAGGCCGGCGGCCTGATTGGCATCCTCACGCGCGCCCGTGACATCGCCCAGTGCGAGCCGCGCCTGGGCCTGCAGCAGCAGCGCCTCGGCCACATGAACGCTGCCCTCAGGGTCGATGGCCTGACGCCGCGCGACCGCCAGCGCCGACGCAGCGCTGGCGCGCGCTGCTGCGGCGCGGCCACTCATCAGCGCCAACCGGGTTTCTGACAGGCGGATCTCGCGCCAGCCGGGATCGTCGGCATAACCGGTACGTTGCACGATCTCGCGAGCCTCGGCAAGCGACGCCGCCGCGGCTGGTGCATCACCTTGTGCCAGAGCCAAACGGGTGCGGGCAAACAGCGCCAACCGCGCGACGTAACGGCGTTCTTTACGCAGGTTGGCGTACAGGCGCTCGGCTTCGTCGACCGTGCGCCGCGCATCGTCAAATGCGCCGCTGTCGATCTGCGCTTGGGCACGCAACACGGTGATCGCACGCACTTCCGTGCGGTCGTCGCGCAATCGTGCATCCGCCAGCAGCTGCTGCAGCATCGGCATGGCGGCGGCGTGGCGGCCCAGCGCCACCAACGTGGTGGCGTAGCTCAGGTTGCGGGGCCCGGTTGCCACTTCGCCGCCGGCCCGGCCGGCTCGAATCTCCTCGTGGATTGCCAGTGCCTCGAGCGGTCGACCGCCCTCGCGCAAGGCCTGGGCGAGCAGCGCCAGGGCGTTCATCGCGCCAGGCGTGCTCGCGCGTCCGATGCGCTCGCGCAGGGCGATGCTGGATCGCGACGCCTCGGTCGATTCACGATAACGGCCAGCCTGATAGTAGGCGCGCGCAAGTGCGACGAGTGTCTCGGAATGACCTTCGGTCAGGCTCAGCCCGGCGGCGAGATCCACCCGCATCGCCTCTTCAGCCGCGGCAACCGCCCGCGGCATGTCACCCTGGATGCGCGCAACGGCGGCCACCTCTAGAAGGCAGGCCGCACGCGTCGGCCGGACCGCAGCCGCATCGCCAGTTTGAAGCAGCGCGTCAGCCTCCGCGATCAAGGACACCGCGCGGGGCATCGCACCGTCGAACGCCGCATCGCGCGCGCGCAGGCACAACAACTGCGCCAACGGCGCAGGATCGGACTCCTGACGCAGCAAAGGCTCGGCTTCATCGAACAACGCGTTGGCACGCGCAAAGCCGCTCGACCAACGCATCCGATCGGCCAACTCGAGCAACATGCGGCCGCGCAACAGGGCGTCGTCGCGGTATTGCAGACGCACCATCGTCACGGCGCGCTCGAGCTGTTCGTTCACCTCCAATTGCGTTCGGCCCTGCGACAAATCCGCAAGCAGGAAGCCCGCCAGATCGGACTGCGCCCCGGCCATGCGCTCGGCCCGCCGCGCGGCCGCAGCCTGCGCCTCTGCCGCCGCCTTGGCCTGCAACGCGACATCGCGCTGCAGGCGCGCCTGGCTGGCCTGCCACGCTGCGATGCCGGCCCCGCAGGCCAGCGCCAACCCCACCGCGCTGACCGCACCGACCGCGATGCGGTTGCGCGCGATGAACTTGCGGGCACGGTACAGGCGCCTGTCGGGTCGTGCCAACACGGGCTGATGGCTGAGATGGCGCCGCAGATCGTCGGCCAACGCATCCACGGTCGCGTAGCGCTGCGTCGGCTCCTTTCTGAGCGCCTTCAGCACAATCGTGTCGATGTCGCCGCGCAAGGCGCGCCGCGCGGCCGGGTCCGACGCCACCTCGCTCGGCCGCATCGGCTCGGCCTGCAGGATCGCCTCTTCAAGTGCCGCGCGTGATTCGCGTTTCAGCTGGTACGGCCGCCGGCCGGCCAGCAACTCGAACAACACCACGCCGAGCGAATACACGTCGGCCGCGGTGCCGATGGCGCGGCCCTGGATCTGCTCGGGCGCGGCATAGTCGGGCGTCAATGCACGGCCGACGTCGCGAGTCAGCGCCGTCTCTTCGGCGACGCCCTGCTCCAGCAACTTGGCAATGCCGAAATCCAGCAGCCGTACGCCCCCTTCGGCCGTGACCAGGATGTTGCTCGGCTTGAGGTCGCGGTGCACCACCAGGTTGGCGTGCGCATAGGCGACAGCCTGCGCGACCTGCAGGAACAGCCCCAGGCGCTGGCGCACCCCCAGTGCGTGGCGGCGGCAGTAGGCGTCGATGGGCTCGCCTTCGACGAATTCGAGCGCCAGGTAAGGTTGCCCATCGTCGTCGGCCACGCCGGCGTCGTACAGCCGCGCGATGTTCGGGTGCTCCAGCGTGGCCAGGATCTCGCGCTCGCGCGCCATGCGCTCGGCCAGCCCCGCGCGTCGCCACGCGCCGTGCGGGAGCTTGAGTGCGACGCGGCGGCTTTGCAGCACATCGGTGCGTTCGGCCAGCCAGACCGCGGCCATGCCGCCTTCGCCAATCTGGCGCAGCAGCCGGTACGGGCCGACCAGGGCTTCGCCCGCGGACCGGTCGTCGCGTTGCTGCCCGGGCCGCGGCGCGAACTGGTCGGTCTCGACCTTGGGCAAGGTGTTGAGCATCGCCTCGGCCAGCGGCGACTCGACATGCGCCAACAACGCACGCAGCCGTGGCTTGAAGGCCTCGAAGCGGCTGTCCAGCGCCTGCAGCCACGCCTCACGCCGGTCGGCAGGCAGTTCGAGCGCATCGTCGAGCAGGCCGCGCAGCGTGGCCCAGTCGTGCGGCGCCAGATCGAAGTTGCTGCCCTGCATGTGAAACCGCCCTCGGACCCCTCTCCCGCTATTTCAACGCCTCCGCCAGGAACAGCCGCGCCTGCTGCCAGTCGCGCCGCACGGTGCGGTCGGTCACCTGCAGCGCCACCGCCACCTCCGCGTCGGTGAGGCCGCCGAAATAACGCAACTCCACCACCCGCGCCATGCGCTCGTCGACCTTCTCCAACTCGGCCAGTGCCTCGTGCACGCGCACAATCGTGGCCTCACCCGTCGGCACGCCCAGGCTGTCGGCCACATCGCCGGTCAACGTGACGTGCACCGCATCGCCGCCATGGCGCTCGGCCTGCCGATGGCGCACCAGGTCGATGATGATCGATCGCATCACCCTGCCCGCATAAACGAGAAACCGCACCCGATCCGGAAACTGCAACGAACCGGATTTGCTGAGACGCAGGTACGACTCGTGCACCAGCGCGGTGGTGTCGAGCACGGTGTTGCGCCCGCCGCCACGCAGGCGCGAGTGCGCCAGCTGGCGCAGCTCGCGGTAGGTGGCGGCGAACAGCTCGTCGACGGCCTCATCGCCGCCCGGCGGGCTGTCGGCTTCGGTCATGGCAGCGCTCCGTGTGGCGGCGGCCTGCGCGGCACGTCAGGCCGGGGCCGAAAGATCCAATGGGTCACCGGCTTTGTCTCATGTCCGTTGGCGCATGTCCATCCCTACACGGCCGCCGCGGTGACCGGGCGAGGCGCGCGCTGCGTTTGTGACACGTCGTGCACGCGAGGCTGTGTCCGGATCCGGCCGTCCACCTCGTTCTTACCTGTCACACAGGGTCGCGGCCTCACCACCGGCGCGCCGACCCACCCCACCACCTCACTGCGGAGCGCACGATCATGAGCATGCCCCTCTTCGGCGAAACCATCCACGGCCTGACGGTCGCGGGCAAACCGGTGCAGGCCGGCGTCTTCGACGAGCATGAGGTGCGCGCGGCGGCCGGCCTCACGCTGGCGTTCGGCGCGGTGGCGTTCGTCTACGCCTACTTCGCCAAGGAGTACGCCCCGATCAAGCTCGTCACCACGCTGTTCTTCGTCGAGTTCCTGGTGCGGGTGACGGTGGGTCTGCGGTTCAGCCCGTTCGGGCAGCTGGCCAAGCTGCTCACCTGGGGCCGGGCGCCGCTCTGGGTATCGGCCAAGCCCAAGCGTTTCGCCTGGAGCCTGGGGCTGGTGATGTCGCTGGCGATGACGATCATCACCAACGTCAACATCCGCGGCACGCTGCCGCTGACGATCTGCATGATCTGCATGGCATTGATGTGGCTCGAGGCCGTGCTCGGCCTGTGCCTGGGCTGCGAGGTCTACGGCGCGATGGTGCGGCGCGGCTGGGTGGCCCGCGACGAGGCCTTCGAGATCTGCAGCCGCGGCGCCTGCGCCGTGGAGCCGTCGTCCACGCTGGCGAGACAACCGTGAGCCTGGCCGGCCCGCCGCCTCCGTTGGCGCTGCACGGCGCACGCAGCCGCATCGTCGGCATCGACCACCCGGTGCCGCTGCTCGACGGCTCACGGCGCCCGTACATCAATCTGGACAACGCCGCGAGCACGCCGGTGCTGCGCGACGTGCTCGACACGGTGAATCACTTCATGCAGTGGTACGCGTCGGTGCACCGCGGCACCGGCTTCAAGAGCCGGGTGGCCACGCAGGCCTACGACGACGCGCGCGGCATCGTCGCGCGATTCGTCGGCGCCAATGCCCGCGAGCACACGGTCGTCTTCGGCAAGAACACGACTGAGGCCATCAACAAGTTGTCGTACCGCCTGCCGCTGGCGAGCGACGACGTGGTGCTGGTGTCGCTGCTGGAGCACCACAGCAACGACCTGCCCTGGCGCGCCCGGGCGCGCGTGGTCCACATCGGCGTCGATGCCCAGGGCTGCCTGGACGAGGACCACTTCGACCGGCTGCTGGCCGAACACGCGGGCCGCGTCAGGCTGGTGGCCGTGACCGGAGGCGCCAATGTCACCGGCTGCATGCCCGACATCCACCGCCTGGCGGCCAAGGCGCATGCGGCCGGCGCGCAGATCCTGGTGGACTGTGCGCAGCTGGCACCGCACCGCGCCATTCACATCGGCACGCTCGACGACCCCGCGCATCTGGACTACGTGGCGCTGTCGGCGCACAAGCTGTACGCGCCGTTCGGCACCGGCGCACTGATCGGCCGGCGCGACACGTTCATGCGCGGCGAGCCCGAGTACCGTGGCGGCGGCACGATCGACTTCGTCGAGAGCGATTCGGTGGCCTGGGCGGCCGCGCCCGACCGCGACGAAGCCGGCACGCCGAACGTGGTGGGCGCGGTGGCGCTGGCCGCCAGCATCCAGGCGCTTCAGGCCATCGGCCTGTCAGCCATCGCGCGCCACGAAGCCGCGCTCACCGGCTACGCGCTCGAGCGCCTGGCGGCGGTGCCGGGCCTGCGCCTGTATGGCGATGCCGACCCGCGGCGTGCCGACCAGCGCCTGGGGGTGATTCCGTTCAACCTCGAACCACACTCGCATTTCCTGGTGGCCTCGGCGCTGAGCGCCGAGTTCGGCATCGGTGTGCGCAACGGCTGTTTCTGCGCACACCCGTATCTCACGCAGCTGCTGGGGCTCACGCCCGCCGAAGCGCATCGGATTCGATCGCAGTTGGCAGCCAGCGACCGGCGCGACATGCCGGGCATGGTGCGCATCAGCTTCGCGCTGTACAACACCGCCGACGAGGTGGACGCGCTGGTCGACGCCCTGTCCACGATGGCGCGCGGCGACCTGAGGGGTTGCTACCGGCAGGACCGCTCGAGCGGCGAATTCGAAGCCGCCGGATGGCACCCCGATCTGCACGGCTACTTCAAGCTGCGCAGCCACGAGGCCGACACACGGGTCACGGCGCGCGCTGCGGCCCGCGCAATCGACGCAGCGCAAAGGCCTGCCACAGCCGCCACGCATTCAACGGCAGCAGCAACACGTGCAGGATCAGCACCGGCGGCAGCTGCGCGACCAGCGCATAGGCGATGAACATCACGTTGCTCGCGATGGCCATCGACCGCAGCGCGGTGATCGAGCGCGCCGAGAAGGTCACCAGCACCAGGCCTGCAGCCAGGTAGCCGAGCAGGTCCGCGGCGCCGAACAGGTGGTGCAGGGCTTCACCCATCGCGCATCCACCCAGCAGTTCGCGCCGCTGCTGCGGGCAGCGGTCGCCAGGCATGCATGTGCCGCGCCGGTCTGCCGATCCCGGACAGTTCAACGGCCAACAGCAGGCATCTCATGATCGGCTTCGCTGGGTCTGGTCGGGGGCGTGAGTCGGGCGCCGCAAAGTGCCGCCGCGCCACGCGGCCGATGCTTCGATCGCCCGCGGTGCTGGGTTGCGTGAGGTCCTGCTCGGGTTCAAGGTGCCTGCTCCACGTTGGCTCTGTCGTCGGTCGCGTGGAGGTGTCGAACGCGACCTCCCGTTGTGATAAACGATTCCTGGCGGGCGACCCGGACAGGCAGCGCTCCTCGCCCACGTCGAAATGGCGCATCGGAATTGAACCGCGCGGCGCGGCTCGGCAACCCAGGCGACATGTCTACCCCACGCCACCACGTCCACCCGCACGCCGGCAACGCCGCGCTGCCGCTCACCACGTCGGCGTTGCCGGTGCCGATCCCGCCCGGCCACGTCGGCCCGGTGGCCCTGCCCGGCACCGGACGCATGGTCTGGTGGACGGGGCGCGTCGCGATCGGCCTGCGCCACCAGCCGCAGCGCCGCTTCGAGGCGACGTCGCAGTCGGCGACCTGGATTCAGGACCTGTTGCGCGGCGCCAGGCGCCAGGGGTTGCTCGTCGAGTAGAGCCCGCGCCCGCGGGCAGGGTGTCAATCCGGGCTGCGGGTGCCAAACCGCGCCGCCGAGCGCGCACGTGAGCGTGCCGCCTCGACCTCGCGGTCGCGCGGCTCGGCCGTCGTCACCAACGATTGAATCAACGCCCGCGCGGCGGCGGCGACGTCCTGCACGGCGCGGTCGAACGCGGCCGCGTTGGCCTTCGACGGCACGTTGAAGCCGCTCAACTTGCGCACGAACTGCAGCGACGCGTCGCGGATCTCCAGTTCAGTGGCGGGAGGCTCGAAGTTGAACAGCGTCTTGATGTTTCTGCACATGCGCACTCCGTTGTTGCAGCGTCTGGCGGCGATTCTCGCCATGCCATCGATTCCATGCGCTGCGTGCCAGTGTCGCGGCCGGCGCCTCACGGCAAGCATCACGCCGGTCTAGGGTTAACACCGAGCCCAACTTCGCGTTCGCTCTTGCGGTGGTGCAGGCTAAGTTGTAGCTTCCGCGCTCGAACCGCAGCGCCCGGCGCGAGCGCGCCGCGAGGTGCCCGCGGTCGGCGACGCGAAACACAACCGGGAGCAACAACCATGAGTGCACGATGGATCAAGACCTGCGCCGCAGCGGTGGCGCTGGCGCCGCTGTGGGCGGCGGCCGACGAGACCTGCAATTCGCCGTACATGGCCAACCTCATCAAGGGCCAGGAAGACTTCGTCCATGTCTGGACGCTGGGCGTCAAGGGCCTGGGCGACGGCAACGACAAGCTGGTGACGATCGACGCCAACCCCAAGTCCAAGACCTACGGCAAGGTGGTGCACAAGCTGTCGGTGCCGGGGCGCGGCGAGGCGCACCACATGGGCTTCACCGACGACCGCCGCTACCTCTGGGCCGGGCGGCTCGACGACAGCAAGATCTTCGTCTTCGACCTGGCCAATCCGCAGGCACCCAAACTCGTGCGCACGCTGTCGAACTTCGCCGCCAAGACCGGCTTCGTCGGGCCGCACACGTTCTACGCGATGCCGGGCCGCATGCTGGTGGCCGGGCTGTCGAACACGAAGGACCATGGCGGCGTCACCGGGATGGTGCTCTACAACAACAAGGGCGATGTCGTCCAGAAGATCCCGATGCCGACCACCGAGGTCGGCGGCACCAAGGGCGACGGCTACGGCTACGACATCGCGATCAATCCGGGCAAGAACCTGATGCTGACCTCCAGCTTCGCCGGCTGGAACAACTACATGATGGATCTCGGCAAGCTGGTCAAGGACGGCGAGGCGATGAAGCGCTTCGGCAACACGATGGTGGCCTGGGACGTGAAGGCGATGAAGCCGCAGAAGGTCTTCCAAGTGCCCGGCGCGCCGCTGGAGATCCGCTGGTCGCTGAAGGAAGGCGACAACTGGGCCATCACCGCGACCGCGCTCACCTCCAAGCTGTGGCTGGTCAAGCCCGATGCACAGGGCCAGCTGCAGGCCAAGGAGGTGGCAACGATCGGCGACCCGAGCAAGATCCCGCTGCCGGTGGACATCAGCATCAGCGCCGACGGCAAGGGCCTGTGGGTCAACACCTTCATGGACGGCATGACGCGCTACTTCGACTTGAGCAACCCGGAGACACCGAAGGAGACTTACACGTTGCAGACCGGCAAGCAGGTCAACATGGTCTCGCAGAGCTGGGACGGCAAGCGCGTGTACATCACCTCGTCGCTGCTCGCCAACTGGGACAAGAAGGGCGACGACAACGAGCAGATGCTGCGCGCCTTCGACTGGGACGGCCAAGCGCTGAAGCTCGCGTTCGAGGTCGACTTCAACAAGCTGAAGCTCGGCCGCGCACACCACATGAAGTTCTCGGCCCGCCCGGCCGGCAAGGCGCTGGCGGCGACGGCGCCGGCCACGCGCGTCGCATCGGTGAGATGACGACCCCCACGCTCACGACGTTCGCTGCCCCCCGAGGAGGCGCCTCGGTACCTTGGGGCGGCCCGGCGGTACCGAGATGACGACCCCCACGCTCACGACGTTCGCTGCCATGCGGCTTGCAAGCCGCATGTCGTTCGCCAGCCACTCGCGAGCGCGCAGGCGCTCGCGCGGCGCGGGCTCACCCCCCCGATGGGGCGCCTCGGTACCTTGGGGCGGCCCGGCGGTACCGAGGTGAACCCGTCGGCGCGCCGCTGGCGCCTGGGTGCCCCGCTGGCGGCAGCGGCCTGGGCCGGCGGCGTACCGGCCGCCACCGAAGCGCCGCCGCCGGCCACTCGCATCGAACCCGACGTGTCGCGCCTGCCGGCGCCCGGCAGCTACAGTCTGCCGCGCCTGTTCGCCGCGCCCGACGGCGAGGTGCTCGACCCCGATGGCCGCCGCTGGCGGCTGGCGAAGCTGCTGTCGGGGCGACTGTCGGTGGTGTCGTTCATCTACAGCTATTGCCGCGACCCGATCGGCTGCCCGCTCGCGTGGCGCATGCTCGACGAGGTGCACAAGGCGCTGTCGAACGACCCGGCGCTGGCGCGCGCTGCGCAGCTGGTCACGATCAGCTTCGACCCGACCAACGACACCCCGCAGCAGATGCGCCTGTTCGGCGGCGAGCGCATCGGCGACCCGCGCGTGCGCTGGTGGTTCCTCACGACCGCGTCGGTGGCGCGGCTGCTGCCGCTGCTCGAGGGCTTCGGCCAGGATGTGACGGTCGAGACCGATGCCCGCGGCCGCCCGACGCGCACGCTGAACCACCTGCTGAAGGTGTTCGCCGTCGACGCGAAACGCCAGGTGCGCGAGGTCTACAGCGTGGCGACGCTGGCGCCGCAGGCGATCGTCAACGACCTGCGCACGCTGGCGATGGAGGCGGCGCCGACGTGAAGGCCGCGCTGGCCCTGTGCATCGTCGTGGCCGCGCACGGGCCGGCCCTGGCGGCGCCGCTGGGCCTGCCGGCGCTGGCAACACCGCCGGCGGCGCAGGTGGCGCTGGGCGAGGCGCTCTTCTTCGATCGGCGCCTGTCGGTCAACGGCACGCTGTCGTGCGCGATGTGCCATCTGCCCGAACAGGGCTTCACCGCCAACGAGCTGCGCACGTCGGTCGGCATGGAAGGCGTGAGCCTGCGCCGCAATGCGCCGACGCTGCTCAATGTCGCGTTCCAGCGCACGCTGTTCCACGACGGCCGCGCGGCCAGCCTGGAAGAGCAGGCGCTGATGCCGCTGCTGCATCCGGACGAGATGGCCAACCCGAGCGTGGCGGCGCTGGTCGCCCGCGTGACCTCGCTGCGTGGCTACGGCCGGTTGTTCGCGCAGGCCTTCGGCGACCCGAAGCCCACCGGGCCGCGCATCGGGCGCGCGCTGGCCGCCTACGAGCGCACGCTGCTCGCCGGCGACTCGCCGCTCGACCGCTGGCGCTACGGCGGCGACGCGAGTGCGCTGTCGGCGGC
>Ga0209261_10000187_pt1 | contig 16639 bp, 10 predicted proteins | sample DOMMetBare1Fresh_FD_187470 | JGI IMG/M metagenome (GOLD analysis project Ga0209261, IMG submission 187470) | Wetland sediment microbial communities from St. Louis River estuary, USA, under dissolved organic matter induced mercury methylation -... | ecosystem: Environmental > Aquatic >...
ATTAGCTCCTGTCGGCAATACTGAATCGTTGTATGCTGCCATCAATGCCGGTGCGGATGCTGTATTTATGGGTCTCCAGGAGTTTAATGCCCGCGGTCGTGCCAACAATTTTACCCGTCCTATGCTTCGGCTTGCCATACAAAAAGCGCACGAAAAAAAAATCAAGGTTTATATTACACTTAATGTCTTAATTAAAAACAAGGAAATAGCTCAATTAATCGACGTACTTAGTTTTCTTGAATCGGTGAAAGCCGATGCAATTATTATTCAGGATTGGGGAGTGTATTTTATTGCTGTCAAGTATTTCTCGGGTTTGGTTTTGCATGCCAGTACGCAAATGGGGAACCACAATTCAACGGGAGTAAATTATGCTGCTTCGAAAGGCATTAAACGAATAGTTCTGGCACGTGAACTTACCATGCCTGAATTGGAAAAAATTGTGTTGAAAAGCAAAGCTGAGCTCGAGGTATTTGTTCATGGAGCTTTGTGTTATTCATTTTCAGGAATGTGTCTTTACAGCAGCTATTCAGGAGGGCAGGGTGCAAACCGCGGAATATGCAAACAAAGCTGCCGCCGGATTTATCAGAATGGGGGAGAAGAACATGCCTTTTTTAGCTTAAAAGACAATCAGCAAATAGAAAATCTCGAAAAACTGATGACATTGGGTATTCATTCCCTTAAAATTGAAGGCCGGATGAAATCAGCCGACTATGTTTTTCAGGTTTGTACAGCATACCGTATGGCTATAGATAATCCGAAGGAAATGCAATCGGCAGTTCATATGCTGGAATTGGATATGGGACGTGAAAAAACTTCTTATTTTATGGGTGGCGACATTCGTGAAGGAATTACGGATGATCCATCAGTTGGAATTGTAATTGGGCAGCTGATCAGCATCGATAGAAAATCAATTTCTTTTCATAGTTCAGTAAAACTTGAGGCTGGATACCGGATAAGAATCAGAAAAGAAAGTGATGATCAGCAATTATATGTGAAGATGGATGATTTTCGCGTTGATGGCAAAGTTTACCATGTAGCAGCAGATTTGTACGGAAAAGTTGCCAAAGGTGATGATGTATTGCTTGTGCGGATAAAAACGCAAAGTTTTTCTTCCAGACTGGGAAATGAACAATCACTTTCTGAAATAAAAACTCGGGCAATAAGAAAACAAGAAGTAATTAAAAATCTCCGGATTAGTCCGATGAATCCGCAGAAACCAATGCTTATGGTTCGTATTGGCAGTCCTGCCTGGATCTCCAAACTTAGGTTTGATGATTACGATGCAATAATACTTTCTTACAAACGATCGGATTGGGAAAAAATTGATCCTGGTGCCACTATACTTCAACAGAATAAATCAAAAATACGAATCGAACTTCCAAAATTCATATCTGAGAATCAACTGGCATTTTATCGAGAACTTGCTGTAAAATTGAGTTTAGCTGGATTCAATCATTTTAACATTAGCCATTTATCGCAAAAGCAATTACTGCCAAGTCAAGCCAAAGTTAGCTGCAACGAAAATATATATGTTTTGAACGATGCTGCAGCCAAAATGTTGGACGACGAAAAAATCACAGACTTTATCTATCCGCTTGAAAATGATCTGGATAATTTATTGTCGATGAGCAACAAACATGGCATTGTTCCACTTTACTTTTATCCGGAGTTATTCTATTCGCGGATGCCGGTTAAGGTCAGTCGGGAAAGTGGACTTTTTGCCGATGAGACAAATAAAAAATTTAGGATTGCTGTCAGGGATGGAATAACAATTGTTTATCCAACAATTCCGGTTGCACTGTTTCATTACCGGGATCTGCTGGAGAAAAATGGATTCAATCGTTTTTTAATTGATTATTCAGGAGAAACAATTAACTCGAACGTGGTAAAACGAATATTGAAAAAATATCAGAACAACGAAGCAATTTACCCTTCATCCAATTTTAATTTCAAATTAGGCCTGAAGTGAAAGAAGTCTTTAGTGATCAGTCGCAGTGTTCAGTTTTCAATAAGGCATTCTGAACACTGCGACTGTTTACTTTTTACTGATCATTCATTGAAATCAGGAATTCTTCAATCGATTCAGTTTTCATGATTCGATTTTTAATAAATTCCATGGCTTCAATTGAATTCATATCGCTGAGGAAATTACGCAGGATGTAGGTTTTATCCAGTACATTTTTGTTCATCAGCAAATCTTCACGACGAGTACTCGATGAAGTGATATCGACAGCAGGGAAGATACGTTTATTGGATAATTTCCGGTCGAGTTGTAACTCCATGTTACCGGTACCTTTAAATTCTTCAAAGATTACCTCGTCCATTTTTGAGCCGGTGTCAATCAGTGCAGTAGCAATAATTGTAAGCGATCCGCCTTCTTCGATATTACGGGCAGCTCCAAAGAAACGCTTGGGTTTATGCAGTGCATTGGCATCAACTCCACCCGACAATACTTTTCCTGAAGCAGGCGCAACAGTATTGTAGGCGCGGGCCAGACGGGTAATAGAGTCAAGAAGGATAACCACATCGTGTCCGCATTCAACCAAACGTTTGGCTTTTTCGAGTACCATACCTGCAACCCTAACATGGCGTTCTGCCGGCTCGTCAAAAGTTGAAGAAATAACTTCAGCATTTACGTGCCTGGCCATGTCAGTTACTTCTTCCGGACGCTCATCGATAAGCAGAACCATCATGTAAACTTCCGGATTATTGGCGGCAATGGCATTTGCAATATCTTTTAGTAATACAGTTTTACCGGTTTTAGGCTGAGCTACAATTAATCCGCGTTGTCCTTTTCCGATTGGGGCAAAAAGATCTACAATTCTGGTTGAAAGGTTATCGTGTCCGTTTCCTGTTAGATTGAATTTTTCATTCGGAAAAAGTGGTGTTAAATGCTCGAAAGGTACACGATCGCGAATAAAGTCAGGGGTTCTTCCATTAATTTCGATAACCTTGATTAACGGAAAATATTTTTCTCCTTCTTTTGGAGGGCGGATTGTTCCTGTAACAGTATCGCCGGTTTTCAGTCCAAAAAGTTTGATTTGTGACTGAGAAACATAGATATCATCCGGAGAATTCAGGTAATTAAAATCGGAAGAGCGAAGAAATCCATAACCATCGACCATAATTTCCAACACACCTGTATTGCTGATTATGCCGTCAAATTCATATGGCTTTTCCTGATTTTGCTGCTGCTTTGGCGGTTTTGGTCCCTGATTTTCACGGTTCTCCCACCTTTGATTATTGTCGAATGGTTTTTTCTTATTTGGATTCTCATTGCGAATCTCAACTACCTCTTCAGGTTTGTGCTCGTCCTGAAGCTGATTTTCAGATACAGAAGGATTTGACTGAATTTGAACAGTTTCCTGTGTAGTAATCGGTTCCGAAACTGAAATTTCTGATTCAATTTCAATTGGATCTTCAGGCAACAAAATCTCTTGTCTTACTTTTTGGTTTTGATTTGGATTCTGTTTTTGATTATGAGTGGGGATATGTTTCGTTCCCTGACGCTGATCAGGATTTGGTCCCTGGTTTGGATTCGGTTTCTGGTTGGGATTGATATTTTGCTTTGGTTTCTGATTAGGATTGTGATTTGAAGATCCGGCTTTGATATGTTCTGTTCTTGGCCTTTTTTTTATCTGAAATTCACGTTTCCCTTCCTTTCTTGGTTCCCCTTCTGACGCGGAAACTGATTTTTCTTCAGCTTTTTCAGTTGGTTTTTCTTCCGAATTTTCAATTGGTTTTTCTTCTTTTCGTCGGCTGAAGAATTTTAAAACCGCATTTTCCTGAGGTTTCACGTTTATATCTCTGGGAGATTTCAGTCTTTTATCATCTGTTTTTTTCTCTGAAGCAATAATAGCTTGAATATCAAGAATTTTATAAATTAAATCTTGTTTTTTAAATGATTCAATCTTTTTAATATCCAGTTCTTTTGCAATTTCTTTTAAGTCAGGAAGAAGTTTTCTGCTTAATTCAATAATATCATACATAATTTTTGAGTGATTTTTTAATATCCAAAAGGTCAAGTGATTAAATAAAAGAAAAGTGGATTGATGATTTGGATAATCGGTACTTGTTCGAAATTTTGTGCAAGTATAACTAAATCCTGAATGACGACAAAGTAAAAAGCTGAAAATCTCTTTTAAAAGGCTAAATCTGGATTAAAACCATCGTAGAAGATATTCTTAATCATTTAATCAATCATAAAAAAAGCACCATTCATCGGCCATTTTAAACCATTCATGTAAAAATTCGTATAGTTCAGATAAATTCGAATTAAATTTTCGTCAATGTATTCTGAAATAGTTACTTTCGTTATGAAAATTGATTTAAAGTAGTTTGTAAAAGATTGAAATTTTTAAGATTGTAGACAATGAGACAGCTAAAAATTGCGAAACAGGTAACTAACAGAGAGACTTTATCGCTAGATAAATACCTGCACGAAATTGGCAAAGTCGAATTAGTTACTGCTGAAGAAGAAGTTGAATTGGCAAAAAGAATCAGAAAAGGTGACAAAGAAGCGCTTGAAACGTTGATTAAAGCTAATTTAAGGTTTGTTGTTTCCGTTGCAAAACAATATCAGAACCAGGGACTTAGTTTGCCCGATTTAATTAATGAAGGTAATCTGGGTTTAATTAAAGCAGCTCAACGATATGATGAAACCCGGGGGTTTAAATTTATTTCATATGGTGTGTGGTGGATCCGCCAATCCATACTTCAGGCATTGGCTGAACAGGCAAGAATCGTTCGCCTGCCCTTGAATAAAATTGGATCAATTACCCGTATCAATAAAACATTTAGCCGGCTGGAGCAGGAATTTCAGCGTGAACCAACTCCTGATGAAGTAGCGGTATTACTCGAAACTTCCATTGAAGTAGTTGAGGACGCCTTAAAAGTTTCATCTCACCATATTTCAATGGATGCACCCATTCATGATGAAGAAGGTAACAATCTATATGATGTTCTATTAAATGAAGATTCTCTCAGTCCTGATAAAGGATTAATAAATGTTTCACTTTGTAAAGAAATAGAACGAACCCTTTCAACTCTTGGTGAGCGCGAAGCTGATGTGATACGTTACTATTTTGGATTAAGTGGTCATCGTCAGCATACGCTTGAAGAAATTGGTGATGAATTTGGATTAACCCGTGAAAGGGTCAGACAGATCAAGGAAAAGACCATTAAAAAGATGCGAAATAATTACCGGAACAAGTTGCTCAAAGCATATCTGTAATCAAATAAAAGCTGCATTTTGCAGCTTTTATTTTTTAAAGCAATCTGTTCAAGCGGAAAAATCTTACTTTTGAAATAAAAATTATTTTATGAAACTAGTAGCGCCATCAATCCTCGCAGCCAATTTCAATCATCTTGGTAATGATATAGAAATGATAAACCAAAGTGAGGCCGATTATATTCATTGTGATGTGATGGATGGTGTTTTTGTTCCCAATATTTCATTTGGATTGCCAATTATTCAAGCGATTAACTCCATTGCCAAAAAACCGCTTGATGTTCATTTAATGATTGTTAATCCTGATAAATACCTTGAAGATTTTTATCATGCTGGTGCATCAATTATCACCGTTCATTACGAAGTATGCTCTCATCTGCACCGTACTATACAACAGATAAAGAATTTAGGAATTCAGGCAAGTGTGTGTCTGAATCCTCATTCACCGGTATCTTTGCTCGAGGATATTATTGGCGAATTGGATATGGTTTTACTAATGTCGGTAAATCCAGGTTTTGGAGGACAGAAATTTATTGAGAATACCTGTGTAAAAGCTATGGCATTAAAGGAGATGATTTTAAAAAAGAATTCAACTGCACTGATTGAAGTGGATGGGGGAGTTAATTTCGAAGTAGGGAAAAAGCTTTATAATTCAGGTGTGGATGTTTTAGTTGCAGGGAGTTTTGTGTTTGGTTCTGAAAATCCACTTGAAACCATTTCGAGGCTTAAAAACTTATAAATAGAATTGATACTTATTCCTTTTAGCAGGTTTGGTGTTATTTAATAAAATGGATGTGCTTTTCATTTCGCATCCTGAAGTACAACCCGTACAGTTCCCCGATTTTGCAGTTTTCTTTCCAACTATATTAAAGAAACTTAGAATCCGGAAAATAACAGTTCCGAAGGCCAGAGCAATAATTAAATATACAAGGTAATCCTGAATCATTTTTAAAATATTTTAATTAACCTATAAAGTATGTCGCTAGCCGGTATACAAAAAATGATACAATCCAGGCTGCACCTGTTGTGTAAAACACGGTAAACAATGCCCATTTCAATTTTCCTGATTCATTCCTGATAGTTGCTATAACACCTATACATGGGAAATAGATTAAAACAAAAGCAAGAAAAGACAATGCAACTGGAATAGAGAATACATTCTGACCAATTTTCTCACCTGAGATGAATTTTTCATTTTTCAATTTATTGCTTAATCCTATGTCAGGATTATTTTCATCAGCCTGGTATAAAACACCCATAGTGCTGACAATAATTTCTTTGGCCGGAAGTCCTGCAAGCAGACTAATGCTCATTTTCCAGTCAAATCCAATTGGGGCCATTACTGGTTCTATGAAATGTCCGATTTGTCCTAAATAGCTGTTGTGTAATCTTTTACTCTGGCTGTTCGCCAATTCATCTTTGGTTGAAGGCGAATTCAGTTGAATCTCAGCACCTTGAATCGTATTTAGTGATGAGATACTTTTATCCTCGCGTGGAAAATACCCAAGTGCCCAAATAATGATGACTCCAAGTAAAATCACTCCACCTATTTTACGGAGATACTGCTGGGCTTTGTCCCACATGTGAATTAAAATGTTTTTAAAAGTCGGAATACGATAGGGTGGTAATTCCAGTACAAAGGGCGTTTCCTTATTCCTGAAAATAGTGCGATTCAAAAGCTGGGCTGTGATAAATGCCATTAATATTCCGGTAAAATATATTCCAGATAAAAGTAATGCAGGCTGTCCAGGGAAAAATGCTGTAATAAAGAGAACATAAACAGGCAGTCGGGCACTGCATGACATAAAAGGAATTATGAGCATTGTTAATAACCGATCTCCGGGACTTCTTAGTGTTCGTGTAGCCATAATTGCCGGAACATTGCACCCAAAGCCCATTACCATCGGAATAAATGAACGACCGTGCAAACCAAAACGATGCATTATTTTATCCATAATGAAGGCTGCCCGCGCCATATAACCCGAATCTTCCATGAATGAAATAAAGAAGAAAAGAATTAAAATGTTAGGTAAAAAAACTAAAACGCTACCAGTTCCACTTATTATTCCATTGATTAACAAATCTTTTAGCATTCCATTAGGAAGAAGCGAAGCTGTTTGCTGGCTTATAAATGAAACAAGACTTTCAATCCATGACATTGGATAGGCACCCAATTTGAATGTGGCATAAAAAGCCAGTGAGATGGACAACATGAAAATTGGAAAACCTAAATATTTATTGGTTAAAATGTTATCAATTCTCTCTGATGAGTTGGTGATATTGCGTTTTCTTTGTTTGTAAGTCTCTTCCAGAGCACCAGCAATAAATCCATATTTGGCATCCGTAATAACGGTTTCACTGTCTTCATTAAAAATTTTCTCTATTCTTTTGATTTCAAATTGTGAAATTTTCTCAATCTCAGAAAAATTAGGGTAAACAGCCAGGTTTTCAATCGTTTGTTTATCGCGTTCGAGTAGTTTTATTGCCAGAAATCGTGATGAAATTTTGTCGGTGATCGGTTTTTCCAGTTTAATTTTTGCTCGAATAGCCTCAATTGATCTTTCCAATTCCTGTCCGTAATTAATGTGAATGTGCCTCACAATCGGATCGCGATCTTCATAAACTTCAATCGTTTTTTCAATCAGCTCTTTTATCCCTTTGCCTTTTGAACTCACCGTTGGAATAATAGGTATACCGATCAGTTTTCCCAAACTGCCAAAGTCAAATTTGATTTGATTTTTAATCAATTCGTCATACATATTTAAAGCCACAATGACTTTAATATCCATATCGATAAGTTGCGTGGTCAGGAATAAATTTCGTTCCAGATTTGATGAGTCAATCACATTGATTACTATATCCGGCGTTTCTTCCATGATAAACTTTCTGACATAAATTTCTTCCGGAGAATAGGCTGTTAAAGAATAAGTTCCGGGTAAGTCGTAAATATTGAAATTATAATCATTTTCAGAAAAGGTGGCTTTTTTCGAATCAACCGTAACGCCGCTGTAATTTCCTACATGTTCCTTTGATCCTGAAAGAAAGTTAAACAAGGTTGTTTTGCCACTGTTTGGATTTCCTACTAAGGCTATATTGATGGTTTGTTCCTTTTCTTTGACAGAAACCTTCAGGTTTTCATAATCAATAACACCTTCGAAATTCTGGGTCTTGTTAAGTAATGCATCCTCCTGACTGATAACCTCAATCAGATTTGCCTCCGTTTTGCGAAGTGTAATGTTATAGTCCAGGATTTTATATTCGATTGGTCCGTTAAAAGGAGCATTTTTAATTACAGTAACTTCTTTCCCTTTCACAAATCCCATTTCGGTAATTCTTTTCCGAAATGAACCATGACCTAAAACCTTGGTAATTATTACAGTATCTTTATTTTTTACTTCAGATAGTCTCACAGGTAATTTATCAGATGCTATGCTAATTTAAACTAAATAAGAATAACGGTGCAAAGATATTTAAGTTTTAGAATTACGTTTAAAAAAAATGCTATTCTTGAATTATCAAATCAGATTCGTATACATTTGTATTACATGAATAAGAACATGGAGGAAGATAATATATATAAGAGACTACAGGAAGCCATTTCAGCCTTACCTGAAAATTTCAGTGTTCTGGAAGAGCAGGTTGACGTTGAACTTCAGATGGAGTACTTCAATTACAGCAGAGACCTTAAGCATAAACTTTCAGATCAGGTAATTCTGGAACATCAGACTGATCTGTTTGATCCTGCTGTTTCAGTTGAAGAGAAAAAGAATTTATTGGTTTTACTCGCTTCACAGGATAAAGTTGAATCATTTCGATCCATCGAAAAATATACTCAAAATCCGGATCCTGAACTTAGGGCATGGAGTATTCTGGCTTTACAGGAAAGTAGAATGGTCATACAGAGTTCACTGATGGATGAGCAGCAGGTATATATTTCTACCGGATTGGGTGGAAAAGGTCAAAAATTAAGATACTTCACTACTTTTATTGGAAACGAGGGAATTATAGAATATTCAGAAGTACAAAGGAAAGTTATAAAGACTGAGTTAGAGATGACCATGAAAAAAGTGGATGGAATATTGGAAGAAATTGATTTTCAAGACAATTTAGCTGTTGCTGTGTTGTTACTGCCAGTAAAATCCGATATTCAAACCATTTTTAGTGAAATAATAAATGAATGTAATCTTTATGGTGATTTTATCAGGCAGGATATTATAATTACTAATGTCAAGAAAATGAATTTTGACGAAATAAAAAAATTTATTAATCGCTCCTCAGGTGAATAATGGCTGATTAGGATACTTAAAATTAGGAAAAGAGACCGTTTGATTTTGATTAATTTCTGACAAGTTCAGCAAACAATTTGCAGATTAAGTATTTACATAAATATACAAACAGGTATCGACGATTAGTTTAAAATTCTATTAGTGAAGGTTGTTTTTTTTGTTGTAAGTATTATCTTTGCATCGCTTTTGCAATGGCCCCGTAGCTTAATGGATAGAGCATCTGACTACGGATCAGAAGGTTGCAGGTTCGAGTCTTGCCGGGGTCACTTAAACAAAATCAGTAATCCTCTGTAAATTAAAAATTTGCAGAGGATTTTTTTTAGTCAGGATCTTTAATAAAACACGAATGGGAACAATCCGTTAGGAAAGTTCCCATTCACTTTCAGAATACCCAAAGGTGTTCTTTAGTGCCAGACTACGGTTATTACTGCTGGCTGTTTACTTCAACTTTTCAGTTGTTTTTTTCAGCCTTAAATCTTCTGATTCTGCCTGTTACAGCTAAATCATCCGATTGTCCGTTCGATTGTTTCTTGCGAATAGATCTTCACGGACGAAGCCTCAGGTTAGACATCCTCATTCGATCTTGCGATCATCCTGACGATGAAAAGATTTCGATTATCCGGAGATAATCCTCCTCTTCGGCCAATGTTGGGGAACCGAAGTCCCTTACCATCTTTCATCTTCCTGAATCAACTTTTTAATGAACTTTTGACGGCTAATTATTATGTTGACGAACCATGAAAGCAAGCTTTCGGTCCTGACTTCAACTCTTTCCGAATGCAGATCCGAAGATCCGGCTGATCAGTTTTTAAATCCGGTTAAAGATTTAATCCCTTTTCCATCCGTTCCGAGTAGCCTTTTATCGCTCGTCTGATGAAATAAAGATACATTGCTTTTGGTGTATTATTCAAATATTTTCAGACCTTTAAATAAACTGAATATCAATAGATCTTTTCAACATTTGTTTGTTGTATATTTTAAAATTGTAATCCTTACCAATTAGGCATTATATAAATAAATTACATAATAAATTGGAGGTTATTAACAATGAAATAAATGTCAATTTCTGAAAAAAAAACTTGTTTTCAACTATTTTAGGAATAGAAACAAGATGATTTCAAACTTGCCAGGTATAATAAAAAAGCAAATTATTCCAGATTAGAAGAAGCTAATGAATAACAATACATTTAGAAAAGTTACGATTCCACCTATTAACAGCATTAAAGCTGTTGTGTATTTTGAATTGGCATACTTGCCCATCACTTTAGTAGATGAAGTCAGGTAAATCTGCAAAAAGATGGTAAAAGGAAGTTGTATGCTCAGGATCATTTGAGAAATGATAAGCGCGTTAAACGGATTACCGATGACGAAAATTAATAAAAGTGCAATGATCAGTGAGATAGCTATACCCAGCCGGCTATGGTTATCCTTGATATCAAATGGTTCTCCAAATAATCCGGCAAAAATACTTCCACCTGCCATGCCTGATGTTATTGAACTGGCAATACCAGCGAAGAGCAGAGCAATGGCAAATACAACTCCTGCATTATTGCCTAACAAAGGCCCTAACATTGACTGAGCCTGTTGTAGTTCATTTACTTTGGTTCCACTGTTGAAAAATGTTGCTGCAGCCAGAATGATCATTGCACTATTAATAGCCCAGCCAATTAGCATCGACACCAGTGTGTCAACAAATTCATAATCAAGCTGCTTCTTAATTACTTCATCGTTTTCGAGATTCCATTGCCGGCTTTGGATTACTTCAGAATGAAGAAATAAATTATGAGGCATCACAACCGCACCCAAAACACTCATGATAATAAGAATTGAACCATCTGGTATTGAAGGCACCACCCATGAGATACCGGCTTGCACCCAGTCAATCTTAACAAGACTTAATTCATAAAGAAATGATAATCCTATAATTGAAACGAATGCAATGATTATTTTTTCAATCAGGGCATAGGAGTTGGTGAAAAGCATGATTCCTACAAAAATCACAACAAGCACAGCACCGATTGGAATTGGTATTCCAAATAGCATTTGTAATGCTATTGCACCACCCAGAATCTCAGCCAATGAAGTTGATACAGATGCAAGCATTGCCGATCCCAGGATCGTACGCGAAACCCATGTTGGAGTGTGCATGGTTGCGGCTTCAGATAAGCATAAACCAGTTGCTATACCAAGATGGGCCACGTTATGCTGTAAAATAATGAGCATGATTGTTGATAAAGTGACCATCCAGAGCAAGGTAAATCCAAAATCGGACCCTGCTGCAATATTGGATGCCCAATTCCCCGGATCAATAAAACCAACGGTTACCAATAATCCAGGACCTATATATTTTAAGATTTTAAGCGCCCCGTAAGTCGGCTTGTGATTTTTATTGTCAATATTTTTAAAAAATGAAAACATCGCTGGATTTTAGAAATATCTGCCAATCAAAGGATGATCAACGATTAGTTTTTTAAGTTTCATCGGGTTTATTGTTCCCTGCTCCTGATAGACAATTTTCCCTCCCGGTTCAATTAATATAGTATAAGGAAGTGCTCCTTTCCAATTTGGATCGACCGCTTCAATTAATTGATAAATATCGGAACCGTTGAATATGAAGTTTTTGTTGGATGCCTGTTGCTCTTTCAGAAAATCAAGCACTTTATCTTTCCGCTCCAATTTGTCTGTGCTGATAGAAACAAACTCAAAATCACGCCCCCTGTACATTCTGTCTATAATTACAAAATCGGGAAACTCCATGGTACATGGGCCGCACCAGGTGGCCCATACATTGATTAATCGAAGTTTCTGACTTTTATTCTGAATCAAATCTTTAATGCCTTCCTTCGATATTTCGTTAACCATTACCGGCAAGGAAGCCCATTTTTTATACAATTGTTCAGTATATTCTTTTTTCCACGACCATTTCATTGAACAACCAAATACCTTAGTAGTTGACGGATTTGGATTTCTACCATCTAAAACAGCGTCGATGGCATTTCGAAGATCTTCGCCCTTACCGGAACCAGGTTTTTCTTTTGCATCAATTCTTCCTTCGTACTTTAATTTTCTGGCTGAATCGAATACAAAAGCATGTGGGGTGGCTACCGGTCCATAAGCCAATGCTGTTTTTTGGTCATCACTATCATATAAATATGGAAAATTGTATTTTTTTTCTTTTGCCCTGATAATCATTTCTTCGTAGGTGTCGCCTAAATCGGTATATCCCAATTCTGACAAGTTTAGAGCTTCATTACTATTAGAGGAGATAACAACTACTTCAACACCTTTGGACTGATAGTCGCGGGTGATTGCAATAATCCGATCTTCGTATGCCTGGGCTGTGGGACAATGGTTTGCACTGAAAATAATTACCAGTACTTTAGCCTGTGAAAACGAGTTTAACGTATAAAATTTTCCATCTGTTCCTTTCAGATTGAATGGAAGTGCATCCTGATCAATTTTAAGAGTTATCGGCTCAATATGATCAATTTGAGACTTCGATAACATCGTCAAGCTTAACAGGAACAAAAACAATCCTATTGATTTTAACTTCATAATATTATCATTTTTAGGTAATTATTATTGTTTTTATTGTCAAGTCAATATACCGGGATAATTTACCGATCAAAAATTTCTTCAGACTTGATTTGAATTGTCTCTTTTTGGTCTTCCGCCTGAAGAAAAGTTTCGTTTACCTGCCGGACGACTACCTGATCGTCTCTGGCGAACCTTATAAACCGGTCCTTCTCCCAATTCTTCGGGAACAGGAATTTTCATTATTTCTGCATCAATCAGTTTTTCAATCCGGTCAAATTTTTCCATATCGTGTTCATTGATCATGCTAATGGCGATTCCGGTTTTATCAGCCCGTGCAGTTCTTCCTACGCGATGAACGTAATCTTCAGCTGAGCCCGGAACATCGAAATTTATGATCAGGTTAATGTCTTTAATATCGATTCCACGGCTTAAAACATCGGTGGCAACCAGTATGCGTGTACGTCTGGAACGGAAACGCATCAGTACGTCTTCTCGCTCTTTTTGTTCAAGATCTGAAGATATACCTTCAACTGAATTTCCGGCTTTTTTCAGACTTCTGACTATTTCATTAACTTTTCGCTTTGTTGAACTAAAAACCAAAATACTATCCAGGTCGGGTTTGTTGGAAATCAAACTGTTGATAACCGGAATTTTTTGATTTTCGTGAACAACATAGGCAGCCTGCAAAACACCTTCGGCAGGTTTGGAAATTGCTGTACTAAATTCAACTGGATTTTTAAGTATTTTAGATGCAAGATCTCTGATTTTTTGTGGCATCGTGGCTGAAAACATCAACGTTTGCCTGACTTCAGGAACATAACTTAAAATACGAAGAATATCGTCATAAAATCCGATATCCAGCATACGGTCAGCCTCGTCGAGCACCAAATGCTTGATTTTGTCAAACTTCACATAACCCAGATTCAAGTGTGAAATTAATTTACCGGGCGTGGCCACAATAATGTTTGTCCCTTTGGTCAAAGCTTTACTCTCTGCTTCCCAGTCGGAGCCATCGCGTCCACCATATACCGTAATTGAGTTAATATTCAAAAAATACGAAAATCCTTGTATTTGCTGATTAATCTGAATAGCGAGTTCTCGGGTAGGAACAATAATCAGCGTACTTAAGTCGTGATTTTCTTCAGCCGATAAATGATCAAGTATTGGCAACATAAAAGCTGCAGTTTTTCCGGTACCAGTCTGGGCACATGCGAGAATATCCTTGCCATCTAATATTGCAGGAATTGTAAGTTCTTGTATTTCAGAAGCTTTTTCGTATCCCATATAGGATATGGCTTCAAGTATTTTATCATTTAATCCCAGTTCATCAAATCTCATATGCGTTTTCAGAATTATTTTGTTTCCGGTGTAAAAAGGTTTTACAACATGATTGACAAAAGTAAGAAAACTTTACCAACAATGACTTTCGAATATCTGCTAATGACCAGATTATCGGATTAAACTGCTGCTTAAAACTACCGGCATAAATTATTTTAAATAATCCGTCGGGAAAAAGCATTGCAATTTGTATTTTTGTGCCGGTAAAAAATAAGCTGTTTAGCTTTAACTTAAATTTGATTGATATGGGAAGAGCATTCGAATACCGAAGAGCATCCAAAGAAAAGCGTTGGGATAAAATGTCGCGGACTTTTCCGAAATTGGGAAAAGCAATTACAGTGGCGGCCAGAGAAGGAGTACCTGATCCGGAAATGAATGCCAAACTTCGTACAGCTATACAAAATGCGAAGGCACAAAATATGCCGAAGGACAACATAGAGGCAGCTATAAAAAGAGCTTTAGGAAAAGATGCCGAGACTTTTGTAGAGATTAATTATGAAGGTAAAGGCCCACATGGAGTTTTGATTTTTATTGAATGTGCAACCGATAATCCGACACGAACTGTGGCTAATGTAAAAATGTATTTCAACAAGTCGGGTGGGGCCTTGGTGCCAACCGGATCGCTTGAATTTATGTTTTCAAGAAAAGCCGTTTTCGAGTTCCAGAAAAAAGAAGGAATGAACATTGAAGAACTTGAACTGGAGTTAATTGATGCCGGGTTGGAAGAAATTGAAGAGAACGAAGGTATTATTTATGCATATGCCGATTATATCAATTTCGGATTGATGTCGCAGGCTTTAGATGCACTGAAGATTGAAATTACGAAGGCCAATTTACAGCGAATTCCAAATACTCCGGTTGAATTTACTGAAGAACAATTGGTCGATATTGAAAAACTGATTGATAAAATTGAAGATGACGATGATATTCAGTCTGTTTTCACGAACATAGCCTGATATGATTTAATATATGGCCCATGAGCAAACGCGAACTTCGTAAATACCTGAAACTTTTAAGCAAGGACCAATTGGAAGATCAGCTTGTAGATTTGTACGATCGGTTTAAAAATGTGAAGGAGTTTTACGATTTCGCATTTAATCCAAATGAAAATGCGCTGATAGAATTATGCAGGTTTCAAATAAGCAAGGAATATTATCCGACAAGTGGGCGGAAAGCAAAGCTTAGAAGATCGGTAGCCCAGAAATGGATAAAGAAGCTTTTATCACTTGATGCAGATCCTTCGATGCTTGCAGATGTAATGTTTTTTAATATCGAAATTGCACAAACATTTTCCGGAGAGCATTTTGTCAGGCAGGAATCGTTTTTTACCAGCTTGTATAAATCTTTTGATGAAGCACTCCGTTTCGTCTCTGAAAAAGGCATTCTTGCAGAATTTAAAGGAAGAATTGAAAAAATTGCCGGTGATGCCTGTGATCAGCAGTGGCCGAACCGCAAGGCATTTGAAGACCTTTCGGACATGTATATTCAATAGGGCGATAATGGTCTAAATAATGATGGAAAAGTAAGATAATCTATTGTTGAAAATTAGTTTCAATTTAATTTGCTTCTAAAAATTTAATCAGATCAATCAAACTCGTTCTATTTTCATATTTCACCTCCTGTTTCTTTACATAGGTCTTGAATAAATCTTCTTTTTCTTTGAAAAGTTTTGACAACTGCCGAATGCTTATGAATTTATTTAAGGCTCCATTTTTGCGTAACCAATAGTTTTCATAAGGTTTTGTCTGAAATCCTTCGGGTAATTTGAGTTCATATACTTGTCCGCCTGAAAAATAAGAAGAGTAGGAGGTTGTGGCTGATGTTTGAGATGTACCTCCATAGCCGGCAGGTTTGCCCGGATCTTTTATATTACATTTGTGTTCTGCGAACAAGGTATACTTCGATTGATAAACCACCTCGAAAAACTTGTTATTGATTGGAACGAATTTTAATCCATTTACAAAAACGGTGTCAATCATTTCTAATTGACTGAGTGCCAGTTTTACTCCATTATTTTCGAAGATCATTTCTTCGGTTAACGAATTGTAGTTTAATGTCGTCATATTTTTCATCCCGTTTTTCATAAGAACTGTGCCTTTTGAAAACTCAGGAAATAAGTAATGCGTCAATTCCAATCCTTTAGCTTGTCCGAGTGTAATCTGGCAGGCGGAAAATGCCAAAAGAAAAAGAAAAATTTGTTTCATAAACGGTAAAAATGAATTGTGTTCCAAAAAGAATTTAATCTGAA
>Ga0209261_10000190_pt1 | contig 16601 bp, 14 predicted proteins | sample DOMMetBare1Fresh_FD_187470 | JGI IMG/M metagenome (GOLD analysis project Ga0209261, IMG submission 187470) | Wetland sediment microbial communities from St. Louis River estuary, USA, under dissolved organic matter induced mercury methylation -... | ecosystem: Environmental > Aquatic >...
GGGTGGAGTGATTGCCGGAACTTCAGCAGGAGCAACGATACAAGGCTCATTCCTTTGGCGAGGTGACACTCGCGGAGCTCAGATTTTGGTTGGGGATCATACACAGGGTCTGGCTTTTCTGCGGAATTCAGTTATCGATCAGCATCTTATAACCCGAAACAGGCAGTTCGATCTGGTTGAATTCATCAAAACCAATCCATCACTGATTGGCATTGGCATTGATGAATCTACTGCTGTCGTAGTTCAAAAAGATACATTTGAAGTAATCGGAAAATCATATGTAGCTATTTACGATTACCAAACAATTCTAAGGAATGGCGAAAAACAGTCGTCTGAAAAAAGTGAAAACTATAACATTTCCGCTGGTCCCTTCTTTTTCCTTCATCAGGGACAAAAATACGATATGGCTGAACGAAAGGTCATTCAATAGCAATTTACATAGCCACTTGTGAAATAGAGTTGAAGTTATTTCTCCACAATATCCCTTCCAAAAGGAGTCAGTGCCAGCGAAACCAGTTTGAAATGCTGTTTGGCCCATGGGATTCCGATAATGGTGATACCCAGTAATATTCCAAAAATGAGATGAGTTAAGGCAATCCAGATGCCACCAATAAGCAGCCAGATAATGTTCATAATGGTTGACAAACATCCGGGATTTCCGGGAGTCAAAATAATGGTTTTTCCAAAAGGCCACAAAGCAAGTATAGCAAGTTTAAAAGCCTGAATGCCAAATGGTATTCCAATGATGGTTACACATAGCAAAAAACCGGCAACCATATATTCAATAAAAACCAGAAAACCTCCGAAGATCAGCCAAATTAAATTTCCAAGTGTGCCCATATTGTGATATTTTGAATTCTCATTTTAAAAGTACAACATTAAAGTCAATCAATTCATTTGTTTTGCTGAAGAATAGATTGCCTATCGTATTTTACCGGTAAATGGAATCTCTATATTTGTCGCCATCTATTTTACCTTGATAAGTATGTTAAAAGTCGATTGTCCCGTCATCTTGAACTTGTTCCAGAATCTCATCGCCTGGATATTTGACCCTGAAATAAATTTGGTGTGACGGAACTGTGATTTTTTTTGATTTTTGGGATATACTCTTAACTGAAAAGGATGAAGAAATTTCTTTCTGGCGAAACTTTTGCAGTGTTACATATTCGCAATTTTCGCCTGTTTATGGCATATCGCTTTTTTATGACTTCAGCGGTTCTGATGCAGGCAGTAATCGTCGGTTGGCAATTGTACGATATTACCAAGAATCCGTTATCACTGGGTATGATTGGTCTCACCGAAGTGATTCCACAGGTTGCTATTGCCTTGTTTGCAGGTCATTTTGTCGATATCTGGGACCGGAAACGGATCATCTTCCGCACTAGTTTTATTCTGCTTCTTGGTTCAGCCATATTATTGGGTACCAGCATTCATTCTGACTATACCCGTTTTCTGACCGGAACTTTCCCAATTTTCGTCACCATATTTTTAGTTGGATTAACACGTGGTATACTTATGCCTGCGCACACTGCTCTTCTTGGGCAGTTGGTCCCACGCGAATTACTTGCAGGCGCTGCAACCTGGGGAAGTACTGTGTGGCAAATTGCTGCGGTAACCGGTCCGGCCCTGGGTGGTTTAATGTATGGATTCTTTGGAATTGTTCCTGCTTATTCGCTGGTCTTTGCATTCTTCCTGATATGTGTTATCCTGATCTTTTTGATCAAAAGTCCGGGAAAAGTGGTGCAGAATCCCGATCGTGATGACCGGATTTTTGCAAGTATTGGTGAAGGAATTCGTTACGTGTTTAAGAATCAGGTATTGCTTGGTGCTTTTACACTCGATATGTTTGCTGTGTTATTTGGCGGTGCAATTGCCATGCTGCCTGTTTTTGCTTCCGATATTCTGAAAGTAGGACCTGAAGGACTTGGACTGCTTCGAGCATGTCCAGCTATTGGTGCCATTTTAATGTCGGCTGTATTGACTTTTTATCCGCCGGTCAAAAACTCAGGTCGTCAAATGCTGTATAGTGTGGCTGGTTTTGGTGTTTGCATGATTGTTTTCGCACTTTCAAAGAATTTCTACCTGTCGGCAGCATGCCTTTTGCTCAGTGGGTCATTCGACTTTGTAAGCGTGGTAGTTCGAAGCAGCATTCTTCAGTTGTTTACCTCCAACGAGATGAGAGGAAGTTTGTCTTCGGTCAACAGTATTTTTGTTGGTTCATCAAACGAACTGGGAGCTTTTGAATCAGGAACCGCTGCCAGTTTGATGGGTTTGGTGCCATCGGTAGTTTTTGGCGGTGTAATGACATTGATTATTGTTGGCATTGCTGCAATTTCTGCACCTAAACTCCGTAATCTTTCACTCCGTAATTATTCTGAAATTTAAAATTTCAAAAAAGAAAAAAGGAAAGTGAAATATGGGAAGTAAGATCATCATGATTTCCCTTTTACTTTTTTCACTTTCCTTTTTTCTAAACTTTTACAGTCTTCCACTTTCCTTTTCTGAAATAATACCAGGCCGTAATGGTCAGCGCCGTTTCGGCTGCAACTATCGCAGCTGAAATCCCATAAATCTTCATATCAAGCACAATTGCCAGTAAGTACGCAAGTGGAATTTCGAAAAGCCAAAAGCAAAACAGATTAATCCGGGTAGGAGTTATTGTATCACCGCTTCCGTTGAATGCCTGTGTTAAAACCATTCCCAGAGCATAGGAAACAAACCCGATACTGATTACGCGAAGACTGATGGCACCATTGCGGATTACTTCCGGATCTTCAATGAACAGTCGAATAAAGGCTTCAGGAAAAGAAATTAATATTAATCCAACCAGACCCAGTAAAACCATATTGATATAACCGGTTATCCAGACTGTCCGTTCAGCTCTTTCTGGTTGTTTGGCTCCCAGGTTTTGACCTACCAGTGTTGATGCTGCATTACTCAGACCCCAGGACGGTAATAATACAAAAACAACAATCCGGATTGAAATGGTATATCCGGCCATTACTTCTGAACCCAGCTCCGAAATAATCCGGTAAAGTGCAATCCAGCTTGATGTGGCTATGGTATACTGAAGTATTCCACCGGCTGACAGTTTGAAAAGCTGGATCATCACTTTAAACTTGATTTTCAGATGCTGAAGTTCAAGACGAATGCGTTTGTTCCCATTGAAAAGGAGATAAAACTGGTAGATAACAGCCAGTCCACGTCCGGTGGTAGTCGCCACAGCCGCGCCTTTTAATCCAAGTTCTGGGAATGGGCCAATTCCGAATATCAGCAAAGGGTCGAGGATCAGATTAATGAGATTGGCAAAGATCAGCACACGCATTGATATGGCCGCATCGCCTGAACTGCGGAAAACTGCATTGATAATGAAGAGCAACATAATCACCATGTTTCCTCCAAACATGATGGCTGGAAACATGTATCCGGCCTCTGCCATCTTTTCTGATGCTCCCATTAAAATCAGAAACTCCTTGGCGTAAATGATCCCAGGAATAGAAATAAGAAGAGAAACGACCAGTCCTGAAATGATTGCCTGAAATGCCACAACGCCAGCTTTTCCGGCTTTTTTCTCACCAATACGGCGGGCAATTAAAGCAGTAGTTGCTGTACTCAGGCCCATCGCAATAGCGTAAATAATCGTCATCGAAGATTCAGTAATTCCAACGGTAGCAACCGCATCAGCGCCAAGTCTGGAAACAAAAAATATATCCACAACAGCGAATACAGATTCCATGATCATTTCAAGGACCATGGGGATGGAAAGTATAAGCAATGCCTTACCAATACTGTCGCTGGTGAAATCGCGGTCAGTTCCCGCTATCGATTCTTTAATATCCGTCCATAGTGAGCGAAAAGAAATCGATTTTATTTGGGCAAAAAATGATATAGGGTTTTTATCAGACATGATAAAACTGAATTAAATTGAAAATAAAAATTGGGTAAAACAAAAGGATATCCGCTTTCTGCCTGGCAGAAATTAGAAAATTGCGGAATCGCAGACCGCCGGAGTAAATTTAATTTTCATATTTCGGTCTTTTTGGATAGGCAAATATAAACATATTTGATCCAAATATTTGAACCTGTTGACGATAAAAATGTTTCAGGAATAAAAAAACATGATGAAATTAACACTCTGGACAATCTTTACTGGGATTCTACTTATTATATACGCTTGCAACAGCAATTTGAGCCAGTTGAATGTGGTTGATTCGAAATCATTTTCAAAGGAACAAATCTCCCTGGCTGGTCAAACCGGAAATTATACGGAATCTGACCTTTCATTGTCTTCGGCTGAACTCAGTAACAATGAAGAAAAAGATTTTCTGGTTTTAATGGATGAACTGCAAACTCAATTCGAAGCAATCAGGAAGTTGCCATCAGACGAATCCTGGCTGAAGATAAAATCAACTTGGAACGATTTAAATTCCCGCTTCGATAATTTTGATACTAAAACTCATACGGATTCCTCTGCCAATCAGATTATTCAAAAATGGGCTGAAATCAATATTGAATTACTGAAGTTCTCCGAAGAAGTGAAGTTTGGAGATGTTCTGGAAAAGTTGCTGGCTCAAAAAGAAGTCACATCCGGAAGAGAAAATCTGATTAAATCAATTCTCTATACTCATGTTGACGATCAGATTTATATCAATTTATTACTTTCATCTACACTTATTCATCAGCATACCACAGGAGGAACTGTCAAATTATTCATGGATTCATCACTACCGGCTGGCAATCAAATTATTCTTAAATGTGAAACGGATGATGTGCGTTATCTGGATGTATTTTTTCGAATCCCGGAATGGGCTGTTAATCCAACAGTAAGCCATGGAAATGTGAAATATGTAGCTCATCCGGGCGAATATTGCCAGATTTCCCGGAAATGGAAGAGTGGTGATGAATTTATTATTGAACTCAGAAATTAAGAACGAAAATTAAAATCTTTGCCTCAACTTGAAATTTGTCTGCTTATTCCCTAGAATGAAGCGAAATATGGTTCCCTTCGGTATCCTGAAAAACAGCAAAAAAACCTATTTCATCGTTGATTTTTGTCTTCGGAACTAAAATTTCACCTCCGGCAGGTTCAACCCGATCCAATACTGTCTGTAAATCTTTTCCTCCATTCAGATACACTTTTGGCCCTAAAGAACTGGGTATGTATCCATTTCCCTGAACGATGGCTCCACCAATTCCCTGTGATTCCTGATCCATAGGTAAAAATCCCATCCGACCTGAAGCCATGGTATTTTCAAACATTTCGTAGTCATAAATCCTTGAATAGAATTCTTTTGCACGGGCAAAATTCAAGACTGGTATTTCTACCCAATTAATAGAATTAGTAAACTTTTCCATGATCCAACGTTTTAATAGTCTGTTGTATATAACAAATTTACGCAATTCGGGTTTTACACATTAATTGTCTGCGTAAATTTTTTGTAAATCTTCACCTGAAAGGAATTTATCAGGTACATTCATTTATCTTTGTGTGCATCCAAAAAAGTGAGTTATGAGCGATCGCCCCTTGATTTTAATTACCAACGATGATGGTGTTCTGGCAAAAGGTTTACGTGAATTAATTGAAGTAATGCGCCTGTTTGGCGAAGTAGTGGTTGTTGCACCAGATAGTCACCGCTCCGGAATGTCGAATGCCATAACAGTTGATCATCCGATCAGGGTGACGCGCACGGTGGTGGAAGACGGATTTCAATTATACAAATGTACCGGCACTCCGGTCGATTGCGTAAAACTAGCTTTTAACCAACTACTCGACCGAACACCGGATTTTGTGGTTTCAGGTATCAATCATGGTTCAAATTCTTCCATTAGTGTGGTTTATTCCGGAACAATGGGAGGTGCGCTGGAAGGTTGCATCCATGGCATTCCATCCATTGGGTTTTCACTAAACGACTATGATCCGGAAGCGGACTTTTCAAGAGCAAAAATTTATGTGGCCCGGGTTTTTCAGCAGGTGGCCGAAAACGGACTTCCTCCATTTGTTTGCCTGAATGTGAATATTCCGAAAGGTGAAATCAAGGGGACGAAAGTTTGCCGGCAAACATCCGGAAAGTGGGTGGAAGAATACGATAAGCGAACCGATCCGCACAAACGCGAATATTATTGGATGTCAGGATATTTCAAGAATTTTGAAGAAGATGTACCTGATACCGATATCAATGCACTCGAAACCGGATATGTCTCAGTCGTACCTGTAAATGCCGATATGACCTGTTACGAGACTTTTGAGAACATGAAAAGCTGGAGGTTTTAATATGATCCCCCGCACAAAATACCGGTTCGATCAGATTGTAATTGGATTACTTATTGGATTAATTCTTCCGTTAATCATCTTTTTTGTCACTTATAAAGTCAAATACAACGACCTTGAGTTTACGGTTTACCTTCAGCGAATATGGCAGATGAAAATTCTCCTGAAATTGATGAGTCTTTGTGTTTTCCCTAATCTTGGTGTCTTTTTATTGTTTCTCCGCAGTAAATACGAAAGAGCTGCAAGGGGAGTCGTTATGGCCACGTTTATCTATGCATTTGTTGTATTGATTGCGAAATTGATTTAAATAAAGTCTGAAGCAGGAAGACATGAGTGCAATCCACGTGCCCAATTAATCGGGTCGAATGGAGTCTGGAATTTGAATTTATGAACTTGAAATTACATGAAATACTACGTTTTAGCCGGTGAAGCCTCGGGCGATTTACATGCCTCGAACCTGATAAAAGAAATCAATTTGATTGACCGGAATGCACAATTTCGTGGATTTGGCGGTGACCTGATGGAAAAAGAAGGCATGACGGTACTCAAACACTACCGGGAACTGGCATTTATGGGACTCGTTCCGGTGATCATGAACATCCGAACCATTCAGAAGAATTTCAGGTTCTGTGAGGAAGACATACTTGCATTTAAACCCGATGTTCTAATCCTAATTGATTATCCCGGTTTCAACTTGAGAATGGCCAAATTTGCCAAAGAGCATGGAATAAAAACCTATTATTATATTTCTCCTAAAGTGTGGGCATGGAAAGAACAGCGGGTTCACAAGATCATTGCTTATGTCGATGAGATGTTTACCATTTTGCCTTTTGAGACTGAATTCTTTGGAAAATACAATTACCCCGTTAATTATGTGGGCAATCCGCTACTCGATGCTATTCTTGAAAATAAAACTGTTCCAGATCTTCAGCGGTTCAGGCTTGAGAATAATTTACCGGAGAAAAAGGTTTTGGCTGTTTTACCCGGAAGCCGTAAGGGTGAGATAAGTGTTTTATTGCCCACCATGCTTGAGGCTGCAGCAAAGTTTCCTGAATTTCAATGTGTCATTGCTGGCGCTCCCAACATGGGTGAAGAATTCTACCTGCCATTTATGAAAGGCAGCAAAGTGCCGGTTATCTGGGGCAAAACCTACGAAATACTGAATCACAGCAGGGTCGCCATTGTCGCATCGGGTACTGCAACGCTCGAAACGGCAATCATGAATGTGCCACAGGTAGTGGTTTATCAGCTCACACCGAATTGGCTGTTTAAATATCTGAAGAAATTTTTCCTGAAAACCAGATGGGTTTCACTGGTGAATATTATTTTGGGACGAGAAGCCGTTACTGAATTAATACAGTCAGATTTTACGCTGAAGAATATTGTTTCAGATCTAAATAAAATTTTGTATGATCCGGAAAATGAAAAAAGAATGTTGACCGATTATGCCGAAATGATGGTTAAACTAGGCAATTCCGGGGCATCAAAAAGAGCAGCCGATTTGATTGTAAGAAAATTATCTGCTACTAATCCAACGAAATAGATAAGGCAAAATAGTCATTCAATTGAATTGATATGTACAGTTTATTAAAAAAGGAAATTGCCAGTTTTTTTGGTTCCATAACCGGTTATGTTGTGGTATTCGTTTTTTTACTCACAACTAGTCTTTTTTTATGGGTTTTTCCCGGAAACTATAATATTCCTGAAGGTGGTTATGCTTCACTTGAAGGGCTTTTCACTTTGGCTCCATGGATGTATTTATTCCTGGTTCCGGCGGTAACCATGCGGTTTTTTGCTGAAGAAAAACGCTTGGGCACCATGGAAGTTTTACTCACCCGGCCACTTTCCGCTTTCCAAATTGTATTTGCCAAATTCCTGGCTGGATTGCTTTTAGTCTCCATTTCTTTGTTGCCTACTCTCATTTATTTTTATTCGGTTTATGCCTTGGGGAATCCGGTTGGCTGCATTGATACAGGTGGAACCTGGGGCGCATTTATTGGTTTGTTTTTTCTGGCTGCCATCTATGTTGGTATAGGTTTATTCGCTTCTTCTCTGACCGACAACCCGCTTTTCGCCTTCATTCTGGGCTTGTTCCTTTCATTTTTAATGTACCTTGGATTCGATCTGGTTGGTTCAATGAATCTTCCATCTTCCATCCAGCAAATCATTGTAAGTTTTGGAATCAATGAGCATTATGCTTCCATCAGTCGGGGAGTAGTTGACTCACGCGATCTGGTTTATTTCCTTATTTCTATTTCCTTTTTCCTTTTCCTGACAAGCCGCATTATTCATTTTCATAAAATCAATTTCAGTGCTGAAATCCGGAAAATTGGTGTGATAGTAGTCGTTTTAATGGTCGTAGCAGTTCTTTCAGGGCAATTGTTTTTTCGTCTTGATTTAACTGCCGAAAAACGATATTCGATTACCGAAATTTCAAAAAAGGTGGTAAAAAATCTGGAAAAGCCTGTAAATATTACACTTTATCTCGATGGCGAATTACCTGCCGGACTTCGAAAACTTCAAAGATCAATTCTGGAGAAAATCTCCGATTACAATGCCTATTCGTCACAATTGATTAATCTGACGCTTGTTGATCCTTATGATGTAACTGACAAGGCCAAAAGAGATCAGTTTTTTGGAGATCTTGTAAATAAAGGGCTGCAGCCTACCGATATTCGTCAGAATACCGAAAAGGGAACAACTACACGGCTCCTATTTCCGGGTGCAATTATTGAATACGGAGACAGACAAATAAGTGTGAATCTGCTAAAGAACAATCCTGTTCATTACGAAGTAAATCTGAATAATTCAATTGAGAGTCTGGAGTACGAGTTCACATCCGCATTTACAGAATTGCAGACCAATGAAAAACAAAACATCGCCTTTTTGAGTGGTCAGGGTGAGTTAAACGAATATGAAACCTATGATTTTGCGGGAGCGTTATCTGAAAAGTACAAGGTTAGTCAGGTTTCAGCTTCACAACTCGTTGCAGAAAAGGGCAAGTATAAAGTCCTGATTATAGCCAACCCAACCGCCGCTTTCACCGAAAAAGATAAATTTTACATCGACCAGTATTTAATGAATGGTGGACGTATCATGTGGATGATCGATCCGGTTTCAGTAAGTCTCGATAGTTTAAGCTCCGGAAAAACGACACTTGCTTTTCACCGTGATTTAAATCTGGAAGACCAGCTTTTTCATTATGGAATCCGTTTGAATGCCAATCTTATTCAGGATGTGGAATGTTTAATGCTTCCTGTGAATACTGCTCCAAATGGTGCTCCAGCTAAATGGACTCCATCACCCTGGTATTTTTCACCATTGCTGACACCAAGTGAAAAACATGTAATCAGCAGGAATCTGAACCGTATAAAATCGGAGTTTGTAAGTTCAATCGATACTGTTGGAAAAAACAGTCTGGTCCGCAAAACGGTGATACTGGGAACTTCAAATTATTCATTGGTCGCGCAAACACCGCTCGAGGTTAGCCTGGAAAGCATAAACAATCCGCCTGACCGTCAACTTTTCAGACAACCTTCACAAGCTGTTGGAGTGCTTCTGGAAGGTACGTTTTCTTCTGTTTTTAAAAACCGGATGGTCGATTCGTTTGGCATGAATCTATCGGAAGTTAAAACAGAAAGCCTGCCAAGCCGGATGATTGTTTTTTCAGACGGAAACCTGATGGCCAATCAGTTTCGGATTGTAAACGGGAAACCCGAATTCAGCCCCATGGGTTACGACCGATACTCAAAGCAGACCTTCGGGAATAAATCTTTTCTGCTGAATGCTGTAAATTACCTAAGCGATGATGAGGGACTCATGGAGTTAAGATCAAGAACTTTTAAAATGCGGCTTCTGGATAAAGTCCGTATCAAAGAAGAAAAACTCAAGTGGCAAATTTTGAATGTGCTGTTGCCAATTTTATTAATCTCTGCTTTTGGTGGGGTTTATATGTATCTTCGCCGGCGCAAATACCGTTGATGAATACTTTTGGATAAAATAATCATCCATCAATAGGTTAAAAATATCAAAGTTTGTATATTCGTGTGCTTCCCAAAGATTACGATTGAGAAGTAAATTTTATGGCAAATAAGTAAAACTCTAAAAAAATATCTAATGAAATTTGTTGTTTCAAGTACCGAATTACTCAGTCATTTGTCTGCTATCAGTAAAGTGATCAATTCAAAAAACACCCTTCCAATTTTGGACAATTATTTGTTTTTACTGGAAGATAAGCTTCTGACTATTACAGCTTCCGATTTGGAATCGACCTTAATTACCAGTCTGGAACTTGAAAATACCAACGGAAACGGAACTATTGCCGTTCCTGCCAAACTGATGAACGAGACGCTGAAGGAATTTCCGGAACAACCGTTAACTTTTCAGATTGATCCTGAAACATTTGCCATCGAAATCTTTTCACAGAATGGTAAATTCAGTATTGTTGGACAGAATGGAGAAGACTTTCCACAACAACCTATTTTAAATGAAGCTGTTGCCTCAAGCATAAATGTCAATCACAATGTACTGCTTAGTGGGATTAATAAAACCCTTTTTGCAACTGCCGACGATGAACTTCGTCCGGTGATGAATGGTATTTTTATTGAATTGACTACCGAAGATATGAAGTTTGTTGCATCGGATGCCCACAAACTGGTACGCTACAAACGGTTCGATGCCAAAGCAGAACGAGATGCATCATTTATTCTTCCAAAAAAACCGGCAGCTTTATTGAAGAGTTTGCTTCCGAAAGAGGAATTTGATGTAAAACTCGAGTTTGATGAAAAAAATGCTTTTTTCACTTTAAGTAATTTCAAACTGATTTGTCGGTTGGTTGAAGGTAATTACCCGAGTTACAATTCAGTAATTCCACAAAATAATCCGAATAAATTGATAATCGACCGGGTTGAATTTTACAATACAGTTCGTCGTGTTTCAGTGTTTTCGAATCAGGCCAGTAATTTAATTCGCCTGAAATTAACCGAAAATCAACTGGTAGTTTCGGCTCAGGATATTGACTTTTCAATATCTGCAGTTGAGCGATTAAGTTGCCAGTATGAAGGCGACGACATGGAAATCGGCTTCAAATCAACCTTCCTTCAGGAAATTCTGTCGAACTTATCAGCCACCGATGTGAAAGTGGAGCTTTCTGATCCGACTCGTGCCGGTTTGCTTTTGCCTTCAGAAACTGAAAATGAAGATGAAAATGTACTGATGCTTTTAATGCCAATGATGATCAACGCTTAATATTTAGATATCTATCAAAAACGGCCCCTGCAGAAACAATCTGTTGGGGCCGTTTTAGTTTAAAATAAATTCCTGATATTTTATCTTGCCTTTGCGTCCTGATTTTGTTTTGACTTTACTTCCTTTTCTTTAATAAAGGAATATTATACTGATTATAAAATCTTTCGTGTTTTTCAAATTGAACATCCGGAGAATATTCCTGAATATTGAAATTTGTAAAAAAATCTGCATCTTTCCAATGAATTATGAAAAAGGCAGTCATCTATCTTTTACTTGTCATAACCTTCATTGCCGGAATGCAGGTACAATCTATCTTTGCTCAATCATACTGCAATCCAATCGACCTGAATTATGAGCTTAATGCCAATTCGAAATCAAATCATAATTTAACCGATCCAACCATTGTCCTGTATAAGGATAATTACTGTTTATTTGCTTCAAATGCGGGTGGATATTGGTACTCAGCTGATTTGCTTTCCTGGGAACTCGTTTCAGTCACAAATCTTCCATTGGAGAATCTGGCACCAACCGCGGTTGTTATTGGAGATTGGTTGTATTTTTTTACCTCCTTCAGTGATAAAATTTATCGCACCAATAATCCTGAAACCGGAAACTGGGAGATTTATACCAGTTCACTTCTGATATCACTATTGAATGATTTTACTGTTTTTGCTGATACCGATGGAAAGGTGTACTGCTATTACGGATGTTCCAATAATGACGGAGTTATGGCGCGTGAATTGGATGTAAACAATTATTTTAATCCGATAGGCGTTGCAGAGGTTTGTCAAAAAACAAATCCATTAAAAGACAAGCGTAAAAAATTAAAAAGCAATTCTGAAATAAGCACAAGCTATAATGTGAAAGGATCGTGGATGACCAAATACAACGGTAAATATTATTACCAGTGTACGGAGCGAAACATTGATATGGCTGAATTTACTGATGTGGTATATGTTTCTGATCATCCAATGGGGCCTTTTACATACGCGGCAAATAATCCATATTCCTACCGGCCAAATGGTTTTATTAGTGGTGCCAATCATGGATCAACGTTTGCTGATAAACACGGCAACTGGTGGCATGTTGCCACCGTTTCGGCACCAAATAATACAAAAACTCATACCAGGCTTGGTCTTTTTCCGGCTGGTTTTGATAAAGACAGAAACCTGTTTGTTAAGACTGATTTTGGTGATTATCCGATCCTCATGCCCACTGGCAGATATTCCAATATCGCCAGGCTTGATCCGGAATGGTCTCTTATTTCAGATGATTTAAAGGCATATGCATCTTCCACTTTGGGATCGAATCCCGTTACTTTTGCCTTTGATGAAAATATGGGAACTTACTGGAGTGCACAGTCAGGAACAAAAGGTGAATGGATAAGTTTTGATCTGGGTTCAGAGTGTACAATAAATGCTTTTCAGCTGAATTTCACTGAACATGAGGGAAAAATTTCAGAAAAAGACAGTGTTCCTGCCAATCAGTTTCTTGTTGAATATTCCAATGATAAAAAAAACTGGAAAAAACTGAGTGATCAAACCACAAACACCGAGTATCGGCCAAATTATTACGAAGAACTGAAAATTCCAGTCGAAGCCCGATATGTAAAAATTACCAATGTTCATGTTCCGGTTGGACATTTTGCTATATCCGATTTCAGGATTTTTGGAAAAGGTACCAGCCGACCTCCCAAAAAAGTTAATTCATTTCGTGCAGTTCGCGATTACCGAAATGCTCAGATAATTAAAATGTCGTGGGAAAAACAGTCAAATACTGCAGGCTATAATATACGGTATGGCATCGATAGAGATAAATTATTCCATAGTTACCAGGTTTTTAAAAATACCCGGCTGACCATTCACTGTCCGGATAGAAACAGGACATACTGGTTTCAAATCGATGCTTTTAACGACAGCGGAGTTTCTCCGGGCAAACTACTTCCTTTAAAATAGTCTCCTGTTTTCTTCGTTATGTGGTTGGAAGTAATTTTTCGCCACATTCATAATTAATATTTGTCATTCTGTTTTGCTTCAAATGTATCTAATTGAAATTCTTACTATTGATTCTTAAATAGGTGAAATTTTTATTTAAAAACAGACCAATATGCGATTCAGGAAGATGGCAGGCATCTGAATAAATTGTGTATTTTTGCATAAATGATGAATGAAATCAATTCTGTTTCAATTGTAAATCTGGGGTTGACTATATTATATTTCAGTCAAAACCACCCGGATTTTATTTTTTCTCAGTATCAATATTTAAATTTTGAACATGGAGCTTAATCTGAAAAATCCGTTGGTATTTCTTGATCTGGAAACAACCGGAATGAATATAGTAACGGATCGAATTGTTGAAATAGCGTTGATAAAAGTTTTTCCGGATGGCAGAGAAGAGGAAAAACTCTACCGGATTAATCCTGAAATGCATATACCGGAAGTTACCAGCAAGATTCACGGAATTTATGACGAGGATGTAAAAGACAAGCCCACGTTCAGGGAAATCGCCAAAACGATCGCTCAGTTCATGGAAGGTTGTGATTTTGCCGGATTCAACTCCAATCGCTTTGATATTCCTTTGCTGGCTGAAGAATTTTTACGGGCGGACATTGATTTTGATCTGAAAAAACGCAAATTTATCGATGTTCAGGCAATCTTTCATAAAATGGAAAAACGCACTTTGGCAGCAGCATATAAATTTTATTGCCAAAAACCATTGGAAGATGCACACAGCGCTATGGCCGACACCAAAGCAACTTACGAGGTTTTAAAAGCACAGCTTGAAGTCTATCAGGATGAAGAATACGATGATGGTCATGGAAAAATTACAAAGCCAATTGTAAACAATGTTCAGGCTTTAAGCGATTTTTCAGCCTATGACACCAATGTGGATTTTGTCGGTCGGATCGTTTACGATGAAAATGGAGTGGAAATCATAAATTTTGGAAAAAACAAAGGACTTCCGGTCGAAAAGGTTTTGCGTGAGCAGCCTGGCTATTATGGCTGGATATTGAATAGTGAGTTTCCGCTATATACCAAAAAAGTGCTGACAGCGATAAAGTTGCGGATGAAGTAAAAAAATGTAGTCATTAAATTGTCATTTGTTGTCATTGATGGTGAGAGAAAAAAACAATGAATGACTAAGAATGACGCGAAGCAAATAACAAATAATGACCAAAAATACATTCAGATTCAATTAATAATATAATCATAATCAAATGAAAATCATTTGTGTTGGCCGCAATTATGTGGCTCATGCTAAAGAACTCAACAATGAAATTCCGGATGAGCCGGTCTTGTTCATGAAACCGGATTCAGCTCTGCTCCGGAATAACGATCCGTTTTACATCCCTCACTGGACGAATGATGTACACCATGAAATTGAACTGATTGTTAAAATCAGCCGTTTGGGAAAGAATATTGAAAAGAAATTCGCCCACCGTTATTACAAGGAAATTGGTCTTGGCATTGATTTTACTGCCCGTGATCTTCAAAATAAACTAAAGGACAAAGGTTTGCCATGGGAAAAGTCGAAGGCATTCGACCATTCAGCAATGATATGTACCCAATTCGTTTCCATTGACTCATTACCCAACAGAAATTCCATCCGTTTCAGGCTTGATAAAAATGGACAAACTGTTCAGGAAGGAAATTCTGAACTGATGATTTTTTCAATTGATGATATTATCACCCATGTTTCGAAATATTTTACTCTGAAAATCGGTGACCTGATATATACCGGAACACCTGCCGGAGTTGGCCCGGTGCAGGTTGGTGACCACCTGGAAGGATATCTGGAAGACGAAAAGAGGTTTGATTTTTGGGTGAAATAACAAAATTTAATCTAATTTTGCCTGAGCTAACCAAATTGACCAACTATGAAAAACAAGAAAGGACTCTTGACTGCAGTTCTGATTTTGTCTGCACTATTTATTTTCTACCTCCTTTTCAGGATAATTGGAATTCCAGCGTTTCTTGCCAGTGATGCTACCAAATATCAAACTTCTGTTGTCGACCGCGGACAGGTTTTTATTCCATTGGACGCCATTGGTACAGTAGAGCCTGAAAATGAAGTTATATTGCTCAGTCCACTTACTAGTATCATTCGAAAAATTAATAAGGAACCCGGAAGTCAGGTTAAAAAAGGTGAAGTGATTATTGAATTAGATCCGGAGCCAACCAGACAGGAAATTGAACAATTGGCAGATCAGCTTGAAGTGAAGTCGAATTCACTTGAGCGCTCAAAACTTGAGGGCCAGATGGCGCGTATTGATCTGGATTTCAATGTTGAGGTCAAGAAACTGAAGATTCTATCCATCAAAACACAGTTGGCTTCCGAGGAACAGTTGCTGAGCGTGGGAGGTATATCTTCTGCTAAAATTGACGAAACCAAACAAAATCTGATTTTAGCGGAGAAGGACCTTGATGTTGTTCTGAAGAAAAATGATATTCGGCTGCGTCAAATGAAAACGGAGGAAATTGGATTGAACCTGCAGATTGAGATTCAGAAAAAACAGTTGGCCTACAAACAGGAAATGCTCAATAAATCGGATATAAAAGCACCTTCCGATGGAATTATCCTTTCAGTATCAGGCAAGGAAGGGGAGAAGGTTGGGAACGATAAAATGTTGATTACCATGTCCGATCTCACTACTTTTAAAATCAAAGGTTTAATTGACGAGAAACTTTCGGAACAGATCAAAACCGGAAATCCGGTAATTATTCTTTCTGAAAAGGAAAAGCTTGCCGGAACGATTGGTAATGTCACTCCAACCGTTTCTGAAAATAAAATTCAGTTCAATGTTCACCTTGAAAATAGCAAAAATCCGAAGCTGATACCCAATCAGGCGGTTAAACTAATGGTTCTGAAATCGGTAAAAAACAGCGTTTTACGCATCTCAGCAAAAAATAATTTTAAAGCAAATTCCATCTACAGAATTTATTATAAACTTGATTATGTAAATGGGACAATAGAAAAAGGTCATGGTGATGTCAAAATAGTGAATTAAGAATAAAATCCTGTGCACAACAGCGTGTATAGGCCATTGCTGGCAGAGGGTTGGCTAAGGTTAGCTCTTTTTGTTACC
>Ga0209261_10000191_pt1 | contig 16536 bp, 12 predicted proteins | sample DOMMetBare1Fresh_FD_187470 | JGI IMG/M metagenome (GOLD analysis project Ga0209261, IMG submission 187470) | Wetland sediment microbial communities from St. Louis River estuary, USA, under dissolved organic matter induced mercury methylation -... | ecosystem: Environmental > Aquatic >...
AAGACCTGACGATTCAGGATTTGGAACAATTATTGGAAGAAACCAAACAAGAACTGTCGAAAGACTAAATCCAAAAATCATGGAAGCATTTGCAACATATCTTTTTAGATCATCAGTTTGGCTTACTGGTTTTGCTTTGGTTTATACGCTGTTTCTGCGGAATGAGCGATTCTTTACCTTGAACCGTTTATTTTTAGTTTCCGGAATTTTGGGGTCCATCATTTTTCCGTTCATCACCTGGCATTACACCGTAATGTTACCTGTTGTTCCAAACGTTGAAGTTTCTGATCCGCAAGTGCTTGGAATAGTTTCAGATGGTGAGTCGTTTACTACAACAAACCTTCTGATGCTTTTCTATCTTTCAGGAATCGGCTATCTGCTCTTTCGGATTTTAAGGCAAACGCTTCCTGTTTTCCGCATAATCAGAAATTCAGAAACATATCAGTACCGCACAGCAAAGTTAATCCGAACCGATGCTTATCCAGCTTCGTTTTCATTTTTCTCATTCGTATTTGTCAATCCTTCAATTTCTGACACCGAAACGAACGAAATTGTGAACCACGAACTGGAGCACATCAGGCAACAGCATTGGATTGATTTACTGCTTTTCGAAATCCTTCGCACTGTTCAATGGTTTAATCCTGTCGTTTGGCTATACGGCCATCTGATCAGGCAAAACCACGAATACCTGGCAGACGAGCGTGCGCTGCAGCGCAGTTCCAATCCGGCTGTTTACCGTGCGGCATTATTAAATCAAATGTTTGGTGGACCAGTCATTTCACTGGCCAATTCATTCAATTATTCACTCAACAAAAAAAGATTTACCATGATGAAACATACCATTCAAACACCGTTCAGAAAACTTAAACTTTTACTTATTCTTCCGCTGATTGCAGGAATTTTCTATGCCTTTGCCGCACCGGAGTATAAGTATATTCAGTCTGAAGCGCTAGCAAACAATTTGACTCAAAGTGAAAAAACAGTCAAAGGTCAAGTCAAAGATGAAAGTGGAAATCCGCTGAAAAACGCGACCATTATCGTTTCAGGAAAAACAATCGGCACTGTAACAGACCAGAACGGGAAATTCATTTTGAAACTCACTGATGATTCTCCGCTTGTGATCTCGTATGTCGGATTTGAAACGATCAAAATGAAACCCGATTTCGGAAAAGAAATGTCGATTTCGATGAAAACAAAGGCGTTTCAAATTACTCTTGATGAAACTGCTTCTGAAGCAAGTAAGAAGAAACCGATTGATTTAAATAATTCGAATGCGCTTATCATTGTTGATGGCAAGGAAATTTCAAAGTATGAATTATCGAGAATTAATCCGGATAAAATTGAAAGCATTGATGTTCTTAAAGACAAATCCTCTGTTGAAAAATATGGCGAAAAAGGAAAAGAAGGTGTCGTTTTGGTAACCTTAAAATCAGACAATCAAGTTTCTAATACTTATATGGTAAAGGCTGATGGCCCTTTGAAATTTGTTACGGCTGATGGTTCTGGCAAGGAACCGCTTTATATGAAAGACGGGATTATTGCAGAATCGAAAGATGTTCAGAATCTTGATCCTGCCACAATAGAATCAATTAGTGTTTTGAAAGGTGAATCAGCAACTGCTGTCTATGGCGAAAAAGGCAAAAACGGAGTGATTCTGATTACGATGAAAAAGGGAGTTACAGTGACGAATGAAGTTCCTATTGATACCAAGGTAACCGGTTATGGTAAAGATCAAAAAAAATCAGGAATTCAAATCAGAAGTACGGGAAATTCTGATAATGAATCAAAACCATTAATTGTCATCGATGGAGTAATTTCTGAAAATCAGGATATGAATAAGATTGATCCGGAGACGATTGAGTCGGTAAACGTGCTCAAAAATGAAATGTCGGCCAACAAATATGGTGAGAAAGGCAAAAATGGAGTTCTCGAAATTAAATTAAAACCAAAAGGCGAAACCTTCACTATAGTTGAAGAGATGCCTTCATTCCCAGGTGGACCTGATGCTATTAATTCATTCATTAAAGCCAATTTGCAGTACCCAAAAGATGCAATAGAATCAGGAATTTCAGGTAAAGTGTTTGTAAATTTTATCATCAGCAAAACCGGAAAAGTTGAAAAAGTAAAAGTTATCAAAAGCCTTCATCCTTTGCTTGATGCGGAAGCAGTCAGGGTGATTAAATTAATGCCAGACTGGAAGCCCGGAACTCAAAATGGGGAAAAAATTGATGTAATATATAATATTCCTGTTTCCTTCAACAATCCCAACTCCAAATAAAAAAACGAAAAAGCAAAGGCGATCCTCAAACGATCGCCTTTACTTTTTATAAAAAACGCAAACCTGTAAGCCGGGTTCTGTTCCCTTCGACTAGCGTTCGACTGAGCTCACGCCGAATTCTCTGGGACTCTATCATTTATCTGGCCGGCCCATCACTGAGCCGATCTAGCAGCCTACCCCTCACGACTTCCGAAGAATCAAAACTGGCCGTTCTGTATTCCGGCGTACCGGAAAATCATGATATATTTGGCTTTGCAACCCGTAAGTGGTACGGCTGGCGATGTTGCCACCACCACCGGTGAGCTTTTACCTCACCTTTTCACCCGTTTCCGATAGTGACACGTCAAAACCGGATGGTCATTTTCTGTTACCATACTGCAAGCTTTCACCCACCTTCCAATTAAGAAGTACGATGCCCTGTGTTGCCCGGACTTTCCTCTCTCCCGAGTGCTCGGGACAGCGATAGAGCGGTCTGCGATGCAAAGATGGGGAATAAGTTTCAAGTTCCAAATTCCAAGTTTCAAGTTTTGGACTTGGAACTTGGAACCTGAAACCTGGAACTTGAAATTCCCTTACACGCTGTTCATAGCAATAACGGGATCGAGCCGGGATGCGGACAGAGCCGGGATAAAACCTGCCAAAACGCCAATCACGCCTGAAATCGTCAGTCCTAAAATGATGTTTGACATGGTTAAAGCGATGCTCATATCAGCCACGTAGCTAAAAATGAGCGTACCAATAAAAATGAGTATCAACCCAATGATTCCTCCTAACATGGAAAGTACGACGGCTTCAAAAATGAACTGAAAGAGTATAAAATATTTTTTGGCGCCAATAGCTTTTTGTATTCCGATAATCTTGGTCCGTTCTTTAACCGAAACAAACATGATGTTGGCAATTCCGAAACCACCAACCAAAATACTGAATCCGCCAATTATCCATCCTGCAAAATTAAAAACCTTGAAAAAGGCATCAAACCGGGTTGAAATCAGACTCACTTCATTAATAGCAAAATCGTTTTCTTCCAAAGGTTTTAACCGGTGAAGTGAACGCATTATTCCTTCCAGTTCGGCAATGAATTCGTCGCGATCGGCGCCGGCTTTAGCTTTAATATTAATTGTTTGTCCCTGGTCGCGGTCGCGTACATCCACCATATTCATGGCATAAACCACCGGAATATGTACCCGTTTATCCATACTGGTTCCAAACATATCGGTACCCTTTTTGGTATAAACTCCAATGACCTGGAACCGGTGTCCCTGCAGTTTAATCATTTTCCCAATGGGGTCAACCTTGTCAAAAAGTCTGGTAGCAAGTTCACTTCCCAAAATAGCCATGGCTACTCCTGAATTGGATTCGGATTCAGTAAAATAACGTCCTCTTTCAATTTCGAGGCTCCAGGTATCAATTAAATCATGGGTAGTAGCTAAAATCTCGGTATTTTCAGCCTTGCTGTTTTCGTATTGCACGGTTCGGTTGAATCCGAAAAAATACACCGCGTCTTCAATATTTTTCGACCGTCGCAACAATTCTTCTGAATCTTCCATATTCGGAACCGGACGGTTCATATATTTCCACCAGGGATATTCCGATTCACCTTCAGGCGGAGCCCATGGCCATTTCTGGATATAAACCATGTTGCTTCCCAATGAATTTAAGCTGTTTCGAATGTAATTTTCAAGCGAATCAATCACCGTAAACACAGAAATAATTGCAAAAATACCAATGGTGATCCCAAGCAGAGAAAGAAATGTCCGAAGTTTATTCCCGCGCAGTGAGCCAAAAGCAAACGAGAAACTTTCCAATATTAATCTGGTAACTAGCATATCCTTCGTTTTGAAAATGAGTAAATATCATTCCTGATCCTGAAAAATTAGTTGCAATATTTTAAAATGATTACAGAATTTTCAAAAAACTCGAAAATAAATTCTCAGTTCCAATGTTACAATTAGCTTAATTAGTCTGATATGCAGGAAAAGAAATCAAGGTGTTTTATTATATTTGAGCCCAAATTACATTTGCAGCTTAAAAGATGGATATTAAAAAAATAAAATCAGCCTTAATTTCAGTATATCACAAAGATAAGTTAGATCAGATCGTAAAAAAATTAGATCAGTTAAACGTAACAATTTATTCAACAGGTGGAACGCAATCATTCATCGAAGAACTTGGAACGCCGGTTATTCCGGTTGAAGAATTAACCAGTTATCCCTCAATTTTAGGTGGCCGCGTAAAAACTCTTCATCCCAAAGTTTTTGGAGGTATTCTCAATCGCAGGGGCCATACAGGCGACCAGCAGCAAATCGCCAAATTTGAAATTCCTGAAATCGACCTTGTCATCGTCGATCTTTATCCTTTTGAAGAAACTGTTGCTTCCGGAGCTTCAGATGAAGACATTATCGAAAAAATAGATATCGGCGGAATTTCCCTGATTCGTGCAGCAGCAAAAAACTTTAATGATGTTGTAATCGTTTCATCACGCAACCAGTATGATCAATTATTCGATTTACTTGTCGAAAACGAAGGAGCTACTTCACTCGAAGACCGCAAAGAATTTGCACGCCTGGCTTTTGCAACCTCATCGCATTACGACAGCGCCATTTTTACCTACTTCAACGGCGATAAATCGGAGGAAGCACGCATCAGTGTGAATGGCGGACAGGTTCTTCGTTATGGTGAGAACCCTCATCAATCGGCTTCTTTTTTCAAATTCAACAACAGCAATTCCAATATTACGCTTTCGAACGCCAATGTTTTACAAGGCAAAGCCCTTTCATACAACAACATGCTTGATGCCGATGCGGCGTGGAAATCAGCCAGTGATGCTTTTCATTCGGTAACCCATATTGAAAACAAGGTTGCTGTTTCGGTGGTAAAACATCTCAATCCTTGCGGACTTGCAGTTAGCGGCAACATTATGCAATCGCTTGAACTGGCCTGGGCCGGAGATCCTGTGAGTGCTTTTGGCGGTATCATTTGTTTTACCGGAGAAGTTGATCAGGCTATTGCTGAATGGTTCGATAAACGATTTGTTGAAATTATTATTGCAACCGGATACACTTCTGAAGCTTTATCCGTTTTAGGTAAAAAGAAGAACCTGCGCGTTTTGGAAATTCCTGTTAAGCCTGAAATTACCGGAGAAAAACTATATCGGTCCATAAGCGGTGGTTTGCTTATTCAGGGCGAAGACGAAGGTTTGGAAACAGAATTTAAAAATGTGACTAAAATACAGTTCGACAGTTCTAAAATGAACCTGTCAAAATTTGGTATTACTGCATGCAAGCATCTGAAAAGCAATGCCATTGCACTCGTGACTCAAAATCAGGACGGATCGTTCTGGCTGACCGGAGCAGGAATGGGACAACCCAACCGGCTTGACAGTCTACGCCAGCTTACTATTCCTCGTTTTAACCTGAAAGAAGGAATTAAAATTGAAGAGTCAGTGCTGATTTCAGATGCTTTCTTCCCATTCCGCGACAGTGTTGAAGCTGCCAACGAATTCGGAATAAAATACATTGTTGAACCCGGAGGCAGTATTCGCGACGAAGAAGTGATCGCGGCCTGCGATGAATTCGGTATTGCAATGGTTTTCACAGGAGTCAGACATTTTAAACACTAGACCAGGAAAAAGTCATTGGTCATTAGGGAATTTTTCTATTGACTCTTTTCTAATGACTGTTTCCCCTTAACAAATGGCTCTTTATTAAATTAGTTAACAAAGAAAAACAATAATAAACATGGGATTATTTTCATTTTTAACCCAGGAAATAGCAATCGACCTTGGAACGGCCAATACAATCATTATCCACAACGATAAAATTGTAGTTGATGAACCATCTATCGTAACTATTGACCTGAAAACAGAAAAGCTTGTTGCCATTGGCGAAAAAGCGCGACAGATGCAGGGCAAAACCCACTCAAACCTGAAAACAATTCGTCCTTTGCGTGATGGAGTGATAGCCGACTTTAATGCAGCGGAACAAATGATCAGGGGCATGATTAAAATGATGAATCCCAAATCAAGGTTTTTTTCACCTTCACTCCGGATGGTAGTTTGTATTCCGTCAGGATCGACTGAAGTTGAAATCCGTGCCGTTCGTGACTCTTCGGAACATGCCGGCGGACGCGATGTGTACATGATTTATGAACCCATGGCTGCTGCTATCGGAATTGGACTTGATGTTGAAGCTCCTGAAGGAAACATGGTAGTCGATATCGGTGGAGGAACTACCGAAATTGCCGTAATTTCATTGGGTGGATTGGTTACCAACAAGTCGATACGTATTGCCGGTGATGACCTCACTGCCGACATCATGGAATATATGCGCCATCAGCACAACATTAAGATTGGTGAGCGTACTGCTGAAGAAATTAAAATTAACGTTGGATCTGCCTTGTCACAACTCGACAATCCACCACCTGATTATGTGATTCAGGGACCAAACCAAATGACTGCCCTCCCGATTGAAGTACCGGTTTCGTACCAGGAAATTTCACATTGTCTGGAAAAATCGATTAATAAAATTGAAACTGCAATTCTTAGCGCACTGGAGCAAACACCTCCTGAATTATATGCCGACATTGTGGCCCGTGGTATTTGGCTCGCTGGCGGCGGCGCATTACTTCGCGGATTGGCCAAACGATTTACGGATAAAATCAATATCCAGTTCCATGTTGCTGAAGATCCGTTACGCGCTGTAGCCCGCGGAACAGGTATCGCGCTTAAGAATGTAAATAAATTCTCTTTCCTGATCAGGTAAATCTGAAAAGAAGGAGTAATCCTCCCGGCTAATGAGAAGTTTATTTCGTTTCTTGCTGCGAAATCATTTTTTAATGTTATTCCTGGTACTCGAGGCCATCTCCCTTACATTGATGGTCAGCTTTAATGATTACCAGCGGGTAACATTTTTCAACTCGAGCAACAATCTGGTAGGATCTGTTTACGAACGATTCAGCAACCTGGACGATTATTTTAGTCTGGGTCGGACCAATGCCCGCCTGGCTGCAGAAAATGCTTCATTGCGTAAGCAACTCCAATACCGGATCAAAAATCAGGAAAACTATCCGATCAACCGGCCTGACACGGTGGATGCCCCTGCCTATGTTTTTACTGCAGCCAAAGTAATCAACAACTCGGTCAACAAACAATTCAACTACATTACCCTGAATAAAGGATCCAGACAGGGAATAAAACAGGATATGGGTATCATCAACGATCAGGGAGTGGTTGGCGTAATTACCAACGTTTCACCGAACTATTCTACCGGGTTATCACTGCTTAACAAACGATTGCTCATTCCGGCCAAAATCAGGACCAACAATTATTTTGGCTCGCTGGTTTGGGATGGTGAGCATTACAACACCGCCGACTTAAACGAAATCCCCTTCCATGTGATTGTCAATGTGGGCGATACCGTTGTTACCAGCGGATATTCGAATATTTTTCCGGATGGAATCATGATCGGAGTCATTACCAAATATGATGTGGTCAGCGGTACCAATTTCTACAACATCAAGGTGGAGTTATCTACCAATTTTAAAACACTGAAATACGTTGAAGTAGTGCAGAATACCAAACGAGCCGAACTTATCAAACTTGAATCAGATAACATAAAGGAATGATCAAAGACTTCGGTAAATATATCATCATGTTCTTCGTGCTTGTTTTGGTTCAGGTACTTATCCTGAATAACATTCAGGTTAGCGGGCTCATCAATCCGTATGTCTATATTTTATTTATTCTGCTGTTACCCTTTACCATTCCGGGCTATTTCCTGCTTGGCACATCATTCATCCTTGGAATTTCCATCGACATTTTCAGCAATACCCCCGGAATACATGCCGGAGCAACGGTTTTGCTTGGTTTTTTAAGACCGGGAATAGCACAGCTTATTTCTTCGCGCGAGATTATTGAAAAAGGGAACATGCCAAACATGACTCAATTGGGTTTTGCCAGTTTCCTGAAATATATTGTGATTTCAGTTGCTATTCACCACTTGTATCTTTTTATTGCCGAGGCTTTTTCGTTTGGAGATATTTTAGAAACTTTACTGCGTTGGATTCTAAGCAGTATCTTCTCAATTGTGATTATTCTGGCCAGTCAGTTCATTATTTTTAAAAACTAAATTCAGGTGGATACTTTCTCGAAACGCAAGTTTATTATTGCCGGCATCATGCTTGGAATCGGGGTCATATTCATCCTCCGGCTTTTCACCATTCAAATTACCAATAAAACATACAAGCAATTTGCTACGCGAAATGTCCTTCGGAAAATCACCACCTTTCCGGCACGCGGACTAATTTACGACCGTAAAAATAAACTGATGGTTTATAACAAAGCGGCCTACGACCTGATGATTATTCCGCGTGAAGCAAAAGCATTTGACACCACCGAACTTTGCCGCATTATTCAGCTCGACCGGCTGGACCTGCGTGATGCTATTAAAAAAGCGAAACAATATTCTTATTATAAACCTTCCATCGTTGCCGGACAAATTTCGCCTGATATTTACGCACCGCTCCAGGAAAAGCTATACAAATATCCCGGTTTTTTTGTGCAGTCCCGAACCCTCCGTGAATACCCCAGCAAAAGTGCCGCTCAGGTGCTTGGATTTGTAGGTGAGGTCAATCAAAAGATTATTGAAAGCGATAGCTATTACCGATCGGGCGATTATATCGGTGTGAGCGGTCTTGAAAAAGCTTACGAGAAAGAATTGCGTGGAATAAAAGGTGTGACCAAATCAATGGTGGATGTTCACAACCGGATTAAAGGCAAATACAATGAGGGTCTGGAAGATACCACAGCTATTTTGGGGCAAAACCTGATGACCGGACTCGATGCAAGCCTTGAAGCCTATGCTGAATTACTGATGACCAACAAACGTGGCGCAGTTGTGGCTATTGAACCAGCCACGGGCGAAATTATACTGATGGTCAGCGCTCCTTCCTATGATCCAAATTTATTGGTTGGACGTCAGCGCAGCACAAATTACAACATTCTCGACCGCGACTCGGTTAACAAACCCATGTGGAACAGAGCCATAATCGGCCGCTATCCGCCTGGTTCTACCTTTAAACTTGCCAATGCGCTCATCGCCCTTCAGGAACATGCCGTCACACCATTCGACCGGTTCTCCTGTTCAGGCAAAGGATCGAAACCAATATCCTGTACACACAGTCATGTCAGTCCGTTAGCCATACGCGAAGGGATACGCGAATCATGCAATTCCTTCTTTTGGAATACTTTCCGGCAAATCATGAATCGCAAATCCAATTCAACTGAATCCTATCAGGCCTGGCGCGATTACATCACCAGCTTCGGATTTGGCACCAAGCTTAATCCTGAATTATCTTCCGAAGTAAAAGGAAATATTCCGGAAGTGGCGCTTTACGACAAATGGTATACACCAAATCACTGGAATGCCATGACAATACGGTCGCTGGCTATCGGTCAGGGCGAAATTGAAGCAACTCCGCTGCAGATGGTCAATTTGTGCGCCTTAATTGCCAACCGGGGGTATTACATTGCACCTCACATCGTAAAAGCCATTCAGGATACCAACCGGGTATTCCGGGAATTGAAATTTGAAAAGAAAGTGGTGAACATTGATCCGGAACATTTCAATACGGTAATTGGCGGAATGGAAGCCGTAATAGCTGAAACCCGACTTCAGAATACGGTTAAGTTACAGAACCTGATTGTCTGCGGAAAAACAGGAACGGTACAAAATCCGCATGGCGCTGACCATTCAGCTTTTGTTGGTTTTGCTCCCAAGGATAATCCAAAAATTGCCATTGTTGTGTTTATTGAAAATGCTGGTTTTGGCGCAACCTATGCCGCTCCTATTGCCGGATTGCTTATGGAAAAGTATTTAAACGATTCGATTGCGCCGGCCAGAAAAGAGATTGAGCAACGGTTAATTGAAACCGATTTGATGAATGTTGTTGAAGTAAAAAAGAAACTTTAAGGTGGAAAAGAAAAGCAACATTTGGGAAAATGTAGACTGGATAACCATTGGTATCTATCTGACGATGATGCTGATTGGCTGGATAAATATTTATGCCGCTGTATACAACGAAGAACACAAGAGCATTTTTGACATGACTCAACAGTACGGCAAACAACTGATGTGGATAGGCGCAGCTATTTTCATCGCAGTATTGATGATCAATACGGATTCGAAGTTCTTCGTGTCATTCGCCTTTCCGATTTACGTCATTATTATTTTTGTCCTGATGCTTGTTCCTTTTATTGGGACGACCATCAATGGAGCCAAATCGTGGATTCAGATTGGAGGCTTTTTACTTCAGCCTTCCGAATTTATGAAGATGGCGACCTCTCTGGCACTTGCCCGGTATATCAGTTCCTACAATTTTAAAATCCATAGTTACAAATCTTTGATCACCCTTGGCGGTATTATTCTGGTACCGGTAGGTCTGATCTTTTTGCAGAACGACACCGGTTCTGCTATTGTTTTCGGTGTTTTCCTGCTGGTATTGTATCGGGAAGGACTGAACGGAATCGTACTATTTTTTAGTTTTTTGATTGCTTTGGTTTTCATATTTACCATGGTACTCGATCCTTTTGTGACTGTGCTGATATTAACGGTTGCCGCTTTCCTGATTAATTACATGATGAAACAAAAACTACAGCGGACTTTGATTGGAGCTGGTGTATTCACTGGCATTTTCGGAGTTCTGTTTCTGATTAATTATTTGTTTCAGGGAGGAATTGATCCGTTGGTCTTTATTCTGGCCGCGGCAATAATAACTTCCGCTATCTTCTTTATTTGGGCCATGGTTTTACGCAAACGAAGCCTGATGATCTTAATAGGTATCTACTTGGGAAGCGTTTTGTTTGCAGTTTCGGTGGACTATGTTTTTCACAACATTATGGAACAGCATCAGCGCGACAGAATAAATGAATTGCTCGGTATTCAGTCTGATTTACATGGTGCCGGATATCATGTCAACCAGTCAAAAATTGCCATTGGTTCGGGTGGTTTATTTGGGAAAGGATTTCTACAGGGTACCCAAACAAAATTCGATTTTGTACCCGAACAAAGTACTGACTTTATTTTTTGTACGATTGGTGAAGAATGGGGATTTCTGGGAACGACTGTCGTTATTGGATTATTCCTCGGATTACTTATCAGGATAATATTTTTGGCCGAGCGCAACCGCTCCAAATTCAGCCGGGTTTATGGGTATTGTGTTGCTACGATTCTATTTTTTCACTTCGCGGTAAACATTGGTATGACCATTGGTTTGGCGCCTGTTATTGGGATACCTCTGCCCTTTTTTAGCTATGGCGGTTCATCCCTTTGGTCGTTCACCTTGCTGCTTTTCGTATTCATCAGGCTCGATGCCAGCCGGTTCGAACAATTGAGCTATTAATTGACAGACTGAAGGATTTAATATTGAAAGATGATCACCATCTATCGCACTTTAGAAATCTTACAATGTCAGGTGATTAGCCGGCTTCGAAATCTTCACATCAAAATCACTCTCCACATATTGAACTAATTCAGTAAAAAAAATCCTGAAAAGTGCTTCAAACTGTTCATATTCCTGATGGAGCATCGCTAATGCCCACTCGCTGTTCGCGGGTAAAGATGTCCGACGTGACATGATTTCAAGTACCTTAAACATATTTTCGCGCTGAGCATAGGATTCGAACCGTTTGTGCTGAATAAGAAAAGGAAGAAACTGTTTTACTCTAAAAGGAAGCATTCCGAAATTGGAAAGAAAAACCGAATGTGCATGTTTTGAAAACTGCCTTAACGTATAAGCGGAGTAGAATTGCCAGTTACTTGCCAGAAAATGATCCATGAAAACATCAGTTACTATACCGGCATATCTTCCATAACCCGGTTTAAGGAGTTTGGCAAATTCTTTCACATGAAAATGCTGATCGGTAAAAGAATCGATACTTCGATGCAGTCGGATTCCATAAGCCACTTTTTCAGGATATTGTAAATATTTGTTTCCCTTGACAAAATCACCGATAAAATTGCCCAGAATAATCTCGTCTGATTCACCTGATAAATAGAGATGTGCTAAAAAATTCATGTCGAAATCAGCTTTTCAATTTCAATCAATAGGGATTCAAACTTACTTTAATAATCCGTAATAACAGGTAATGGTGATAATTGTTGGTTCATATTTTAACAGTTTTTACACTCAATTTTTTTTATTTTTTCCTATCTTTCGCCGATTTCTAATTTATGTCATGCCTAAGAAAATAGCCGCCTTTGGCGAATTGTTGTGGGACCTTCTTCCTGGTGGAAAGGTTCTGGGTGGAGCTCCAGCCAATTTTATTTACCGGATTAATTCATTTGGTGATCAGGGGACTTTACTTAGTAAAGTTGGAAATGACAAAGCAGGAAAAGATGCCCGTGAAGCACTTCGAAGTTTAGGTGTTTCTGATGAAAATGTCCAGACAGACTTTGAGTTCCCGACCGGAACTGTAAAAATAAAAATCGATGCCAAAGGAAATCCTGATTTCAACATCATTACTGACGTTGCCTACGATCATATTGAAATAAATACTGAAATGATCGAAGCCTTCTGTGAAGCAGATTGTGTTTGTTTTGGCACTTTGGTTCAGCGTTATGGCATTTCCAAAAATACTTTGCGAGAGCTGGTTCACGAATCGCCCGGAGTCGTTAAATTTCTCGACATTAATCTGAGAAAAAACTGTTACACAGCTGCTACCATTGAAGACAGCCTTCAGATGGCCAATATTCTGAAAACCAATGATGAAGAATTGTTAATTACACGGGGGCTTTTAGGATTGAACAATGAAACTCTGAAAGATTTAGCCCAGGAGGTAATAGAAAAATACAATCTCGACATTTTGCTATGTACTCTTGGTTCAAATGGAGCATTCTGTCTGACAAGTGATGAAGTGTTTTATTATGATCCGGGCTACCAGATCAGTCTGGGTGATACAGTTGGATCAGGTGATGCTTTTTCGGCCGGATTTGTACATTATTACATGAATGAGCATCCGATTGACGAAGCGCTTCGTTTTGGAAATGCCGCCGGGGCATTGGTAGCAACAACCACCGGAGCGACATCGCCTGTCAGTAAACAGGAAATTCTGGATTTCATGATCATTCCTCACAACCGGAATTCAGTCAGGTTTCACCAGTAAGTTCATTGGAAAATATCGCTACGTTGATAAATTCCAGAAGTCAGTCATTGTCATTTGTTGCACGTCATCAGATTGTCATTAATTGTAAAACCAACTTTTCACCAAGCCAACCAATCACAATGAATGACTATGTGACTACAAATGCCTAATCATTGAAAACTCACCAGAGATCACTTCTTCTGCCCCACCCTGAGCAATCCTGCCTGTGCAAAAGTCATGACCAGCACTCCGGCCAAAGTAATTCCCCCACCCCAAAGTTGAATGGCTAGCGGAAAACTACCAAAAAAGAAATAAGCGATAATCAATACAAAAATCCCTTTTAAGCTCTGAACGATTGATGACCGGGAAGCAGGAATAAATTTGTAGGAATAATAAAAGGACAACAATCCCAGAAAAGAACCAAAAAAAGCCCCAAGTGCAATGTTCTGAAAAGCCTTTACAGGAATCGCAAGCGGTTGTTCACTCCAGATAAAATAGCCAAGAAAGCATAAAAAAATCCATGCATTTGAGTTCAGGTTGTACACCTCAGGACTGGCCTTTTTGACATTCTTTTTTACAAGAGCTGAAAAAGTAGCTGCAAGCAAGGTATTTATGACCACCCATCCTGTTCCGGGAATAAAAAATTTACTCCATTCCAGTTCACCTGAATAACTAATCACAAATGCTCCTGATATAGCCAAAATTCCACCAAATGCTTCAAGGAATGAAAATCGCTCGTTCAGAAAGATAACTCCCATCAGGGTTAAAAAAACCGGGAACAGATTGCCTAAAAAAGAGGTCACCGAGGGATCTGAAATGGCCCGGATAGCCAGAAAAAAGGTAATATTCGAAAGCAGATCAATGATTGCAAAGCCAGTCAGCATAAGCAGCATTTTACGCGAGAGTTGACTGATCTCGCTTATTTTTCCGGAGAAAATAACCAAAAGCAAATTTAACAGAAAACCCATTCCAAAGTAATAGAGCCCAAACTGAGCCAAATCGACCTGGTTAAGTCCGGCTTTGCTAAATACATATAAACTCGAAAAAGAAATAGTCCCGATCAAAGCCCAGGTATATCCTTTCCATTGTTCAGATTTTATTACATTCATAAGGAAAATAAAAAAGCGAAACCTCACTGGAGATTTCGCTTTCGAAAGATATTGTATTTTTTGTATTACAGGCGCTTTTTAATCGCTTTTGTTGCTTCTTCAAAACCAGGTTTTTCCAGAAGTGCAAACATGTTCTTTTTGTAGGCTTCAACTCCGGGTTGATCGAATGGATTCACTCCCAAAGTATATCCGCTTAATCCGCAAGCCACTTCAAAGAACTGGATCAACTGACCAAGAAAATATTCGTTCAGTTTTGGCAATACAATCTGAATATTTGGTACTCCACCATCGACATGAGCCAGCATGGTTCCGAGTTCTGCCATTTTATTTACTTCATCAACACGCTTTCCGGCGAGGAAATTGAGGCCGTCCAAATCGGCAACGTCGTTCGGGATGCGCACTTCGCGGTCGGGACTTGCAATGGAAAGTACAGTTTCGAACAACGTGCGTTCACCTTCCTGAATGTATTGTCCCATGGAATGCAGATCAGACGAGAAATCAACGGCTGCCGGAAAAATTCCCAATCCGTCTTTTCCTTCGCTTTCGCCGTACAATTGTTTCCACCATTCAGCCAGAAAATGAAGTTTCGGATTGTAGTTGACCAGAATTTCAACCTTTTTGCCATTCTTGTATAATTCGTTGCGAACTGCTGCATATTGGGCCGCAAGATTATTTTCAAAAGGTACGTCAACGCCAGTTGCATTTTGCATATCAACCGCTCCCTGCACCAGGGCACGGATATCAAATCCGGCAACTGCAATAGCCAATAAACCAACAGGAGTCAGAACTGAATAACGACCGCCCACATCATCAGGAATGACAAAAGTTTTGTATCCTTCGGTAGTTGCAAGTGAACGCAAGGCTCCCCTGCTTTTATCAGTAATAGCTACAATGCGGTCGTTTGCTTCGGCTTTGCCGTATTTTTCTTCGATATCCTGTTTCAACAACCGAAAAGCCAGCGCTGGTTCGGTTGTAGTTCCTGATTTGGAAATTACAGCCATCGCGTATTCTTTGGTTTTCAGCAGCTCGCGCAGTTCGAAAAGGTAATCTTCGCTGATGTTTTGTCCGGCAAACAGGATAAACGGATTTTTACGTGTTTTCAGGTGGGCAAAACTATCGGAAAGGGCATCAACCACAGCTTTCGAACCAAGATATGATCCGCCAATACCGATAACAACAAAAATGTCGATGTTTTTGGAAACCAGTTTCGCAGCTGTTGCTTCAAAATCAGCAAGTTCAGCTTCAGAAATTGAACCTGGCAGAGTGGTCCATCCTAAAAAATCGTTTCCCTTTCCGGTTTTGTTGAAAAGAGCGTGATTGTGTTTCTCAATCGTTTCTTTGTATGCGTAGATTGAGTCTTTTGAAATAAAATCAAAAGTCTTATTAAAATTTAAAGAAATCTTTTCCATTTTACTTTAATCTAAAAATTTATCTGAGGTTTTCTGTTAACAATCGGATTTCAATAGCGGGGGAAATGTTTTCATACAGGATATTGTATACGGCTTCTGCAATGGGCATATTCACCCTGAATTCTTCATTGATTTCTTTGATTGATTTCGCCGCATAATAACCTTCGGCAACCATGTGCATTTCGAGTTGAGCCGTCCGGACTGAATATCCTTTGCCAATCATGGTTCCAAAAGTCCGGTTTCGCGAAAATTGCGAATAGGCAGTAACCAGTAAATCGCCCAGATAGGCTGAGCTTTTGATATCGCGGGTAATCGGGTGAACTTTGTCGACAAATCGCTTTATTTCCTGAATGGCATTCGAGATCAATACAGCCTGAAAATTGTCACCATAGCGTAAACCATGTACAATTCCGGAGGCAATCGCCACAATATTTTTCAGTACCGAAGCGTATTCGGTGCCATAAATATCGTCGGAAACATGTGTGCGGATGTATGGACATTCGAGCCGAAAAGCAAAAGCGCGGGCCTTTTTCACATCCGGACAAGCGATGGTGAGGTACGATAAACGCTCCAGTGCCACTTCCTCAGCATGACAAGGGCCGG
>Ga0209261_10000192_pt1 | contig 16503 bp, 11 predicted proteins | sample DOMMetBare1Fresh_FD_187470 | JGI IMG/M metagenome (GOLD analysis project Ga0209261, IMG submission 187470) | Wetland sediment microbial communities from St. Louis River estuary, USA, under dissolved organic matter induced mercury methylation -... | ecosystem: Environmental > Aquatic >...
TGGCGCTGCCGGTGTTCGCTCAAGGCTGTTCCCGCTTGGTGCGCACCCATTCTCCGGACCGGTGGGCGCGCCACTTCAACAGCAGTTTCCAGACCACGAAGAACGGTGCGCGCAGCAGATCGCCCAGGCCCCGCAGGCCGGCGCCGCTCAACTGCCAGCCGCGCAGCACGTAGAGCACGACGCACATCGCACAGCCCAGCCCCAGCCACCACCAGACCTGCAGCGATGGTTGCCACAGTTGCGCGGCGGCGGCAAATGCCAGCAGCGCCGCGATGTTGACCGCGATCGACGACAGCGGCGGCACCCACAGGTCGAACAGCAGGTCCAGGCACACGCCGCCGTCGGGGCGCAGCGCCGCGTTCAGCAGCGCGCCGCTCTTTGAGCGCCGCAGCCACGATCGCCCGTCTTCCCAGCGCCGGCGCTGCGTGCGCGAGGCCGCCTCGCTCGTCACCATCGTTGCCGCGACGTTGGCCTCGTCGGCGTAGTGCACGCGGTGTCCGGCCAGACCGAGATCGATGCCGTACTCGATGTCCTCGGCCAGCGAGAACGCCCGGTACGGCACCTGGCGCAGCAGCCTGTGCGTGATGCACCAGCCATTGCCACGCAACCCGCACGACAGCCGCAGCCGCTCGCGTGCGCGCGAGCGCACCTGGTGGAACGAGGCCAGCGCGATGGCCATCAGCCGCGTGCGCCACGAGGCCTGCGCATTGCGCACGCAGTAGTGCGCCTGGATCACCTTCGCGCCGGTTTCGATGCGCGCGGCGAACGACTCCAGCAAATTGGCCGAGACCTCGGTGTCGGCATCGACCACCACCGCGGCATAGGCCCAGTCGTGCGCCTGGCTGGTCTGCAAGCCCAGCGCCAGCGCATGCCCCTTGCCGCGCAGGGCCGTGTCGTGGCGCTCCAGCACCTGCGCGCCGGCCGCGCGCGCGAGCGCGGCCGTGGCGTCGGTGCAGTTGTCGGCCACGACCAGCACGCGAAAACCGTCGGCCGGCCAGTCCAGACGGCGCAGGCTGGCCACCGTGGCCTCGATCATCATCGCCTCGTTGTGGGCCGGCACGATGATGTCGAAGCGAAGCCGCCGCGACGACCGGCCCGCCGCGGCCGGCGCGCCCGACAGCAGCGTGAACAACAGCAGGTAGGCGCTCAGCGCCGCAGCCGGCAGCGCCAGCGCCATCGCGATCAGCTGGATCAGCGTGGTCATGCGCGCACCGGCCCGTATTCGCGGTAGTGCCAACCGACGAAGATCGACAGCTTGCCCAGATTGGCCGCTGCCTTGAGCAGCCAGTGCACGGCACGATGCCTGCCGCCCGGCCACACCAGCAGCGCCAGCGTGCCAGCCAGTCCGGCCTGCAGCAGCGCGCGCACGAACAGTCGCGATCGGCCGGCCGCGGGCAGCGCGCCGTACCGTCCGGCGAGGCGGTGGCGGGCGTAGTCCTGGCCGCCGCGCATCGCACGCAGCAGCAGCCAGCGCAGCGACAGCCGCGCGGCCTCGACCGGCTCTTGCACGACGGCCTCGTCGCACCACACCAGGCAGGCACCCTGCTGCTTCATGCGCGTCAGCAGATCGCCGTCTTCACCGCCGGTCAGCCCGTAGTCCGGATCGAACGGCGCCGGCGTCCGGCGCAGCATCGCGCCGCACAGCAGCACGTTGCCGAAGCGCAGCTTGTGGGCCGGAACGACGGTGCCGGTGGGCATGCGCGCCCAGTCGTAGAAGCGGCCCCGCTGGATCCACGCCGCGGCGGCAGGTGGAACGACCGGCTCGACCGGTCCGAGCACGCCATCGGCTCGGTAGCGTTGGGCGGCCTGTGCAAGCTCGCCGAGCCACGCCGGCGGCGCGCGTTCGTCGTCGTCGATGAAGGCAAGCCAATCGCCACCGGCCAGCGCCACCGTGTGGTTGCGCGTCAGCGAGATGTTCTTCTGCGGTTGCACGCCGTAGTGGATCGGAAACGGCGCGCCGCGTTCGCGCCGAAGCTCGACCACGGCGCGTGCGCTGGCCGCGGCGTCGTTGTCCACCACCACCACCTCGTCGGGCAGGCGATGTTGTGCGACCAGGTCGTCCAGCAGCCGGGCCAGCCGCTGTGGCCGGCGATAGGTCGCGATGCACACGCTGATGCTCATGGCGAGGCCCGCGGATCCACGCGGTCCAGGCGCCGGGCTGCCAACCAGGCCACCACCAGCTCCTGGCGCGCGCGAAACAGCATCCAGGCCAGCAAGGCCAGTGCGGTGCCGTTCCACAGCGACGCCGCGCCGTGCGCGAACGCCAGCAGCAACGCCAGCACCACGAAGAACAACAGCCGCACCAGATGCACCGGCGCCTCGGGCCAGTCCTTGCCGCCGAGCCGGTAGACGCAGTAGGGCACCCACTTGGCCAGCACGTGCGCACCGAGCGCGGCCGCGCCGACCGGCGCGATCGGCACCAGCGCGACGAATGCCGCCGCGCGCGCGAACTGCAGCCCCGCGAACATCCAGACGCGGGTGCCCTTGTCGAAGCGGTTGTACAGGCGGAACCCGCCGTGCGTGGCCAGCAGCACCGCGGCCCAGGTGGCGAGGTCGGCCGGCGTGACCTGGACCGGCCAGCGCAGCGCGACGATGCCGAGCGCGCCGCTGCAGAAGGCCCAGATCCAGGGCTGCCAGCGCGGCGTCGCGATCGACGAATCCAGGAACGCCGCGCTGAGCTTCGGCTCGGCCTCCAGGCGCGCGGCAACCAGGTCGTTGTCGACGTAGCCGCGCTCGTAGATCGACCAGAACGACACCAGCAGCAACAGCAACCCCAGCGCGTGCAGCAGCGGCAGCGCGGCCAGCGCGATCGAACTCAGCACCCAGAGCGCGAAGTCCTCCTGCAGGATGCCGCGCACGATGTAGCGAGCACCGGGACGTTTCACGTGGGTCAGGTACTGGCCGGGCAGGTAGACGCCGTTCAAGGCCTGGTCGTGGCGAGCCTCGGGCCACACCGCGCGCAGCGGCCGCGCGCAGGCGTCGAGCAGACCCAGGTCCTGCGACGAGTCGGTGAGCACGAGCGCGCGACGCACGGTGTCGTGCCCGAGCGCGGCCATCACCAGGCTGAGTTTGCCGGCGCGCCGGTCGGCGAAGGTCGACAGGCGCGCCGAGACGATCTGCGCCTGCGGCAGGCCCAGTGCCGCGACGAGCGGCGCGACGATGGGCTGGAAGCCCACCGTGGCAATGATCGGCGGCGCGCCCGGTGTGTTCAGCACGGCCATCAGGCGCGGATTGACGTGCTCGCAGGCAAGACCGGCCACACGCTGGCGCCAGCGCCGCCCGGTCCAGGGAAACAGCGCCGAGACGAGGCGCACGCGCCAGATGTCGCGCGTGACCTCGCCACCGCTCCAGCGCCAGGGTTTGACCGTGTCGAGCAGCCGCATCAGCAGCAGCGCGGGCAGGCGCGGACGCGCCGAATCGATGTAGTCCTCGGTCGAGTTGCGCAGGTACAGCGTTTCGTCCAGGTCGAGCACGATCGGTCCGCTGTGACCGAGGATCGCGGTGATCGCGGTCTCGGGCGATACGTCGTGGCGCGTCATCACCTCGGCGTCCTTCATGACGTGCCGACCGAGAACCGCGTCGGCCGTGGCGCGCGTGCGCCGGGTTCGCGATGCAGGCGCTTGCGCAGTCGGGCGCACGGCGCCTCGACCCAGCGCCGCATCGGCTCGGCGACCAGCAGCGTCAGCAACGCCGTCGCGAGCATCACGGCCAGGCCCTGCCCCCGCGGCCAGTGCTTGGTGACGCCGAGCAGGATGACGTGGTGCGAGAGGTAGATCGTGTACGAGATCGTGCCGAGGTACACCAGCGGCCGCGCGTTCAACCAGCGAAAGGGTGCCTGGTCGGCGCGCGCGACGGCCAGGTAGATCAGCCCCGCGATGGCCAGGCTTTGGAGCGTGTAGCGCGCGGTGAGGCGAAACACGTCGTCGCGCCAGACCAGGCTGCCCAGCAACAGCGCGATGCTGGCGGCCGCCAGCGCCCAGTCGGCCGCGGCGCTCGGCGCGGCGGCGCGGTCCAGCCACGGGTTGCGCAGCAGCGCCAGCAGACAGCCGATCAGGATCGCATCGACCCGGGTGTCGGTGGCCATCGTCAGGTAGGCCTCCGAGGCCCCGTTGGCGACCAGGATGCAACGCCAGGCCAGCACCGCCGCGCACAGCGCGCCGAGCACCGCCGCCGACAGCCTGACGCGCGCCAGGCGCAACAACAACGCCGCCAGCGGCGGGAACAGCAGGTAGTAGTGCTCCTCGATCGCCAGCGACCAGACCACGCCGATGCCCGCCGGCATGCCATGGAAGTCGTGCGCGATGACATGGTAGTTGCCGAGATAGAACAGTGCGGACAGGAGGCCCCCGAACGTGAAGCCGCCGTCGATCAGCGCGGCGGCGGACAGCGCGGCGGCCGCGGCCACCACGATGAACAGCGGCGGCATCAGCCGCAGCAGCCGGCGCAGGTAGAAGCCGCCGAAGTGGATGCGGCCGCTGCGCGCATGCTCGATGCGCATCAAGGTCGTGATCAGGAAGCCGCTCAACACGAAGAAGATCGTGACGCCCAGACCGCCGGGCACGACGTGCTCGAGGCCGGCGTGTGCGAAGAACACGAGCGACACCGCCACCGCGCGGATGCCGTCCAGCGACGGTATCGGGCCGCTGGCGACCGTGATCGGGGCTGTTGCGTGGGCCATCGCCGCTCAGTCGCTGCCGCCGCGCGGCTGCGGCAAGGCCGCCTGCACGGCGCGCGCCATCGCGTACCGGTCGTCGATCGGTTGCGGCTCGCCGAACACCAGGCGCAGGCGCTGTTCGAGCAGCGCACGTGCCAGCGCGAACGAGGCCAGTGTCATCAGCACGAAATCGACGCTCAGCACGCTGAACCAGTGGCTCTCCGACAGGTTGGTGATCACCTGCTCGAACAGCAGTGCCAGGAACAACGCACCCTGGTTGCGATCGATGCCCAGCAATCGCAGCGACTGGTGGACGTGCGTGACGATGTAGCCGATCAGCACGACCAGGCCGACCCAACCCAGGTCGTTGACGAGGTCGAGGTAGCCGTTGTGCGCGGAGCCGGGATAGAACGAGCCCATGCGCCACATGAAAGCGTACGACTCGGTGCCGGGAACCGGCCCGGCGGTCCAGTACGCGGCATAACCGGTGCCCAGCAGCGGGTGGTAGCCGATGTGATCGATCACGATCGACCAGATCTCGGTGCGGCCGGTCAGCGTCAGGTTCTTGTCGGTCAGCAGTGCGACCGGCGCCAGCAACGTGCCGAGCCCCGGGATCAGCCTCAATGTGGCCAGCGTGTAGAGCAGGAACAACACGACCAGCAGCGCCACCAGATAGGGCCAGTACGGCCGCAGGCCACGCGGGGCGCGCATCAGCGCGATCAGCAGCAGCGACACGAACACGGTGGTGGCCATCGCGGTGGAGCTGCGCGAGAGCACCAACGTCACCACCGCCAGCGACACGCCGAGCCACGCCGTAGCGGGCCGGGTCTCGCCTGACAACCCGGCGTGCAGCCACAGCACCAGCGTGATGCAGGCCAGCGCGCCGAGTCCGTTCTTGTGGTTGGCCAGACCGCGCCAGGCGCCGAGGAGTTCGGCCGAGACCTCCTGATGGATCCCCAGCGTCGGGAAGGCGAGCCCGAAGGCGATCGAGCCCAGCAGCACCAGCGTCAGGATCGGCCGCACGACGGCCTGATAGCGCCGCGCATGCCAGGCCGCGAGCACGAAGGCGGCGCACACCAGCACCACCGTGCCCAGCCGCACGACCCGCCTGGAGCTGAGCGCCGGGTCGATCGACCAGGCGATGCTGGCCACGGCCAGCGCGGCGAGCAGCAGCAGGAACGGGTTCAGCGCGCGGGCCAGCAACCACGCCAGGCCTGCCCGCCAGACCAGGACCGCTGCGCCGAGCGTGAGCAGCGCCAGCCACAGCGTGCGGCTCACCGCGCTGCCCGAGCTCGGCGCGCTGGCCGTCGTGAGGATGGTGTAGTCGAAACCTTCGGGCACGATCATCAGCACGACCAGCACCCACACCATGCCGGCCAGCACCGTGGAGAGGCGGTCGTCGCGCCGCCAGGCGGCGTCGCTTGTCGATCCGACGCGAGCCAACGGCATGGCGATCAGAAGTGGCTGATCACGGCGCCCATGACCTGCGAACGCGTCGCCGACAGCCGCTGCAACATGTCCTGCATCTGCCGGTACGGCGTGTGCTGCGCGCGGCTCATCACCACCACGCGGCCGACCAGGCTCGCGATGGCCAGGCCGTCGGCGAACTCGGCGATCGGCGCGGTGTCGATGACGACGAACCTGAAGTTCTCGCGCCAGTCCTCGATCATCGACGCGAAGGCGCGGCTGGACAGCAGCTCCAGCGGATCGTTGGGTACCGCGCCGGCGGTCAGCAGCGCCATCCCCGGCAGTCCCTGCACCGAGCGCAGAGGCGGTCGCTCGCCCGATTCGATGGCCTGCGTCAGGCCGCGCCGGTTGTCGGTGCCGAACAGCAGGTGCTGCTGCGGTCGGCGCAGGTCGGCATCGACCAGCAGCGTGGGGCGCCCGGTCTGCGCGAACGCTATCGCCAGCTCGGCGGCCAGCAGGGTGCGGCCTTCACCGGCGCAGGGGCTCAACAGCGCCACGATGTCGGCACGGTCCATCCCATCGCGCCGCAACAGCAGCTCGGTGCGCAGCGCGCGGATCTTCTCGCAGCGCGGATCACAGGGGTCGTGGGCCATGACGAGGCGATCGCTGGGCTTCACGGCCGGTTCGATCGACGTGACCTCGCCGCCCGTTCGCGCCGCGGCGATGGCCGCTTCGTGCGAGACGAACATTGCCTCGTCGGCCTGGACGCTCGACGCTCTGGCGTTCATGTCGCAATCCTCCGGGGCAGTCGACCGAATTCCACCAGCACCGGCACGCCGTGCTGCCGTTCCACATCGTCGCGGCAGCGCACGCGGCGGTTGAACAATTCGCTGGCCAGCGGGATGCCGAGCCCGAAGAACACGGCGGCGATGCCGCCCAGCAGCAGCACCGACAGCACCTTGGGCTTGGCGGCGCTGACCGGCGCCGTCGCGGCACTGACCACGCTGATGTTGGTGGCGCGGTGGCCGGTGGCGAACATGATCTGGTCGTAGCCGTCGAGCGCGCGCTTGTACACCGACTGCGCGGACTCGAGCTCGAGCAGGTTCTTGGCCGACTCGTCGCGCAGGCGCCCCTGGACGAGCACCTTGGCGCGCTGATCCGACACGGCGCGCTGCAGGCTCTGCTCGAGCCGCCGCGCCAGGTTCAGCGCGGCCGTCGCGTTGGCCGAGTAGCCCTGCACCGCCGACGCCAGCAGGCGCCGTGTGTCCTGGACCTGTGACTGCGATTCGCGCAGGTCAGGGTAGGCCTGCGTATAGGCGCGGCTGAGCTGGGCATGGCGCAGTTCCTGCGTCGCGAGTTGCGCCGACAAGGTCTGCACCTGCACCGACGACAGCGCCTGGTCGCTGACCGATGGATCCACCGCGGCGCGGGCTTCGGCGATCTGGCGCGCGTTCTGCGCTTCCTGCAGGCGCTGCTCCAGCGTGCCGAGGAACAGGACGTCGTTGTTGGTCTTGTTGCCCTCGTCGATCACGCTGTTGCGCTGGTGGAATGCGGTGACCTCGCGCTGCGCCTCGTTGACTTTGTCCTTGAGTCCGGCCAGCTGCTGTGCGTAGCGCCGCGCCCGTTCGGCCGGCGGCCCGGCGGAACGCGCGGCGTCCTGCTCGCGGTACACGTCGGCCACCATGTTCGCCACCTGCGCCGCCGCGGCGGCGTTGTCCGCCGCGTAGGTTGCATAGATCAGCTGGCTGCCCAGCGGGCTTTGCGCGACCGTCAGCGCCTTGGCGACCTTGGCGGCCACCCAATCGCGCAGCGTGCCGGTGTCGCCGCGAAAGCCGCGCGCATAGTCCTCGTCGCGCGTCAGGTTCAGGCGGTCGACCACGGTCAGCAGCACACTGGGCGATTGCATCAGCTCGACCTGGGTGGCAATGTAGTTGCTCACCTGCATCACCGGCAGTTCTTTGCCGTTGGACGGGTCGTTGACCTCGTAATTGACCATCAGGGCCGTGGTGGCCGTGTAGGTGCGCGGCCAGAAGGCCAACGCCAGCGCGGTGATCGAGCACACCAGCAGCACGATCAGGATCGACAGCCGGCGATGCGCCCAGACGATCGCCAGGATCTGCGACAGCGACAGGCCGGGATGGATGAAGGCCAGAGGAATTGCCGGCATGGCCGTCGCCAGCGGCATCTCTCGGGCGACCAGCGGATAGGTGTTCATTGACTAGGGCCCGTTGTGCAAGTCTGCGCAGGGCGCAGGGGGAGCCAGTTGCGGCGACAGCGTCTGCCTGTTCGCGGTGGCTGGTTCGTGAACCGCTGTTTTAGAGTTGCACGGCAGCGACGTCTGTTCGCTGCCGTACAAACGCTGTTCGGGCTACGGCGCCTTGTGCAACGCCGCCGCATCCGGCCCGCGGTCCGTCGCGCGCGGCGCGGGGATGCGGCTGCTGTTGCGCAGTTGCCGCCTGCCCGCCCACAGTCGCCAGCGGCGCCACAGCCGTGCCATCACGCCGCGCTCCGACCACGGCCTGAGCATGCAGTCGCGCACCAGGTCGGGTTCGTCCCAGGGCACATCGTGATGGTGCGACAGCAGATGCGTGCTGCGCGCATCACGGTGCCACTCGCCCGGAAACATCGCGATGACATCGTCGTCGATGGTGGCCGTGGTGCGCGCGCGCACCACGCCCGTCCATTGCGCGAGCAGCGCCGCCGGGAGATCGCCCCGCGCGCCGAGCGGCAGATGGCAGATCGGCGTCGCGCGCGGGTTCATCTCGATCAGGTGGGCCGCACCGGTGGCCGCCTCGAGCATGAAGTCCGCGCCCCACAGACCCGACACGCCGAGCCGGCGCACGAGCCGGCGCACGGCTTCGTCCATCTCGGCGTTGTCGATGAAACGCACGACCGTCGCCGGGCCGGTGGCGTGCTGGGTGCGCAGCGCTTCGACGCTGATGCCCGCCAGAACAACGCCTTGCCAGCAGGCGACGGCGCGGTTGGCCGGCGTACCCCGGATGTACGCCTGCACGCTCACCGTGCGGGGCGTGTCGTCCAGCGCATCGCGCAGCACCGACAGGTCGCGATCGAGCAGCGCGCGCGTCAGGGCCGTCGTGACGCGGGGTCGTGCGGCCAGCAGGCCAAAGGTCCGCAGCGCCTGTTCGCGCGTGGCCACGATCGCCACACCTTGCCCGCCCCAGCTGTTGTCGATCTTGACCACAGCCGGCAGGCTGCGGTGCCGCAGCCACAGATCCAGTTCCTGCGCCGTGCGGACCACGCTGCTGTCCGGTACCCGCACGCCGGCATCCGCGGCCAGCGCCATCAAGCGCCCGCGCGAGGTCGCCAGCGCACTGGCCCCGGGCATGCCCAATGAGCGCGCCAGCAGCGCCTGCAGCGCCAACGCCGGCGCCGCGGCAACACCGGTGCGCAGGTGCAGCCGATACAACAGCACCGCCGCAGCGTCGTCACACGGTATGACCAGGTCCGGCGACGCCGCATCGATGGCGGCGCGCAGGCTGTCCAGGGGCCGCCACCCCGATTGACGATGCAGCCGCCGCACGGCATGCGTGTGCGCGGCCGGATTGCGGGTGGGACACCATACATCGACGCGACAGCCGAGGTCGGCAAACGCCATCGCCAGCCGAGCGGCGATCGACCAGGACAGGGTGGCGGTCAACAGCACGCGCGGCGGATCCGCGGCACCGCCGCGCAGGGCTTCGGGCACGGGCGGGGAGCTCGACATCAGGCCGCCATTGACGCTCGAAGACGCGTCGTCGGTCTGTGCGCCACCGCACTGAGTCTGCGACCGAACAGACGACCCTCGGTGGCGCGCCTAACTTCTCGTCATGCATCTGATCCGCGAAGCGACTGGACCCTTGGACATCGGGCGCGCACGCCATCGCTGGCCGCGCGACATGGCCACGATCATCAGCGACCTGCTGCCGTTGCTGGATCTGGCGGTCGTGCTGGTGGTGGCGTGGCTGGGCGGTGTGCTGACCCCAATGACGTGGCTGGCCGCGGTGCTGGCGCCGTTTCTGCTGTACGACAAGGACTTCGGTGCGCTGGCCGCCCGATCCGAGGTGGCGCGGCTGGTGCGTGCGCACGCCACGCGCTTCGTGCTGCTGGCCGCGGTGGTGCTGGCGATGGGCGCGCTGCTGCATCAGCGCCAGCAGACGGCGCCGGGCGCGCTGCTGGGGATGTTCGGCGCGGCACTGGTGCTGAGCATGCTGACGCGGGCGGTGCTGGCGGGCTCTGTGCAGCGCCTGCACCGCCGGGGGCTGCTGCGCGAGGTGATTGCCGTGGTCGGTGCCGGGGCGGTGGCCGACCGGCTGGTGCACACGCTGCGCCAGGGGCGAGCGGAGGCGGTCGAGCTGCTGGGCATCTTCGACGACGCGCCGGCGCCATCCGGCGCCGCCGCGCCCAGCGGCACGCTCGCGCAGTTGATCGAGCTGGGCCAGCGGCGGCGCATCGACTGGATCGTGCTGACGCTGGCGCCCAGCGAAGAGGCGCAGCTGGGCTCGATCGTGCAGCGGCTGAAGGCGTTGTCAGCGCCGATCGGGCTGTGTCCGCAGCACGTGGGCCTGACACAGCCGTACCGCAGCACCGACGTCGTGGGCGGCAGCGTGCCTGTGTGTCTGCTGGCCGACCGACCCATCAAACGCTGGGACGCCGTCATCAAGGCCATCGAGGACCTGCTGATCGGCGGCATGCTCACGCTGCTGCTGCTGCCGCTGCTCGCGGCCGTGGCGCTGGCCGTCCGGCTCAGCAGCCCGGGCCCGGTCATCTTCAGGCAGCGCCGCCACGCCGAGAACAACCGCGAGTTCGACATCTACAAGTTTCGAACGATGCGCTGGAATTCCGATGCCCCGGGACAGGATCTGCTGCAGACCACGCGCGGTGACGTCCGCGTCACCCCTGTCGGGCGTTTCCTGCGCGCCGCCAGTCTGGACGAGCTGCCGCAGCTGTTCAATGTGCTGAAGGGCGACATGTCGCTGGTGGGCCCGCGGCCACATGCGGTCAACATGCGCACCGAGGACCGGTTGGGTCACGAGATCACCAATCAGTACGCGCATCGCCATCGCGTCAAGCCCGGCATCACCGGCTGGTCGCAGGTCAATGGCGCGCGTGGTGCCACCGCCACCGCCGCGCAGTTGCAGCGGCGCGTCGCGCTCGACCTGCACTACATCGAGAACTGGTCGCTGCTGCTGGACCTGAAGATCCTGGTCATGACGGCGCGCGAAGTGTTCAAGCGGACCAACGCCTTCTAGTCCAGTGAAACGGAGAAATCGGATGTGCGCAGGGGCCAAGCCGGGCAGGCGGCAAGGCGCGGCGCGCGGCCCAGGCTGGACGCCTGGGCAAGCGCCGCAACGCCGCAGCGTGCCCGGCTTGGCCCCTGGCAGGTACCCACGCACATTCGATTTCTCCGTCTCACTGGACTAGGCATGCAAGCCGCCGCGCGCCGAAGCCGGCAGGTCGAACCGCGCGGCCCGATCGAACTCGGCGATGTGCGGGGCGTGATGCATCCCACCGCAGCGCAAACGCCGGCGCTCGAGCGGCCGGGCGGCCAGGATTTGCCGGCCGGCTCGCCATGGCGCGTCGGCTGCATCGAGTCCAGCGCCGGGTTCGCGGCGCTGGCCGATGAATGGGAGCGGCTTTTCGCCGCCTCCGGCTCGCACCTGCCGTTCTGGACCTTCGACTGGGCGCTGTCATGGTGGACGCACCATCGGCGGCGCAGCCGCGCCGCGCGCGACGTGCTGAAGATCTACACCGTGCGCGACGCCAACGGTTCGCTGCTGGGGTTGGCGCCGATGATGCTCACCGAGCGTCCGGCCTGGGGTCCGCTGCGCACGCGCTCGCTGCAGTTCCTCGGCGCCGACCCGAATCTGACCGAGCTGAAGGGCGTGATCTGTTCACCCGGCCATGCCGAGGCCGTGCACCGGTTGCTGCTGAAGCACCTGCTGGCGCGTGGCCGCCAATGGGACTGGCTGCAATGGGCGGGCCTGGATGCGCCGTGCGCCGCGCTGTTCCGCCAGCGCAGCGACCTGGTGTGGCAGCGCGACGTGCCCACGTACCTGCTGTGGCTGCCCGACAGCTGGCCTGCCTTCAAACAGGGCCTGAAGCGCAACATCCGCGAGTCGCTGCGCAAATGCTACAACTCGCTGAAGCGCGATGGCCACGTGCACCAGTTCGACGTCGCCGAGCGGCCCGAGGATGTCGTGGCGTCGCTGGCGCAGCTGTTCCGGCTGCACGCCGCACGCGCGGCCGTGACCGACACGGTGACGCACGCGGATGTCTTCGCCGCCGAACACAGTCGCCATTTCCTGCTCGACGTCTGCGAGCGACTGGCCCGGCGCGGACAGTGGCGCGCCTACACGCTGCGCATCGCGGGGCAGGTGGTGGCCATCCGCCTGGGCTTTCGCTTCGGGGACGCCATCTACCTCTACTACTCGGGCTACGACCCGGCCTGGGCGCCCTACAGCGTGATGACCACGACGGTGGCCGAAGCCATCCGCCATTCGATCGGACAAGGCGTGCGCTGCGTCAACCTGTCCACCGGCAACGATCGGTCCAAGACGCGATGGGGCCCCAGCGAAGTGGCCAATCTGGAGGTGACGCTGCGTGCCGGCGGCCTTCGGTCACGTCTGTCGTACGCGGTCTATCGCGTCGCGCTGGCCTGGCACGGCCTCGACGTCGCGGCCTCGCCGATCGGTGCGCCAACGCACTGAGTCCGGCATCGAACAGACGGTGTTCGTCCGGCCCTCTACGGTGGGGGCATGAGAAATCCGGAGCACCTGTCTATCGCCGCGGTCGCGCCCGCCGCACGAAGCGGCGTGAGTTACGGCTGGGTCTCGATGGCGGGCGACGTGCTGCCGTTGCTGGATCTGGCGGTGGTGCTGCTGGTGGCGTGGCTGGGTGGGTGGCTGCAACGGCGCGGTGCTGCGGTGCCGGCCGCCGCGGTGCTGACGCCGGTGGCGTGGCTGGCAGTGATGCTGGCGCCGGTTTTGCTGTACGACAAGGCCTTCGCGGCGCTGGCCGGTCGCGCTGCGGTGGCGGGGCTGGTGCGCGCGCATGCGCAGCGCGTGGCGCTGTGGGTCGCGGCGGTGCTGGCATTGGGCGCCCTGTCGCAGGAAATGCGGCAGACGGCGCCTGCGGCCTTGCTGTGGTTGTTCGGTGCGGCGCTGGTGCTGACGACGCTGATGCGCACGGTGCTGGCGCGTTCGGTGCAGCGCCTGCAGCGCCGGGGGCTGTTGAGCGAGGTCATCGCCGTGGTCGGTGCCGGGGCGGTGGCCGACCGGCTGGTGCAGGTGCTGGGCCTGCGCCGACCCGGAACGGTCGAGCTGCTGGGCATCTTCGACGATGCACCTGGGCCCGGCGCCGCTGTGCCGAGCGGCACTCTGGCGCAGCTGATCGAGCTGGGCCAGCGGCGGCGCATCGACTGGATCGTGCTGACGCTGCCGCCCACCGACGAGGAGTCGCTGCGCACGGTCGTGCGGCAGCTGAAGGCGTTGTCGGTGCCGATCGGGTTGTGCCCGCAGCACGTGGGGCTGACACAGCCGTGCCGCATCACTGATGTCATCGGTGGCAGCGTGCCGGTGAGCCTGCTGGCGGACCGGCCGATCAAACGCTGGCACGCCGTCGTCGCGGCCGCCGAGGCCCTGATGCCGCGCTGGATCACGACGCTGGCAGTGCTGCCGTTCGTCGCAGCGGACACCTGGCGCCCGCGACGCGGCGAAGCCGCCCCGATCGCCACACCGCGACCCGCCCGGCGCATGAGGCTCGCCTTCGATCCCTACGACGCGGCTGCCTTCGCGGATCAGGCCGCCGGATTCGGACAAGACGAATACGGCTTCGTCGTGACGCCGAATGCCGATCACCTGATCCGCCTGGAAGACGATGCGGCTTTTCGCGACCACTACGCGGCGGCGCGTTTCGTGTTGCTGGACAGCCGCTTCCTGGCCCACGTGGTGCGGGCGACGCACCGCATGCGGCTGCCGGTGTGCACCGGCAGCGACCTGACGGAGAAACTCCTCACCGACGTGATCGTGCCCGACGATGCATTGGTGCTGGTCGGCGGCAGCGACGCACAGGCGCAGCAGCTGCGCGAGCGCCACGGCCTGCGCAGGCTGGCGCACGTCAATCCGCCGATGGGCTTCATCCACGACCCCGTGGCCGTGGAAGCCTGCCTGCACTTCATCGAATCGCACAGCCCGTTCCGCTTCTGCCTGCTGGCCCTCGGTGCGCCGCAGCAGGAGGCCATCGCGCACCGGCTCAAATCGCGCGGCGTCGCCCGTGGGCTGGCGCTGTGCATCGGCGCGTCGATCAACTTCCTCACCGGCCTGGAGCGTCGCGCGCCGAGCTGGATGCAGCGCGCCGGCCTGGAATGGTCGTACCGGCTGTGGCAGGCGCCACGGCGAATGGCCGGGCGCTACCTGGTGCGCGGGCCGCGGGTGTTCGGCCTGCTGCGCCGCGCGCATATCGCGCTGCGCAACCCCACGTCGATAGCAGCGTCAGCGCTGCCAGCTGGGCTGCAGCCGGCCGCCATCGTCGAAGCGGTAGCGACCGTCGAGCCAACCCTTGCCGAACAGCACCAGCGCCTCGTCGTAGTAGTTGCTGCTCGCGCGCTGCCTGGCGCGCAGCGTGTCGACGCGTTGCCGTTGCAGCTCCAGCGTCGGCGTGTCCGGCAGCGCGTGCAGGAACGGCAGCAGCGCGGCTGAGAATCCGATCGGCGAATAGTCCCCCTTCAGCGCCACGCCGGTTACCGGGTTCACCTTCTCGGGCGGCACGCCGAGCCGGCGGGTCCAGTCGGCGTAAGGCTTCAGGCGCTGTACCAGTGCCGCGCTGCCGGGCCCGGACATACCGGCCCACAGGTAGACGCGGATCGCGTCGTAGCTGCCAGACGGCTTGCGCTCGGTGTCGGGCATCACCATGCCCTGGGAATCGACGACGAAGGTGTCCGGCGCGACGCCGCTGGCATAGATCTGCGGCACCATGCGCAGGTGGCTGTCCCAGACCTGCTGCCATGGTCCGCGCGGATCGACGGCCGCGAGGTAGCGGAACATGAAGTCGGGCAGGTAGCTCGGATTGAGACGGAAACGCCCCTGGCCGAGCGCGAAACCCACTGCGCCCGGCAGCAGCAACCAGCCGGCCGCGCCGGCCTGCGCGACCTCATGGCGGCCGATCTGCGCCAGCAACTGCCGGCCGGTCTCGGCATAACGCGGGGCCTGCCACAGACGGCTGGCCTCGAGCAGCGCGTAGGCGATCCACAGGTCGGCATCCGAGGCCGAGTTGCGGTCCTGCACGCCCCAGCTGCCGTCGGGACGCAGTCCCCACAGCCAGGCCGGCAACTTCGTGCCGAGCTGCCCATCGCACAGGTTGTCGGAGGTCCACTTCAGGATCGTGTCGAAGCGGGTGCGATCGTCGGCCACCAATGCGAAGAACAGTCCGTACGACTGCCCTTCGGAAGTGCTCTTGCGTTCGAACGTGAGGTCGATGACGCGGCCGTCGGCCTGCACGAAACGGCCGACGAAGTCGTCCCAGTCCGGCCACCGGTTCGCCGCATCGGCGCGGTCGGATCCCGACACCAGTGTCCACGCAAAGAACAGGCCAGGCATCAAGGTCCTGCGGCGCATCGGCTACATCTTCCTCGTGGCGCAAACCGTCGCACGACGGCGCCGCACACGCTAGACGGCAGCCTGCGGCAGGTCTGTGCGCTGTCGTACACAGCGCATCACCGTTCGCGGGCCGAGGCGTGGTCGCGCGCGTGCCAAGGCACTGTGCGCTGGCGAACGGAGCCCGCTGTGCCGGCCCATCACACTGGGCCCGGCCGACGACGGGTTCCCGAATGCACAAAACGTATTCATCATCGATGGTTCACGGCGGCCGCAAGCCCGGTGTCGGATGAGTCTCGATTCCGCCTGGCTCTACTTCGCCTTCATGGCGATCGCCCTTGGCGTCGCAGGCCTGCCGACGTTCCGAAATCTCGACGCCGTGACGGGCGAAGCGACCCGGCACCGCGCCGTCGACGGGTTGCGCGGGTTCCTCGCGCTCGGCGTGTTCGTCTACCACCTTGTCGTCACGCATGGCTTCATCGCCACCGGGCAATGGCAGGCGCCCGGCTCGCGCTTCTACGCACTGCTGGGGCCGATCGGCGTGTCGCTGTTCTTCATGATCACCGGCTTCCTCTTCTGGGGACAGCTGCTGCGCGCGCGCGGGCGGCCACGCTGGCACGCGCTGTACATCGGCCGGCTGTGGCGCATTGCGCCGATGTACCTGTTCGTGGTGCTCGTGATGCTGGTCATCGTGTTCGCTCGCACCGGTTTTCGGTTGCACGAGCAGGCGTCTGTCGTGATCGCGTCGGTGCTGCAGTGGCTGGCGCTGGGCATGATCGATGCGCAGCCCGATGTCAACGGCTACCGGGCCACCCATGTGCTGGCGGGCGTGACCTGGACCATCTGGTACGA
>Ga0209261_10000193_pt1 | contig 16460 bp, 15 predicted proteins | sample DOMMetBare1Fresh_FD_187470 | JGI IMG/M metagenome (GOLD analysis project Ga0209261, IMG submission 187470) | Wetland sediment microbial communities from St. Louis River estuary, USA, under dissolved organic matter induced mercury methylation -... | ecosystem: Environmental > Aquatic >...
ACTCGGCCGGGCCTCCGGCGACGGGCGGGAGAACCTGCTGGCGATCCTCGGCCCCGGAGAGATGTTCGGCGAGCTGTCCCTGTTCGACCCCGGCCCCCGTAACGCCACCGCCACGGCCGTCGCGGACACCTCGCTGCTCGGGGTCGGCAGCGACGACCTGGTCACCTGGCTGAACGGTCGCCCGGACGTCGCCCGGCAGTTGCTGCGCTCGCTGGCCCGTCGGCTGCGCCGGACCAACGAGGCACTCGCCGACCTGGTCTTCTCCGACGTCCCGGGCCGGGTCGCCAAGGCCCTGCTAGACCTGTCCGAACGGTTCGGCAGCCCCACGGATGAGGGTCTGCGGGTCGCCCACGACCTGACCCAGGAGGAGCTGGCCCAGCTGGTCGGTGCCTCCCGCGAGACGGTCAACAAGGCGCTGGCCGACTTCGCGGCCCGTGGCTGGCTACGCCTGGACCAGCGCGCGGTCGTCCTGCTCGACATCGACCGGCTGCGCCGTCGCGCCCGCTGAGAGCCCTCCTGGCCGGGGAAGGAGCGACGGTGCTCGTCGTCCATGCGCAGTGGTCGCAGTCCGTGCGCAGTGACCGACTGATCTGGTGGGCCGAGGACTCGACCGGGCGGCCCGTGCCGCCGCGACGGCCGGGGCGTGCCCCGCGGGTGCGGCCACATCCGTTCGCCGCGACCGAGGAACACCTGCGTCGGATCGGCGACGGGGCGACCGCTCTCGCCAAGGCCGGTGTCACCGATCTGGTCCTGGTCCTTCCCTCTACCACCGGGCCGCTGCCCTCGCCGCAGGTCCAGCTCGATGCGCTGCTGCCGCACGAGAGCGAGGGCGACCCCGGCGTGGGTCGGGCCGAGGACGACACCGGCCCGGTGGCGCGTCCCGGCCCTGCAGGTCGAGCCGGACGACGCGCTCGAGGTCCTGGCCCACCTCAGCGGGGCAGCCGACGCCGCTCAGCTCACCCTCGGGGCGGGCACGATCCACCTGGTCGCCGTTGCGGACCTGGCGGCCGACCTGGTCAGTCGGGGCCGGGTGCTGCCCTCGGCCCGCTGGACCGCCGACGGCGCGGTCGCCTGCTGGCTGCCGGTCCTCACCGGGGCGGACGTGGCCAGGGCGCGTTCGGTGGCCCTCGCCCTGCCGCCCGCGGCACGCGCGGCCGAGGGCGATCGGCGCGACGCCGGCACCTGGACTGCCCGGGCGCTCGATGCGCTGGTCGATGTGGTGGCCCGGTCGCGCCTGGGCCGGGTCCGGCTGCACCCCGCGGCGGCCGGAACGCGGGCCGCGGTGGTCACCGGATGGCTGCGCGCGCTGAGCGGGCGCGGCCGCGCGTTCCCGGCCACCGCGGAGCAGTTCGCGGCCCTCACCAGGTCGCTGGCCGCCTGGCAGGCCGAGGCGGTGGCCGGGCCGATCCGGGGGTTCTTCCGGCTCGTCGAGCCCGCCGCCGACGGCCTGCTCGCCGGGTCCGAGGGGGCGCCGGAGGCGCCATCGCTGGACGCGGCGTCGGACATCTGGCGGATCGAGTTCGGCCTGCAGGCCAGCGAGCAGCCGAGCCTGGTCGTCGACGCGCCCAAGATCTGGCGCTCACGCGGCCGGCTCACCGCGCTGGGGCAGCAGCTGGACGCCCCGCAGGAGACCCTGCTCGCCCAGCTGGCCCGGGCCCACCGGCTCTACCCGGCGCTCGAATCGGCCCTGCGAACGGCCCGGCCGGCCGCGCTGGAACTGGATCTTCCCGGGGCGCACGACTTCCTGACCAGCGCGGCGCCGTCCCTGGCCGCGGCCGGCTTCGGCGTCCTGCTGCCGGGGTGGTGGACCAGGCCGAGCTCCCGGTTCGGGGTGCGACTGCGCAGCTCGACGCCGTCCGCACCAGGTGCGGTCCAGACCGCCTCGCGGTTCGGGCTGGAGACCATGGCCGACTTCCAGTGGCAGCTGGCGATCGGCGACGAGCCGCTCAGCGAGGCCGAGCTGGCGGCCCTGTCCTCGGCGACCCAACCCCTGGTTCGCCTTCGGGGGCAATGGGTCTCGCTCGACGAGCGCAAGCTCGCGGCGGGGCTGTCGCTGCTCGAGCGGAGCGGCGAGCAGCGGTTGAGCCTGGGCGAGGTACTGCACCGGCTCGGCTCGGACGACGGGGGGCCCGGTGGGCTCGAGCTGCTCGGGGTGGATGCCGACGGCTGGCTCGGCGACCTGCTGTCCGGCGCGGCCGATCAGCGGCTGGAGCCGGCCACGCCGAGCGAGGACTTCGTCGGCATCTTGCGCCCCTATCAGGAACGGGGCCTGGCCTGGCTCACCTTCCTCGGCCGGCTGGGGCTCGGCGGGGTGCTGGCCGACGACATGGGGTTGGGCAAGACGGTGCAGCTGCTGGCGTTGCTGACCGGCGACGCGCCGGGCAGCGGCCCGACCCTGCTGGTCTGTCCGATGTCGCTGGTCGGCAACTGGCAGCGGGAGGCGGCCCGGTTCGTCCCGCAGCTGCGGGTGCACGTGCACCACGGCGCCGAGCGGGCTCGGGGTGCGGCGTTCACCGCGGCGGTGGCCGAGTCCGACCTGGTGGTCACCACCTACGCGCTGGCCGCGCGGGACGCCGCCGCGTTGAGCAGGATCGGCTGGCACCGGGTGGTGGTCGACGAGGCGCAGGCGATCAAGAATGCGGCGACCCGGGCCGCCTCGGCGATCCGGGCCCTGCCGGCCACGCAACGGATCGCGGTGACCGGCACCCCGGTCGAGAACCGGCTGGCCGACCTGTGGTCGATCATGGAGTTCGCCAACCCCGGCCTGCTCGGATCGGCCACCGCGTTCAAGCAGCGGTTCGCCACCCCGGTGGAGAAGTACGGGGACGACTCCGCCGCTCTGCGGTTGCGCCGGCTCACCCAACCGTTCGTGCTGCGCCGGATGAAGACCGACACCTCGATCATCTCCGACCTGCCGCAGAAGCTGGAGATGGAGGTGGTCTGCAACCTCACCCGGGAACAGGCCGGCCTCTACCAGGCGGTGGTCGACGACATGATGCAGCGGATCGAGGAGTCCGAGGGGATCGAGCGACGCGGTCTGGTGCTGGCCACGATGACCAAGCTGAAACAGGTCTGCAACCATCCCGCCCACCTGCTGCGCGACGGGTCCACGTTCGCGCCGTCCCGTTCCGGCAAGCTGCAGCGGCTGGAAGAGATCCTCGAGGAGGTGCTGGCGGCGGGCAAGAAAGCGCTGCTCTTCACCCAGTACGCCGAGTTCGGTGGCATGCTGCGGGCTCACCTGACCACCCGGTTCGGGCAGGACGTGGCGTTCCTGCACGGCGGGGTGAGCAAGGCCGCGCGGGACGACATGGTGGCTCGGTTCCAGGACGGCGGGCCCGCCGCGCCGCCGGTGTTCGTGCTCTCGCTCAAGGCCGGCGGCACCGGGCTGACCCTGACCGCGGCCAACCACGTGGTGCACGTCGACCGGTGGTGGAACCCGGCGGTCGAGGACCAGGCCACCGACCGGGCGTTCCGGATCGGCCAGCGGCGCGCAGTCCAGGTGCGGGCGTTCGTCTGCGCCGGAACGGTCGAGGAGCGGATCGCAGCGATGATCAAGGACAAGCGCGGCCTGGCCGCCAGGATCGTCGGCACCGGTGAGCAGTGGCTGACCGAGCTGTCCACCGAGCAGCTGCGCGAGCTGATCGCGCTGGAGTCGACGGCGGTGGTGGAATGACGCCCTCTCGGTACTCGCGGTCGTTCGAGGGCTACGGCGGCTATTACCCTCCGTCGAAGCCGCGCAAGGTCGAGGGGGGGATCAAGGCCCGCAGCACCCGCGGGGAGATCTCCTCGCAGTGGTGGTCTCGGCGGTTCGTGGACGCCCTGGAGGCGTTGGCGGTCGGCGGTCGGCTGACCCGGGGCCGGACCTATGCCCGCCAGGGCCAGGTGCTCTCCCTCGACCTGGCACCGGGCGTGGTGCGCTCGCAGGTGCAGGGTTCGCGGGCGCGCCCCTACCGGGTGGAGCTGGCGATCACCCCGTTCACCGAGCTGGTCTGGGCCAAGGTGGAGGTGGCCCTGGCCGAGCAGGCGATCTACAGCGCGCGCCTGCTGGCCGGGGAGATGCCGCCAGACATCGAGGAGGTGTTCGCCGCGGCCGGGTCGCCGCTCTTCCCGGCCCGCCGGGGCGACCTGCGAATGTCGTGCAGCTGCCCGGACTGGGAGGTGCCCTGCAAGCACCTGGCCGCCACGATCTACTTGCTGGGTGAGCGGTTCGATGCCGACCCGTTCGAGATCCTCGCCTGGCGTGGCCGGGCGAAGGAGGACCTGCTCGGCCGGTTGCGCGAGCTGCGCGGCACCGACCCAGGGCCGGGGCGCCGGGGCGGGGCGGGCGCCACCACGCCAGGCGACGTCGAGCCCCCCGAGGGCGCGTCGGCGGTCGGCGCGCTGACCGCCCTGGCGGATCTGGACGAGCCGATGGGGTCCGATGCCGCGCAACGGTTCTGGCTCTCCCCCGTGCCGCTGCCGGCACCGCCCGCTGCGCTGCCGATCCCGGTGGATCTGCTGCTGCGCCAGCTGCCGCCTCCGGACCCCTCGCTCGGTGGCTCGATGCTGGTCGAGCGGCTGCGGCCGGCCTACGACCGCTTCGCCGCGGATGAGCGGGCTGCGCCGTAACGGCGGTACGTCGAGAATCGCCGAGTGCCTGCGCAGGCGATCAGGCCCGCGATAGCGTCGCCGCCGAGCACTCGCCCACAGCAGGCGCTCACGACCCCCGGTGGCCGCCGGGGGTTCCTGCTGCGTTTGGCCCCACCCCGTGATCAGGTGATCCAGCGAGTAGCAGGCCACTCCGACCCCGGCGTCGAGTGACGGCGATGTGCGCGAGATGACGGCCCGGTCGCCTCGGGCCCGGGCCGGAGTGAGCGCCTGGGGCGGGGCCACGCTCCTGGTCGAGACGCTGCAGGTCTCCCGCGGTCAGGCCCGCCGCGACGTGGCCGCTGCTGGCGTGCTCGATGCCGACGAGGCCGGGATCACCCCCGGCAAGGGCAGCGTCGACCATGTCCGGGTGATCGTGCTGGGCCTGGACCCGGGGGGTGGACGAGATGTCGACCGGGTACGCCAGACCTTCGACGCCCATGCCTGACAGCGACGACGCTCAGCGCGTCGAAGTCGCCGCTCGTGGCGCCGCGGAGGAGGACTTCGAAATCCTGTCCCGAGTAACCGAACCATCACCCAGACAATGGGTTCGGCCCATCCGTCGCCGGGGCCCGGTCTCTCGCGCGCGCCCAGACCGCGGGATCGAGTCAGGCAACCAGCCCATCGAATTCCCCGTTCTTCACTCCGAGTGCGAAGACCTCGAACTCCTCCACCGAAACCCGCACGGGCTCGGCCAATGGGTCCTGCGAGTTCCTCAGCAGCACCGTGTCGCCCTCGCGCGTCGCCTCGAGGCAACCCGCGTTCGAGCAGAAGCTCGAGCGTTGCCATTCGCTCTTGATGTCCCTCATCGGGCCACCTTCCGTCCCCACCGCTTCTGGCGGTGTCCGGCGGAGTGCGGTCAGGTGATTGGGCACCGTTGCCCCCTCAACGTGCACTCAGATCGGCTTCGACCATATGCACTTCTCTCGCGTTTGGCCAAGGGCAGTCCGCCCAGAGTCGGTGGCCCAAACGCGATTGACCCCTATCTGGGGGCCCCGGCACAAAGACTCGCCCACGACGTCACAACCTCGATGGCCGCCGAGGTGGTGTCAGTTGAGTCCTCCTGAACGTCGTGGTCTATCGAACTCCCCCGCTCGCACTCCCCCCAGGAACGCGTCCCACTCCTCGTCCGTGTAGCTCAGGACCGCGCCGCTCGTGCGCTTGGCATCACGCACCAGCACCATGGAACCCGCGAACGCGACCTCCACACACGCCGAGTTCGAGCACAGGCTGGACCTTTGCCACACCATGTCATCGGTGTTCGACATCACACTCCTCGTCCGCACCCTCCTGTTCTCACCCCCTGGCCGAGCGCCCACCGGTCTCCTGCTGGATGAGGACCGAGGGCGCTCAGGTGTTGGCCCGGGCGACGGGCTTGTCGCTACGGGGATCGTGCCCTCTCAACCGGTGGAGCCAGGTCCAAGGATCCGCCATCGGCCACGTAAGGCCGGCGCGGACGATGCGTGCCGTCTCGACGCGCTGCGCATTGTTCGGTGCGATGACCACTTTCAGGATCAAGGCGCCGCCGCCCCTCGGGGCTTGAACTCGCGAAGCCAGGTCAGGGTCTTCTCGGTGCCGAGCGCCACGCTCCTGGCGATGTAGTCGTATGCCTCGTGGAACTGCTGGACGATCTCGGGCCTGTCGTCGGCTCGAATGACGTGATGGCCGACGAAGCCCTCGACGTAGACCGTGTCCTGGAGTTCGTTCTCGGCGTAGCTGAGCAGGCTGAACGACTCGTCCATACCCGGATAGGACCCGATATCGAAGGTGACCACCTGCAACGCCACATTGGGCAGCTGCGCCGCCTCGATCAGGTGGTGGATCTGACGCTGCATCAGTTCGGGTGGACCGATCGCGCGCGACAGCGCCGCCTCGTCCATGACCGCCCGCAGCTGCAGCTCGCCGTCGAGTACCCGCTTCTGCCGACGGATCCGGGCCTCGATGATCTGAGCCGGCTCGTCCCCCTGCCAGAACTCCGGTGCCCGCAACCTGGGCACCAAGGCCTGGGCGTACTCCGCGGTCTGCAAGAGCCCGTTGATCCGCAGGGTCTCGACGCTGTACATGGTCGAGGCGGCCGATTCCAGGCCGATGTAGGTCCGCGTCTGCTCGTCCAACGCGCGAAAATCGTGCCACCACCCGCGCTTGCGGGCGTCCGTGGCCAGCGACCTGAGGTCTGCCTGCACCCGCTCGGACAGCCCGTAGTAGCCGGCCAAGACCTTGAGATCCAGCGGCGTCGGCAGACGCTGGCCAGACTCGATCCGCGACACCTTGGCCGTGGAGCAGGCCAGCTCCTTGGCCACTTGCTCCGGGGTACAGCCGGCCTCGACCCGCAGCTCCTTGAGCCGTGCCGCCAGCGCGTAGCGCCGCGCGGTCGGGCTCGAGGCTGCCATCGTCGATCCTCGGGGGTCCAGGAGAGGGCCGGGGCAATCTGTAAATTACCACATAGGCAGTACCAATTAGGACCTAGTCACTGGCATACGCCGCATGGGATCCTGTATGTGGCACACGCTAGTCGTCCAGACGGCGAGACGCCAGCGACTCGCGCGAGGACGCCCAGATTGTGATCGAGGAGAGGGCGCCACCCAGACAGCAGACCCTTGACACCCGCCCCAAAGAGCGGCGGCCCCGGTGCGGGAACACCAGGGCTGCCGTCCGACCTCCGACCCCATCCGCCCTTGGCCAGGCATCCAGGTTCACGCGGTCTGACGACCACGGGAGGTACGTCGATGTGTGATATTACGCTCCGCAAGGGCTTGCTACGCAAGTGCCGATCAGGTGAATTCACCCAGAATCACCCAGACATCAGCCCAGCTCCAGGTACTCGACCTCCAAGTGGTTGGCGCTGGCAGGCGCCATGGGGCGCCGTCCTGGTGGTGGCCCTGACCGCCTGCGGCCCGGGCAATTCACCCACCGATCGCGACCTCGCCGCCTGCCCTGCCGGTAACGAGCAACGCCGCGAGACCATCGTCCTCACGTTCACAGCGACCAGCGCAGAACCACGCCCGGCCCTGTCGCCGTCCGTGCTCGAGGCTGTCGAGCAGGCCGGGCGGACCGACAGTGGGTGCCTGCTGCTGGTCGGCCCGGACGGCAGGGCCAGCGCGCTGTCGCTGACCCCGCGTCGCGGCGGACGGGTCGAAGCCGGCAGCCAGCGGGAGCTCCTGCGCCGGCGCACCCAGGAGGCGATCCAGGCGCTGATCGCCGACCAAGCCGCCACAGCACCGGGGCTCGACGTCCCCGGCGCGATCACCCGGGCGATCCGCGCCCACCCCACGCCCGGACGGCTCGTCGTGATCACGTCCGGCGTCTCCACCGTGCGCCCGGTCGACCTCGTCGAGCTGACCTGGCAGGTCGACGGGCTACATCTGGGCGCCTTCCTGCGGTCGCAGGGCTGGCTCGACCTGACCGGCTGGGACGTCGGCTTCGTCGGGCTCGGACGGGTCGCCGGCAAGCAACCTGCCGTCTCCGAACCGGCTCGGCGCACCCTGACCAACCTGTGGCTCGGGCTGTGCAAGGGCGCCCACGCCCGCCGCTGTGCCGACCTGGGCAGCGCCGCGGCGATCCAGCCACCGCGCAGCACCAACGACGTCCCGCCGGTGGCCCCGCCGTCCGACACGGTCTTCACCGACCGGGTCCTGCTGCCGATGGGGACGACCTTCCGGATCGGCAGTGCCGTCCTGTCGATCCTCGCCGACGTGCGGCTGCTCAGCGTGATCGACCGGGTTCGTCGAGAGGACCTGGTGATCACCATCACCGGATTCGCCGACGCCAGTACCGGCGACCCGGACACCAATCAGCAGCTCTCCCGTCAACGCGCCGAAGCAGTGCGCACCCGGCTCATCCAACTGGGGCTGCCGGGCGACCGGATCATCTCCGTGGACGGCCTTGGCTCCCAGCCCTTCTCGGCCGAGCAGGAGCGCCGCGACCCGTCCCTGGTCGCCGCGCACCGCAGCGTGCAGATCACCTTCTCCCGCCCCGTCACCCCGTCGTGATCCACACCACCCACGCATGCCAGGAGGGCAACCGTGAACACCGACCGACGTCATCAGCCACAGCCACCTCACGAGGACCGGCTCCAAACTCATTCCTCAACAAGGACACTGACCCTGCTGGAGCGCGAGATCGAACGCGCGGATCGGATCCGCGCCGTCCGCCGAGAAGCCACCGGCCACGAGATCCGCCACCGGATCCAGGTCCTGACCGCCCGGCGCCTGACCAGCCTCGGTCATCCGACGATCGAGCAGGCGTGTGCCGTGCACGAGGAGCTGCGCGAGGTCGTCCACGGCGACATCGCTCAGGGAGCCACAGTCCACCGGCGGGTTCCACGGCTGATCCGGGGCCTGCCCTGGGCGGTCGCCGGTCTGGACGGCCTGATCATCTACCTGTTCAGCGCCGATCTGTTCAACGTGCCGCCTCGGGACCTGAGCGCGAACGGTCTGGCCGCGATCAGTCTGGCTGTTCTCGGCAGCGCCATCGCCTACGCCTGGCTGAGCCTGACCGGCACCCGGCTGCGCGACTTCCGCACCCGCCTCGGTGCCATCGCGTGGCGGCTCACCGACGCCTTCACCCGCTTCCTGGTCGCCATCGCCGTGCTGATCGCGGCAGCGATGACCGTCCTGATGTATCAACGGGTTCTGGACAAGGCGACGTTCGCCAGCGGCACCTATCTGCCCGAGGACCAGATCGGCACCTTGGCGCTGGTGTTCGCCGTCCTGAGCCTTTGCGCCAACCTCACCGTGGTCGCGGCGCACGCGCTGGACGGCAGCGCCATGGCCGCCGAGCTACGCCAGGTCGGCCGAGCCCTTCGTCGCTACGACGCGGGACAGCGCCTCGGCCGCCGGCTGGCGTTCCGCCGCGCGCTGGGGGCCTGGCCGAGCCCTCACCCGCTGCACGAGCAAGAGTATCCGGGCGTCCACAGTGACGCCCTCGAGCCGGTGGTCGAGCAGGTCACCGGGTGAGCGGCGGGGAGTCGAGGTTCGCCTCACCGAGCTCGACGTCCTCGCCGTCCCGGACGTCGACGAGGCCGATGACGTCGATCCGCAATTCCTGGCCTGGCTGGGACTCGTTGCGGTGCACGAGCTTCCCGGGGCCTGCGACGAGACGCTCGAGCCGGACCCGCCGTGATCGGGCCCGGTCGAACACGGTGGGCCGCAGGTCCCCCGGAGCGAGGTGCTCGAAACGGTAGGCACCGGCGTCGTCGAGGGCGAACGCGTCGGCCAGCAGCTCATGGACCTCGTGCAAGGTGAGCGTGGCGGATATCTCCAAGACCCTCGAGGACGACGCTGCGCCGCCGCTCGACGTCACCCGCAGACGCAGGACGGCACGGGTCGCCGGGGCTCGGGGCAGGGCCGCATCGGCCGCGTCGGCCTCGACGTCCTCGGCGGCGGGCGGCAGCCCCGCCACGGCCGCCAGGTGTTCGGTACGCGAGCGCAGCAGGTACAGGAAGGCCGCGACATCGTCGATCTGGTCAGGCTGCTCCGGGCACGGTTCGGCGGCGAGGGCCTCACGGAGCAGCCGAGCGGCCCGGGCGGCGTCGAGGTCCTCCAGGAATCCCTCGGGGTCGCCGGCGAACCGGGCCGCCACCGACGGGTACACCCGCCCGGTGTCCGCGCCGGTCGCGATCCAGACGTCCTTGACGCCGCCGCCGAGCACGTGGTCGATCAGGACCATCAGGACGTGCTCGCGACCCCGGTCGTCGAACACCACGCCGATCGAGGACTGGGCACCGTAGGCGTCGCCATAGCGCCACGCGCGCAACATCGTCGGTCGTCCCAGGCGCGCGGCCCACGGCCGGTCGGTCGCCGCGGCGGCCACGGCCCGAGCGGCGAGATCGGCCCGCTCGCGCGTGACGTCCGGGCCGAGCGCGGCGCAGACCCGCAGTAGGGCGAGCGCCCCGTCGCCACCGAGCCCCCGCGCCGAATCGATCACGTCGGTGAGCATGGCGACCAGGACGTCGGCCCGCTCCGAGGCGTCCGCCTCCGCCGGTAGGTGGGTGTCGAGGAGGCCGAACTGCCGGCACAAGGCCTGCTCGGCCTGCAACGGGGTTCGCGCCGCCGCGATGGCGTCGATCAGGGATCGGGTGAGCGCTGACACCTCATGGTCAGCGCTCCCTCGCTCCTCGGCGCCGACGGCGCGCAACGGGACCGCCCTTCGCGTAGCGGTGCGGTGAGGGGCGGGGCGTCGCGATCTGGCCATCGCCTCATCCTGCCGCCCCGGCGCGCAGATAGGCCAGCTGAGCCAGCACCGACCGCTCGGCGGCCGGCCAGAGCGCCCGGTCGACGTCCGCGTAGACCCGCTCGACCACCTCGCCAGCGGTTCGCGCGCCGGCGTCCAGCGCCGCCCGGACCTCCGCCAGCCGCTGGGCGCGGTGCTCCAGGTACCCGCGGACGACGTCGAGCGGCCGGTCCAACGCCGGCCCGTGGCCGGGCAGCAGGGCCCGGCACTCCAACGCGGCCACCAGCTGCTCCAGCCGACGCAGCGAGGCCAGGTAGGCGGCCAGCTCGCCATCCGGGTGGTGGATCACCGCAGTGCCCCGACCGAGCACGGTGTCCCCGGTGAGCACCGCGCCGCCCTCCCGAACGACGAAACTCAGCGAGTCCGCGGTGTGCCCCGGGGTGGCCACCACGTCCAGGCGCAGACCAGCGTCCTCGATCACCTCGCCGGCGGCCAGGCCCTCCTCCCCCAGCCGGTGCGCGGGGTCGAGGGCCCGGACGCCGACCCCGTGCGCGGCGGCGAAGCCGGCCGCGCCCTCGCTGTGGTCGACGTGTCCGTGAGTGAGCAACACCTGCCCCACCCGACAGCCCCGCGCCCGCACTGCGGCATCGATCGCGGCCAGGTGGGCCGAAACGTCCGGGCCGGGGTCGACCACGATCGCCCGCTCGGCGCCGCGCGCCGACAGCACCCAGGTGTTCGTGCCGTCCAGCGTCATCGGCGAGGGGTTCGGCGCGAGCACGCACTCGGCTTGCGGCAGACCCGGTCCCAGCGATCCGCCACGCCACGGTCCCGGCCCTGGGCCGGGCCCCGGCAGGCGCCAGAGCGGCAGCCGGCTCACGGCTGATCGCCTCCGCCCAGACCGTCCAGGTCGACCCGCAGCACGAGCTCCTCCGTGCCGTCCGGACCGGCCACGGTCGCCGGCCAGGGCATCACCGGTCGGGGACGGCGTGGTGTGGTGAAGAGCGCGTCCACCGACGGCGCGGCGGCCAGCTCCTCGAGGCAGACCTGGGTCGGTGGCAACATGGCGAGCTCTCCGGCGCCATGGCGGCGCAGGGCCTCGCGCGCCGATGTCCAGCCACCGTGCCCGGGTTCGGCCTCACCGTCGAAGTCCCCCGGGCTCTGGCCGGTCGGCAGCCGGGCGAGGAAGAACCGGGTGTCGAAACGCCGGGCCTCGAACTGCGGGGTCACCCAGTGCGCCCACGGCCGCAGCAGGTCCGGCACCCATCGCATCCCGGTGGCCTGAAGCACCCCGGCCAGGTCGATCCGGCCGGCGGCCAGCTCGGACCGCAGCAGGTCCGGGGCCCGCGGCGCGGATCCCGGGCCACCCGAACCGGGGCCCGGTCCGGGTTCGGCGAGCAGGATCCCGCACTCCTCGAACGTCTCCCGGACGGCGGCCGCGCGCCACCGGTCGGGCCGGTGCGCACCGCCCCCCGGCACCCGGTGGTCCTGCGGTTCGACCGCGCCGCCGGGGAAGGCCAGCATCCCGGCCGCGAACGCCAGGGTGCTGCGCCGGCGGAAGGTGATCACCGCGACCCCGCCGCCCGGTTCGTCGGCGACCACCATCACGGTCGCCGCCTCGCGCACCTCGACCGGTGGCGACGGCAGCGCGCCCGAGCACCCGGCCGGCGCCGCCTCGCGCAGTCGCCGGGCCAGGGCCGGGGGCAGGGGGAAGTCACGCAGCACGGGAGCCATCGTGCGGCACGCGCCGTCCGGGAGACCAGCCTTCGCGAACCCGGCGTGGTCGCACCGTTCGTCCCCGGGTGACGGGAGGTTCGGCGCTCTACGTCGGGTGACGTTCGGAGTTTCCTGAACAAGGCGTTAGAGTTCGCGATGACAACCGGTCACGCCACGGGAAACGCGTCCACCATCGACGACCAGGGGACTTCGGCACGGGTCGTGCCGAAACGTCGCGGTGGGCGCCAGGGGGACGTCACCAGTGAGAGTTCAGAAGTCCGACCCGGAGTACACGCTCCAGCAGCTCGCCGCCGCGGCGGGCATGACGGTGCGCAACGTTCGGGCCTACCAGACCCGCGGGTTGATCCCCGCCCCGACGCGGCAGGGCCGCCGCTCGGTGTACGGGCCGAAGCACCTGGCCCGGTTCGAGGAGATCCGGCAGGCGCGCGCCCGGGGCGCCACCCTGTCGCTGATCCGCGCCCACCTGTCCCAGGGCGGCGCACTGGACAGCCACGGGGTGAACAGCGCCTGGCTCCCCCTGCGGACGGCGAGCGCAGGACGGCGTGGTCCGACCGCCGCCGATCGCGAGACCTCCCTGACCCGGATCCTGTCCCGGGTCGATTCCGACGGTGTGTCCGACAAGATCCAGGGCCTCGTCGACGCCGGGGTGCTCCGGCTCGCGGGCGGCCGGGTGGTCGCCGATCAGGCTCTGGCCGGCACGGTGTCCGGACTGGTCCGCCGTGGGGTCCCGGTGGCGCAGGCGTTCGACGTCGCCCTGGCGGCGGCCGCCGCCGGCCGCGCGCTGCGCGAGGCCCTGGCCACCGCGCTCGGTGGGGCCGCCACCGACCAGCGGGTGCAGCGCGACGCGCTCGATCTCGTCGCCAGGGTGCTCAGCACCGTGGTGATCATCGACCTGACCGCCGTGGAGGATGCGGCGCCGTCCCCCTGAGCCCGCGCGCGAGAAGCGCAGGACGCGACGGACGGGTCAGGGACGCAGCCGGGCGACGAGTTCGACCTCGACCGGGGCATCCAGGGGCAGGACGGCGACCCCGACCGCGCTGCGGGCGTGCACCCCGGCGTCCCCGAACACCTCCTGGAGCAGGGCACTGGCCCCGTTGGCGACCACCGGCTGACCGATGAACGAGGGGGCACTGGCCACGAAGACGACGACCTTGACGATCCGCTCCACCCGGTCCAGGTCCCCCGCCACAGAGGCCACGGCGGCGAGCGCGTTGAGCGCGCTGGTCCTGGCGAGCGCGGCCGCCTCGACCGGGTCGACCTGCCCCTCGCCGGTCCCGACCACGCCGGTGCGCGGCAGCGCGCCGTCCACGAACGGCAGTTGTCCGGCGGTCCAGACGTGATCGCCGTCCAGGACGGCCGGCACGTAGGCGGCGACCGGCGCGGCGACCGGCGGGAGGGTCAGGCCGAGGTCGGCCAGGCGATCGACGATCCGGCTCATCGGGTCACCGTACGCCCTCGGCGACTAGGCTCGTCTGCGTGCCCGCCCCCTCCCCCTCAGGCGCGTTCCGCGAGGTTCGCCTGCACGTGGTGACCGGCAAGGGCGGCACCGGCAAGACCACCGTGGCCGCCGCCCTGGCGCTGGCGCTGGCCGCCGGTGGCCGGCGCGTGCTGCTCTGCGAGGTGGAGGGGCGGCAGGGCCTCGCGCAGCTGTTCGACGTCCCCCAGCTGGCCTACGCCGAGCACCAGATCGCCCGGCCCAGCGGGGGCGGCGAGCTGTGGGCCCAGGCGGTCGAGCCCAAGGCGGCCCTGCTCGAGTACCTCGACCTCTTCTACCACCTGGGCCGGGCCGGCAAGGTGCTGGAACGGATCGGTGCGATCGACTTCGCCACCACCGTCGCCCCAGGTCTGCGCGACGTCCTGCTCACCGGCAAGGTCTACGAGGCGACCCGCCGTCGCGACCGGGGCGCGCCACACTACGACGCCGTGGTGCTCGATGCCCCGCCGACCGGGCGGATCGGCCACTTCCTCAACGTCAACGAGGAGGTCGTCGGATTGGCCAAGGTGGGCCCGATCCGCAACCAGGCCGGCTCGATCATGAGCCTGCTGCGTTCGGCCCAGACCGCGGTGCATCTGGTCACCGTGCTCGAGGAGATGCCGGTGCAGGAGACCCAGGATGCCGCGGCCGAGCTGCACCGGATCGGCCTGCCGGTCGGGGCCGTGGTGGTCAACATGGTCCGCGAGCCGCTGCTGTCGCCGGCCGCGCTGGCCGCCGCCGCGAAGGGACGATTGTCGGTGACCAAGGTCGTCGCAGGGTTGACCGCGGCAGGCCTGTCCGGCCACGGCGCAGGCCGTGGCGCAGGCCGTGGCGCAGGCACTGTCGGCGCCTCCGCGGCCCGGTCGGCACTCCGCCCGCTGGCCGAGGCGCTGATCGCCGAGGGTATGGACCACGCCGAGCGAGTGCGGCTGGAGGAGGACCAGCGCGCCGTGCTGGCCTCGCTGCAGCGGCCGCTCGTGGAGCTGCCCGCTCTGGCCGAGGGTGTCGACCTCGGCGCCCTCTACCTCCTGGCCGAGCGCTTGGGGGAGCAGGGGATGTCGTGACCGCCGCGGCCCGCCGTCTCGACATCGACGCCCTGCTCGCCGACCCGGCCACCCGGGTGTTGGTCTGCTGCGGCTCGGGCGGGGTCGGCAAGACCACGACCTCGGCCGCCCTCGCCCTGCGCGCGGCCGAGCACCACGGGCGTCACGTGGTGGTCCTGACCATCGACCCGGCGCGGCGCCTGGCCCAGTCGATGGGGTTGGCCGAACTCGACAACACCCCGCGCCCGGTGGACGGCATCCAGCCGGTCACCGCTCAGGGGGGCGGCCGGCTCGACGCGATGATGCTCGACATGAAACGGACCTTCGACGAGGTGATCCTCGCCCACGCCTCGCCGGAGAAGGCAGAACAGATCTTCGCCAATCCCTTCTACCAGGCGATGTCGACCTCCTTTGCCGGCACCCAGGAGTACATGGCGATGGAGAAACTGGGCCAGTTGCGCGCTGCGGCGGACGCCGCGCCGTCCCGCTCGGGCTCGGCCGCCGAGGACGGCAGCTGGGACCTGATCATCGTCGACACCCCGCCGTCCCGCTCTGCCCTGGACTTCCTCGACGCCCCGCAGCGGCTCGGCTCGTTCCTGGACGGTCGGCTGATCCGGCTGCTCTCCGCGCCCGCCAAGGCGGGTGGGCGGGCCTACCTCAAGGTGGTCTCGGTGGCGGTGGGCAGCGCCGCTGGCGTGATGACCAAGGTGCTCGGCGCCCAGATCCTGCGCGACCTGCAGACCTTCGTCGCGGCTCTCGACACCGTGTTCGGGTCGTTCCGCGAGCGGGCCGAACGCACGTACGACCTGTTGCAGCAGAAGGGAACAGCGTTCCTCGTGGTGGCCGCGCCGGAGCTCGACGCGCTGCGCGAGGCGTCCTACTTCGTCGAGCGCCTCGGCACCGAGAGGATGCCGCTGGCCGGGCTGGTGCTGAACCGGGCACACCTCAGCCGGGCCGAGGGACTCAGTGCGGAGCGCGCCGCGGCGGCGGCCGAGGATCTGGAGGATGTCGAGGGCGGGGCGGGCGAGCGTTCGGCGGAGCGGGAACTGACCGCGAGCCTGTTGCGCGTGCACGCCGACCGGATGCGCCGGCACCGGCGGGAGCAGGCCCTGACCTCGCGGTTCACCGGCGCCCACCCCGACGTCCCGCTGGTCGAGGTGGGGGCACTGGCCGGCGACGTCCACGACCTCGACGGGTTGCGCGAGATCGGACGCTCTCTGGCCGACGAGCCCCGAGGCTGACCCGCGAGACGCCGGTCGATCTCACGCGACGTGACGGTCCACGGTGGTGGGCCACCGATCGAGGATGGAGATCGTTATCCAACCGTGATCCAGAAGTCAGGCTAAACCGGACGGATCGGGCAGTGGATCACCCGTGGATCACGCTGTGGCGCGAGACTCCTCATCGGTCAG
>Ga0209261_10000194_pt1 | contig 16458 bp, 17 predicted proteins | sample DOMMetBare1Fresh_FD_187470 | JGI IMG/M metagenome (GOLD analysis project Ga0209261, IMG submission 187470) | Wetland sediment microbial communities from St. Louis River estuary, USA, under dissolved organic matter induced mercury methylation -... | ecosystem: Environmental > Aquatic >...
ACTTCTTCCAGATCGTTGTGCTTTCCTGAAACCCTCAGACACTTTTGAGTATCGGCCACACGTAAACTTTTGGCAGGCTGATTACCCAGAAAAATATCTTTGAATTGATTCATCCCTGCGTTGGTAAACATCAGGGTGGGATCATTTTTTACAACCATTGGCGCCGAACTTACAATCTGATGTTCTTTTCCGGCAAAAAAATCCAAAAACGCTTTTCTGATCTCTTTCGAATTCATGTTTTGTCTATTTTATATTGGAATTTTTCATGTTCCTTCAAGTCATAATCTTCAGGTTTATTGAGCCTTCTGATAAGTTGAAATATCATGAAATTCCAGTTCTGAAATGTAAAATTTAGTAAAGGTTCAAGGGATTAAAAATTGTTAAAAATCTTCAACAGACTGATACTTATTATTTATTCCCACCGAAAACACTAGCTTTGCACGCAATAAACAACCGGTATTTTCGAAATCTTGCAAAGTTAGATTAAATCCTTAAATTTGTTAGAGGTCGAAAAATAAATTCATATTCACTTGTTTTATGGCGAAAGTCAAGTACAGATTTAATGCTCATACACTTAGCTACGACAAGATTGTAATAAGCTTCAAAACGAAACTTAAACGGTTTTTGGCCTTATTTTCAACTACATTGGTGTCGTCGGTCCTCATAGCATTTGGAATTCTCCAATTCTATGAATCACCGCGAATGAGAAGCCTTCACAAGGAAAATGAAAGGCTTTTGACTCAGTATGGCTTGTTATATAAAGATTTGACTACCGTTGAAAAAGTGCTGAACGAAATTGAACAACGTGACAATAATTTATATCGGGTAGTTTTTGAAAGTGACCCAATCCCTTCAACAGTTCGGAGAGCAGGTTTTGGCGGAGTCAACAAATATTCTCAGCTAGAGTCTTTTGACAATTCGGAATTGGTGATTAAAACGGCTGAAAAACTGGATATTCTGACCAAGCAGGCATACATCCAGGCTAAATCGTATGACGAAGTTTTGAAAATGGCTTTGAACAAGGAAAAACTGGTTTCAAGCATGCCGGCCATTATGCCCATCTCCAATAAATCATTAAAAAGCACTGCATCAGGATGGGGCTACCGGTTTCATCCGATATATAAAATCAGACAGTTTCATTATGGAATGGATTTTACAGCTCCAGTTGGAACAAATGTTTATTCCACAGGCGACGGAATTGTTAAGGATGTGCAAACTATCGGTGGAGGTTATGGCCGGTGGATCCTGATCGACCATGGATTTGGCTATCAAACCATGTATGCCCATCTGAACGGGTTCCGGGTTAAAATTGGCGATCAGGTAAAACGAGGTCAGGTTATTGGTTTTGTTGGTAATTCAGGTACATCGACAGGGCCCCATTTGCATTACGAAGTTCATAAAAATGGTGAACCGGTGAATCCGCAATACTACTATTTCAAAGATCTGAATGCACTTGAATATGAAAAAATGGTAAGCATTTCATCAAATATTGGACAAACATTCGACTAAAATCCCGAAAAAGTGCCCTACAAAAAACCTAAAATAGAAAAAGTCTTTTATTCGATCAGCGAAGTAGCTGAGATGTTTAACGTCAATACCTCGAACATTCGCTTTTGGGAAAATGAATTCGATATTCTGAAGCCCCATAAAAACGCGAAGGGAAACCGCATGTTTACCAACGATGACATCGAAAACCTTAAGCTGATCTATCACTTGTTAAAAGAGCGGGGGATGACAATCAAGGGCGCTCAGAAAAAGCTGAAGGACAACAAAGCAGATACGCTGCAAAATTTTGAAGTCGTCAAAAAACTTCAGGAAATAAGACAAATGCTTGTTGAAATTAAAGACGAACTCTGAAAGGGAAAATTAGTTTTCCATATTTTCGTATTAAGCACTTCATTAAAATTTTTTAAAGCCAGGTAGGAACCAATCCATTTGATATTCCATGCAACTAAAACTCATCACTCAATATTTAGAAAGTATCGCACCGCTTGGTTTTCAGGAATCGTATGACAATTCCGGTCTAATTATCGGGAATCCTGATGATGAAATTTCAGGAATATTGATTTCTCTGGATATTACTGAAGAAATTCTGGACGAAGCCATTAGTCGAAATCTTAACCTGATTGTTACCCATCACCCCATCGTTTTTGCAGGAATAAAAAAGCTGAACGGAAAAAATTACATTGAACGCTGTGTGGCCAAAGCCATTAAAAACAATCTGGCTATTTATTCGTCCCATACGAATCTCGATAGCGTATTTGGGGGTGTAAACAGTAAAATTTGCGAAAAACTGGAGTTGAAAAATTGCAGAATATTATCACCAGTCCCTAATTATTTAAAGAAACTCGTGACTTTCGTTCCCACTGCGGATGCTTTGAATGTCAGAAAGGCCCTGTTCGATGCCGGTGCCGGGCATATCGGTAACTATGATTCATGCAGTTTCAGTCAGACAGGACAGGGGAGTTTCAGGGGAAATGACCAGACAAATCCATATGTCGGCGAAAAAAATCAACTGCATTACGAGGAGGAAATCCGAATTGAAACCATTTTTCCGAAGCATCTTCAGTCTAAAATCATACAGGCACTTTTATCTGTTCATCCTTATGAAGAAGTAGCATACGATATTTATCCACTTGACAATGAGTATAATCAGAGTGGAATTGGCATGATTGGCGAACTTGAATCGGAAATGGATGAGGTTGAATTTTTACAAAAGCTAAAAGTAGCATTTGATTGCAAAGTGATCAGGCATTCATCCTTATTGAACCGGTCAATCAGGAAAGTAGCCGTATGCGGAGGTTCTGGAAGTGCTTTTTTGAATAAGGCCATTGCCCAAAAAGCCGATGTATATGTTTCCGGGGATTTTAAATATCATCAGTTTTTTGATGCCGAACAAAAAATAATTATTGCCGATATTGGCCATTATGAGAGCGAACAGTTCACGAAAGAAGTTTTTTATGAATTACTTACAAAAAAATTCCCTAAATTTGCAGTCCATTTGTCGGATTTAAGTACAAACCCGATTGATTATTTCGTTTGATAAGTTAAAAACAACTATAAGTATGAATACACAGTACGTTAGAGACGAAAATAAAAGTGTGCCAATCAGTTCAAAGCTAAAAGCACTTTATGAATTACAGAATGTTGTTTCGGAAATCGACAAATTCAAAACACTACGTGGTGAATTACCGTTGGAAGTTCAGGATTTGGAAGACGAAATTACCGGTTTAAAAACCCGTGTGAGCAACTTCGAAGACGATATTAAAGATTTGGAAACGGCTATCCATAATAAGAAAATCTCCATTAAGGAATCTGAAACACTGATCGTTAAATATACTGAACAACAAAATAATGTTCGGAATAACCGCGAATTTGATTCTTTAAGCAAAGAAATTGAGTTTCAGAAACTTGAAATTGAGTTATCTGATAAACGGATTCGTGAATTTACTGCCGAACTTGCTGCCAAGAAAGAAGCCATTGGAACATCTGCCGTTCTTTTGAAAGAACGTTTGGAAGATCTGGACAGGAAACAGCACGAACTGGAAGAAATTACTTCTGAAACTCAGATTGAGGAAGAAAGACTGAAAGCAAAGTCTGAAAAAATTGAAAGTAACATCGAAGCACGTTTACTCACCGCATTCAAACGGATTCGTAAAAATGCACGAAACGGTCTTGCTGTTGTAACTGTTCAGCGTGATGCTTGTGGTGGTTGCTTTAATAAAATTCCACCACAACGCCAAATGGACATTGCCTCTCGTAAAAAAGTTATTGTTTGCGAATATTGTGGCCGTATCCTGGTTGATAAAGACATTCTGGATTCTATTGAATCAGTGGATTAGTGATAATATTTCCAACATAAAAAAACCTTCAGAATCACTCCTGAAGGTTTTTTTATGTGCAGTTGACAGGTCTTACAATATTCAGGTTATTTCAGAACTATAGCCGGACTGACTTTTATCTCCATCAAATAGCCTTTGCAAACTCCTTTTATTTTAACAGGTTTGCCAATTTCAAGCGACTGAATGACCGATTGGTTGGATGAAGCCCACGAGCTGTCAAGCTGGCAACTTATCCCCTGCATTTCATCTTCAAGGATTAACAGATCGGTCCCATTTTCCATTTTCGATTTTGCCTTTAAAGCCCCAGTGATTTCGAGTATTTTTTCGCTGTATTTGGTGGTGGCTGTATTCTCATCTTTCACAAATTCATCAATCAGGCTACTTCCATCCAATGTATATTCAGCCTTCAATTTGTTGATGTCTGCATGTGGTTTAAAGAACATTTTAAGGCTGATTCCGGCTCCTAAAAAAACAACGATGAGGGCAAAAATGATGAGGTATTTTCGTTTCATATTTTTCCTAATTTATTGCTATTGACCAAATGGCGCATATTCAGCTTTCACAGTTACTTCCATTTCCTTGCCAATTTTGTCACGAACCAAGGATGGAATTACAATCCCGAAATCTTCAGGTTTTACTTTAAATTTGGAATTTGCTGTCAGTTTGCCGTTTTCAGTTCCAAGTTTTGCGGAAATCGTAATGGTTTTATCCACCCCGTGAACTGACAAAACTCCTGTTACTTTCACATCACTTACCGGTCCTGAAATCATCGCTTTGTCAAAACCTTCAATCTTTCCGTTGAATTTTGCTTTTGGGAACTTGGTGCTTTCCATGTAGTTTTCGTTGAAATGTTCTTCCATCAAAGCTCGTTTGAAATGAAAAGTAGTCATCAGAGCCTGAAAAGCTATTTCACCAGTTTCAGCATTGAGAATAGTAACTGCTTCGTTGCTTTCACCTAAAATATCTTCCATTGGTGTAGAAGAATAAAAGGAGATAAAGGCATTTTTTGAAATGAATTTGCCTTGAGCCATTGCACCAACTGATGCAATAAGCATGATCAGAACTAAAAGTTTTTTCTTCATGACAATTATTTATTATTAAACGCAAAAACCCTTGAAATGTTGAATCCCAGATGAATGTCCCCATCGAGCCAACTTCCGGTTGTTTGTGGAATGAATGAGCCTTCGCGCATCCCCTGAGAGTTTGTTAACATGATCTGGAAAACGTGTCCTCCGGTTTCAATATCCACTCCAACCGACAAAGCATTGTAAGGCCGTGGATCAAGTGATTTAGCGTTGGGATTGTACGTGTAATAATATTCGGCGTTAATTGACAGGCGTTTGCTTAATTTATACCTTGATCCGATTCCCAGAGCATAAATATCGTTCATGTCAAGTTCAGATTTGACAAGGTTACGGTGAATAAAAGTCGGGGTTAACTGAACGGAAAGATTCTCATTAAACTTACGTGCGATTAAAAGCTGATTGACAAAGGCTAGCCTGGATGAAAAATAGTTCGATGTTCCAGCTGGTCGAACCGGGAATTCAATCGTTTTTAGTTCGACAGAAGTAAAATAAGATAAATGGACAGGCATAAATTTCTCTCCGGAAGATTGGCGCAATAATCTGAATTTGGCAAATCCGTCATAGGTTTTGTTCAGGCTTCCCCGTCCGGCACCAACCATTAACCAATCTTTTAACCCATATTCCAAACTGAAATGAATGACCGACTGATCGAGCCCGAATAAGCCATATGGACCGTTGTTTAAGGTTCCAAAACGGTGGGATATTCTGAATTCCAGCTGATTTTTCTTCATCTGCTCAATCGAATGTCCATTTACAATTCGGGTTGATTTAAAGGTTGCAGTAGCAAAATCAACGGTGGGTTTTGTCTCTGCATTCAGCAATGCATCTAAATCCTGGCTGAAAACATTGCCGGATAGAAAGAAGAGCAATCCAATGCAAATTGAAATTATCTTTTTCATGAAGATGATTTTAGTTGTTTAGAATTCCGTTATCAATCCATTTTTGCAACTGGTTTATTTCGCAGTCAGAAATCATTCCTCCGCCAAGAGGCATTGCCTGGAATCCACTGGAATGCTTTACAGTTCCCATTAATTTCCCGTTTTTAGCCTGAGTTTGAACATCAGCAAAATTCTCCAGTTTAATACCACCTCCGGAATTGTTCGCTTTTGAATTGGAATGACAAGATAAACAAGATGCCTGAAGGATTGGCTTCACAGTAGCTGTGAATGTAACATTTGCAAGATCGCAGGTTGTTGAAACCTGGGTGTAAAGCGTTTCTTCATTGTCGTAATAACATCCGGTTAATATTGCTATTAACAGGATAATTAATGCTTTCGTGATTCGTTTCATTTTCTTTTAGTTATATCCTTGTTGAATCCACAATTCCACTTGCCTGATTTCGCATGTTGCAAGTGAGTATGATGGTGGCATGGGCACGAAGCCTGTTTTTCTTTTTAATGCGCCAATTAGTTTTCCTGATTTTGCAACTGTTTGCACATCGGCAGCTGTTAGAAGCTTTATTCCTCCGGAAGGGCTTGTTGCTCCATGACAGGAAACACAGGATAAATCAATCAGTGGTTTAATGTGGTTCGCGAATTTTATTGTTCCGGTGGTATCGCAAGGTTCAGCGCATTCTTCGTTTAATGCTCCCCGTTTTATCCAATTGTAAATAGTGTCAATTGCAGCCTTGCTTAAAGGAGAATAAGGTTTTGGCGGCATAAAGTTTTCACTACCAGGATTTGCAGTTATAGCCTGGTAAAGTTTGCTTGACGATGGATTACCTGCTTTCAGTTGAGTTAAAGTTTTCGTATAACTGCTGAAATCAACCCCTTCCTTATGACTTGCCGCATTATGACAACCCGAAACAGCACAACTACTCATCAGAATAGGTTGAATATCTCTTCCAAAACAAGCATTGAGCGTTCCTGATTTTGTTCCATTGTTAACCGGCGGCGTTGCGGAAGTCGTACATGTAGTCTCTTTGGCACCCTGCTCAATCCATAAACGTACCAGAATCCGTTTATCCATGGGTAATGGGTTTTTTGGAGGCATGATGGTAAAAGGACTGGTCATAGCCATATAAGCTTTACTTTTTGAAGCATTTCCAGGCGTGATAGCTTTCATAATACTTGCATAGTCAGTAAATACATATCCGCTTTCGCCTGTATTTTTATCATGACAACCAGTTGTGCCACAACTATTCTGGAAAATTGGCAAAACTTTGTCAGTAAAGCAGACCGGATCAAATTCATTTGCTGGAATACTATCGTGCTTACATGAATTGGTTAGGAAGAAAGTCAAGCCAATTACTAAAATCAGCGCGCCGGAAAGAAATCCAAATTGTTTGTTTTTCATTTTAAAACTTAATCAAATTATTACAGTAATAACTCAATAAATCTGCCTTTATTTCCCCTGAAGAAAAGTCCTTTCCAACTGAATGGCAAAAAATCAACTTCGGGGAAATAATAGACATTAAATTTAAGAATTAAATTTGATTGAAAGTTTTGATAGCATTTTAATCATAGGGATTAAACCTCTATTTTTCCAAAAGTCCGTCGGCAACCCATTTGTTTAAGAGTGCAATATTGGCTGCTGATAATTTTGTTCCTCCTCTTGGCATAAAACCTGCAGCAGTTGGCTCACGCTGAACACGATCGAGTATGGCAGATATTTTACTTTTAGAAGTGGCATAATCGTCCCATTTATTGGGATTTGCTCCTCCTGGTAAATGACATGGTGTACAAGAAGCAACCAGAAGAGGTTTTACATCTGCGATAAAAGTAACCATTACAGGATTTACTGTAACCACGACTGAAACGGGACTTCCAGCAGTTCCATTTGCTGTTGGAGTAATAGAATAAGTTGCTGTACCTGCAGCAGCTCCTGTAACAGTAAGTTTTTGGGCAATATTTGATCCATTACCCGGAGTTGCTCCTGTGACACCGGTTTGTACTACCGTCCAAGCAAAAGTTGTTCCTGTTATTGAACTGGATAATGCAATAGACGTTGTGCCACCTGAAGTGATGGTCTGTTCAGTTGGGTTTGCGGTTGCTACCGGAGGAACGGGATCTTCATCTTTTGTGCATGAGCTTAGAAACAATAAAGTTGAAAACATGAAAAGAGCAAGAATTTTAGCTTTCATAAAAAGGAGTTTAAGGGGTTAATAATTATTCTAAAACTTAATTGTAAAAAGTGAAATTGTAAACCAGGAATATGTCTTTCTGAATTGTGGAGTAGGTGGATGTAGATGTTAAATAGTTAAATATGAAATGAAAACGTGATTTCTGAGGTTGGTGTTATATCCTAATTTCAGCAATATCAGCTTCTCAATCTCATTTGCGCCGAACGAAACTGATAGGTTTAATTTTTCTTTGCTGGACAGGTTGATAACCCAAAAATTGGATATAAGGGACAAAAGCTGATAATACTTGTGAGTGCGAATACTGCTGCAAGTATTATAAGAACCAAACCAAGTGCTCCACTTACCACGTTTGCAATATAAAGTACTGCAATTACCGCCGCAATTACCAATCTGATAGTTCTGTCGACTAATCCCATGTTCTTTTTCATATTCTAATTTTTAAAGGATTAATTATGGTATGAATTAAAATTACAAAGTAATATACCTTTTATTCTTTAATTCATTTACAAGAATATAATTGTTTGGAAATCTTTGCAGTGACTAAAGTCACTACACTGAAAATAATTCGATACTATCGTGGTGTTGTTTCAGGATACTTTGTTTTTCAAGTTTTTTTACCAATCTGCTTATTACTTCTCTGGCTGTACCAAGTTCGAGTGCGATTTCTTTATGAGATATTTTGATCGGATTTTTGCCGGTTACATGTATTTTTTCAACAAGATAATCCAGTAATCTCTTATCGAGTTTATGATGCAACAGGTGATTAATTGTGTTAATAAGTTCCAGGTACCTTAATTCGTACTGAATATAAAAGAGCCTGTTTATGGCTGGAAATTCAGTTACCCAATTAGCTATTTTATCAGCGGGCATAAGTAATATGCGGGTTTCTTCCTCGGTTATTGCAAATATTTTACTCTGCTCATTTTTCATGCACGAAGAAAAAGACATTATACAACTTTGCTCTGGTTTAATGTAGTAAAGCAATAGTTCCTTGTCTTCAATCTGTGTTGATACTTTTACTAAACCGGTTAAAACAATAGGAATTACTTTAATGTATTGTCCTTCCCTTAATAATACTGTATTTTTTGGAAATATTTTAATTTCAGAAATATGTAGAATCTCCTGGATAAGAGCTTTTCCTAAATAACTAAACCTTGTTTCAATGAAATCTTTGTCTGTCATTTTACTTTTCTTAATGAGCGAAAAACGCTTTAAATTGTTTGATGCTTAAAACAAAGGATCTCGTTGAAAAGTTTAATTAGTTTCATAAATAGCTAATAGTTAGTTTAATAAGTTGTTTTACTGAAATATTTGACTTATGTTTTGGAAGAAAATATGGGCTTGAATCAGACAAATGATCAAGTGAGAATTTAAAAAATAAGTATTTAAATTTTAATAAGAAAAAATGCCATCCTGGTTCTTCTCATTTGAATTATGAGAATGGCAGCATTTTGATGACTTCGCCATCAGTAGTCAGGTATTCTTTCATCAGATTGGCAGTAAGGCAGGAATGAACAGGGATTATTTCAATCAGATCTCCAGGTTTAAAATAATTCAAATCGCGTGGGGTAATTTTCAGAATGCCATGTTCCTGGGATAGTGCATGCAAATAATTTTTTTCATCCAGAAGAATTTTACGGTCGCCTTCCGAAACAATTATTCGTCCAAAAAGTGGTTTCCCATCAACATTGATTATGGAATCCTTGGCAAAATGAATGGCACCACCATAAATAACCACCTCATTACGGGAAGGGTGAACAGCAATAACGGGGCAAACCATCCGAACTGCAATATCGGTTAATTTGCATGATCCGAGTTTAAATTGCATCAGGTCATAGAATACAAAATTTCCTGGCCGTATTTCATCAACTCCGTCAAAGTTGTCGCAGATGCTGCACGATGGAGTATCACCCATCGATACGATCAGATCGGGCCATTCGTTCAGGTAGCGGGCTTTTAATCCTTTCATTTTCAGCAATGCATCGAAGTGGCGGCTGTAAATGTCGTGTGTTGAGTTGGCTTGATACGTATGTCCGGTATGTGATAAAAAACCACGAAATTGAAGCAGTGGAGATTTTTGAATCGTTTCCAGCAACTGGTCAATCAGTTGAATTCGACTGGATTCAATACCGGTACGATTATAACCGGTATCAATTTTAATAAATACACCTGTGTGCCAGGTAATGTGTTTTTGAAGTGCGTCCAGACCTTCCATGTTTTCGATCAGTACATTCAGATTAATGCGTCCTGCCAGTTCATTAATCTCAGGTATTTCAGGAATGTTTACTGAAAAGGCGATCGTAATATCATCCCATCCGGCATCGGCAAAATAATTGGCCATGGTTAAAGATGATACTGTGATGCAGTTGACTCCTGCTGACCGGAACCATTCACCTATTTCGGCTGATTGATGCGTTTTAAAATGAGGGCGGAACTTTAAATTAAGGTTATTGGCTTTCTGAAACATATTATCGATGTTCCGTAAAGCAATTTCTTTATCTAATAGCAGTGTAGGCTTGGTAATTATCATTTCAGGCAGATAAACCACACAATATTATGGACATATTAAGTTCCTAAAATAGTTATTCCTTATCAAAATAAAAAGAGTTGTGAAAAAGAAAAGGAGCCAGCTTCCTGACTCCTCATATTTTAATCTCCTAAATGAATTGTTTGTGCCCTGTTTGGCCCAACCGAAGCAATTGAAATTGGTATTCCGACCTGCTCTTCAATGAAATTGATGTAATTATTAAATTCTTCAGGAAATTCATCTTGACTGGTGAGCTGTGTCAGATCGGTTTTCCATCCCGGAAGTTCGACATATTCAGGAATTACGCCATCGTTCAGTTCAAATGGGAACTTATCGGTAACCTGACCATTAATTTCATAACCCATGCAAATTTTGATCGTTTCAAACTGATCAAGCACATCGGCTTTCATCATAATCAGTTCGGTCACACCATTTAACATGATGGAATATTTTAGCGCTACAAGGTCGAGCCAACCGCAACGGCGTGGTCTTCCGGTAGTTGACCCGTATTCGCGGCCTACATTTCGCATATTTTGTCCATCTTCATCAAACAGCTCGGTTGGAAAAGGACCGCTTCCCACGCGGGTACAGTATGCTTTAAAAATCCCGTAAACATTTCCTATTTTGTTTGGTGAAACTCCCAACCCGGTGCATGCTCCTGCACAAATGGTGTTCGACGATGTTACAAACGGATATGATCCAAAGTCAATGTCGAGCATTGTTCCCTGAGCTCCTTCAGCCAAAATGGCTTTCCCATCAGCAAGTCCTTCATTAATGAGGTGTTCGGTGTCGACAATTTTGAATGTTTTCAAAACCTCAATAGCTTTCATCCACTCTTTTTCCGTTTCCGCAAGTTGAACTGCATAGTCGAAGTGGTAATAATTATCGAGTAAATCTTTGTGAGCCTGAATTTTGCTTGTGTATTTTTCGGTAAAGTTTTCGAACAGATCGCCCACTCGTAATCCTTCACGGCCAATTTTATCGCGGTACGTTGGTCCTATACCTTTTAGGGTGGATCCAATTTTTGCCGCTCCCTTCGCTTCTTCAGAGGCAGCATCGAGCAGTCGGTGAGTGGGCAGAATGAGATGCGCTTTTTTAGATATGTATAAAGTTTTATGAAGATCGACTCCGTGTTTGCTGATTGATTCAATTTCTTTCTCAAAAGTTATTGGGTCAATTACCACTCCATTGCCAATCACATTCATTTTGTCCTTGTGAAAGATACCCGATGGAATTGTATGCAGTACTTGTTTAAAATTGTCAATTTCCAAAGTATGTCCTGCATTTGGACCTCCCTGAAATCTTGAAATAACATCGTATTTAGGAGTTAAAACATCCACAATTTTACCTTTTCCTTCGTCACCCCACTGTAAACCTAACAATACATCTACTTTCATTCTGTATATTTTAAAAAGAATTGTTCAAACAAGATAATCCGCGAAAACTGAGCTTTTTTGACTGGTCAATTTTCACGGAAAAAGATTGATTTTTCAAGGGTTAAAATTATAAATAATTTGCAGAAGTTGGGATGTTTTTTTTTGATCAGGTGATATTATACTGACCATAAATGTAAAGCGTGTGATGCGATAATTTGAAGTTATTTTTTGAACAGATGTCTTCAATGATTTCGCGAAGTCTTGGATCATTGAATTCGGTCAGTTTCCCGTTACTGACATCTATCAGGTGATCGTGCTGAAGTGTGGCAAATGCTTTTTCGAATTGTGCCAGATTTTTACCAAACTGATGCCTGATAATAAGTTTACATTCGAGTAATAAATCTACCGTGTTGTATAATGTCGCGCGGCTTACCCGATAGTTTTTATTTTTCATTGAAATGTAGAGCGATTCTATGTCGAAATGCCCTTCCCGGGAATATATTTCTTCAAGTATTGCAAATCGTTCAGGAGTCTTGCGATGTTCATTTTGTTCCAGATAGTCGATGAACATGCGCTTAACCGCTTCTTTTGTCTTTTGGTTATTCATATTTAAACCAATTAAAAATAAGCATCAAAAATAGTACTTTTTTGAAACAAAATCCGGAGTCAATAATTTATTGCTGTATTTTTTCTATGCGCTCGATGGCATCTATCCCCTTGATTTTCATTAGACGGGAAATGAGTTCGTTTAAATCCTGCAGGTTATGAATATAAAGATAAAGATCGCCTTCAAATATGCCGTCGTGGGTGTCGAAATGGACAGTGCGCATGTTAATGTTGTGCTGTTTAGAAATGATGGTAGTAATTTCATTGACCATTCCCACGCGGTCGAATCCGCTGAGTTTAATACGAGACAGGTAGGAGAGCTTTTTGAATTTAGTCCATTCGGCGGTAATAATATTGTCTCCATGTTGAGTCATTATCTTCATTGCTTCAGAACAATTCCTTTTATGGATCATGATGTGCTCATCGTCTGCAACATACCCAACCACATCATCGCCAGGAATCGGGTTACAACATTTTGCCAATGAATAATTGGTCTCCTCCGGATCCTCTTTCAGTATATAGGGTGATTTTTTGTCGATTTTCAAAGGATGCTCAGGTTCCTGGCTTTTTGTAGTGAAAGTCAATTTCCAGAATTTTGCAAGTTTGTTTTCGCGGCGTGTTTGAAGAACTTCGTCGAGGTTGTCAAGTTCAAGAAAACCCATCCCGACCTGGGCATAAAGTTGTTCTTTATTGGTAAGGTTATAATATTGGGTTAACTTTTTTAAAGTGTCAGCGGAAGGAGTAATGTTAAACCTTGATAACTGATCTTCAATTATTTTACGGCCCTGTTCAATGTGTTTTTTCCGGTCTAGTTTGAACGACTGTTTAACTTTGGTTTTTGCTTTGGCAGTTATCAGAAAAGTTAACCAGGTTAGTTGTGGTGATTGAGTTTTGGATGATAGTATTTCTATTTGATCACCACTTTGTAAAACGTGTGAAACAGGAACAAGTTTGTGGTTGATTTTTGCCCCAATACAGTGATTGCCCAATTCAGTGTGAATTTCATAAGCAAAATCAATGATGGTTGCATTTTTCGGAAGCGTTACCATTCTTCCTTTGGGTGTAAAAACTACTATTTCGGAAGTAAACAGGTTCATTTTAAATTCATCCAGAAATTCAAGCGCATCAGATTCCGGGTTTCGGAGCATTTCCTTGATTTTCTGAAGCCACCTGTCGAGTTCATTCTCAACATCATTGATGTTTTTATACTTGTAGTGGGCTGCAAATCCACGTTCGGCAATTTCGTCCATCCGCTGCGTCCTGATTTGTATTTCAACCCATTTCCCCTGAGGGCCCATTACTGTTACATGAAGGGCCTCATATCCATTTACTTTGGGCATGGTTATCCAGTCGCGGATACGATCTGGTTTTGGTTTGTAAATGTCAGTAACCAGAGAAAGAATATCAAAACACTGACGCTTTTCTGAAATATTAGGTTTTGGTATAAAAACAATACGGATAGCCAGCAAATCGTAAACTTCGTCAAACGAAACTCCTTTGGTCTGCATTTTATTCCAAATAGAATAGATTGATTTCAGACGCTCGGTAATGGTAAACTCTACCCCTTCTTCTTTCAGCTTTTCTTCGATTGGCTTAATGAACTCAGTGACCAGATAATCTCTTTTTTCACGCTGATTATGTAATCTGAACTGGATCTGGTTAAAGGCATCGGCATGTTTATATTTCAGACTTAAATCCTCCAACTCTGATTTGATGGCGTATAGCCCAAGACGATGAGCCAAAGGAGCAAAAATGTATAAAGTTTCGGCTGCAATTTTTAATTGTTTATGAGGCGCCATCGAGTCGAGTGTCCTCATATTGTGTAGCCGGTCGGCCAGTTTTATCAGAATAACGCGAACATCATCCGATAAAGTCATGAGCATCTTACGGAAATTGTTGGCCTGTTTCGAATCGTTTTGTGGGGTAAATTCTTCTGAAAGCTTAGTAAGTCCATCAACAATAGATGCCACTTTTTCACCAAACAAATTGCTGATATCTTCCAGGTTAAAATCGGTGTCTTCAACAACATCATGCAGTAGGGCTGAAATGATGGAAGTGGCACTTAATCCAATTTCTTCAATCACAATTTTGGCCACCGCAAGCGGATGAATAATATATGGTTCGCCTGATTTTCTTTTAACGCCGGCATGAGCATTGTTGGCAAATTCAAAAGCTTTTTTTATTCTGACAATTCCATCATCAGAAACTTTACGATCACATGCTTTTAACAGATCGTCGTAATAATCCTGAATAAGTCGCTGCTCAGCTTTTGTCTGTAATTTAGTCATTTCTTTTCTTTTTCCTTCTTCTCACTTTATATTCCGGTGCTAAAAAGTAAAGTTATTATTTTTATGAAAAAACCTTTTAGTCAAAGGTTCATTTCAACTCATTCAGAACAATTATTTAAACTATAGGTTGAATGAGAATAAAGATAAAAATGATAATTAGTCATTTGAATTATCTTCAATAGAAGTATGTCATTTGTAAAGCGTTGTTTTACTCAAAACGAAGACTTTCAATCGGATCTAATTTGGAAGCTTTTTGTGCAGGGTAATATCCGGAGGTAATTCCAACCACAAAGCAGAGAAATACGCCAACAATGATCCAAATCCAAGGGATAAAGAATGGGGTACCAATCATCATGGCGACGCCATTTCCGGCAAGAATTCCAAGAATTATACCTACGATTCCACCGATTTGGCCAATGACAATGGATTCAATCAAAAACTGTTGTTTAACAATGACTGATGTGGCTCCAATTGCTTTCCGAATTCCGATTTCTCTGGTTCGTTCTGTCACAGAAACCAACATGATATTCATTAGTCCGACAGCGGCGCCAAACAAGGTTATTAGTCCAATGATGGTCGCAACCAGGGTGATGTTTTTAATATTTCCAAGCAGAATATTCACTAGATTGTCGCTCTTTTCTATATTAAAATCACTTTCATCGGCTGGATTCAGATTTCTGATTACCCGAAAAGTACCTTCAGCTTCGCCAATTGCACCTTCCATCAGTTCGGTATTATTCACTTTAATCTGGACGGAAAAATTCATCTGAGGACGTGAAAAATAACTTCTGACATTGGTGTAAGGTAATAAGCACAATTGGTCACCACCCGATCCAAATCCACGGCCCTTTTCTGCAAGAACACCAATAACCCTGTATTTTCCACCTCCAATACTTATCATTTTAAGCATTGGATTCTCTCCTTTTTTGAAAATTTTCTTGAGTACTCCGGAGCCAACAATTACAACATTTCGTCCTGATGTGATTTCTTCTTCAGTAAAATTTCTACCTTCCTTAATTTCATTTCCGGAGGTGTAAAGGTAATTTTCATCAACTCCTTGAACCTGAACATTTGGATTGGTTTTTTCAGATTCATATTTAATGGTTGCAGTACTCGTTGCAAAAGTGGATATGGAAACTGCCGATGGGAAAGTATAACTTTTTTTGAAGTCGATTGCCTGGTAATAACTAATGTAGGAGTAATTTTTTGAACGGTATCTTTTATTTCCAACCTGAATGCGCATACCCCTCGAGCTGATCGTAAAGGTATTGGCGCCCATAAAGGTAAATTCTTTGGTAATCGAGTTTTTTATTGAATCGATAGCAGTAAGAATACCAACAAGCGCTGTAATTCCAACTGCAATAATCATGACAGTTAAAACTGTACGAAGCAGGTTGCTCCGGATTGACTGCAGGGCAATCTTCAGATTTTCAAAAAAAAGGGTTCCAAATCTCATATCCTTATTATTTATGCGCTGAACTATAGGTCACACAAGGTCTGAAATAATTACATCAAAGATTGCACCTTCTGTGATGTAAATGAATAGTAATTCAAACTTATTACGGATTCATTTCACGACGAATTGGAGGAAATATTCGATTTTTCAAGGATGATTTTTGAAGAGCATTTTTGCATAATTTAAAATGTTTCAG